>CETM01193697.1_pt1 | contig 46223 bp, 56 predicted proteins | sample 361451 | NCBI WGS metagenome assembly CETM01 (sample SAMEA2622690, study PRJEB7988) | marine metagenome | isolation source: saline water (ENVO:00002010), including
AATTTTTTAGTTAAATTATAGGTAGCATTAACTTTCCCTACACCTGTATAAATAAGTTCACAATTTTCAGGTATTTTTCCCTGAAATTCGATTTTTAATGCAACTGTAATTAAAATATTATCTTTCATCTTCAGTATTTTTTATTGGTATATATCCAATTGTTTTTTTAGCATGGCTTATATCCCAAAATCTCCATGTATTATTTGATACACCGTATATGATCTCTGATTTGATATTAGTAGCAGATATTGACTTATCAATTAATTGAACTAAATCTTCATGATATAGTAATGTTGAGTAATGTCTAATATCATTTTTTGGAGAATTGTCTTTGATTACAGTACCTATTCTTAAGGAAATAGATTGTAAGTTATGATGTTCAAAATAGTACCTAGCTGTTGCTTCACCAAACGCTTTTGAAATGCCATAATATGAATCAGGTCTGATAGGAACTTTTTCGTTTATTTTAATAATTTGAATTGGATCAATATTTTCATATTTACCTTTTACAACAGATTTGTAAGGTTCGTCCTTTTCAAAATTTCCTACGGCATGGTTTGAGCTTGCAAAGACTACTCTTGATACACCATTTTGTTTTGCAGCTTCGAAAACATTTCTCGTTAATTCAATATTATTTTTCAGTACCAAATCCCATTCTGTTAACTCCGAGGCATTTGCTGCTAAATGGACCACAGTATCTATATTTTTAAATGCAAAGCTTATTTCATCAATGTTATTAGATTTAATAATGTGAGTATCAATTCCTGTACTATTGGATTTGATTTTATCCAATCCGGTGAATTTATATTTATGTTTTAAGTTTTGATATATTATAGATCCAATCAATCCTGAAGAACCTGTAATGAGTACGTTTTTCATCTTTAAATTTTTTGTTTATTGTAATAATAATAGTAAATAACTTTTATTTTATAATAAATGGAGAAAAATAATGCCATATAATATTAATCATATACATTTAAAATCTGAAGATCCAAAATCAACTGCAGATTGGTTTGTAAAAGCTTTTAATTTTGAAATTGTGAATGACTTTGTTCGACATTTTGGAGATAGATTTCTAGTTACAAAATCAGAAAATGGAGTTACTGTTAATATTTCTGGAGTAAGAGATGGCGAAGAACTTGGACCTTCAAATGATGATGCACATTTTGGACTAGAGCATTTTGGATTTGACACAGACGATATTGAAGCCGATATTAAAAGACTTGTTGATATGGGAGCAACTCATAAGGAAGGGCCTATAATTAATACCGATGGTGGGAAAATAGGATTTATATCTGCTCCTGGTGGAATAAGAATTGAACTTATAGAGAAGTAATATGAAAACTGAAAAAAAATATATTATAAAAAATGCTAATATCATAGATGGGCTTGGGTCAGAAAAATTTTCAGCTGATATATTAATAGAAAATGGAATTATTAAGGACATAGGTCAAATAAATAATATTGATTGCCATATGATTGATGTTGAAAATAATGCTGTTTCACCTGGATTTATAGATGTTCATAGCCATGATGATATAGCTTTAATTGTATATCCAGAAATGGATTTTAAAGTTATGCAAGGTATAACAACGGTTATTAATGGAAATTGTGGAAACAATGTTATTCCAAGGCATGGTACTTTAGAGAGATGGCAAACAAGATATCCTGATGACCCTATCCCTGAATGGGAAACCTATGATGATTATATTAATTTAATTAATTCAATAAAACCAAGTGTAAATTCTGCATTCATGGTTGGCCATGGATCTGTAAGAAATGGAAGTGGATTAAAAAATGAAAATCGACTCCCAACAAAAAATGAATATGATCTTATGAAAGGATGGATTAGAGAGGGAATGGAGTCTGGCGCAGTTGGTTTTTCGACCGGATTGATATATGAACCTGGACGATATTCATCTTCAGAAGAGATAATTGAGTTGACCAAAGAAATATCTAAATATCAAGGTGTTTATTGTAGTCATATGAGAAATGAAGGAAACAATTTATTACTATCAATAGAGGAGACAATTAATATTGGTCAAAAATCTGAAACTTCTGTAGAAATTTCTCACCATAAAGTTTCAGGAAAAGATAATTGGGGATTATCAAAATCATCTTTGGATATGATTCATAAAGCTCGTGATAATGGAATTAATGTACATTCAGATCAATATCCTTATACTGCAGGCCAAAGCGCCCTTTTTGCTATACACCAAAATAATGCATTTACTGATGGGAAAGGAGGATTAGGCAAAGTTGATGGAGACAAGATTTTGATTGCTCATTCTCCCGTAAATAAAGATTATGAAGGTAAAAAATTATCAGAAATTTGTGATGAATTTGACTTACCAGAACAACAAGCGGCTGAAAAATTATTGTCAGCTGATCCTTACATACTTGCAGTTATAGAATCTATGTGTGAAGAGGATTTAATAAATATTTTATTAGATTCTTACACAATGATTGGCTCTGATGGAGTGCCAGCATCTGGCGCTAATCCGCATCCAAGATTATATGGATGTTTCCCTAAAATTTTAGGGAAATATGTTAGAGAAGAAAAAATATTGTCTCTTGAAGATGCAGTGTATAAAATGACAGGATTGCCAGCCAAAAAATTCAATTTAAATGACCGAGGAACAATTCAGATAGGCAAAGCTGCTGATTTAGTAATTTTTGATCCTGATACTATTGAAGATATAGCAACTTATGATAATCCAAGAGTTTATCCTAAAGGTATTACCCATGTAATAGTTAATGGTAATTTTGTTGTTAAAAATTCCAAGCATACTGGAAGCAGAGTTGGTGAAATTATTAAACGCTCTTAAATGATTATGAAATTAGAAATCTTGGAAGGTACATACGTTGTAGTTAAATTACCTTTTGATTATGTATTAGATAAAAAAATATTTGACTTTCAATTTTTCAATATTACAAAAACGAATTCAGAATTATCATTAGTTATAAGAGATGATGAAGATTTTAATTTTAAAGAATTTCTTTTTGAAGACGATTGGAATATATTTAAGTTTGCTTATAATTTAGATTTTTCAATGGTAGGAGTGTTAGAAAGTGTAATAAAACCTTTATCAGAGAACGACATCAGTGTTTTTGTTTTTTCAACTTATGAAACTGATTATGTTATGTTTAAATCTAGCAATAAAAATAAAATTATTACAATATTAGAATTATTAGATTACGAATTTATAAATTAGTATGAATATAAAAGAAATAGAGAATCGAATTGAAAGTTTTAGAATCGAGAATGAAATCCCAGGGATTTCTGTTTCTTTAGTGCAGAACAATAATATTGTTTATCAAAATGGATTTGGATATAGAGATATTTTGAATAAACTTCCTGTTACTTCTAAAACTATATGGCCAATTGCATCTATAACTAAATCATTTACCTCGGTTTCTGCGTTACAACTTGCACAACAAAAAAAACTTGATTTATTTAAACCAATCATTGAATACCTACCATATTTTTCTGTTTCAGATGAACATGCTACTAAATTAATTAATACAGATTTGTTTTTAAAACATGCAAGCGGACTTGGAAGAACAGGGCATCAAGATAAATATAGAGAAGAAAATTATAATCCTCTTATTACAAGACCACAAACTAACCGCCAATATAATATATTTCCCACAAGAAAATCTTTGGTGGAAAATTTGTATTCAGCAAAATTACAAAGTCATCCAGGAAAATTTTTTTCATATTGTAACGAAGGTTACGCTACTGTTGGGCACTTAATTGAAACTTTGTCAGAAATTAATTTGGAAGATTATTTTAGTAAATATATTTTTTCAACTTTAGAAATGAAAAATACGTATACTGATTTTGATTCATGGAGAGAATCTTCTGACAGAACTTATCTGTACTCCAATAAAAATAATAGTCCGTTCTATACGGGAATTGATCATGAACAGTTTTCAGTTTTAGAATTAAGTAAAGACTATAAAACTTTTTTATCTGCAGGTGGAATATCAACCACTGCAAATGATTTATCTCTTTATCAGATTCAAACAATGAATTTTGAAGACTCTAAATTAAACCTAAATTCTGAATGGTTGAATAGGATGCAGAATATTAATATGCCATTTGGTAATTCCGGATGGGGTTATGGATATGGATATTGGATTTCTTATGCTGATGATTTAAAAGTGATTAAACACTCTGGAGGATTACCAGGAGTCAGCACATTTTCTATGATGATACCTTCAGAAAAATCTGGAGTTGTTGTACTAATTAATAAAAACGAAGTCAAAGCAAGTAATTTAGCCGAAATGATTTTTAATATTATGAGAGGGAAAATCTATAGAGATAAATTAGACGAACCTTTGAAATTTAATATTGATCATCATTATAATGATTCTATTTTTTTTAAAGAATTTGTCGGTGAATACGAATTTAGGCAAGGAATTTCGGAGGTTAATATAATTGATGGCAATTTATCTATTAGTACTCCAAGTAGATTAGAAGCTACTCCTGAGATACTAACATTGGTTTCTGTTGGGAAAGATACATTCATGAATTTGTTTGATGGTAATTCTGTTTCTTTTGTTAGAGATGAAAATGGTAATGTTTCTCATTTTTTAAATGGCGGGTATCCTTATATTAAAATTTAGTTATCAAGTGTTTTTTCATAAAACAATTCTTTTTTTGGAATCCATTTTGATAATCTAAAATATCCACATTTTTTAAAACCAAGGCTTTTATGAAATTTTATTGATATTTCATTTGCTTCCTCAGTCGAACTTAATATTCTGTCATATTTCTTTTTTATCATTTTATTTTCAAAAAAAATAAATAATTTTTTACCTGTTCCGGTTCTTTGATAAGATTTTTCAATTCTTATTAACGAAATAAAAGGAATGTAGCTCCATAAAAATTCAAACCATAAATAACCGGTAATTTTGCCATTTAAATGTGCAACAATTATCTTTTGATTTTTTATTGCATTTAATAAATCATTTTTTTTATTAGATCTGTAAACTTTGTCTGTATGATCGTCAAAAAAATTATCAATCTTTTTTATTCCTGACAGATCTGAAAGCTTACCATATGTTATTAACAATGATTTGTTTTTTGTCAAATTTAACCTATTACTTCTTTAAAATATCTTAGATAATTTAATCCTAATATTTTTTTCAATTCTTCCTCATTAAATCCTTTTTCGGCTAGCTTAACAGTTAGATTAGACCAGTCTCCAAAATTTTTATAATCTTTAATTTTGTATTCTTCACTTATTCGATGTTCTTCTCTAAATCCAGACCAATCAAATACTTCGGGATTTCTTCTTTGCTCGCCAATTGTTCCTGGCATAGATTCTGGATATTCAATCATAGATCCTGTCTCAGGGCCATTGCCACATATATCACTCCCTATTCCAACATGATCAATTCCCATTATATTTACTAAATGTTCTACTTGGGTTGCAAAATCATCGAGTGTTCCCAAATGTTCATTTTCTTGCATAAATCCTGGAACTATTGTTACTCCGAAAAATCCACCTGCGTTTGCAACTGCTTTTGCTAAATCATCATCTTTTGCTCTATCATGTTTTGCAATTGTATTACTATTTGAATGAGTAATGATTATTGGTTTCGATGATATCTCCAAAGCATCCCAACCAACTTGTTGACTACAATGACTTACATCAACAGCCATGTTTAAAGAATTAAGTTTTTCTACCATAGATTTTCCAAAATAAGTTAATCCTGATTTTGTAAGCTCTGTACATCCATCTCCAACAAAATTACTTAAGTTATAAGTAAGCTGAACTACTCTCAAACCTAAATGATAGAACATATCTACTCTATCTAAATTAATACCAAAGGCTAAAGTATCTTGAAAATCTAATATTAAACCTCTTTTTCCCTCTGCATATATTTCCTCAATATCATTTGCTTTTAATACCAATTTTAATTCTCCATCTAAAGAATCAATTATTCCTCTAGCTTGAGCTATACTTTTTACCGAAGATTCAAATGCTGCATCTACATCTTTTAAACCTACAGGTGGTCCTGCATAAGTTGCGCTACATACATTTACACCAGCTTTGTCCCATAAATCCAAATATTCTTTTTTTGCATCATCACTTTGGTTAATTTCCATAGCTGCCATACTTGCAAGAATCCCTGCAGCTTGGTTTCTTTTATATCCTTTTTGCTCTAGTTCATTTAATTTGATTTTCATATTATTGTTGAATAAAAACCCGTTAGTGGCAGGCGGCTGTTGAGAATCTATGACTAAAGATTTGTGATGTAATTCAATTGCTTCTTCTTTTGATAATACTTGTCTTCTACTCATTTCTATGTCCTTATCTTTTTTGTATGGTATTTAAATAGTTTAATTATTAATATATGTTTTAAAATATATTTGTCAACAAAGGAAATGAAAATGTCAAATAAAAATATTAAAAATGAGTATTTTATTAAATCAGAAATGAAGGTCGACATTAATGTTTTCACAAAAATGAGAGACGGAGTCAAGTTGTTTTCAGATGTGTATGCTCCTGCAAAAAAAGGTAAGTACCCTGTATTATTATCTCGTATTCCTTATGGTAAGCATAAACCAAGATATCATTCATTATATATGGATCCTTTAAGAGCAGTGCTTAGAGGGTATGTAGTCGTGATACAAGATGTTCGAGGAAAACATTCTTCAGAAGGGGTATTCGACCCGTTTGTTAATGAATACAATGACGGTTATGATACTTTGAATTGGATATCTGATCAAGAATGGTGTGATGGGAATGTAGGGATGTTTGGTATTTCTTATCATGGAGCCACTCAATGGTTAGCAGCTGCAACACAACATCCCGCATTAAAAACGATTATTCCTGGAGTTACATCAGATTCTTATTATGATAGTTGGACCTATTTAGGAGGTGTTTTGCAATATTATTGGTTGACTCATTGGACTGTTGGAACTCTTATCCTTGATGATGTTAAGCGGAATCAAGATGATATATTAGAGAGAGAAAAATTATCAGATTGGATATTACAAAATATCAATGCTAGAAATATAAAAACACCTTTAAGTAATTCTGATTTACCTCCTTTTAAAAAATTAGGCAAATTTTACCATGATTGGATTAACAATGATTCATATAACGAATTTTGGAAAAAGATAAGCCCTAAAGAATATTTTGACAAAATCGATATTCCAGTTTTTAATATGGGTGGATGGTACGATGGATTTCTTAGAGGTACATTACGATGTTTTGAAGGAATGATTAATTCATCGGACGAAAATGTAAGTGAAGCACAAAATATGATTCTTGGACCATGGACGCATGAACCTATGCCTAAACCATTAGCTGGAGCTAAACATTTTGGTAATAAAGCCTCAGGAGAATCGATAGATATACAAGGAATGATGTTAGATTGGTATGATTCTTGGTTAAAAAATTATGAATACAAAAGTAAACATAGAGTCCAATATTACACAATGTTAGAAAATCAATGGAAACAATCATATATGTGGCCTCCTGAAAACACTAAAAAGTTAAAGATGTATATTCATAGTGATGGAAATGCAGAAAAAAATTTAAATGGAGATTTGAATTTTGAAAAACCTGGTAAAGAAAAACCAGATGAATTTATTTATAATCCTGCTGATCCTGTGATAACAGTTGGAGGAGCTCATTTAGGAGGTATTCCAGGTGGCTTTGACACAGGAGTTCAGAATCAATCAGAAGTCGAAAGCAGACTAGATGTATTAACATACACAACTGAAACAATTAAGAAATTTATTGAGATTTCAGGAAATGTATTTGTAAATTTATATGCAAAATCTAGTGCAGAAGATACAGATTGGACTGCAAGGTTATGTTATGTTGACCATAATAATAATTCATGGAATATATGCGATGGGATAATTCGATCAAGCTTTGCTGAGAGTTTTGAAATTAGAAAAAAAATAGAACCAGAAACTATCAAAAAATATAAAATAGATTTAGGTCCTATAAGTATTAAATTAAATCAAGGAATGAAACTTAGATTGCAAATTTCTTCTAGTAATTTCCCTGCTTATGAAACTAACACTAACCTAATGCAAGCCGATCGAAATATCAGTCCAATTAAATATGTTATAGCTAATCAAACTGTTTATCATGACAATAAATTTGCTACAAATATTGAATTTGATGGTTTAATTTAATATTTTTAAGTTTAATTTATTTGTTTTTGTGTTTAACGGGCAACTTTTGTATCTTTTGAAAAATCTATACCTGTTTTTCGCAATTAAATCGTAAAAAATATTAATTACAAAATCAGGGAAAAAATTAATAATAGTCAATAATTTTGACAATCCTGTAAATTTGTTTACAATTTTTTTTATTGCTTTACTTTTTGTGTAATAGTTGTTTTTCTCAATTACCACTACTGTATCAGGATCTAATTCCAAGCCGTAATCTTTTAGTATTTGCATACCTGTTGTAGATTCCATTGCACAAATAATTATTTTATTATTATTAGGGATTCTATCCAGGATTTTAATTAATACGTTACATAGAGAGCATACTCCGTCAAACAATATAAGTATTTTATCTTCAAATTCAGTGTTCTTCTTTTTATTCATTATATGATTTAAATAATTCTAATGTTCTTTTTCTTGCCTCATAGTGATCTACTATTTTAGGTGTATATATTGGTTCATTTGATAACCAAGGTTCGTGTGCGAATTTGATTTCAACATTTTGTAGCTCAGGTATCCATTTTTTAATAAAAATTGCTTGAGGATCAAATTTCTTACTTTGTAGAATAGGATTGAAAATTCTAAAATACGGAGCAGCATCTACCCCGCAACCTGCTGTCCATTGCCAACCTCCTACATTAGAGGGACGATCCCCATCAATCAAATTTTGCATAAACCATTTTTCACCCATTCTCCAATCAATAAGTAAATCTTTAGTCAGGAATGATGCAACAATCATTCTTCCTCTGTTATGCATCCATCCTGTGTTAATTAATTGCTTCATACATGCATCTACAATTGGAAATCCTGTTTCACCATATTTCCATTTATTAAAAAGACACAAATCTTGTTTCCATTGGAAATTAGAGTATTTTTCTTGAAATTCTGCATGAATACTTTGAGGAAAATAGTAATTAATATATAAATAAAATTCTCTCCACAAGAGTTCGTCTACCCATTTCCTCACTCCTTTACTTACAGGTAAATTTAAACAGGAATTATAAATTTGTCTGATAGCAATCATTCCAAATTTAATATAAGGAGATAATTTTGATGTACCATCTAAATATAAATAATCTCGGTTATCTTTGTATGTGTGTATTTTTTTATCAATAAAATTTAAAAATATTTTGAATGCATATTCTTCTCCAGGTAAAAATTCACCTAATTGATTTAAGTTATACATGGGAATTGGAATGTCATCATTTTTTTCAACTGATTTTGTGAAATTGAATTTATTTATAGCAGGTAAATTATAATTTATATTTTTGTTTTTCCACTGATTAGCAAATTGTGTGAAAACTTTATATGCATTACCTGTTTGATTTAGATGTGTTTTTGGGTTAACTAAATTATCGTAATGAACTTCAATATCAAATGAATTGTTTAAATCATTAAGTTGTTTTTTAAATTCATTTGTAAATTCTCCTGTGACATATATTTTTTTTATTTGATAGTTGTCTGATAATTTTTCAAATGATTTAGAAGGATTATTACTTTTTAATTGTAATAATCGACCACCTTGAAGTTCTATTTGTTTTTCTAATTTTTTTAAACCGTGGAATAAAAATGAATACGCTCTTGAATTTATATAGTCCGAGTTATTAAGATCATTTTCATTATAAATATAAATTGGCAAAATAAGATCCTGGTCTACTTTTGCGGCATTTAATGATTCGTTGAAATTTAATCTTAAATCGTTTCTAATCCACCATATTGATATATTATTTTTTTGGCTTTGGTTTTGATTTTTTGTCATTAGATTTTGAATTTTTACCGTAAAGTTCCTCTACAGAAACTAATGCAGCTATAAATGCAATTGTAAAAACAAAGACTCCAACTAAAGCTATTATTATTTGTATCATAATTATTTGTTAACTTCCCCTGAAATTGTAATTGAGCCAAAAAGTATTATAGATGAAACCCATACACCGACGAATATTCCTGACAACTCGTCCACAAAAAACCAAAGTGCAATTGAAAATAAAAGTGATGCCATGGTTGGAATAATCCATAGTAGGTAGAGTTTTAGTGAAATTTTTGATATTAAAGTAAATTTTGTAAATATCCAAAAACCAAGTATAGATGGAACCCAAATAGCTATAAATATACCTGGAGTTTTTTCAACAAAAAACCACATTAATATAGAAAATACTAATGAAATTAATGTTGCACCGACAAAACTATAATTTATAAATTCTGATCTTTTCATATTTTCCTCATTAAATTTTATTGATATTAAAAAATAAATTTATTGCCAAAGGCAAACAAGATTATATATAAAATTCACAAAAATTTAAATATACAATTTTTCAATTTGACATTTTAGAACATTTGTTCTAAAATGTGTGTATTAATTTTCAAAGGGAATAAAATGTCAGATTTAAAAGTTACTATAATTGGGGTAGGGGGAGCAGGTTGCAATACTATTAACAGATTAAAAGATAAACAATTTACAAAATATAATTTGTTGGCTGTCAATACTGATACACAAATGCTTGAAACTATGAAAACATCAGGAGTTTTTGCAATAGGACCAATTTTAACCGAAGGTTTTGGTAGTGGTGGAAATCCAAGAATAGGAAGAGAGGCAGCAAAAGAAAGCCTTGAACAATTAACTACAATTCTTAAGGATCAAGATTTAGTAATTTTAACTACAGGATTAGGTGGTGGAACAGGTACAGGAGCAACTCCAGTTATTGCTTCCCTTGCAAAAAAATTAGGTGCTTTAGTTATAGTGGTTGCAACTCATCCGTTTGCTTTCGAAGGTAATCTGAGGAAACAATATTCCGAAAAAGCTGTCAAATCTATTCTAAGAGCAAGTGATAGTTTTATTGAAATAAATAATGATGGATTACTTACAATGAATAATGAGAATAAATCTTTAGATGATTCATTTAAACATGCTGATATAGCACTAATAAATATTGTTGAAGAAATTACAAGTGTTATTGCTGATTCTGGATTGATAAATATTGATTTTGCTGATGTTAAGAATATACTCACCAAGTCAGGCAAAACATATATTTCAAAAGCAAAAATTGATAAAAATCAAAAAATTGATGATATTTATTTAGATCTTAAGCAAAATTTACTCATTAATTATGGTTTCAAATCTGCAAAAAAGTTACTACTTTCTATCAAATCAAGTCCCAAATTTTCACTTAATGATTTAAATACTATAGCTACTAAAATTTCATCTTTTTTATATGAACCTCAAAACATTTTAATTGGTGTTAACAATAATTTTCATAAAAAATCTATTATTGAAGCTACTATAATTGCTTCTGATCTTAAATTTTCATTTAATGATGAAATAAATAAAAACCCATTTGTTTTTAATGATATAAATAATCATATATATCAATCAGAAAATGAATCTGTTAAAATTAATTCAATATTTAATTTTAAAAGGTTAATCAAACTACCAGCAGCATTCCAATAATTTTTTAAAATTAAATTTTTAATTTTTTAAAATTATTATGAAATATTTCAAAGATATCAATTCAAGAAAATTTTTTCAATTAGCTCCTGGAGCTAATGCTCAAACATTTTGGGGTGATAAAATGCTTTTATCTGTTGTTACAATTGAGCCCAATTCTGTTGTCCCTAATCACACTCATCCTCACGAACAAGCAGGTATGCTATTAGAAGGATCTTTAGATATGAAAATTGGAAATGAATCTAAATTACTAAAACCTGGCGATGTTTATATTATTCCTGGTGAAATTGAACATTTTGCACAATCTTCTGAAGACGGTGCAAAAGTATTAGATATTTTTTCTCCTGTTAGAGAGGAATTTAAATATTAAATGTCTATTACCGAAAATTCTTATATTCAATCAGGTAACCCTCACAAACCTCAACTTCTTTTGATTCATGGATTAGCCAGTAACAAATTTACATGGGATGTATTATCTCAATTCCTAATTAATGATTTTCATATGACTGCAATTGATTTGCCAGGTCATGGAATGAATTCAAATCTTAAAACTGATTTTTCTTATCAGCAAATTGTTGATTATATACTCTATTTAGAGTCTCAATTAAATATAAAATTTGATTATGTTGCCGGACATTCTTATGGTGCTTCTGTTGCGACAATGTTTTCTAGTGACTCTAGATCTGAAATTAAAAAACTGGCACTATTAGATGGTGGAATGGTACCTATGAAATTAATTCCAGAAATGAATCAAAACAACTATAAATCTAAATTGTCTCCCCCAGATTTCACTTCTCGTAAATTTGATAGTATTTCTGACTTTTTCGATAAAAATCTTGCTTTGAAAGATAATCCATATAGCCAGCAAATCAAAAATGCAATTCTTTCAAATTTTGACCATTCTAAAAAACCAAATCTTGTTCCTTTTTTAAATAGATCTAATCATCTTAAAATTGTTGACTATTTATGGAATTATGATCCTGAGAACCTATTATCTAAAATTAAAATTCCTGTCCTTGGACTTATGGCGTGTAAATTTGATACTATTATCGAGAATTTATCATATAGATGCGAATATACAGATTACATGCAATCTATAAATTCATTTGTAAAAATTAATTGGATTCTAAATACCCCACACGACCTTCAGTTATATGCTCCTAAATTAGTATCTAGAAAACTACTTAATCATTTTTCTTAATTTAATAAACTAATTTCTTTGTTATATTCCATTTTTGTGATTTTTATTTTAGGATGATTTTTATTTACTGATTCCTCTATAGGTTTTATATTTACTTCTTTAGTACTTGGTGGCATCCAATCGTCATGATGGCTAAAAATTATTTCCTTAGGTTTGATTAGTTCTAATTCTCTATTTATAAAATCCACTAATGTACCTTGTATTGGTTCACCATCTATATTTCCTCTTCCTGCAGCAGGTAAAATCGCTAAATCTGGTTTTATATCTTTTATAATTCCAGTCCAATGCCCTGGGCTGTCTTTCCATAATATTCTGCCTTTTGGGGTGTCTATAACGTAAGCTAGAGCTCCTCCTTCTCCTCTTACCCCTTGCTCTGTTTCTTGTCTGTGTTTTTGAGTGTTTGATAAAGGATTTCCACTGGGTCCTGACATATTATTTAAAAAATCATTCACATTTTTTATTCTTTGTCTTATATCTAGATTTAAATCACCCAAACATATATCATCTGACGATCCGTTTTTTGCCCATATGCACGAATGTTGACTAGGGAGCACTCTTATTTTTACATCTTTAGAAATATGAATATTCTCACCACCAGATACGGGTATTAATTGTTTTTCGTCTACTTTTTCTTTACTCATTATTCTTATTGTTTCGTATGACCCAATTATTTCTGCACCTGTATTTTTCCCGATTATATCAGCGCCCCACATATGGTCAAAATGAGAATGTCCAATAAGTATATAATCTGCTTTTTTTACATCTTTTGATTTTAATCCGACATCATCAGCTTCTGGAACTCTATCCATATAAGTATCTAAAAATAATACTTGGTCATCGATTGTTAATTTAAATGTTGACACACCATACCATGCTAATTTTATTTCCATTTTTTTTACCCCTTTTGATAAAATTAATTTTAATTACTTAATTTATTAGGATTTATTATGTCTCAATATGTAAACCAATTCGATTATAAAAATGAAGACAACAACTCTGATAGTGCTAAAATAGTAGCATATTTGAAATCTGTAAGAGCACTTATGATATACGTTGTAATCTTATTGATTGTGAATATAGCTGTCAATTTATTAACTTAATTATTCAATTTTACCTATTTTTTTTAAATCAATATTTTTAATAGCAGGTATTAATTCATCTTTTCTTCTAAATAAATGAGTTAATCCAACTATTATTGAAAGAATTGCGCACCAAACTGATAAGACTATAGATTGTTCTAACACTAATGTTAGTATGTTTAAAATCAAAGCACCACAAAATATCCCCCATAAAGGACTTCTAGTTAATAGTGCTACTAAACCTATAGTTATTCCTGCTATAAATGAAGGAATAGTAATAATGATTAAGGTTATCCCAGCTACCACAGAAACTCCTTTACCACCTTTGAATTTTAAATAAATTGGGTAATTATGAGCAATAACTGCTGAAGTTGTACCCACATAAAACGCAATCTCTGATATTTCTAAATTTTTGCCTGTGATTGCTATTGATATGGCTTTTAATAAATCAATTAATAAGACTAACGCGCCGGAGGTGAAATTTTGCGATCTCCATATATTTAATGCACCAGAGTTTCCGCTACCATGATTTCTTATATCTTTATTTTGAGTGAATTTAAAAAAAATATAAGCTGTAGGAATACTGCCAATTAAGTAACTAAAAATTATATAAATAACATCCATTTTTTTTAAAAATAATTTTTTGATTTAGACATTATATACGAGTTTTCAGATTGATAAAAACAGAACATATGTTCTATAATATTTTTTTAATATAATTTATTATAGTATGAATATACCTTTTGTTAAGTTTATAGTTTCAGCAGGATTTCCTTCCCCCGCTGAAGATTTTTTAGAACCTACTTTAGATTTAAATAAATATTTGATTCATAATCCTCCGGCTACTTTTTGTGTTAAAGTTAATGGGAATTCTATGAAAGGTGAAAGAATCAATTCAGGTGATATTTTAATCGTTGACCGATCTTTAGAACCTAAAAATAATAACATAATACTAGCAACTCTAAATGGAAGCTTTGTTGTAAAAAAAATTTTTCTATTAAATAGAAAAATCTATTTATTTTCTGATAATGGTGAATATTCAAAAAAAATCCACATTAACTCGCAAACTGATTTTAATGTTTGGGGGGTTGTTACTTCTGTAATTAATAAATTATTAAAATGATTGCCTTATTAGATTGTAATAATTTTTATGCTTCATGTGAAAGGATTTTCAGACCTGATTTGATTTCTAAACCAGTCATTGTCTTATCTAATAATGATGGATGTGTTATCGCTCGTAGTAATGAAGTTAAAAAAATAGGAATTAATATGGGAATTCCTTTGTATCAAATTAAAAAAATAGTAAAACAGTATCAAATCAATCTATTTTCTTCAAATTTTCCGTTATATGGAGATATATCAAATCGAATAATGGAAATTATCAAAAATGATATCTCCAATGTGGAAATTTATTCAATTGATGAAGCATTTATAGATTTTTCTCAGTTTACAAATTATAAATTTCACGCGACATCTTTAATACACAAAATTTATAAATGGACTGGAATTCCTACATCCATAGGAGTTGCTCAAAATAAAACCTTATCTAAAATTGCAAATTTTTTTGCAAAGCAAAATAATAGTAATTTTTTTTATATAGATAATTCTAAATTAAAATTTTATTTACCTAAAATTAATATTTCTGATGTATGGGGAATTGGTACTAAATATTCAAAATTTTTGCATAACAATCATATTTATAATGCTTACGATTTATCTAAACAAGATGATAAATGGATCTTAGATCACTTTTCCGTTAATGGGTTGAAAACTGTTCATGAATTAAGAGGTATTAAATGCATTGATATTGTTACTGAACCTTCTGTGAGAAAAAATATTAGAATTTCCAGAAGTTTTAGTGAAGAAACAACTGATTATTTTAAATTACAACAAGTAATTAGTACGTTTGCTTCCAAGGCTTCGGAAAAGCTCAGAAAACAGAATAGTCTTTGCTCTTCTATACATGTTTTTATTAAAACAAATAAGTTTAAAACTTTTCATAAAAATTATTATTATTCTGATAAATCTTATTTTGATTCACCTACCAATGATAATTCCTTAATCATAAAAAAATCATTAGAAATTTTTAGCAAAATTTTTATTTCCGGGAATTCTTACAAACAAGCTGGAATTGTATTAGGAAATTTTGTTTCTAATGATCAATTTCAAATAGGACTTTTTGATAATTTGAAGCAAAAAAATAGAAGATATAAATTGATGGAAACTTTTGATGAAATTAATAATACATTCGGGAGCGATTCTATTAAATTAGGATCTGAGGAATTAAATACTCAATGGAGAGTTAATAAAAGCAAATTGTCACCTTCTTATACAACAAAGTGGGATGATATACTAACTGTTAATATATGATTGATTTTATGGATCTGAACAATCCCTGGTATAACCACAATTTGCACACTTTAATTTGCAATGGACTTCAATAATCATAATGCCATTACAAATATCACAGTATTCATCTTTATCTTTGTTAAACTGATTATTCATTACTACATATTTTATTAATAAATATTATAATTGATATTATTATTTATTTTTTAAATTATTATGCTTAATAAATTTGATTTAGACATATTACGATCTCTTGGAGATTCTCAATTAGTATCTAATATCGTTAAAAATAATTTTGACAATGAGAAAGGATTCTATGATTGGTGGAGCGATATAGCAAAACGAAACAATTCAAAAAGATCTGAAATTTTGAATAAAAACTGCATAGGATTTAAAGTACAAAGAAAAACTCATGGTATTCCTAAAATTACAGCGGATACAGACAACGATCTTTTTTATGGATACGGAATGACTTTAGCTCATGACAGATTGTTTCAACTAGATTATTTAAGAAGAAAAGCATATGGTACACTTTCAGAAGTTATGGGAGAGAAAACATTTGATATAGATTTGATTGCTAAAACGATAGATTTTAAATCTATTGCCGAAAAAGAATACAATTCCATGCCAAATTGGTCAAAAGAATTATTAAATTCTTTTACTGAAGGTATTAATAATTATATTGATATTAATAATGATTTCTTACCTTTGGAATTTTCTATATTAGACTACACTCCGGATAATTGGACTGCTGTTGATTCTTTGGCTATTATGAGTGAATTCAGATATTACCTGACAGTTAGAATGCCTTTATTAGTTATGTCAGAATATGCGAGGAAATATATTTCAGATAGAGATTTGTTAGATATTTACGTTGGGGGAGAAGCCGATGATGAAACAATTTTATTTGATGGAGAATATGTTTCAGGAATCAATAATTCTAATTTAAATAGTGGATCTATTTCTTCATCAGAAGATGGTCTAGGTAGTAATAATTGGGTTGTAGGTTCAGAAAAATCTGAAACAAAATATCCACTTTTAGCAAGTGACCCTCATATCGCATTTAGTGCTGTTTCTTGTTGGTATCAAGTACAATTAGAAGGTGATAAATTTAATGTTATGGGAATGTCTTATGTAGGTGTCCCAGTTATATTTATGGGTAGAAATCAGGATGTAGCATGGGGTATTACAAATAATATATGCTCCCAAAGAGATTTATATTATGAAAAATTAAATAAGAATAATAATAATCAATATTTATATGATAATAATTATCTTGAATTTGAAAATAAAAAAGACGTTATAAAAATTAAAGGACAAGTAGATTCTGATATTGAAATCAAATCAACTATTAATGGACCTGTTGTTAATAAATTATTACCTGAATGGGTTGATATAGATCAACCTGTAACATTGAAATGGCTTGGATTTGAGTATTGTAGTTTTATAACTGATTTGTTCGAAATTAATTTGAGTAGTAATGCAAATGAGTTTTTAAATAGTTTTCAAGACTGGAAAGTCCCTACACTGAGTTTAGTTTATGCTACTAAAGATAAAGATTTTGGTTATCAATCAATGGGTAAAATTCCATTAAGAGAAAATCATTTCAAGGGTATAAAACCAGGGTGGGACAAGAAATACCAATGGACAGGATTGATTCCAAATCAAGATATGCCAGGTATAAAAAATCCAAAAAGAAATTGGATTGGAACAGCAAACAATAGGCCTGTAAAAGATGATTTTAAGTATCCTCTTTTTGGTACTTGGAGTAGCGGGCATAGAATGAGAAGAATTAGAAAAAGATTAGAATCAGAAAATATCTTGAGTATGGATATAATGAAATCAATACAATATGATATGCATTCTGAACGAGCTATAGAGTGTTTACCACCTGTTTTAGAAATAATTAAAAATAACCCAAATTTAGAAAATATATATAACATATTAAAAGAATGGGATTATGATACAAACGCAGATAGCGTAGCAACCACAATATTTGAAATGTTTTTCAATGATTGGTCACATACTTTAACAAAAGAGTGGTTTCCTGCACATATAGCCGAAAATATATATCCTTCTGCTGCAGGAATTGCTAATTATTTACTTAAGAATGAAGACAAACATAATTGGATAAAATCTAAAACAAGATCAGACTTAATTGAAGAAACAATGGAAAGAGTTGTTAAAGATCTTACAATAAAGTTTGGCGATAATACTGAAAATTGGAGATGGGGAAATTTACATAAAATAAATCTAACGCACCCAATTTCAATTTTAGGTGATTTAAGTAAACTTTTTGATAGAGGTGGTTTTGAAGTGGGTGGTACTGGAGTTACAGTTTGCAATACAGGATTCGATCCTAATTATCTTGCCCCTATGGGTGCAAATTTAAGATTAATTGTGGATATGAGCACTGATGGATTACTAATAATTGACTCTCAAGGAATTTCAGGAGATCCGGGGTCAGAAAATTATTGTGATCAATCTGAATCTTGGGTTAATGGAGAGTTTGTCAATTTAGAATTCGGTAAATAATGTTAAATACAAGAAATATAGTTTTTTTATTTGTAAACTTATCCCTCGGATTAAGTGTAATAATCTCATACATTTGGGGTTTGAATTACTTTAGTGAACCTGATTTATTATGGGGTGACATAAACCCAGACCATATTCCATTTATTTTTATATCTATGATTTTAGGTGCTTTTGGTTATATGTTTTTTTCTTCATATTTTTTGTTCGTAAAAAAACTTAACAATTTACAATTTAATGATTTTAGAAGGGTAATATATTTTTATATTGCTATATTATTTTTTTCATCATTATGGATGCCATTATCCATTTTATATTTGGAAACTGATAATAAGTTTGCTTTATATTCTGTTTTATTGTGTTTGTATTTAGTTGGATTCTCTTCATTGCTACTATTAAAATTTATATTTAATAATAAATTAGAAAATTCGATTATGTGGAAACTGTCAGTAGCAGGCGGATTTCAGTTCGTTTTTCACACACTTATAATTGACGCTGTTTATTGGGGAATAAATTTTGTTTAATATATGTCTATTTTAAACCCAGGCATGTTGTTGACATCAGTAAAATCTAATGACGCTTTTTCAACAGTGTCTGATATGTGAGAATCAACTGATAAAAGCTCTGACCCATTTTCATCTTTTATTATTACATCTGTATCAAATCTTTCTTGTATTACAATTCCAAAATCACCTTCACCCTGCCATAGGGGAAATGTGACTATTTTCAAAGTTTTTGTAGGATCTTTGAGTCTTTCTGTTCTTATTTTAAGTAATTCTTGTTTTGCTTTGTCTGAAATATTCATTTGTTTGTATGTATATTAAAAATAGAATAAGATTATTCTATATACAATTAATGGTAGGAGGCAATATGGAAACATATAATTGTAATGATTGTTCAATGGAAGTTAAGGGATTAACATGTGGCAAATGTGATTCTGAATTAGTTTATGCAGAGATAGGAGACAATTCTATTGGAGTTTCACAATGTCCTAATGGATGTGGAAAAATAAAATCTCCAATGTGCTGTGGAACAGATATGAGTACATCAAATTAAATTTTTGATCTAAATGAATATAATGCTTAACTTTCGAGATGACAAGTAAACCACCTAAAAAAATTTTGTTAATTTTTGCTCATCCTGATGATGAAACATCTTCTTGTGGAGGAACAATATCAAGGTATTCAAAACTTGGCTCAGAAATTTTTGTTTGTACAGCTACAAATGGAAATAAAGGAGACTTAGGCACTGGTGATTTAGTTTTAAAAAGAGAAGAACTAGGTTCGTTTAGGGAAAATGAAGAAAAAGTAGTCTTGAATTTTTTAGGTGCTAAGAAAGTTTATCAACTAGGATACGATGATCAAGGATTGGAATTATTAACTCAATCTGTATTAGAAAATCAATTTTTGGATATTCTAAAAAAAATAAACCCTGATATTGTAATAACATTTGGAGAAAGAGGATATTCAGGGCATACCGATCATGTTGAAACTCATATAAGTGCCACAAATGCATTCTTTAAGTATACGATTGGAAATCCAAAGAAAAAAATCAAATTATTTTATACATCAATGCCTAAATTTTTTGCAGAGTTTAGAAATATGGATTTAAGTGAAGCTGAGAAATCACCATCATTAGCAATTGATATTTCTGATACTTGGAAAGATAAAGTTACAGCTCTTAGGATGTATAGGAGTCAAAATGACGCTCAAGAAATAGCAAAGATGTTTGAATCTGTATATTCTGGTAATTATTTTGAAAATTTTGGCGATGCCAAGGATCAAATTATAAGTTTATTTGATAGATTAAAGCATTATGGATATTCAACAAATCCTACTGAATATTTTCATCAAGCATATCCAAGTTTGAAAAATTATAATGATATAGTACTTTCTAAAACCTTTTAATTGGTAAATGGATTTTCAGTTTTAAAAGTATCCCCATAATATTGAAAGAAATCAATTTTACTTTCTTCAACATATTGGTACAAATTTCTAAATAAGTCTCTTAAACCGTCAATAGATTGATTTTCTTCTCTGTAAGGATTTTCTAATTTTTCTTCAACCCAATCCATATAAATTGTATCTGCAGGACCAGGAGTAGTCGGTCCACTAATATAAATCCAAACAGGGGCTCTTTGTCCTTCTTCTTGATATTTTGCACTTATTTCTTTTGCTGCTTCAGCTGCATCCCTTGTTTTACCTTTTTGAATTTTGAATGTTCTTCTGATTAGGTACATATTTACTCCATATACAATATTTAATAATGGGGTTATTTTATTCCTATTGTAATAATTATGATACCAACAAATATGAGAATACTTCCAATTAATCTAGACTTATAAAATTTTTCATTTAAATAAATCAATCCAAACAAAGAGCTTGTGACAATCCCGCTGTTTCTCATTGGGGCAACATAACTTAAATTAGTAAACGTTAAGGTGAATAGTATTAACAAATAAGACAGAGCATCTGAAAGTCCTACAAATGAATATTCAAATAAATTTTTTTTCTTAAACAAATCACTGTATACATTTTCTTTTTTTAAGAAAAAATGAAAATTATAAATTATAAAAGTTATAGCCATATATATGTAAAAATATTGAACAGGATTTAATTCATCAACACCTAGTTTATCAACGTAAGAATACATAGTTATAGTAATACCAGTTAGAATTGAATAAATTACTCCTTTACTTGCTGATATTCGAACACCTTTCTTTTCTTGATTTGTTAAAGTTTTCAGATTTCTAAAATTTATCAAAAATAATCCTATTACGTTGGCAAGAATACCTATAAGTGGAATAATTCCCAATGATTCATTTATCAGTGTAACTCCCAATATTGGAGTTAATAAATTCCCTAAACCTCTGGATAATGGATAAACTTTTGAAAAATCTTCGTTACTATACATCAGAATTAAAAAATAAAAATAAAAATAATGAATTATTCCAGATGTGATCATGTAAACCCAAGCTTTTGATGAAATAGGTTCAAAGAAATATATACAAATTGGAAGTAAATAAATTAGATTTAAAAATCTAGCACCAGCAAATAACCTATTTGGAAAATGTGCAACTTTATATCTCGAATTCCAAATCATATGGATAATTCCTGATACTACAACTAAAAGTAAGGCCGTGATATTTTGATACATTTTTTAATTATAAATTACTTTAACGAACATTTGATTTAATTAAATATATAATTTTCTTACTAATGATAAAATATATTTATTTTTATAAAGAACTTATTTATAAATGGCTAATCAAAAATCATTGTTTGATAATAATATTCCACCTCTTCCTGAAAGAATGAGACCATCTAGTATTGAAGATTATATTGGACAATCACATTTAACGGAAAAAAAGAAAATTCTTAGTTCTTTTATTGATGGTGAAAAATTATTTTCTATTATTTTATGGGGACCTCCTGGATCTGGTAAAACTACTCTTGCAAGAATCTTGATAAATCATTCAGGGTATGAGTTATTTCAAATTTCAGCAATTTCGAGTGGGATAAAAGATTTAAGAGAAATAATTGACAAATCAAAAGTTAATAAAAGTATGGGTAAAAATTCAGTTTTATTTATTGACGAGATTCATAGATTTAATAAAACACAACAAGATTCTTTACTTAATGCTGTTGAAAATGGAACTTTAGTTTTAATTGGAGCAACTACTGAAAATCCATCATTTGAAATTATTTCTCCTTTATTGTCTCGTGCAAGAGTTTTAAGGTTAAATTCATTAGATATTGATGATATGAATACCATAATAGACAAAGCATTAAATTATGATATTGTATTATCAAAAAAATCTTACAATTTACCCGAAGAATCTAGAAAATTCTTAATTACTCAATCAGGAGGTGATGCAAGGAAATTGTTAAATACTCTAGAAATTGCAACAAACATGATGAAAGATTCAGAAGAGATTTCTACTGATGTACTGGAAGAATCTATGCAAAATAAAAGTTTACTTTATGATAAAGATGGTGATTATCATTATGATACTGTTAGTGCATTTATAAAATCTTTGAGAGGAAGTGACCCCGATGCTTCTATTTATTGGTTAACAGTTATGATTGAAGGTGGAGAAAAACTAGAATTTATTTCTAGAAGATTAATTATTTTTGCTTCTGAAGATATTGGTAATGCAGAACCAAACGCCTTAAATATAGCTGTGTCTGGTTTTAACGCTGTAAATATAGTTGGATATCCTGAAGCGTCTATTATTCTAGCTCATGTTACAACATATTTGGCCTCTGCACCAAAATCAAATTCATCTTATACGGCTTTAAACAAGGCAAAAGAAAGTATTAATAATAATGGGATGCCTGTTGTTCCTCTACATTTAAGAAATGCTCCTACGAACCTGATGAAAAACGAAGGTTATTCGGAAAATTATAAATATCCTCATGACTATGATAATAATTTTGTTGTAGATAATTATTTCCCATCAAATTCTATGGAATTATTTTATAAACCATCTAATAATGGATATGAAAAATTTCTTAAAGATAGACTTAAATTTTTATGGAAAGATAGATATGAATAAAAATTTTAAAAATATTAAAATTTTAACATTTGATATATTCGGCACTTTGTTGAACTTAAAAGATAGTATGCTTCCTTATTTAGAATCAAATTTGAACATTTCTGATTCGAAAATTCTAGTAACAGATATTTGGAATACATGGAGAGACAGGCAAAGAATTGAACAATATCAAGATAATATATTAATGCTTGGGCATAGTGGATACTTAAAAACTTGCGAAATAGCGCTTAAGTATACTTTAGAAAAACATAAAATATCATATTCCCAAGAAATAGTAGATAAGATAATGAAGGGATGGAATTATTTAAAACCTTTTGATGACGTGATTGAAAATCTTAATGAGTTGAAAAAAAAATTTAAACTTGTTGCATTATCCAATGGAGAACAATATTATTTAGAAAATTTAGCTAAAAACCAAATGAAATTTGATTTTGATTGTATTATTTCAGTTCAAGAAGCCGGTCAATTCAAACCAAGTCCTGCTGTATATAGAAAAGCTTCAAAATTATTAAAAACCAATTCTGAAAATATTATGATGGTAGCGTCACATTCATTTGATGTTATAGGTGCAAAAGCATGCGGATATCAATCATCTTATATTGACAGATATGATTTACCTTTGGAAGATTTAGGTTATGATGTTGATATTCATGTACAAAATTTTGATCAATTTAAAGAATATATTTTAAATTCTAAAATTTCTAATATTACTAACAAAAATCTAAAAAAAATTATAGAATAATATTTTAACAAGCATAGTGGTAGATATATGAAAGTATTAGTAATTGGTGGTACAAGATACATGGGGAAAATCTTAGTACAAACTTTATTAGATGAAGGAAATGATGTTTCTGTATTATCTCGAGGGAACGAAAAACCGTTATGGTGGAATAATATTAATCATATCAAAGCTGACCGAAATAATGAAAACGAACTTAAAGAAGCTTTGCAAAACTATTCATTTGATTGGGTTTTTGATTTTCAAGCTTACCGGAAGGAACATGTCGAATCCTTTGGAAATATAATGAATGACAGGGTAGGTAAGTATTTATTTGTTAGTACAGGATCTGTTTACAGCAAATGGGATTACGGACCATCTGAAGAAGCTTTACTAGATTTTGAGCTTAATATCCCATTTAGTGAAGATCAGGTTGATTGGTCTGATTTAAGTTATGAATACGATCCAAATGAATTAGAATATGGTGCTCGAAAAAGACATTGTGAAAAATGGATAATCGAAAACTTTAATATTCCATACACAATAATTAGAATCCCTGCAATTATGGGTGAAGATGATCCTACTGGAAGAATATGGTGGTGGATACAAAGAATTAAAGATGGAAAAGGTATAATTGTTCCTGAAAATCTGAACAATCCATTTAGAACATTATATTCAGGTGATGCAGCTCAAGCTTTTTATGATTCAATTAAGTCAGAAAAAACAACAAACAAAATATATCATGTTGCATCTCATGAAATTTTTACTCCGAAAAGTTGGATTAGGATATTAAATGATTTAATGGGAATTGATGCAAAAATGTATTTGGTACCTAATGCAATAACTGATAAATTTTTGAATGATTCAGAAAAAAATGAACAAAAATATTCTCCTCCTTTATTAAGAAATTACCCTTATGTTCATAATTTAAGCAAATCTGATAGTGATTTCGGGTTTACTACTACTAATCCAAAATCATGGCTTTTAAAAACTATTGAATATTATTTGTCTTTAAATCAAATTGAAAACTCAAATGGTTACATTATTAGAGAAAGAGAAATTGAAGTGGGTTTGAATTGGGAAAATGGAATTAATAATTCCATTGACAATTTTAATGTAAATTAATAAGTGATTCCTGCAAGTAATATTGCAGCGTACATACACTTCCAAGCTTCAATATAATCTTTTGATTCGAATGAGATAAGCTGCCTCGATTCTCTTTTGGTGCCAGGTATCATTGATACTACGTCAGCCATTAAATCACTTGAAAATTCTACACCCATTTTAATAATTCCTTCATATATAACAGGACTGAATGCGTCTTTTTTTCTAACTGTTTCAGCTGCATTGGTTTTAATTAGAGTATAAGCCTCATTCCCTGATAAATTTTTTGCTGAAAATTTGTTTATTGTTTCTTTGACTGGTGAGCCAATAATATTAGGAATCATGTTTTTTGCATCTTCTACAATATCTGTATCACCAGAGATCATACCTATTGGGACATTATAGTAGCCTGCTATCCCTGCATTAATTTCAAATTCAGAAGATGGTTTTTCGTTTACATAATAGTTTTGAACTATATTTGATCCTCTTATGGTATGGCTAAGTACCCCTTTTTCACCCGGCCTTGAATGATAACCTATACACATTGATATATCTGGGTTTTCTTCAACACCTTGCATCATCCCTAGTGGTTTAGGTGAGCCGCTTATTAATTCAGCTCTTTGATCAAGCATATAAGGTAATAAATTTCTCATTGATCCATGGCTATCATTAACAACTACTGATGTTGCTCCTGCATCGAAACTACCTTCTATTGCAGCGTTAGCCTCTAAAGTCATTGCTTTTCTCATCATTTCATAATCATTCCCAGATTGTGATGCTTGATCAGTATGCACTACACCCGAAACTCCTTCCATATCTATAGAAATATGTACATTTACACTCATTTATACTCCTTTAATTTTTAAATGAATAATAATTTGGTTCATTTTTTCTTTTTCTAGATACACCTTCTTTTATAGCTTGAGAGGCTATACTTTTAGAAACTTGTTCAACTACATTTTTATCAAAAACACTAGGTATTATGAAATCTGGATTAAGTAATTTATTTGGAATTACAGCAGATATTGCTTTTGCTGCAGAAATTTTCATACCATTGGATATTGTTTTAGCTCTTACGTCTAATAACCCCTTAAATATTCCTGGAAATGCTAAAGAATTATTTACTTGGTTAGGATAATCTGATCTTCCTGTAGCCATTACAGTAATATTGTTTGGTACGAATTCTGGCATTATTTCTGGTACAGGGTTAGCTAAAGCAAATACTATGCTATTTTTATTCATTTTTTTTAACATTTCTGAACTTACAAGATTTGGTCCTGCCAATCCAATAAAGCAATCAGCTTTATTTAAAGCTTTAGCTAAATCACCGTTTATATTTTCAGGATTGGTAATTTTGGCAAAATTAGATTTATATATATTGTTATCATAATTTCTATTTTTTGAAACAATACCCTTTGAGTCAACTCCTATAATATTTTTCACTCCATAATCCATTAGTATATTTCCACAAGCAATTCCAGCTGCGCCAACCCCAGCAATTACTACTTTTAACTCGTTTGGTTTTTTATTTACTAATTTTAAAGAGTTTATAAGAGCTGCTAATACTACAATCGCTGTTCCATGTTGATCATCATGGAATACAGGTATATCTAGTTCTTGCTTTAATCTTTGTTCTATATAAAAACATCTAGGTGCACTGATATCTTCTAAGTTAATTCCTCCAAATCCAGGAGCAATGTATTTAATTACATCTATAATCTCATCAGCATCTTTTGTGTCTAGACAAATCGGCCAGGCATTAACATTAGCAAAATTTTTTAAAATCATTGCTTTCCCTTCCATAACTGGTAAAGCAGCCTCAGGTCCAATATCTCCTAAGCCTAATACTGCAGTCCCATCAGTAACTACAGCTATTGAATTACTTTTTCCAGTTAGCGACCAAACGGATTCAGGAGTTTGGTTTATATATGATGAAACTCTACCTACACCTGGAGTATAAGCTTTAGACATTTCATCTCTTGTTGTAATTTCAAAAGAGCTATTAACTTCTATTTTCCCACCAAGATGCATAAGAAAAGTTTGATCGGACACATTTTGTATTTCTACTTTTTCTAACTTTTGTAGCTTTTCGATAATTTTATCTGCATGGTCATCACCTGATGTATTAATAGTTAGATCTCTAGTGATATTATTACCCTCGATAGAAACAACATCAATAGCTGACATATCTCCTTTGTTTTTGCTTATAGTACTAATTATTTTTGCTAACATACCCGTGATATTTGGATATTGAGCTCTAATAGTTATACTATTTGCTACTCCTGGTTTAATGTTTTTGTTATCGTTCATTTAAATTATCGAATTTCTGGCAATAATTAATTTCATATTATTTTCTGAATTGGTATTAGAAATTTTATGATTTAAATTTTTTTGAATATATATAAAATCACCTGCTTTAATATTTTGGTGTGAATCAAGGTTGTCATTTGAAATAAATAAACCTTCTCCTTCTGAAACATATATTCCTGTTTCATGCTCAGAATGCTTTTGTGTAGGGATGGTTTCACCTTTTTTTATGTTAAGTTCTGTCAAAGATATATTTTTAATTTTTGATGTTTGTTTTGAAACTCCGTGTTTAACCGATCCATAATCAGTGATTGTATTATTTAGTTCATCAGAATTGATGACAGAACAATTTGTTGGATTATGAATTTGATTTAAATCATTTTCATTTGATATTTCTTCTACAATTTCAGTTGGTTGATTTCGAGAAACCATTAGTATTAAAGAATTTTTGTTACTAGTATTAACAGGTTTGTGTGGTGCATTTGGTGGAACATATATAAAGTCACCTGTTTTAATTGTGTTATGCTTATCAAGCTTTTCACCAGCTATAAATATCCCTTCTCCTGAAAGAACAAATATTGCACTTTCACAATTTATGTGAAAGTGTGCGGATGAGGACTTTCCAGGAGGTATTGTAGCAATTGCTAAATGTATATTTTGAGAATTACATGTCTCTTGCGATACTCCTGCAATTCTTTTCATATCACCAGATGAAATTTCTGTAAAACGTTCCTGGGGTTTTATGACTGATTTATTATTATTTTTACTCATTTGTTGTCTCCATGGCAATATTAACAAAAGATCGATTTTTTATAAATAAGTTATAAATAAAAATTATTTTTCATTCTTTAATTTTAATGTAATTAATAAAGTAATTATAGATAATGCTACGGGAAGTATAAATGATTTACTAATTGCTGAAATATATGAACTTGATTCAAAATCTTTATTTAATACATCATTACTGAAATCAGGTAATAGAAGCACAACGAAAGCTGTAGATAATGAAATTCCAATTATATTTCCAGAAGTTCTTACCAAAGTTAAAAATGCATTCACCGAACCAAAATCTTTTTCTTTTATGGAAGAAAAAATATAGCTAGTATTAGCAGATCCAAATATCCCCATCCCTAGACCTTGAAATGCATAAGCTACCATTACAAATTCTTTACTTAAATTATCAGCAAATATAAATAATGACACAGATATTAGTAAGCTTGTTGCTCCAATAACTCGTGGGTAATAACTTCCAATTTTATCAGCAATTCTACCTGCAAAAGGTCCAGATGAAGCCATCATCACTGGTCCAGGTAATATATATAAACCTGTTTGAGAAGAATTAAGCCCGTACCCATTTATCAGAAGAAAAGGAGTCAAGAAGTATATAGGAGAATTAGAAATAAATGATGTGAATCTAACAAAACTTCCAAATTTAAAACTTTTATTTTTAAAAAGATTTATTTGAATTAATTTATTAGCAGAGTTGTTATTATTTTCATATAGTATAAAAATAATTAGACTTGAAATTGATATAGGGATGCCTATTAAAATCCAATAAATATTCCAACCGGATGATGAGTACATAGATATACTTACAATTAAGCTAGAAATAGTTGTAATTGACAATATGGATCCAACCATATCAAAATTAAATTTGTTATCTTGTCGTTTGTTTTTTATATTTATCATTGATGCAAAAATAATTGCTCCAATACTAAGAATAGTAACTAAATTGAATATTCCTCTCCAACCATAGTTATCAATTATTGATCCTCCTATGATAGGGCCAGTAATAGAACCAAATCCTATTATTGACATGAATATTCCAAGTGCTTTACCTCTATCTTTGGATTCAAATAATTGAATTATCATAGCCATTCCATTTGACTGTATTGCAGCAGAACCTACGCCTTGTATAGCCTTAAATAATATTAGCATTTGAAAAATTTCTGATTTTCCTGTTATAAAAACTGCTATACCGAATATAAATAAACCAACAATATAAATATTTTTTCTTCCATATAAGTCAGCAATTTTTGCAGATGGAAGTAAAAATGAACTAGTGACTAAAACAAAAGTTATAGGAATCCATTGAGTAAGTGAAAGTGATATTTTAAGATCATTGCTGATAGTGGGTAAGGCAATATTTAGCATTGTATTGTCTACAACTTCAACAAATTGTCCAAATGCTATTCCCAAAAGAGACGAAAAAATATCAAGCATTGATTATTTCGGGATGTATTATTGTTTCTTTTAATTTGTTTTTTTCTAAACTAATCAAGTATCCCTTGGAGCCTTCTTTTGGTGAAACTAATTTATGGATTTTTTCATTAATATAGTGTGCTGCCACATAATCATCTAGAGCTATACCAGAAGGAAGAGTTTTAGATTTAATAAGGTTTTCATAAGTTGGTCTTCGATTTATTTCTCCATCAAAATGAGGGCATGCACTACCCTTGATAAAATTAAGTCCGGTCAATAATTCTTTTAGTGGTCCATATGAGTCCGTGACGCTGTTTTCAAACCAACATATCATTCCTGCACTAGCGCCTGTAAGTAAAATACCGTTTTTCCAAGCTTTTTGTAAAATTGTATCTACTCCATGGTTTTTCCATATAGAAAGCATGTTTAACGTATTACCTCCTGATACCTCTATTATGTCTTGGTCTAATAGATATTCTTCTATATCTCTATCATCTCTGTTAAATAATGGCAGATGACTTGGTTGAGCGATATTATTATTAAAAGCTCTATAAAATCTTTCGATAGCAAATGCTGAATCACCAACCGCAGTTGGAAGAAAAGCAATTTTAGGTTTTGCTTTGCCAGATGCCTTTATTTTATATTTATCTAAGGCTTGATTAAATTTGTCAGTACCAATCCCCCCACCACCTAAAGCAATGATTTGTCTTTTTTTGTTCATATGATTTGCCTTTATCTTATTGGTTCTCTTGTCCAAAATTCACAATCAGTGTTTTCGCATATTAACCACTTGAAATTTTTATTGTCCGAAATATTTTCTGTGATTCTATCTTTTATACTTTCGTATTCAATTTCAATTAAATTACTTTCCTTGCTTAAATTACAAATAGGGCATTTATTTGATTGATCTGTATTATTGTTCATTTAAATTAAATTAACAGAACATTAATAATAAATCAATTTAATGCTTGTATTTAAATTAAAATTCATGCAACATATTTTTATAAATGGGGAGCATAAGCTGAGAGGATGTCGCACATCGACCCAAAAAACTGATCTGGATAATGCCAGCGTAGGCTCTCCCATTAAATTTTAATTTAGTGGTGACTTTGTGGAAATATTTACATACTTAATAATAGTTTTTGTATCTTTAATTTTTTTTGGTTTAGTTTATAAAAATTTTAATAATGCCAAAATTTCATTTGAAAATTATATTATTGATCGAAATAATTTAAATTCATTTAATTCGTACAGTACTTTAACATCCTCAGTTTTAGGAGCATGGATATTATTTAGCCCAGCTGAAGCAGGTACATGGTCAGGAATAAATGGGATTTTGGGTTATGCTATTGGCCAAGCCTTGCCATTTATAGCTTTTGTTTTTATAGGACCTAAATTAAGACATTTGATACCTAATGGGTTTTCAGTTACTGAATTTGTAAATATTCGATATGGTAATTTTGCCAATATTATCGTGGCTTTAATTTCTATGTTTTATATGATTGTTTTTTTATGTGCTGAACTTACAGGAATTTCTTCCGCTGCAAGTCTGATAAGCAAAATACCCTCTTGGTTTACAGCTTTGGTAATTGGATTAAGTGTTGCAACATATGTTTCTTTTGCAGGTATAAGAGCTTCTATTCTTACAGATAAATATCAATTTAGATTGATACTCCCTCTAGTTTTGTTTTCGATCATAATGGTATTTGTAGATGTAGATATTACGAATGTATTTAATAAGATTGATGACTCGCTAATATCATTATCAAATTTTACTGGAGCTAAATTTGGATTTACTTTAATTATTGCTGTTTTTGCTGCTAATATGTTTCATCAAGGATTATGGCAAAGGATATATAGTGTAAAAAATACAAAATCGTTAATTAAATCTTTTTCAGCTACAGCTATAACTGTTATACCTATTGTATTTCTTTTTGGATTTATTGGAATACTTTCGGTTGGAATTGAAACTGCTGGCAACCCATCTATAGCTTTATTTACAACTATATTAAGATATTCCTCTGATTGGACTGTAATTTTATTTTTGGTATTAGCTATTTTATTGGTAAGCAGTAGTCTTGACACGCTGTTTAATTCTATATCGAGCATTGTTGGCACTGATTTAATAAAAATAATTCCTAACAATGAAAACTATATTCATAATGCTATGAAAGTTACGCCTTATTTGTGTTTGATTCCAGCAATATTTATAGTCATTCAAGGCTACAGCGTACTCTATCTTTTTCTTATAGCTGATATGGTATGTGCTGCAATATTATTTCCAGTATTTTTCGGGCTTTATACCAAAAATTTCCATGGTAATGAATCAGTTATTTCTATGATTGTGGGTCTTTGTGTTGGTAGTCTCTTATTTGCAAAACCTGATATGTCACCTTTAATTAGCTCATTACCTTACTCAGGTGATTTGTTTGTTTCATTCTATTTGGCTTTTATTTCCTCAACAATTACAAGTTTGGGTTTCTATGTAAAAAATAAATATTTAACTTTGCAGGTAAAATAATTATAAGTATAAGTATTTAATATAAATAATTACTTTATCAGAAATATAAATTATTCTATTATAGAACTCATGGAGAACATCAAATATGGATAAATCAATCAGAAAAAAAATAGGAACACATTATACTCAACTTGATACTCCAAGTTTGGTTCTTGATATTGATTCTTTTAAATACAATTTAGATATAGTAAATTTCAAATTAAATGCAGCTGACTTAGGAGTCAGAATTGATGTTAACTCTCATTTGTCTAAGGATATTTTAAATCTGCAACTAAATGGATTTTCGAATGCTCTAGGTATTTCATCATCTAACGTTGGTCAAGGTTCGATTTTTTCTCATTTGAGTGATGATATATTAGTTGATAGTCCCATTTTGTCAGATGAAAAATTGAATTCACTTGTAGATATAAACGGCAAGTGTACATTTAATTCATTAATTCAATTACAATCGATTGAATATGATAAATTATCAGGAATTTATTTAAAAATTATAGTTGATAAAATTAATGAATTTGACGAAAATATTTTAACTTTTATTATAGAGAATAAAATTAAAATTACCGGAATAATCTTTCAGTACAACGATTATGATATTCCTAAACAAAGCACTGTAAGTAATTTTTTAGACATTCATCCTACTATTAAACAAACGACTAATAATTTTATTGCTTCAGGTAAAATAATGATTTCTGAATATGATAATTTAGACTCTAATTTTACAGAAATTATAATATCTAAATTACCTTTGATTGATAATGAAATTATTGATAATAACCAAATAGAATTAAAAGAATCAATAAAAGTTATCACTTCTATTTTAAGTATTCCTGATGACGACAGGATGATATTGGATACAGGTCAAAAAGCTATTAATATTGATTATGGATTTCCAACAATTAAAGAAATTCAATCTGCCGAAGTTCAATATTTAAGCGCCGAACATACTAATTTGTATGTAGAAAAAAATGAATTGAAACAATTTAATTTACAAGACAAAGTTGTAATTATTCCAAAAGAAATCTCATCTGTAATCAATCAATTTGATACTATATCTGTTATTAAAAATGAAAAATTATTATCTGTATTTGAAGTTTCAGCAAGAGGAGTTTACAAATGACTATGATTGGCAAAAATATCAAGGAACTTGCAACTCCAGAACTTGTAATAGATCTTAATATTGTAGATCAGAATTACAAAACAGTATCAGAAGCTTATCAAAATTCTCATTTAAAAATGAGAACACACACAAAAAATATAAAAAGTCCATTTTTAGCAAGAAAGCAAGTAGAAGCTGGTGGAAGTAATGGGGGAGTTTGTACTGCCAAAGTATCAGAAGCTGAAGTTATGATTGAAGGTGGATTTAACAATATTTTAATTGCTAATCAAGTTGTTTCTAACGATAAGATTGAAAGATTATGCAGCCTAGCTAAATTTGCTGATATCAAAGTAGGAATTGATAATCTTGATAATCTGAAAAATTTATCAAAATTTTCTGAGAAACATCAAGTTACCTTAGGTGTACTGGTTGAAATTAATACATCTATGTTTAGATGTGGTGTTAGAAACTCAAAACATGCTGTGGAGTTGGCAAAAGCCGCAACTGAGCTACCCAATATTAATTTCAGAGGTGTAATGAGTCATCAAAGTATTAAAGAACCTAACCCCTCTGAAAAAGAAAGATGGAATATTGGAGAAGGTTATATTGATACTTTTTTGGAGTCCAAAAGAGCGATAGAAGAATCAGGAATAGATGTAGAAATAGTATCAACAGGTGAAACATTTACTTTCGATATAGTTCTGAAATACCCTGAAATAACTGAAGTCCAGGGTGGAACTTATGCTCTTATGGACGTTAATTATCCATATATGCCATTTGATATAGCTGCTAAAGTAATGTGTTCGGTTATTGATATTAATCTTAAAAATAATCAGATAACTATTGATTCAGGTAATAAATGTATAGCTGCCCCAAATTTTGCAAAACCAATTTTAGAAGATCAAAATGCAGATTTACAAAATATGTACTTAGATCATTCTATATTTAATGTTCCGGATGCATATAAGTACAATCTTGAAGACAAATTATTTTTGCTTACTACTCATCAAGATGGATTAATTAACAGATGGGATCAATTTATAGGTGTCCGAGACGGAGCTGTGGAAGGAATTTGGGATATTATGGGTAGGGGTTGTTATCATTAAGATTGTTATTTAGACCTTTTTCTTAACCTACTTGTACCATATATTATTCCTGCAATTAAAATCCAAACAGGTGTAAACACAAATAAGAAAATTATTATTTGTATTAAAAATTGTCCAAAACTTGATAAAGCTTTAATGGCATCCAATGCAATGTTTCTAGTATCCCAGGATGGATCATCAATTGATATCGGATTAGGTATTTCTTCCATATATATTTCTACTAGGGATGTAATAACAGAGTTTTCTACAAGGTTAAATCTGCTATTCAAGCTGTCGATTTCTGACCTTAATCTAGATAACTCTTTTTCAATTTGAATTATTTCATTAACAGAATCAGTCTTGTCTAATAATATTTTAAGTCTATTTTCAGAAGATTGTAAACTTTTAATTTTAGCTTTAATATCAATATATTGTTCAGTTATATCTTGAGTGTATATACTTTGTCTCTCAATTTCATCTGAATGACTTATTAATTCATCTATAAATTGATTTAATTTTTCAGAAGGAATTCTAACAGATATTCTTGACCATTTATTTTCAAATCCTGTGTTTGGTGTAAATGATGTTGAATTCACAATGTAACCTTCATATTCTTCTACTTTTTGATTAATGAACTTTGTAGATTTGGGTAATGATTTAACAGAGATGTCTAGTTGGGCGTTTTGTCTTACTTTTCTTTCTGTGATATTTAAAGTCGAGGACTCAAATTCAGATTTATTTATATCTGTTGACATGGTAGGTGAGCTTGAGATTTCCATAGGAGATTGTGATCTTACATAGTTGGGCTCATCATAATTCATTTCATCGTCATCATTGCATCCAAACAGAAATGAAATTAATGTAATAACTACTATGAGTTTTGTTAATAACTTAATCATTTCAAAATTATCACATTAATGAACATTTTAGAAAATAGGTAAATAGTCTCTTTTTTATATAATTTTACAATTTTTGCATTCAATTTCATTTGCATCTTTAGGTACAACATATAGTATGTAACTTTCATTAAAGTACAAAAAGTAGTATCAATGTTATGAAATATATAAAAATATGTTGCGATTTTATTATTAATATAATATTTTCTACTAATTATTAGTTTTAAGCCAATTAAGGAGGATTCTTATGGCAGATAAAATTAAAAAAGGAGATTGGTCTGCACAAACAACAGGTATTTTATTGATTGTGGGGCCAATTTTGACAATTTTATTTAATAGTCTAAATCCAATTAATGCAGCAAATGCTTTTAGTTTTACTTTTAGTCCAGATAAAATTGAAGGAGTTATATCAGCTTTGTCTGGTAATGAGTCTAATAGCCAATTATTTGGAATATTATTAACTCTTTCTATATTACTAATTCCATTATCTATTGGAGGCATTTCAAGAATTTGTCAGGATGACCCTGGAAGAAAATGGGCATCTTTTGGATTTGTTCTCTCTGTTGTGGCGGTTGCAATATGGGCAGTTTCTAATGGAGTTGGTTTAGCTTTGGCAACTGCAGTTTCAAATTGGGGCGACGCTATGGCTTCTGTAGCAATTGCAACCAAAGCTGGAAATGCAGCCGGTGCCGCTCAAGCACAACAAGCTGCAGGCGGATTGGCAATCTCTGCAGGTGTTATGAATGCTGTTGTACTTGGAGCACATCAGATGGCAACAACTATTTTTATGGTAGCTACTATGAGTTTGGGGGTAGGGATGACTATGAGTGGAGCTTTTAATTCTCTAATTTCCAGATTAATTGCTATTGGAGGGTTAGCTGGTCTTGTATTAGTTTTAGCCTTTCCTGTAAGTTCTGATCCTGGGTTTGGTATAGTAGGAATAATATTTTTAGTTATAGCAATAAAATTTGTTATAGCTGGAGTAACTGTACTTAGAGCTTCTAGAAAATAATTTTTGTTTTTTTGCTACATGTGAAGTTTCACATGTAGCAAAAAAAAAATCAAAACAATGTATTACATCCAAAAAAATAAAGAAACAAAAATAAACTCAGAAAATATGCATGCCGGAAAAGGAATTATTCATCGTAAGCCTATATTTCGGGATGTTTCCAAATTAGAAGTTGAAATTGAAGAATGGATTTTAGAACCAAATGTTAGTGAAGGTGATCATACACATTCAGATAATAGACCTTTAGAAGAAATTTATTATGTTATTGAAGGTGAAGGAGATTTTGTGATTAATAATGAAAAAGTACATTTGAGTTCAGGTGATTCAATTATGGTTCCACCCCTTGTTCCTCATTCTGTGGAAAATAACAGTGATAAAAATTTAAGATTTATCATTATTTGGGGAATATCAAAATAGTTATTTAAATTTCAAACTCGTGTATATTTGCTAGCAGACTAGCTAATATAGATATTTTTTCGTGAAACATATCTATTTCTATATATTCGTGTTCTGCATGAGCGCCATCTCCAACCCCGCCTAATCCATCTAACACAGGTGTTCCTGTAGATGCAGCAAAATTACCATCAGATCCTCCGCCAACTGGGAACCCTGTTTCAGTGAATGTTACATCCATATCTTTTACTGTATTTTTTGCCCAATTGTATAGATTTATAATCTTATCAGTTCTTTCCATTGGTGGTCTATTCATACCGCCAGTAATTTCTAATGAACTATCTCCTAATACTGGTTCCAAAGATTTGATTTTATTATCAAGTATCTGAGCTTCTTCGTTTGTAACAACCCTTAAGTCAATTAACGCTTCAGCATTTGCGGGAACTTGGTTTCTTACAACTCCGCCTTCGGCTCTGCCAATATTTACAGTTGTACCTGTTTTTGAATCATTGAATGAGTCTAACTTTAGTATTTGATGCGCTAATTCAACATTGGCGCTTATTCCGTTTTCCGGTTCGCTTCCTGCGTGAGCAGCCCTACCTTGTACAGATAAATAATACATCCCTACACCTTTTCTTGCTGTTTTAATCATTCCCTTAAAACTTGATTCAAGACAAAATGTAACGTAACTTTTTTCTGCTTCTTCTTTTATAAGATCCATTGAATCTTCACTACCAAGTTCTTCGTCAGAATTGAATAATATTTTGATTTTATTTTTTGGCATTAAATCTAATTCGTTTAATATTCTTATAGCTTCTAAAGCGATTGTTATTCCTACTTTCATATCGAATATACCTGGACCTTTGGCTATATTCCCTTCAACAGTAAATGGTCTTTCTTTAATTGTTCCAATTGGCCAAACTGTATCCATGTGACATAGAATAAGAGTTGTTTTTTCGCCTGAATAAAATTCAGAAGTAAAATTATTACCTAATTTTTCTTGATGATAAAATTTGTTTTTACCTCCTAGTGATTCACAGACTTCTGATAAATATTTACTTAATTTATCTACAGATTCCTTAGAACCTGAAAATGATTCAAGATTAACTATATTTTCAAGTAATTTAAGACTTTGTTTTTTTTCTTGATGTACTTTGTCAAAAATCTTATCATTCATTGTTAATACTCCTAATAACTTCATGGTATATTTTAGTTGAAATAGTTTTATAACACATATTAGGTCAACTATGCTAGACAAATTTGAAAAAATATTTATTGAATTTGATAATGAATGGGGATATTTGGTTTTACCTGAAAAAGAAGATAATAATATTCCTTTAGTTTTGCATTTCCACGGAAATGGTGGTTATGTAAAGAATAATGAAGCTGATTGGATTGATGAGCCTAGGAAACAAAAATTCTTTTTGTCTTTATTAGAATCAGGTTATGCAATTGCTGGTTGTCATGCAACAGGAAATCATTGGGGTAGAGATAGTGCATTAAAAGCAAATTATGATTTTTTTGAGGAGTTAAAAAAATTTAATACTCTGAATTTAAGTAACATTACAACTTGGGGATGTGGTTTGGGGGCATCGGCTGCATGGTTAGTAAGCATAGGCGATCTAAACAAATATGTTGATAACTTTGTATCCCAACAAGGGGTATTAAATTTTGAAAGCATAATTCAAAGGAGAAAATTTAAAAACCATCTTATAGAAGCTCATGAAGAAGATTTAGATTTATCAATTGAAGATGCAATTAAATTATTTCATGATTTAAATCCAATTACTCGTACAAAGAAGATAATAACAAACCCTGATATAAGAATCCCTAATTCTCTTTTTATACACGGTGATATGGATGAAAATGTAAATTTCGAAGAAAACCCAGTTGTTTTACATAATATTTTGAATACCCACGGCTATGTTTCTAAATTACATTCATTGAAAGATGTTGGTCATGCAACTTATGAATTTGGAGATGAATTGGGCAGGTTGGTAAATAATTTTATTAGCAATACGTGATTTTTACCAAGGAATTTCTTTACCATTATAATCAATAAAAGTACCAGAATTTTCATGATTCGAATTTTCTATAACGTTTATTATACCTTTTGCTGATTCGCTAACTGTAATATCAGCATTATCTCCTCCCATATCAGTTTTAACCCAACCAGGATGGATTAAAAGTATGATTGACTTCTGTCTTTTAAATTCCATATGTAAATTTCTACCAGCCATATTAATTGCGGCTTTACTCATCCTATAGGATAGATCTCCTGCCATAGTTTTACTTATTGAACCCATACCAGAAGTTATTATGGCAATTTTTGAATTGGATAAAATAGATTTCATTGATTTTATTAGTATCGTTGGTCCAACTGAATTTGTATTTATAGTATTAAGCATTAGATCATGTGATAGTTTTTCTTGTAATCCTCTTTCCCCTCTAGCGCCTGCATTATTTATAAATATATCAATTTGGGATTTTGTTTTATTTATTAATGAATCATAGAATTCTGTAATAGAAGTTTGATTGGAAATATCTAATGGGAGAATATTTTCTAATCCAATCTCTTCTTGTAAAGTTGTTGAAGATAAAGGATTTCTAGATGTTCCGAAAACATTGTATCCAAGATTTCTATATTCTTTAGCCAATTCTAATCCAATACCCCTATTGGCACCCGTTATTACTACATTCATGATTATTGTTATAATTTAAATAATTATTATTATATATAAAATACGTGGAAGATAAAAAGACTATATTGTTTGTATGCACTGGAAATAGCTGTAGATCTCAAATGGCTGAGGGATTTATGAATTTTTATTTAACTAAACATTATCGTGTTTTAAGTGCAGGATTAAAGCCCTCAGGTGTTAATAACAATGCCATAAAAGTAATGAAAGAAAACAATATTGATATATCTAGTCAAACATCTAATCATATAAAAGATTATATTAATATAAGCCATGAATATGTTATAACTCTGTGCGATAATGCAAAAGAATCATGCCCTATAGGATTAGTTAGTAAAAATAATATTCATTGGAGTATTCCTGATCCTTATTTTGAGGGAGAAATAGGAAATGCTACTTTGTCTAAATATTGTTTTTCTAGAGATATGATAAATTCTAGAATTAAAGAATTAGTTAAAATTATTAGTAAGGAAGAATAAATATGCCAGATTTACACGACGAAGAATTACATCCAAGTTATATAGGAGTCCCTACATATCTTGGATCACCATTCGCAGTTAATGCTGAAGAATTGAAATCAATGAATCCCGATGTTGCTATTTTAGGAGCTCCTGTTGATATGGGTGTTGGAAATAGACCTGGAGCCAGATTTGGTCCAAGAGCTATTAGGCAAGCTGATTATTGGCCTAAACCTGGAAAAGCGGCAAATTTATATCATTTAAATCTTGAAGTAGCTCCTTTGACGGAATTAAATGTTGTAGATTTTGGTGATGCAAATTGTCCTCCCATGTCTTTAGAAAGATCACACGAAGCGGTTGAATTGAAAGTTACTGAAGCATTAGACGCAAACGCGATTCCAATTGTTTTAGGAGGGGATCATTCTATAACTTGGCCAAGTGCAACTGCTGTTGCAAAAAAATATGGTTATGGAAATGTAGGTATGGTACATTTTGATGCGCATGCCGACACGAGAGATTCTTCTTATGGCGATGTATTAATTGGACATGGAAGTCCAATGAGAAGATTAATAGAAAGCGGGGCAATTCCAGGTAAAAATTTTATACAAATTGGACTGAGAGGTCCATGGCCAGGACCTGATGATTTAAAGTGGATGAAAAATCAAGGTATGAGATGGCATCTAATGGCAGAGATAGAAGAAAAAGGGTTTGACGCTGTGTTAGATATGGCAATAAATGAAGCCTTAGATGGACCGGACAAGCTATATATTTCTGTAGACGTTGATGTAATGGATCCAGCTTATGCTCCGGCAACAGGTACCCCAGAGCCTGGTGGTATATCTTCGTTGGAATTATTGCGTGCTATAAGAAACATTGTTTTAAGCAAAGGGATGGTAGGCATGGATGTAGTTGAAGTTTCTCCTGTGTATGATCAGCCTGGAGATATTACTGCGCAAGCTGCTCATAGGTGTGTTTATGAGGCTATAAGTGCATTGGCAAAAAATAAAAGTTTAGGCAAATGAGATACCAAGAACAAATCCATTCTGTATATAAATCTATTGATGATGATTATCTTGTAGATCTTATATGCGAATTTTCCAAAATCAAAAGTGTGTGGGATCCTGGAAATAATGGAAGTGAATTAGAGGCAGCTCAATGGTTTGAAAATCAAGCTAAATTATTTGGATTTAACCCGCATTTATACATGGTTACTCATAACAGACCAAATGTCATCGTATCATTGAATTCAGAAAATGAAACAGCTATACATAAAAAATTATTACTTGAAGGTCATACTGATGTGGTAACAGAAGGGGATGCAGAATTATGGACTAGTGACCCTTTTGTCCCAATAATAAAAGACGGAAGAATTATTGGTAGGGGAGTGAATGACATGAAATCTGGATTAATGTGTGCATTATATGCTATGTATTTGATTAAGCAATCTGGAATAAAATTAGGCGGTGATCTTTTGTGTGCAGCTTTATGTGATGAGGAAGGAGAAATGATAGGAGTTAAAGATTTTGTAAAAACTAAATATGCTGCAAATATTACTTCAGCAATAGTATGTGAACCTGAAGAGAATAATATATGTATTGAACAAAAAGGGGTAGCTTGGGTTAAGGTTAAATTTATTGGTAAAATGTCACATGGAGCTATGCCTTATTCAGGAATTAATAGTTCTTATCCTTTGGGTAAAGTTCTTTTTGAATTAGAAAAATTAAATGATAAATACAAAGAATATAACTCAGAATTGTTGGGAACACCTTCTATAACTCCAACCATAATACAATCTCCGCCAATTAATAATGGTGTTCCACAAAATAATGTTATGCCTGGTAGCTCAGAATTAGTCTTAGATATAAGACTGACGCCTGAGATTGATTATGAAAATTTTATAAATTCTTTTGAGAAAATTATAGAAACTGTGAAAAAGGATTATGATACTGAAATAGAATGCAAATTATTAGAAGTAAGACCACCAGTAAAAACAGATGAGGATAATGAGATAGTAAAAATTTTAAAAGAATCTTATCAATTTGTTTCAGGATCTACACCTAAAATTGGTGGAGTACCAGGTTCCACAGACGGAACTATTATTTTTCAAGAACTAAACGTTCCTGTTGTAGTCTGTGGTCCAGGTTCAATTACTGCTCCCCATCAAATAGATGAATTTATTGATATAATTGAAATAAAAGAAAGTATAAGAATTTATATTTCTTCAATAATAAATTATTTAGGAATTTCTGATATTAATGAATAAAATACTATTAACGATTTTAACTTTGATTTTTTGTATTGCCTGCTCATCAACTCAGAGTGATGATTCTTATCCTAAAGAAGCAACAAGTGAGATGTACAGTTTATGTCTAAAGACTTTTAGGTATGGCTATTGTAAATGCTATGTTGATAACTGGAAAAAAAATATATCTTATGAAGAATATGTTGTATTAAAACCACAAATTGACTCAGGAGAAATAAAAGATTCTGAAATCAATGATTTTTTAAATGAGTTACATAACGAATGTGAAAGATTACCTACATCAACAGAAGGTTTTTAACTCAATTTAGATGTTAGATTTAAATTTAGAAGAAATTATAATAATAATAATTAGGATTTTGGGATCTATCCCAGTAATTTTCTTTCCGTTTTTAGGATCTATATTAGCAATAATTACAGATTTATCAGACTTGTTTCTAATGAATTTTTTGGATTTAGGAGGAGTTAATAATTATCAACAATTAGACAAAACTTTAGATTTGTTTTATATGTTTACTTTTTTAATAGTCTCACTCAGATGGTCTGGTTATTTCAAAACAATTTCAATTTTTCTATTCATATTTAGGATTGTAGGAGTCATTTTGTTCTTTACTTTTGATAATCGGATTTATTTATTATATTTTCCGAATTTTTTTGAATTTTGGATTTTATTTATTGTTGTATATAAAAAAATATTTTCTTCCAAAATTTCTAATTTTGCTTTCATTTTTATATTAATTACTTCCATTTTTACAAAAATAGCTCATGAAATCTTTATTCATGGAATTAGAACTTTGGACAATTATACGTTATCAGAATTTTTTAAATTGTTTTATTAAAGGATAGTTATGGAATCAGCAACTTCATTAATTTTAATTGAAAATGATCATATTAGAATCACTAAATGGCATTTTCTACCTAATCAAAGTACAGGAACTCATCTTCATGAATTTGATTATATAGTTATTCCAACCAAATCAGGAACTTTAAATGTAATTGAAAACTTAAATGTGAATCAATCTGAATTATACTTAAATCAACCATATTACCGAACAAAAGGAATTACACACGAAATAAGTTACACGGGCACAGATTATATGGAATTTATTGAAATAGAAATTAAAAAATAATACCTTTTAAATACTTTCTTAGCCTATATAATATGTTCTAAGCTATTAAACTTAAATATAGGTAGAAATATGAGGGCTCGCGAAATAATTAATTTTGATGGAATTACCGGTAATTACAATTCTATTACTGATGTTGATAATGTTGAAGTAGGGCATTCAACTATTATTTCAGGTGAAGGTAATCTTATTGTTGGCAAAGGTCCAATCCGTACAGGTGTTACAGTTATTTTCCCTAGAGGAAAATTAGATGCTCATATCCCAGTATTTGCAGCTTATGATGTTTTAAATGGAAACGGCGAAATGACAGGTACAATATGGGTAGAAGAATCTGGATTTTTAGAAACACCAATAGCTATTACTAATACTCATAGTGTGGGAATTGTCAGAGATTCTCTTATTAAATGGATAACATCAAATTCTAAAGGCAGTGACCCTAAATTTAGCTTACCTTTAATTGCTGAAACTTATGATGGAGTACTTAATGATATAAATGGACATCATGTAAATGAAAATCATGTAAATGAAGCCATTATAAATTCTAATCAATTTCCAATATTTGAAGGAAATGTTGGGGGAGGTACAGGAATGATATGCCATCAATTCAAAGGAGGTATAGGAACTTCTTCTAGGATGGTAACAATTAAAGAAAATACTTATGTTGTTGGGACTCTTGTCCAAGCTAATTACGGAAAAAGAGAACAATTAACTATAAGTGGCATAAACGTAGGAAAATATTTAACAGATGACCTCCCTGAAATTAATGATGATTATCAACCTGGAGATGGTTCAATTATTGTTATAGTAGCAACAAACGCTCCTTTGCTACCAACTCAATTAAAACGATTAGCAAAACGATCAAGTTTAGGCATATCAAAAACTGGAGGCATAGGTGCTAATGGTTCTGGTGACATATTTTTAGCTTTTTCAACTGCTAATAAATGCGCATTCAGCAGAGATGAGATTTCTAATATACAAATGATAAGCAATGATATGATTGACCCTTTATTATCTGCTGTAGTGGAAAGTACTGAAGAATCAATAATTAACGCAATGTTTTCTGCAAAAACTATGAAAGGAATAAATAACAATACTGTATATGAATTACCTGTTAATAAACTTAAAAAAATTATTGATTAAAATTTATTTATTTTTTTTAAAACCGAAGTATTCTAAAAATGATTTTTTAGGTTTTGGCAATGCTAATGTTTGCTCTCTTACGATTGAAATTAGTTCTCCAACTTGAAATTCTTTACTTTTAATTTCTTTTTTTAAGTTTGTATTTTCTTTTAACAAATCTTCATACTCGGCATTATTTGTAGTTCTGTAGTAATTCAATGCAGTTGGTTTAATTTCTACATATCTTTTTTTACCAATCATTTTTGATTTAAATTTTGTACCATTTTTATCACTATTCATTAAATCTTCTACAGATTTTAGTGACATTCCTAATACATCCGATGTTTCTTTTATTGTTAATAATGCCATTTTTTTCCCTTATATAAATTAAGAAATATAAACTAAATTATCATATGAACTTTTATAGTTATATTAATCCAAAGGTCTTTTTTTAAGGAATTAAAATATTTTACTTGCTATAAGACCTAAGTAGGCAAATATTAAACAAAATGTAATACTCAATACTATATTTAATATTCCTCTTACAATATTTCCATCTTGAATTAATATTAATGTTGTATAACTAAATGTAGAAAAAGTAGTAAAAGAACCAAGTATTCCTATAGGTATTAAAAACCGTAATTCTTCTGACATTATATTCTTGTCATTAATGTATCCATAAAACAAAGCTATTAGAAATGAACCTATCATGTTTACTAGTAACGTACTAAACATTTCATGATAATATTTGTTCATCAATAACCCTGAAAAATATCTAAGATTAGCTCCCAGGAACCCCCCTAAACCTATTATTAATATATTTGTCATTTATCTATCACCCATTATTGTTTTTATTAAGTTCGGGATATAACTCAAATAGCAAAGTAGTTAAGTATTCATTATTTTCTTTTTCGTTATCTATTTCTTTTGATTTATTATTTTCGTCAACTATAAATCCTAATAATGATTTTTCATTTTCATTTTCATTCATAATTGTTTTCCTCCTAAGGTGATAAAAATAGTTTTAATAAAATTAGTGTGAGAGGTGTCTTCTTATACATATTTATAGACATCTTTCTGTTTTGCTGATCTAAATCTGGCAATCTGGACTCGATCTCAAGTAACAATCCATATTTGCTATTTACGAATTCTTCTATTTCAGTTTTAGAGCCTTTAATTTTTAAATTTGATACGTAGATTTGTTCACTTTCATTTTTATTAGATTTTTTATTTTCTTCATCTACAAAAAAATCTTTTTCTGTAAAATTGCTAATATCCAACAAACCGATCAAATCAAATCGTAACTGATGAGTTAAATTGTTAATTCTTCTTCTAAATTTTTTTCTATCTATATTTTTGTAGGGTTTTTCGTAATCAATAATTGTTTTGATTTCGTTAAATTTAGAAACACCAGTCACCTCAGATAATAAATCAAAACCGGAAATTGCAGCTAACCAAGGTTCTGATATTTCTTGATCTACTAAATTTCGTCGTTCAATTTCATTTAGAAATGTAATTGTGTTCGGCAAATTATTTTTATAAGCCATTGAAATACAAAATATTATTTGAGGAATTATCTCTTTTGAAAAAATACCATTCAATCTATTGAAATCAAATTCTATGTCATTTATTTGAGTATCTTTGAGGTTTTTAAGACTAATACCAGACACCCATCTCCTAACAGTCCTCTCACCACAACCTAATTCTGATGCTATTTCCTTTTGAGTAAACCCCAAGCTTTTTAACTCTATGGCTTTAGATTTTATTTCTGTATCGTACATTGGCCTATTTATGTTTATATATGGCCTATTAAAGCAGTAAAATCGGCCAATGTCAAGCTTTAATCTTACTTCCTTTGATTA
>CETM01172151.1_pt1 | contig 45922 bp, 38 predicted proteins | sample 361451 | NCBI WGS metagenome assembly CETM01 (sample SAMEA2622690, study PRJEB7988) | marine metagenome | isolation source: saline water (ENVO:00002010), including
GCCTGGGGCGGTGTCGAGTCCGCCGCCGTATCCGGTGCCTGGCTGGCCTCGCGCAGATAGGCGATGAAAGCCTGTTCCAGGGTGTCGGCGCCGCGCGTCTCCTGGAGCGCCTGAGGCGTATCGCTGGCCAGTACCCGGCCGGCGTGCATCAGCGAGATGCGGTCGCAGCGCATGGCCTCGTTCATGAAGTGGGTGGAGATGAAGATGGTGACGCCGTCCTCGCGTGACATCTTGACCAGTTGGGTCCAGAAATTGTCGCGGGCGACCGGATCGACACCGGAAGTCGGCTCGTCGAGGATCAGGATCTCCGGACGGTGGAGTACCGCAACGGCCAGCGACAGGCGTTGGCGCACCCCCAGCGGCAGCCTGCTGGGCAGGGCGTCGATGACGTCCTGCAGGTCGAACTGCTCCAGCAGCTCCTGACGGCGTGTCCGATAGTCGGCGGCGTCCATGTGGAACAGCCGGGCATGCAGGTCGAGGTTCTGGCCCACGCTGAGTTCGCTGTACAGCGAGAACGCCTGGGACATGTAACCGACCCGGCGTCGCGATTCGATGTCGTTGGGGTCGACCGCCTGGCCGAACAGCCGAGCCTCGCCCTCTTCGAACGGCAGCAGGCCGGTGAGCATCTTCATGGTGGTCGACTTGCCGCAGCCGTTGGAGCCGAGGAAGCCGAAGATCTCGCCACGTTCGATGCGAAAATCGACATGATCCACCGCGGTGAAGTTGCCGAAGCGCTTGGTCAGGCCATGGGCCTCGATGGCGATGTCGTCGTTGGCGGGTCGCGGTGGAATGGTCAATTGGCGGTGGCCGCGGCGTTTTTCCGTCGGCAGCAGTGCGACGAACGCCTCTTCCAGCGAGCTGCAGCGGGTCTTCTCGAGCAGCGCCCGGGGCGTGCCGGTATCGAGCACCTGGCCGTCGTTCATCGCCACTAGCCAGTCGAAGCGTTGGGCCTCGTCCATGTAGGCCGTGGCCACCAGGACACTCATATCGGGACGTTGCTGACGGATGCGGGCGATCAGGTCCCAGAACTGGCTGCGCGAGAGCGGATCGACCCCGGTGGTCGGCTCGTCGAGGATCAGCAGGTCGGGATCGTGGATCAGCGCACAGCACAAGCCCAGTTTCTGCTTCATGCCGCCAGAGAGCTTGCCGGCGGGGCGCTCGGTGAAATCGGCCAGGCCGGTACTGCGGGTCAGGTCGGCAATGCGCCGCTCGCGCTCGGCCCGCTCCTGGCCGAACAGGCGAGCGAAGAACTCGAGGTTCTCGCGTACGGTCAGCGTCGCATACAGGTTCTTGCCAAGTCCCTGGGGCATGTAGGCGATGCGCGGCCCCGTGAGGCGGCGATGCTCTGCGTTCGCCATGTCACCCCCGAGCACTTCCACGCCGCCTGCCTGGAGGCGTCTGGCCCCGGCGATCAGCGCCAGCAGGCTCGACTTGCCAACGCCATCGGGACCGATCAGCCCGACCATTTGCCTGGCCGGGATCTCGAGGCTCACGTCGGCCAGGGCCACCGTGCTGGCGTACTGCAGGCCGACGCTGTGCAGCCGTATGACGACATTCCCAGTCATGACGAAATGTTCACCTGTAGGGAGTCGGGCCACTCGGCGTCAGGATCGAGCTTGAGGTAGGCCATGCCGGGCAGGCCGGTCTTGACCTGGTCGAGATGATCGCGCAACAGCTGCGGATCGATGCGTGCGCGAATACGGAACATGAGCTTTTCCCGCTCACTGGCGGTTTCCACCGTCTTGGGGGTGAACTGCGCGGAGCTTGCGACGAAGCTGACCCGGGCGGGAATCACGTAGTCGGGCGCGGCATCCAGAATCAGGTGTACCTCGTCACCGAGCGCCACGCGACCGGCCTGCGAAGTGGGCAGGAAGAACGTCATGTAGACGTCGGTCAGGTCGATCAGGTTGAGCACCTTGCCCCCGGCGGCCAGCACTTCGCCCGGCTGAACCACGCGATACTGGACGCGAGCCAGGCGGTCGGCACGCAACTCGCTATCCGTCAGGTCCGCCTGCACCCGTTCCACCCGGGCCTCGGCGGCCTCGATGGCGGATTCGGCCTCGATGACCTGCGAGCGGGACGCCGCGCTCGTCGCCTGGGCTGCCGCCACCTGGGCTCTGGCAGCCGCCAGTGCAGCCTGAGCACTCTGCATGGCAGCGCGGTCGTCATCCACCTGCTGACGGGAGATGGCGTTGCGCTGAAGCAACGTGTTCGAGCGCTCGAAGCGCTTGCGGGTCGCAGTGAGTTCCGCCTGGCGCTGCTGAACGACCGCCTCGGCGGAGGCCTCGTTGCTTTCGCTCTGGGCCACCATGGCATGGGCGGTCTGCAGGGCATTGCGGGCACGCAGCGCCTCGGCCTTGGCTTGGCTGAGCTCCGCCTGCAGGGTGCGGGTGTTCATGCGCGCCAGCACCTGGTCGGGCTCGACGAAATCGCCTTCGTCGACGAGGATCTCCTCGACCCGGCCGCTCAGTTGGGTGGCGATATCGATTTCGGTGGCCTCGATACGTCCGTTGCCGCTGGCGATGGCGTCGCCCAGGCCACTGGGGCGCAGCTCATACCAGGCGACAAGGCCGATGGCACCTAGCAGGACGACGAAGAGCAGAGCTTGGATAAGTCGCTTACGGTGTGGTTGCATCATGGCATTACAGGCTCCGGTCGTCATGGGGCGTGGTCTGCTGCAGCATGTGATGACGGCATAAACACATACAGTCATGCATGTTGTCGCCTGTCAAGGCTTGCTGTGCCCGGGCGGGGCGTCTGCGACTTGCCGAGTCGCCGCTCAGCGATATTCGATCTCCGCTGTCGACAGGCCGATGCGAGTTCCCGCCTCGCCTTGAACAATGGCCTCGATATTTGCCAGGGAACCGATGACGGCTTCCTTGCCGGTGCGACGGGCGAAGTCGCAGGCAGCCTCGATCTTGGGCGCCATGGAGCCTGCCGCGAACGCTAGCTTTTCCAGCGCATCGGGATGAGCGCGTGCGATGGCCCGCTGGGTGGGTTGGCCCCAGTCGATATAGGCAGCATCAACATCGGTGGCGATGACCAGCAGATCACTGTCGAGCTCCCGGGCCAGGAGTGCCGAGCATAAGTCCTTGTCGATGACCGCTTCGATGCCGTGCAGCCAACGGCCCTCGTCGTAGATGGTGGGGATGCCGCCACCGCCGGCGCAGATGACGATGCTGCCTCTCTCGAGAAGCCACTTGATGGGCCGGATTTCGAAGATGCGTTTGGGGCGCGGGCTTGGAACTACGCGGCGGAAAGCATCGCCATCGGGAGCGATGCTCCAGCCCTTTTCCCTGGCCAGACGCTGGGCCTCCTCCAGCGAGTACACCGGCCCGACGGGCTTGCTCGGATGCTGGAAAGCCGGGTCGGCGGCGTCTACCTCGACCTGGGTGAGAAGGGTGGCGAACGGGACCTCGACAGGCAGCAGGTTGCCCAGTTCCTGCTCGATCATGTAGCCGATCATGCCTTCCGTCTGGGCACCGAGTACATCCAGCGGGTAGGGGGCTACGTCGCTGTAGGCCGCGCTCTGCAGCGCCAGCAGGCCGACCTGGGGACCATTGCCGTGGGCGATCACCACTTCGTTGCCGGGAATGATCCTGGCAAGCTGGGCACAGGCGATGCGTACATTCTCGCGCTGGTTGTCCGCCGTCAACGGCTCGCCTCGGCGAAGCAGGGCATTGCCGCCCAGGGCAGTGACGATGCGCATCGAGTCTTTCTCCCTTGCCGTGAGTGTCAGATATCGCCGAGGGTGGCGACCAGCACCGCCTTGATCGTGTGCATGCGGTTCTCGGCCTGTTCGAAGGCGATGCAGGCCGGGGATTCGAAGACCTCCTCGGTGACCTCGACGCCGTTCGCCAGCTCGGGGTATTGCGCGGCGATCTGCTTGCCGATCTTGGTATCGGCGTTATGGAAGGCAGGCAGGCAGTGCATGAACTTCACCCGAGGGTTGCCGCTGGCGTCCAGCAGGGCCTTGTTCACCTGATAGGGCGTCAGAAGCCGGATACGCTCGCCCCAGGTCTCCATGGGTTCGCCCATCGAGACCCAGACGTCGGTATGGATGAAGTCGACGTCCTTGACCGCCTCGGCGGGCGTTTCGGTGAGTGTCAATCGACCCCCCGATTCCTCGGCGAATCGTCGACATGCCTCGACATGCTCGGCATTCGGCCACAGTTCCTTGGGCGCCCCGATGCGAACGTCCATGCCCAGCTTGGCGCCGATCAGCAGCAGCGAGTTGCCCATGTTGTTGCGCGCATCGCCCAGGTAGGCGTAGCGAATCTCATGCAACGGCTTGTCGCTGTGTTCGCGCATGGTCAAGACGTCGGCGAGCATCTGGGTCGGATGGTATTCATCGGTCAGGCCGTTGAATACCGGGACGCCGGCATGCCTGGCCAGTTCCTCGACGATTGCCTGGCCTGAACCCCGATACTCGATGGCATCGTACATGCGCCCCAGGACCCGTGCCGTGTCCTTCATCGTTTCCTTGTGGCCGATCTGGGAAGAAGTGGGGTCGATGTAGGTCACGTTGGCGCCCTGCTGATAGGCGGCCACCTCGAAGGCGCAGCGTGTGCGGGTCGAGGTCTTCTCGAATATCAGCGCGATGTTCTTGCCCTTCAGGTGCTGCTGCTCGCTGCCGGTGTACCGGGCGCGCTTTAGATCCCGGGAAAGATCGAGCAGGTAGCGCAGCTCGCGGGGGCTGTGATGCATCAGGCTGAGCAGGCTTCGGTCATGAATGTTGAAGGCCATGCGGGTTCTCCTCGGAGCTACGAATAGGGGTAGAGCTGGATCAATAATCCACGGGGTCCCGAATGATCGGGCAGGTCATGCAATGGCCGCCGCCACGGCCTCGGCCCAGCTCGCTGGCGTCGATGGTGATGACTTCCACCCCGGCCTTGCGCAGCAGCGTATTGGTGTAGGTATTGCGGTCGTAGCCGATGACGACACCAGGCTCCAGGGCCACCACGTTGTTGCCATCGTCCCACTGCTCCCGCTCGGCCTCGTAGCTGTCGCCCCCGGTCTGGACCGTACGCAGCTTCTCCAGCCCCAGGGCCTGCGCCACGACCTCGAGGAAGCCTTGCGCTTCACGGCGCACGTCGATGCCGCCCGGCTTGCTTTCATCCGGGCGCAGGCTGAAAGCGACGATGGACTGCACGGCTTCCGGAAAGACCGTCACCAGATCGTGGTCACAGAAGCTGAACACGGTATCCAGGTGCATGGCGGCACGGGATTTCGGCAGGCCCGCGACGATGATCCGCTCGGCCGCACCCTGGGTGAACAACGACTGAGCAAGCTGGCCAATCGCCTGGCGTGAGGTCCGCTCTCCCATGCCGATCAGCACGATGCCCTTGCCGAGCGGCATGACGTCGCCGCCCTCCAGTGAGGCCATGCCATGGTCGGTATCGGTATCGCCGTACCAGACCTGGAAGTTGGCGCCGGCGAATTCGGGATGGAACTTGTAGATCGCGGCGGTCAGCAAGGTTTCCTGCCGGCGTGCCATCCAGTGCATGGGGTTCAGTGTCACGCCGCCATAGATCCAGCAGGTGGTATCCCGGGTGAACAGCGTGTTGGGCAGCGGGGGAAGAATGAAGCTCGAGTGGCCCAGGTAATCACGAAACATCCTGGCGATCACACTGGCGTGATCGCCAGGCAGATCATCGCCCGAGACGCCGCCGATGAGGAGTTCGGCGAGTCGACGTGGCTCCTGCTCTTCAAGCCAGGCGCGGACTTCCTGTTGCAGGCCCAGGCCTACCAGATTGGACGTGACCTTTCGATCGAGAATCCATTGGAGGGCGTCGGGGTTCTTTACCGTCTCAGCCAGCAGGTTGTGCATTTCGAGGACTTCGACGCCGCGCTCGCGCATCTTGGTGACGAAGTCGAAATGGTCGCGCTTGGCCTGGTTGACCCAAAGCACGTCGTCGAAGAGCAGGTCGTCGCAATTGCTGGGCGTGAGTCGCTGATGGGCCAGCCCTGGCGAGCAGACCAGCACCTTGCGCAGTTTACCGATTTCCGAATGAACGCCGAGTTGCAGGGGGGCAGTCATGAAATTCTCCTTGGACTATGCCGACTCAGCCGGCTCTTTAAGCGTCTGGGTTCCAGGCTCAAAGCGACAGATAACCGGTGTACAGGCCATAGGCGGCGAATGCGGCACCGGCCAGCACGACAGCGAAGATCAGCTTCTCTAAGGGACGAAAAACCGGCCGGTTCTGCTCGCGCTTGGCCTGGGCGAAGAACAGCGCGCCTGGAGCGTAGAGCAGCGCCGAGAGCAGGATGTATTGAACGCCTCCCGCATAGACCAGCCAGGCACTGTAAAGGACGGCAATCAATGCGATGAGCAGGTCCTTGTTACGTTGGCGACGCTGAGATTCGTAGGTTTCGCCTCGCCAGCTCACCAGCACGGCATAGGCCGCTGACCAGAAGTACGGCAGCAGGATCATCGAGGTGGCCAGATAGAAAAGACTGAGATAGGTGGATTCGCTGAATAGCGTAACGATCAGAAATATCTGGATCAGGCCGTTCGAGACCCACAGCGCGTTGCTGGGGACCTGATTGCGGTTCTCCTTTTTCAGGAAGTTCGGCATGGTATGGTCGCGTGCGCCTGCGAAAAGAATCTCCGCGCACAGTAGCGTCCAGGCCAGCAGGCCGCCGACCAACGATACCACCAGCCCAACACTGATCAGGATGGAGCCCCAACGGCCCACAACCTGCTCCAGCACACCCGCCATGGAGGGGTTTTGCAGGGCGGTCAGTTCAGGCTGTTGCATGATGCCCATGGAAAGCACGTTCACCAGAACCAGCAGGAGAAGAACGCCGAGAAAACCGATCACCGTGGCCTTGCCGACATCGCTGCGCTTCTCGGCCCGGGCCGAATAGATGCTTGCTCCCTCGATGCCGATGAATACCCAGACAGTGACCAGCATCATGTTCCTGACCTGGTCCATTACGCTGCCCAGTTCGAGATTTCCTTTGCCCCAGAAGTCGGTGAAAAAGATGTCGGCATCGAATGCAAATAGCGTAATGATGACGAACAGCACCAACGGCACGATCTTCGCCACGGTCGTGACGAGGTTGATGAAGGCGGCTTCCTTGATTCCGTTCAGTATCAGAAAGTGAATGCTCCACAGCAGCAGCGAGGCACACGCGATGGCGATCGGCGTATTGCCTTCGCCGAAGATGGGGAAAAAATAACCCAGGGTGCTGAAAAGAAGAACGAAATAGCTGACGTTGCCGAGCCAGGCACTGATCCAGTAGCCCCAAGCGGACGAGAAACCCATGTAGTCGCCGAAGCCCGCCTTGGCATAGGCATAGATGCCCGAGTCCAGATCGGGCTTGCGGTTGGCCAGGGTCTGGAAAACGAAAGCCAGGGTCAGCATGCCTATGGCGGTGATCACCCAGCCGATCAGTACCGCACCCGCGCTGGCACTTGCCGCCATATTCTGTGGCAGCGAGAAGATGCCTCCGCCGATCATCGAGCCGACAACAAGCGCGACAAGCGCTCTGAGTTTCAGTGTTCGTGTAGCCTGGGTCATTTTAGCCTCACACGGAAGAGTGGCCGTTCATGTGACAAGCATGGATGGCCAGGTCTCTATTGGGTGGCACGGTCGATTATAAAGTTGGAGACGCCTGTTCCGGGCTCATGTAACCGACCTGTTATTGCAGGCTGCATCATAGGCGATAAAACCCTTATAAAACTTGCTCTAAATCAACCAGCGTTTAAATAGGACGACCGTTGCCGATATAACTGCTCCCAGGCACCCGAGGTTTGCGATGCATTGGGGGCGGGGCGGCCCAACGTCGCATCCAGGCATGCTCTGAGCAGCGCTTGGGAACTCCTCGCCATCGGCAACCTCTCCTGGCCGATCGGCGATGGATCGGGTACAGCCAAATATGCCAAGATTATTTCAGACAACTAATTAGTTGCTCTAGATCAATTGTCGGCCGGTAATATCTCCCGTCACTTCAATAACTTCCCAGCAAGAGGCTATACGCTACAATTGTGCATGCCGTGATCCCTGCTAGGCTCTGTCTGAAAAGTCGGCGAGCGAAGGACAGGCAAGGCAAAATCAGCGAAAAGGCGGACTGGGCTCGCACACAAGTTTACGGAGGTGTGAATGAGTATTTTGATCGGACTCGCGCCCGAGCTGATTTTTAACGCAGTATGGCCGAGCGCAGGCAGTTTTTCAGGCAGGGGCCAGGGAAGGCAACAAGAAAGCGAAACTAGGCAGGCACTCGGTGAGGTGGGCTAGGTCACATCCAGGTGCGGGAAAAATGACAATGAAGGCTATGGTGCTTGAGACAGGTGGCGGACCGCTCCAGGAGCGGGAGCGGCCAATTCCTATCCCTGGACAGGGGCATGTGTTGCTCAAGGTTGAAGCCTGCGCGGTGTGCCGCACTGACCTGCACTTGCTGGATAACGAGCTCCCCGATATTTCCTATCCCATCGTTCCTGGGCACGAAATCATTGGCCGCGTTGCTGGTCGTGGCCCCGGTGTTACGCTCGCTCATGGAATGCGCCTGGGCGTTCCGTGGCTGGGATACAGCTGTGGTGAGTGCTGGTATTGTCTGCATGGACAGGAAAATCTGTGCGACCGGGTCCGCTTTATCGGTTATCAGATCGATGGCGGCTTTGCGGAATATACCCTGGCTGATCAACGCTTCTGCTTTCCTATCGCTCCCGATTTCAGTTCGGCAGAAGCAGCACCGCTGATGTGCGCTGGCCTGATCGGTTACCGTTCCTTGAGTATGTGAGGCTTGATGTCGATTCGTAACCTTGATGCGCTATTTTCCCCCGCCACGATTGCTCTGATTGGTGCCAGCAATCGTCCTGGTTCAGTGGGCGCTGTGCTGGCACGCAATCTCTTCGATGCCGGCTTCGCGGGGCCTATCCTGACCGTGAACCCAAGAGAACGGGCCATTCGCTCGACCCTGAACTACCACTCCGTCAGTGAATTGCCGCTGGCACCGGATCTGGCGATTATCGCGACTCCTCCCGATACCGTCCCCGGGCTCATCAAGGAGCTTGGTGAGCAGGGCTGTCGTGCCGCGGTGGTGATCACGGCAGGCTTCGGCGAGGGGGAACGTGCGGATGGCAAGGCGCTCAAACAGGCCATGCTGGAGGCGGCCAGGCCCTACCTGATGCGCATCGTCGGGCCCAACTGCCTGGGCATCCTGGCGCCGCACCGGGGGATCAATGCCAGCTTTGCGCATATCACGCCAAAGAAAGGCGACGTGGCCTTCGTGACGCAATCTGGTGCCGTGGCGACAGCTATTCTAGATTGGGCCTCGGCGCGCGGTATCGGCTTTTCACATGTGGTTTCCCTCGGTTCGATGAGTGATGTCGACTTCGGCGATATGCTGGACTATCTGGCCCTCGACCCCCACACGCGTTCCATCCTGCTCTATGTCGAGGCCGTTACCGAGGCACGCAAGTTCCTGTCAGCGGCCCGCATGGCCTCGCGCAACAAGCCTGTGGTGGTGGTCAAGGCCGGGCGCAGCGATGCCGGTGCCAAGGCGGCGTTGTCGCATACCGGCGCGCTGGCCGGCTCCGATATTGTCTATGACGCTGCGTTTCGGCGAGCGGGTATGTTGCGGGTTCACACGCTCGACGAACTTTTCCAGGCTGCGGGTACGCTGGCCACCGGCATTCGCGTGAAGGGCGATCGGCTGGCTATCCTCACCAATGGTGGCGGGATCGGTGTGCTGGCAGTCGATGAACTGGCCGACATGGATGGATGTCTGGCAGAGCTTTCCGAAACGACGCTGGCGCGCCTGGATACCTTGCTTCCCAAAGCGTGGTCGCATGCCAACCCCGTTGACATCCTTGGTGATGCTCCCGGACAGCGCTACGCAGGCGCACTTGAAGCCTTGCTCGATGAGCGCAATGCGGACGCGATCTTCGTCATGAACTGCCCCGCGGCAGTCGCCGATAGTCTGGATGCTGCCCAGGCCGTGGTCGAGACACTCGGCTCGCGACGATCGCCAGTACTGACCTGCTGGTTGGGTGAAGGCGCACCTGCCGAGGCCCGGCGCTTGTTTGCTGCGAAACGCATTCCATCGTATGAAACGCCGGAGCAGGCCATCAGGGCCTTCTGGCACCTGTCTAGCTACTGGCGGAACCAGCAGACCCTGATGGAGACGCCTCCAGCCGTTTCCGATGCCATCACCACTGATCAGACCAGGGCGAACGCTATCATCGATAGTGTGATCGAGGATGGACGTAGCGTGCTGACCGAGCCTGAGGCGACAGGAATACTGGTGGCTTATGGCATTCCGACAGTACCGGCCATCACGGTGCGAACCCCCGAGGAAGCCCGCGAGGCGTCAACAAAGCTGGGTTTCCCGGTCGTGCTGAAGATCCTTTCTCGCGATATCTCGCACAAGTCGGATGTAGGGGGCGTACAACTGAATCTGGCCTCGCCCAATGCCGTGGTGCAGGCGGCCGAGGATATGCTTGCCACGGTACGCCGAGTCGCACCCGGAGCGCGGATCGATGGCTTCAACGTTCAGCCGATGATTCGCCGCTCGGGAGCGCATGAGCTAATTCTGGGCGTTGCTGAAGATAGCGTCTTCGGTCCGGTCATCCTGTTTGGCCAAGGAGGCACGGCGGTGGAGGTCATCGGCGATCGGGTTGTCGGTCTCCCGCCGCTCAACCCTCTCCTGGCGCGGGATATGATCCATGCAACACGCGTCTCACGCCTGTTGCATGGCTATCGCGACCGCCCGGCGGCGGACATCGAAGCGATCACGCTCACACTCATCAAGTTGTCGCAATTGATCAGCGACCTGGACCGCGTGGTCGAACTCGATATCAACCCGCTGCTGGCCGACGCTTCGGGCCTGATCGCCCTGGATGCACGCATCGTGGTCGAGTCCGAGCGTGGCCAGCGGCGTCCGCTTGCCATTCGCCCGTACCCGCAACACCTCGAGCAGAACATCGAGGCGCGCAATGGCCAGCGCTATTGCCTACGCCCCATTCGCCCCGAAGACGAAGGCGCACTGGTCGACATGTTCCGTCATTCTTCACCCGCTGATGTTCGACTGCGGTTCTTTGGGGCCATTCGAGGGCTCGATCATGCCTTCGCCGCTCGCTTGACCCAGATCGACTACGACCGGGAAATGGCCTTCGTCGCGATGCCGCCAGGCAAGCAGGACATCGTCGGTGTTGTCCGCCTGTCTGCCGACCCCGACAAGGAAAGAGCCGAATTTGCGATCATGGTGCGCAGTGACATGAAAGGAGCCGGGCTTGGCTATCGGCTCATGCAGCAGATCCTCGACTATGCCCGTGACACCGGAATCCGGCAGGTATTTGCCGATGTGCTGCGAGAAAACCATGCCATGCGGCAGATCACGGAAGAGTTCGGCTTCATGGCCCAGCCATCGGACGATGGAGGGGACACCCTGACGGTTACTCTCAGTCTGTAACCCTGGATTCATAGAATAACCGCAGCACTTTGGACCACGAGGTAGTGGCAGGATGGCCAGCGTCGGTAGCCTCTCGGCTTTACCGACCAAAGTGAAGCAGAGCATGGGATACCGATAGCTGGCCCAGAAGCAACGATATCAGATATTTGCCCGTCTTGAGACCGGGGCAAGCGCTTGGTCGTCTTCCCAACAATCCTACGTCGCCAGTCGCTGAGAGTTTGAGCCTGCTCCGGATCATAACCATGGCAGACAGCGTTTCGACGGATCTCCCGACTGACCGTGCTGCAGTTGTTCTATGAATCCAACAACTAATCAGGGAGTCAATAACACATGGCTCGGTTACTTGTCAGGAGTGGGGTCTTCAGAAGCGCCGGTGTGATTCAGTTGTTCCTTGAATATCCTAGCCAAAGCAACTGATGGTTCACTTAATACCTCCCCTTTGAGGGTTGCGATACCAATATCCCTAACGATTTGTGGTTCCGTCAGCGGCAGCATGCGTACCTCCTGCGCCATCTTGGCTGGGACTGCCAGTTTCGGCACGATGCCGATACCCAGCCCCGATGCCGCGAGATCAACAAGAGTGGCCGCCTGCCTGACGCTGCATGCGATGTTGAGTGATTGACGACAACTCTCCAGGAATTCGGTCAACAACATGGAGGTTTCTCTTTGGTCATGCAGAGCAATGACGGGCATGCCTTGCATGACCAATAAAGGCAGTTTAGCGAGGTGCTCCAGGGACAGGGCATCAGGCAGGCCAGGGAAGTGATGAACGGAGACCAGTGCGACGAGGGGTTCTCGCAACAGGCGCTTGAACGTGAGGTCAGATTTTGCTTGTACAAAAGGCGTAATGCCGAAATCGATTTCACGATTTCTTACCGCAGGGAGGAGGGTGGTCGATGTCATTTCCCTAATATGTAGCGATACATCAGGGAAACTAGCACGGAACTGTGTCAAAACGGATGCGAGTGTGTTGGCCGCCACCGTGGGGGCGCAGCCGAAGACCACGCGTCCTTTTCTGCGTTCAGCAGCATCACGTGCCTCCGCAATGCCTGTTTCCAAGCTCTTCATTGAATCCTGCACGTGTTCCAGAAGCGTCGCACCGTCAGGTGTCGGTGTGACGTTGCGCGTCGTGCGTTCGAGGAGCTTCAAGCCGATCTGGCCTTCGAGCTCTGATATTTGCATGCTGATCGCAGAAGACGTGCGTCCCAACTCCTCCGCTGCACGCTTGAAGCTGCGCAACTGAGCAACGCGCGCGAAGGTGTGCAAGAGCTTAAGGTTGATGGACATGGCATTCTTCCTCCTCTAGAGAGCATAGCGCATGATCATACCATCTGAAAGGTTGTCGATATTGATCAGCTAGGCTGAATAATTTGCTTTGGATCTTGTCACTACTCAAAAGATGCTAGGTGTTCAGGAAACACTCATAGCGGCCTTAACTCTGTTCAAAAAACTCAGTGCAAAAAACCTCAGTGTTAAAAAACCTCAGTTCGCTTGGATAAGTGATGCACTTGATTAAGTACGAGGTGTGTCGCTTTAAATGGCTATTTTTTTACATGTCTTAGATTCATTTTTTAGTGGGGGGCTTTGAGTTTTTTTATTAATAGATATTGCATCGCTGGATGCCGTGTCCGGCATTAAATTTCATGTGGGCTGGTTGTTTAACCGGATTGGTAAGCAAATCTGTATAAATATTAAGATTAATCACATTGCCGCTTGTGAGTGTGAGCCTTACAGTCAAGGTGATGCTGAAGATAACGGCGAGCTAAAAAAACAAGACCATCGCCCATTTCTTTTAATCTCAACTCAGGTTGCGGAATCGTTAAGGCTTTTATGCCCGAAATGACCTGGCTCAGGTCCTAGGTGATCGGGAGCAGCCTACGCGTTGCAATATAAGATGAGGTAACAACAATGAAACCACCGTTCGCACGCCACTCGCTCACCGGAGCCCTGATCTGCGCCACATCTATGGCGCTATCCGCCGTCAGCCTCGACGCTGACGCCCAGTCGGTCACCATTGCCCACGCCACTTCTGACAGTTCGTCCTACTCGAAAGGTGTCGATGCCTTCAAGGCGACCCTGGAAAAGCTCAGTGATGGCCAATTCACCGTCACCGAGCAGCCCGCTGGTGCGCTGGGTGGAGAGCGCTCGATGATCGAGGGGCTGCAGATCGGCACCATCGATGGGGTCATCACCTCGACCGGGCCCTTGGGCAATTTCGTCCCGGAGACCTATGTGCTCGACCTGCCGTTTCTGTTCGATGACTACCAGCAGGCGCGCTGCGTGTTGGATGGCCCGATCGGTCAGGAACTGCTCGACAAGATCGACCAGAACAACCTGGTGGGGCTGGCATGGACCGAGAACGGCTTCCGCCATATGACCAACAGCCAGCGCAGCATCAGAACGCCGGACGATGTGGAAGGGCTCAAGCTTCGCACCATGGAGAACAAGGTGCACATGGCGGCCTTCAAGGCGATGGGCGCGCATCCCACGCCGATGGCATTTCCTGAGCTGTTTACTGCGCTGCAGCAGGGCACCGTCGACGGTCAGGAAAACCCCATCTCGGTGATTCTCACGAGCAATCTCTGGGAGGCTCAGGACTACCTGTCGCTTACTGGGCACGTCTATTCCCCGGCCATCATGCTGGCCTCCCCGGTGCTCTGGGGAGAGCTCTCTGACGAAGAGAAGGACTGGTTCCGCGAGGCCGCAAAGGCCGGGACACAGGCGACGCGTGCTGATGTGTCGCGGCTCGAGACCGACGGGGTCAAGACGCTAGAGGATCACGGCATGACAGTGATCCGGGATATCGATAAGGCACCGTTCCGCAAGGCCGTCCAACCCGCCTACAAGATCTACACCGATGAGTACGGCAGCGAGATGTTGGATCGCATTCATGGCAGCGCCTGCTTCAACCGCTGAGCCAGTTCCCCGGCATTTGCCGGCATCCAATAACAATTTAGCTTCCCGGTGCTTGACACTTCTCAACGTGCCGGGAGGGTCTGCGCAATGGTGTCCTCGATGCTGCAATTTCTTTTTCATATTGAACGGCAGACAACGCGCCTGGCACTTCTCGGTGCTGTCATAATGCTGACGGTATCTGTAGCCCTGGGGTTCTATCAGGTGCTTACACGCTTTGTCTTTGATGCACCTTCTAGCTGGTCTGAGGTGGTTTCTCGGTCCGCAATGATCTGGTGTGTCTTTCTGGGGGCCGCTCCGGGGTTTCGGGGAGGCCACATGATGTCCGTCGAGGTTATCTACAAACTGATACCAGAGTGTCGGCTTGTTTGGCTCGAAGTATTTATTGCGGGTTGTAGTGCTCTGGTTCTGCTGGTGCTGATTTACTTCGGTACCTTGATGACGCTTCGCGTGCAACCGCAGATGCTATCAGGCCTGGACGTTTCTATTGCCTGGGCCTATTCCGCCCTGCCGGTTGGGTCTGGCTTTACGTTGATTGCAGTCGTGGCTCGCCTGGTTGCTCAATTCAAAGGGGGAGTGCCTATTGCTCCCACTCAAGAGGGGGAGCGGGCATGAATGCTGCCATCGGACTATCGTTGATTATTCTTTTTGGCCTGGGTGTTCCCATTGCCATTTCTATTGTGCTGGCATCGATTATCGGCATTGAGTTCTTTTCCCAGTTACCACTGTTGTTGATCCCTCAGCAAATGTTTGTGGGCATTGATCACTTTCCGCTGATGGCGATTCCTTTTTTCATCCTGGCGGGCAACCTCATGGCTTCTGGGGGCATTTCCCGGCGACTGGTAGATCTTGCGAAAGCCATGGTGGGAGGTCTGCAAGGCGGCCTTGCCATGACGTGTGTCCTGACTTGCATGATGTTTGCGGCGGTTTCCGGCTCCAGTGTGGCGACGACCTTTGCCATTGGGTCGATCCTTATTCCGGCGATGGTGAAACATGACTATCCGCGTCCCTTGGCGGCTTCCATACAGGCATCTTCCGCTGAGTTGGGGGTCTTGATTCCACCTTCCATTCCTCTGATTATTTACGGTGTGAGCACTAATACTTCCATTGGCAAGCTATTTATTGCGGGTATTGGCCCCGGGCTTCTGATTGGCGGCGCATTGCTGATCTTCCTGTTCCTGTTCTGCAAGAAACGTGGATATGGCCTGCGTGATAGAGAGGATCGTCATGATTTTATAACGGCATTAAGGCGCTCCTGGGTAGCCCTGCTGATGCCCGTAGTGGTGATAGGGGGTATTTATGGAGGCGTTTTCACACCCACTGAAGCATCAGCCGTGGCAGTGATCTATGCGTTAATTGTAGGAGGGCTGATTTATCGAGAACTCGCCTGGTCGGAGCTTTTTCCGATTTTTCGAGAAAGTGTGATCTCTACGGCAGCAGTGATGTTGATCATCGCGGCGGCGGCGCTGTTCAGCTTTCTGATCAGTCGTTCAGGGTTGCCCGGTGAAGTGGCCGCTTGGGTGACGACAATGTTCGAGACTCCCATCGCCTTCCTGCTTGCTGTCAACGTGATGCTACTGGTTGTTGGAATGTTCATAGAGACCTCGGCAGCCATCCTAGTATTAGCGCCTATTTTTACTCCTATCGCGGTTCAGTATGGTATCGATCCTGTCCACTTTGGCCTGATCATTGTCGTGAACCTGGCGTTGGGTATGTTTACGCCACCGCTTGGCGTGAATTTGTTTGCAGCCTGTGCAGTGGCAAAGCTGTCTATTGATCAGTTGCTGCCTTGGTTGATGCGATTCGTGCTTTTGGTACTCGGGTGTCTTTTGGCTATTACATACATGCCTTGGATTTCCATGGGGCTGGTGGATCTTCTTTATTGATTGAAAGCAGTTGAGGGGATGCCTTTTATGAATTTAGAAGGTGTGAACTAAGCAAGGCTACTGATTGTTAAGCCTGAAATAAAACCTGAAAGGTGAGTCATATGAAAGCTATTGGAGTGATCGGTGTTGGGCTGATGGGCCACGGCATCGCCAGGAACATCGTCGGCAAAGGCTGGAATCTGCACTTTCTCGACCAGCCAGGCAACCAGCCGACCGCCGATCTGGTCGAACAGGGTGCCACTCCCTGGCCAACTGCGACCGACGTGGCGGCCAATTGCGATGTGCTGATCCTGTGCGTGACCGGTACGCCCCAGGTCGAGGACGTGCTGGTGGGTAACGGTGCCGCACTGGCCGCGCTGCAGCCGGGCGCGATCGTGGTCGACTGTTCGACGGCGATTCCGAGCTCGACCCGGGCGCTGGCCGAGAGGGTCAGGGAGAAGGGCTGCGAATTCGTCGATGCCGCGATGACCCGAACGCCGAAGGAGGCCGAGGAAGGGCGGCTCAACCTGCTGGTGGGGGGCGAGACGGCGGTCATCGAGCGGATCCGCCCGCTGCTGGAGAGTTTCGCCGAGAACATCTTCGTCGCTGGCGGCGTCGGTAGTGGCCACCATTTGAAGCTGGTCCATAACATCGTCTCGCTGGGGACCGTGACCCTGATCGCGGAAGTGGCTGCCTGCGCCATCCAGGATGGCATGGACGTGGACGCCATGGTGGATTGCCTGAGAAAAGGCGGCGCCGGGGGCGCGGCACTGGAGCGGGTCGCGCCCTATATCCTGGAAGGCAATGCCGACCTGCTGCGTTTCACCATCCAGAACGCCTACAAGGATGCCGGCTACTACGACCAAATGGCCGAGGAGTCCGGTGCGTCCCGCCAAGTGGCCGGGGCAATTCACGACACCCTGGGCGCTCTCGTCGAGCGTGGCGATGGAGGCGCCTTCATGCCGGAACAGGTGAGCCTGCTGCAGAAAACGCCGCGCCAGACGTCTTGATAGGAAGCGTGCCTGCACAGCGGATCGGCACGCATGGAAAGCGATCGGCTTTATTGATAAGTAATTATTAGTAGTTGTTAAGAATATTAAGTTTGTCTGAATATAAGCATCGCCCTAACCTCGTTACGTACAGGTATTTCGCCGTGGCGCATCGTTTGCCGTCAGCGGCTCGAGAGGGAAAAACGAGATGACCGAAACCTATATCGCCTGTGAAGTCAGCGGCCATATCGCAACGATTACGTTGCAGAACCCGCCGCTCAATCTCTTCAAGATCGAGATGACCGGGCAGCTCGACGCCGTTCTCGAGACGCTGCGCCACGACGACAGCGTGCGTGCGGTCGTGCTGACCGGCTCCGGCAAGGCGTTCTGCGCCGGTTCCGATATCGCCGAATTCGAGCAGTTTCACCTGCCCGGGCAGGTCGTCGAGCGCAAATTGCGCCGTCAGAATGCTGTCTTCCAGAAACTGGACGCCTTTCCCAAGCCGGTGGTGGCCGCCATCCACGGCCTCGCCTTCGGGGGCGGCCTGGAAATCGCCCTGTGCTGCGACCTGATCGTCGCCGAAAGCGACAGCCGGTTCGCGTTGCCCGAGATGCGTCTGGGGGTGTTCCCCAGCAGCGGCGGGCCATACCGGGCCGTGCGTCGGATCGGGGAAGGCCGGACCAAGCAACTGATCTTTCTCACCGAATCGGTGGATGCCGACACTGCGCTGCAGTGGGGCCTGATCGACCGCATCGCCGCCAAGGGCGAATCGCTGGAAGCCGGACGGGCGCTGGCGGCGGAGATGGCCAAGCGCCCGGCGCTGGCGTTCGCGCTGTGCAAGCCGCTGATCGACGAGGCCACCCGGTTGTCCTCGCCGGAGCTGATCGCGCGATCGCTGGAGGCCAGCGATGCGGTCTTTACCTCCGCCGACTGTAAAGAGGGTGTGCGCGCCTTCTTCGCCAAGGAGACCCCCGATTTCAACCCGACCCCAGCCACGCCGGAGGCCCCATGAAGCCGCTTGAAGGATTGAAGATCGTGACCGTCGAGCATTTTGCCGCCGGGCCCTACGGATCGATGCTGCTGGCCGACCTGGGAGCGACGGTGATCAAGGTGGAGAACGTCAAGACCGGCGGCGACCCGGCACGGCGCCTGGGGCCGCACTTCCTGGGCGATAACGACAGCCTGGTCTTCCAGGGCTGGAATACCTGCAAGCAGAGCCTGGCCCTGGACCTCAAGGACCCGGATGATCGTCGGGCCTTCGAAAGTGTGGTCCGGACCGCCGATGCGGTAATGAACAACCTGCGCGGTGACCAGCCGGGCAGGATCGGCCTCGATTACGCCAGCCTCAAGCACCTGAATCCGGAGCTGGTTTGTCTGCATATCTCCGCCTACGGTCGCAACAACTCGCGCGCCGCCTGGCCGGGCTACGACTACCTGATGCAGGCGGAGGCCGGGCTGATGCACCTGACCGGTGACCCCAGCGCCGACCCGACGCGCTTCGGCGTGTCGATCATCGACTTCATGACCGGCACGCTCGGCGTCACCGGGCTCCTTGCCGGGGTGCTCAAGGCCCGGACGTCCGGCGAGGGCAGCGACGTCGACGTCAGCCTGTTCGATGTCGCGCTGCATCAGCTCGGCTACGTCGGCACCTGGTATCTCAACGAGGGCGTCGAATCCAACCGGGTGCCCCGCGGTTCCCACATGTCCGTCTCGCCGGTGCAGACGTTCACTTCCGCCGACGGCTGGCTCTACGTCATGTGCATGACCGAGCAGTTCTGGCGGCTCATGCTGGAGAAGCTCGGGCGCCAGGATCTGGCCGAGGATCCGCGTTTCGTCGACCAGAACCTGCGTTCCCGCCATCGCGATGAGCTGACTACGATCCTCGACCAGGAGTTCGCCCGTCAGCCCACCAAACATTGGCTGAAAATTTTCGAGGGGATCCTGCCCATCGCCCCGATCTACACGGTGAAGGAGGCGCTGGACAACCCCTTCGTACAGGAGGTCGAGATGATCTCCGACGTCCCGCATTCCTCACGCCCGGACATGCGCCTGCTGGCCAGTCCGTTGCGCTTCAATGGCCAGCGGCCACAGCAGAGGGTGGGTAGCGCCTTCGGGGCCGACAATGCCGATATTCTGAATGCCGACGCGCGGCCGGTGAACGGCTGAATAGCGTCAAGGTTAGCGCGTGGTCGCCGCCCGGCGTGGCCCGCCAAGACAAAAGCCAAGATAAAAAGAGGAGTCACCTATGAACGACATGACCTCGATGGACGGGCTATCTATCCCTGAACCGTTGAATCTGATTGCGGGGGAGTGGGTGCCCTCGCGAAGCGGGCGGGTGATGCCCGTCGTCTCGCCGATCGACGGCGCGCAGTTTGCGCAGATCGCCGACAGCGATGCCGAGGATATCGAATCGGCCGTGGCCTCGGCGAGAGAGGCATTTGCAAATGGTCCCTGGGCGACGCTGACGGCGGCGGAACGCGGGCGACTGCTGGCCCGGCTCGCCGCGCGTATTCTCGAAGAGGCGGAGTCGTTGGCGCAACTCGAGACCAAGGACAACGGCAAGCCGATCAAGCAGGCACGTGCCGATATGACGATTCTGGCGCGTTACTTCGAGTTCTATGGCGGCGCGGCGGACAAGTTTCACGGTGAACTCATCCCCTTCCTCGAAGGCTACGACGTCGCCATGTACCGCGAGCCCCACGGCGTCGTGGGGGTGATCGTGCCGTGGAATTATCCGGCTCAGCAGATCGGGCGCTCGGTGGCGCCGGCGCTGGCCATGGGCAACACCGTGGTGCTCAAGCCGTCGGAGGATGCCTGCCTGAGCGGTCTGCGCGTCGCCCAACTGGCTCGAGAGGTCGGGTTTCCTGCAGGGGTGTTCAACGTCGTGACCGGTCGTGGCGATGTCGTTGGCAAGGCACTGTCCGAGCATCGCGGCGTCGACTTTCTCTCATTCACCGGCTCGCCGGAGGTCGGCACTCTGGTGCAGATCGCGGCGGCCAAGAACTACGTGGGCTGCACCCTGGAGCTGGGCGGGAAATCCCCACAGTTGGTATTCGAAGACGCGGATCTGACGGCGGCGCTCCCGGTGCTGGTCAATGCCCTGGTGCAGAATGCCGGCCAGACCTGCTCGGCGGGCAGCCGCGTGCTGGTGCAGCGCTCGATCTACGATCGGGTGGTGGCGGAACTGAAAACGCGCTTCGAGGCGATAGAGGTCGGGCCCTCCGACGAGTCGGTCATCATGGGGCCTCTCATCTCCGCCAAGCAGCAGCAGCGGGTCGAGCGTTACATCGCCGAGGCCGACGCGCCGGTGATCGCCCGGGGGCGGATCGGCTCGGCGGCGCCGGCGGAGGGGTTCTATGTCGCGCCGGTGGTCTTCGGACCGTGCGACCCGGCTTCCACCATCGCCCAGGAAGAGATCTTCGGGCCGGTGCTCTGCGTCATTCCCTTCGACGACGAGGCAGAGGCGGTCGCCATCGCCAACGGCACCGACTACGGCCTGGTGGCGGCGCTCTGGACCCGCGACGGCGCGCGCCAGAAGCGAGTTGCCAAGGCGCTCCACTGTGGTCAGGTGTTCATCAACAACTATGGTGCCGCGGGCGGCGTCGAACTGCCTTTCGGCGGCGTGCGGAAATCGGGTCACGGGCGCGAGAAAGGCTTCGTCGCCCTGCATGAGTTCTCGCGAATCAAGACGATCGTCAACCATTACGGATGACGGCGTGTCCGGCAAGCCGCTGGCCAGTGGCCGGGCGAAGCCGGAGTGACGCCTAAAGGAGAAAGTTCATGAAAATCGCCATCGTGGGAGCTGGCGCGGTCGGCTGCTACTACGGCGCCATGCTGGCGCTGGCCGGACACCAGGTCGTGCTGGTGGGGCGTGCCGCCTTCGTCGAGGCGGTGTCCCGCAACGGCCTGATCCTGGAGAAGCACGGCGAGCGCCGGGTCGCCTCGGTGGAGGCCAGCAGTGACCCGGCGGCGATCGCCGGGGCCGAGCTGGCGATGGTCTGCGTGAAGTCCGGCGACACCGAGCGCGCCGGGCGGGAGATGGCGCCGCATCTGAGCCCGTCCTGCATCGTGCTCAGCCTGCAGAACGGGGTCTCCAATGCCGTAACACTGGAGACCCTTCTCGGCCGGCCGGTGATGCCGGTGGTGGTCTACGTGGCCAGTCGCATGAACGGAGCCGGCGTGGTGCGCCATGAAGGTCGCGGGGAGCTGGAGCTGTCCGGAGAGCGGGCGCACGAGGTGGCGGGGGTTCTCAACGCGGCCGGCGTCGAGACCCAGGTCGGCGAAGACGCCATGGCGTCGCTGTGGGCCAAGCTGGTGGTGAACTGCGCCATCAACCCGCTCTCGGCGATCACTCGCCTGCCCTACGGCAAGATGGTAGAGCAGGACGGCATACCGCAACTGATGGAAGAGATCGCCGGCGAGGCGATCGCCGTCGCCCGGGCGGAGGGGATCGCCGTGCCGGATGGGGTATTCGAGACCCTTCGCGCCATTCCCACGTCGATGGCCGAGCAGTACTCGTCGACGGCTCAGGACCTGATGAACGGCAAGCCCACGGAGATCGATTTCCTCAACGGGGAGATCGTCGCGCGTGCCGTTCGGCATGATATCGCCGTCCCCCTCAACCGCACCCTGACGCTGCTGGTCAAGAGTGCGGAGCGGTTCGGTGTCAACGACCTGACAGGAAACATGGAACGATGAAGCTACAGCATATCGCCGCCTTCTCCGCCGAGGGGCGGGGCGGCAATCCGGCGGGGGTGGTGCTGTGCGATGTCCTGCCCGCCGCCGAGCGGATGCAGGCACTGGCCGCCGAGGTCGGTTATTCGGAGACGGCATTTGCCGCGCCCGCCGGCGATGGCTGGCGAGTGCGCTACTTCGCGCCCGGCGTCGAGGTCGATTTCTGCGGTCACGCCACGATCGCGCTGGGTGCCGCGCTCGCCCGACAGCAGGGGCCGGGGCTGTTTCCGCTCGAACTCAACAAGGCCAGGATCACCGTCGAGGGCCATCTCTCTACAACGCGGTGGGGGGCCTCCCTGCAGTCGCCGTCGACCCGCAGCGGCCCGGTGTCGGCGCCGCTCCTCGAGGAGGCGCTGGCACTCTTCGGGCTGGGGCCGGACGATCTCGACCCGCGGATACCCGCGGCGATCGCCCATGGCGGCGGTGATCATCTGATCCTGGCGCTGAACGCTCGCGAGCGGTTGCGGACGATGCAGTATGATCTCGCTCAGGGGCGCGCACTGGCCGCCCGCGAGGGGCTCGTCACCTTCAACCTGGTCCATGCCGACACCGCACGGCACTTCCACGCCCGTAATCCGTTCCCGTTCGGTGGCGTCTACGAGGACCCGGCCACCGGGGCGGCGGCGGCCGCACTGGCCGGCTACCTGCGCGACCTCGACTGGCCGCACGAGGGCGCCATCGTCATTCATCAGGGGGAGGACATGGGCGTGCCTTCCCGCCTGGAAGCCGGCATCCCGCCCGAGCGGGGTGCCAGCATTCGCGTCTCCGGAGACACTCGCGTGCTCCGCGAGCCATCCATCATCGATAGCAAGGAGTGAACATGACACCGGAACAGACACTGGATTCGTTGGGACTCGTTCTGCCAGCAGCCCCCGAACCGCTGGCGCAGTACCGCCCGGTCAAGCGGGTGGGCGACATGCTGTACCTGTCCGGCCAGGTCCCCCGCAATGCCGACGGCACCCTCGTCACCGGCCGGATGGGGACGGACACCTCGATCGACGACGGATATGCGGCGGCGCGCAACGTCGGCCTGCAGCTGCTGGCGGTCGCCAAGTCGGTGGTCGACGACCTGTCGCGCATCGAGATCGTCAAGGTGACCGGCATGGTCAACGCCGATCCCGATTTCCGCGATCACGCCAAGGTGATCAATGGCTGCTCGGATCTGTTCACCGAGGTGCTGGGCGAGGCCGGTTTCCATGCCCGCTCCGCCGTCGGCATGGGGTCGCTACCGCTGGGCGTGGTTGTCGAAATCGAGGCCATTATCGCCATCAGGTCGTAAATCGGCATCAGCTACTGACAAGAAGCAATGAGTCCCTCCCAAGACAATAACAACGGAGACATTACATGCTCGACCTACTCAATGAGTTGCTCTGGGGCAAGCTGCTGCTGGTGCTACTGGTCGCCGTCGGCATCGGTTTCACGGTCGCCTCGCGTGGCGTCCAGTTTCGCTACTTCGGCCGCATGTTTCGCGTGCTCGGCTCGGGCCAGGCCTTCAAGCGCGAACAGCGCGGCCACCTCAGTTCCTTCCAGGCGCTGGTGCTGTCCGTCGCCGGCCGCGTCGGCGGCGGCAACATCGCCGGTGTCGCGGTCGCCATCACCCTGGGTGGGCCCGGGGCGATCTTCTGGATGTGGCTGGTCGGCCTGATGGGCATGGCCACCAGTTTCCTGGAGTGCACCCTGGCCCAGACCTACAAGCAGGCCGAAGGGGACGGCACCTACCGCGGCGGGCCGGCGTACTACATCACCCGGGGGCTCGGTCGGCGCTGGAAGTGGCTGGCGAACGTCTACGCCGTACTGTTGCTCCTCACGTTCGGCCTCGCCTTCACCGGCGTGCAGTCCTACGCCGCGGCCACCTCCCTGGCGGACGCCTTCGGCTTTCCGGTCCTGGCTTCCGGCATCACACTCGCCGTGATCGTCGGGCTGATCATCTTCGGCGGCATCAAGCGCATCGTCCGTATCTCCGACCTAGTGGTGCCGGTGATGGCCGTGGGCTACCTGCTGGTGACGCTGGTCGTGCTGGTCATGAACGTCGACAAGCTGCCCGGGGTGATCGCGCTGATCTTCCATAGCGCCTTCGGTCTCGAACCGGCGGTGGGCGGCGGCATCGGCGCTGCCATCATGATGGGGCTCAAGCGGGGACTCTTCTCCAACGAGGCGGGGCTGGGCAGTGCTCCTAACGTGGCCGCGGTGGCCTATGTGCCCCACCCGGTCAACCAGGGCATCGTGCAGGCCTTCTCGGTCTTCATCGACACCCTGCTCATCTGTTCCTGTACCGCTTTTCTGATCCTTCTCAGTGGGGTCTATGCCCCCGGCATGGACAGCGATCTGAGTGTCGTGGCCCTGACCCAGGCGGCCATGGCCGAGCATGTCGGCGCCTGGGGCAGGTCATTCGTCAGCGTCGCGCTGCTGTTGTTCGTCTTCAGCTCGATTCTCTACAACTACTATCTGGGCGAGAACAGCCTGTATTACTTCAGCCCCAATAATCGCTTGCTGACGACGCTCTATCGGGGGTTCGTGGTGATCCTGGTGGGCTGGAGTGCAACCCGCGACCTGAGTTCGGTATTCGGCTTCGCCGACGTGACCATGGGGCTGCTGGCGGTCGCCAACCTGGTTGCCCTGATTCTGCTGTTCAAGCCGGGCCTGGCCATCCTCCGGGATTATGACGACCAGGTTCGACAGGGCATCGACCAGCCAATATTCGATGTCAGTCAGCATCCCGGGCTCGATCTGGATCCGAATTCTTGGCAGAGCGAGTCGAGTGAAGTAGAGACCGGCCAGAAAGGTATTAAAGGTGAATCTGCACTACCTGATGGCTGAATCATGGGCCCAAGCAAGGCCTCGCATTCGTCAGTTAGGCCTTGCTGGGCCACTTCCGGTGAGCGGGAACCATTACCACGAAGCATAGGGGAATACCATGTCTTATCAATGCGTCAAACGCCTCGGGCTCGTCGTCAAAAAGTCCGGCATGTCCCAGGAAGCGTTCGAGAAGCACTGGCTGACCGTGCATGCGGATCTTTGCAAGCAGTTGCCCGGCATGCTGCGTTATTCGGTGAACCTCGTCAGTCGCGAGGAGTTTCCCGAGTTCGGCTATGACGGTTTTTCCGAACTCTGGTTTCGCTCTGAGGAAGCATTGAACGCGTCGCTCGCCAGCCCCGAGGGCAAGACCTTGCTGGCGGACCTGCCGAACTTCACGGAATCCATCTACCCCATACTGAGTCACGAGTATCAGCATATCTGGTCCGGCCAGTGACAGGGCGCGCCTACGCGACCAACTGGGCGGATTCCCATTATCGAAGTCATTAATCGCATGGCTTGATCTGTTCTTAGTCGAGTTTTCTCCCGTCGGCGTGTCTCTCGGGTCGGTGTCGGTCGCGCTCTCAATGGGAAATTACCGACTTGGCCGGCGGGAGTTTTTAACCATATCGAGCAGCTCTGAAAATTGGCCCCAGATACCGGGGCGCAATACCACGATTCTTCGGTCAATTTTCGACAACAGGAGTGACTATGCAAAGCTCAGCCTCATCTCGTCCCTTGGACGGCATCACGGTCGTCAGCCTGGAGCATGCCATCGCGGCTCCCTTCTGTACTCGTCAATTGGCCGATCTCGGTGCTCGAGTGATCAAGGTGGAAAGACCCGACGTCGGCGACTTCGCCCGCGGCTACGACACGCGAGTCGAGGGCTTGGCGTCCCATTTCGTCTGGACCAATCGCTCCAAGGAGAGCCTGACGCTCAACGTCAAGGCCGATGATGCCGACGACATCATGCAACGACTGCTTCAGGACGCCGACGTGCTGGTTCAGAACCTGGCCCCTGGCGCCTCGGCGCGTCTTGGCTTGTCGTTCGAGGCCCTTCACGAGCGCTTCCCTCGGCTGATCGTCTGCGACATTTCGGGTTACGGCGATGACGGCCCCTACCGAGACAAGAAGGCTTACGATCTGCTGATTCAGAGCGAGGCCGGTTTCCTGTCCACGACGGGGTTGCCCGGTGACGACGGCATGGTCAAGGCGGGGTGCTCCATCGCCGATATTTCAGCCGGCATGTATGCCTACTCGAGTGTGCTCTCCGCGCTGCTACTTCGCGGGCGGACCGGATTGGGCAGTCATATCGACGTCTCGATGCTGGAGAGCTTGACCGAATGGATGAGCTATCCGCTGTACTACGCCTACAACGGCGCCGAGCCCCCCGCGCGTGCCGGCGCCTCCCACTCGACGATTTATCCCTATGGTCCCTTTCCGGCAGGCGATGGCCAGACGGTGATCCTGGGGTTGCAGAACGAGCGTGAGTGGCAGGCCTTCTGCGAGGTCGTGCTGCAGGATGCGTCGTTGGTCGGCGATGCCCGCTTCTCCAACAATGCCAAGCGCTCGGCCAATCGTGAGGAACTGCGCGCGCTGGTCTGTACTGCCTTCGCGGACTTGAGTGCCGAGCAGGTTATCGCTCGGCTCGAGCAAGCCAAAATCGCCAATGCTCACGTCAACGACATGCATGGCGTGTGGCAGCACCCGCAGCTCGAGGCCCGCCAGCGCTGGGTCGAGGTGAACTCCTCGGCAGGCCCGTTGCCGGCGTTACTTCCCCCCGGCCGCAACAATGCCTATACGCCGCGGATGGCTGGAGTTCCCGCCTTGGGTGAGCACAGTACCCAACTCCTGAGGGAACTGGGCTTCAGTGATAATGCTATCAGTGACTTCAAGTCCCGCGGCGTGATTTGACATACAAGGAAATTGCCATGCACCTGACTCAGCAACGCTCCTTTCTGTTCGTCCCTGCCACGCGTCCCGAGCGCATCACCAAGGCTCTCGCCAGCGAGGCGGATCGGGTCATCGTCGATCTTGAAGATGCCGTTGCCCCGCATGACAAGGACAAGGCCCGTTCCCTGCTGCACGATTATCTCGCCTCGACGCCCAAGGGGGAGGTGCTCGTGCGCGTGAACTCGCTACCTGCAGAGATCGAGAAAGACTTGGTCCTCTGCGAGGAATTTCCAAGTGTCGCGGGTATCATGCTGCCCAAGGCCGAGACTTGCCGTCAGATCGAAAGGGTCGCCGAGGTCGGTAAACCGATATGGCCGATCATCGAGTCAGCGCGAGGTCTGGTTGCCCTGGAGACCCTTGCTAGCAGCAGAGGAATCGCACAGCTGACTTTCGGGGCGCTGGATTTGATGACGGATTTGAATCTTGAGCCGAACACGCCAGGCGCAGCGGCTATCCTGGATCAGTGTCGCTATCGGTTGGTCGTATGCTCACGTTCGGCTTTATTGCCACCGCCGATCGAAAGCGTCGTCCCCGATATTCACGACACCGAGCAGGTGGAACGGGTGGCGCGAAGAGCCGTCGAAATGGGCTTCTCCGGGATGCTCTCTATTCATCCCAACCAGATAGCGCCTATCCATCAAGCTTTCACCCCCAGTGATGAGGCGCTTGCATGGGCCGGTCGCGTGCTGGGTATCGCCGAAACCGTTGATGGCGCCTTCCAACTCGATGGCCAGATGGTGGATGAACCGGTGATCAATCGCGCCAGGTCACTGCTGGCTCGCGCTGGACGCTGAGTCATGGGGGAAGATGCCTCGACCGTTTCGACAGAGGCTCTAAGAATTGGGGGCTAATATTTCAGGCTGCGTAGGGGCATTCTATATACTGCCTCGCCCGGGCTCACAGCATGTGCCCATAGCATCGTGCCCACTGGGTGGAGGCTCCTCGTGGTCATCATCATGATGAGATATTAATCATTTCGCCTGCTTGAGGCTTGGTTTCTGGTCAGCGGATCGACATTCTGACACTCTCACGTCACTTGTAGGCGCCAGCGTAGAGACCACGCTGCTCAATGATTCACCCACCCAAGGAGACTCGCTATGCCCCAGACTATCGCCGTCATCAAGGGAGATGGTATTGGCCCTGAGATCATGGATGCCACGCTAAAGGTGCTCGATGCCCTGGACTGTGGCTTTGATTATGAGGTGATCGAGGCTGGCCTCGGGGCGCTGGAGAAGCACGGCACCTTGATTCCCCAGGCGTCGCTGGACAGCATCGCCGAGCACGGCCTGGCCCTTAAAGGTCCGCTGACCACACCGGTGGGTAAGGGGTTCTCTTCCATCAACGTTCAGCTGCGTCGCCATTTCGATCTGTACGCCAATGTGCGCCCGGCGATCAGCTTCCCGGGCACGCGCTCGCGCTACGATGACATCGACCTCATCACGGTGCGCGAGAACACAGAAGGCGCCTACATGGCCGAAGGCCAAAGCTTGAGTGAGGATGGCGAGACGGCGGTCGCTAGTATCAAGACCACCCGCAAGGGGTCCGAGCGGATCGTGCGCCATGCCTTTGAGCTGGCGCGTGCCAAGGGGCGCAAGAAAGTCACGGCGGTCCACAAGGCCAACATCATCAAGTCGAGCTCCGGGCTCTTTCTCGATGTCGCTCGAGAAGTCGCTGAGGATTTTCCTGAGATCGAGTTCCAGGAAATGATCGTCGACAATGCCTGTATGCAACTGGTGATGAATCCCCATCAGTTCGATGTCATCGTCACTACTAACCTGTTCGGCGATATTCTCTCCGATCTTTGCGCGGGTCTGGTCGGCGGCCTGGGGATGGCACCGGGGGCCAACATTGGCAAGCAGGCGGCCATCTTCGAGGCGGTACACGGCTCGGCGCCGGACATCGCCGGTAAAGGCGTGGCCAACCCCTGTGCTCTGCTGCTGGCCGCGGCGGAAATGCTGGACTACCTGGACATGAAGGACAAAGGTACGCGGATTCGCACCGCTATCCGCGCGGTACTCGAGAGCTCTCGTGAGGAAGTGACACCAGACCTGGGTGGCAGCGGAACGACCGAGACCTTCGCTAATGCCTTGGTGGCGGCCGTCAAGAACTGAGCCCCCTGTGACTCTCGCCCTGGGTCTTCTACCCAGGGCGAGTCAATCACTCTGTTCGTTGCTTCCTAATCTTGAGCACCCGCTATTGCGCGTCTCTCTCGGCACTTGCGCCGTCGGTCGATGTCAGCGAGAAAGCGGCGGCCACTCGATCTATCCGCAGGCAGAAGGGGCCGGCGGAGCGATCGGCAATCAGGAAGCCGATCTGGTGAATATCTTCAGGCGCCAGGGGCGGTGCGTCACTCAATACGGTGCCTCGCCTCACGGCCTCGAATGCCGCCCATGGGAAGGTGAGCGTCTGCCAGGCATTCGTGGCCGGAGTGAAGGCCACTCGGTAAGCACTGGAATCGCCAAGCGCTGCGCTTTTCAGGCGCAATTGGTAGGTGCGACCATCGCCGCGCACGGTGATGGCGATGCCCTTGGCCTGGGTAAAGCCTGACTCCGTTCCGTCCGGTTGGCGTCGCACGGATGCAAACCCACCGCCGTTCTCCAGCGACACTTCGCCATGGAAGCGCCCGTTGCCCTGTGAAACGCTGAACCCACTTTGCGAGACGCCGCCCATCACGCCGTCATTCACCGCATACCAACGCTGTTGCTCCTGCGGATCGTTGAATCTCAGTTCCATCATCGCTCCTTTGGTCTCTGCCCTCGTCGCTGCCTGCATTACCGCGTCTTGGCGCCACCATCATCGTCGTTGTGCCACGCCCCTGAGCCGCCATGAATTTTAATTACTGCACTAATAATTAGCGTGGGGTAGTCAGCTCTCCAAGGTTACTAGTAAACTGGTCTAATCAAAGCAGGCGAGGATCGCAAGCATGCGAATCCAAGCCTTGAATCTATTGTAACGGGAGTTGCCGAATGGCTTACGATACCCTGCTGACACCGACTCGTTTGGGCAGCCTGACGATACCTAACCGCATTCTGATGGCGCCGCTGACTCGTGCCCGCACGCCAGATAGCGTCCCGGGCAAGCTGCAGGAAGCCTACTACGGCCAGCGTGCCGGTGCCGGGCTTATCATCAGCGAGGCGACCAACATTTCCCCGACGGCTCGCGGTTATGTGTATACACCGGGCATCTGGACCGACGAGCAGGAAGCCGGCTGGAAGGGCGTTGTGGATGCCGTGCATGCCAAGGGCGGTCGTATGGCGCTGCAGCTGTGGCACGTCGGTCGCGTCTCTCACGAGATGGTGCAGCCCGATGGCCAGGCCCCGGTGGCGCCGAGCGCGCTGAAGGGCGAGGGCGCTCAGTGCTTCGTGGAATTCGAGGACGGCACCGCCGGCCGGCACGAGACCAGCACGCCGCGGGCGCTGGAAACCGATGAAATTCCCGGTATCGTCGAGGACTATCGCCAGGCGGCCATTCGCGCCAAGCGGGCAGGCTTCGACATGATCGAGGTGCACGCCGCCAACGCCTATCTGCTCAACCAGTTCCTGGCTACTGGTACCAATAAGCGCACCGATCAGTACGGCGGTTCGCTGGAAAACCGCGCACGCTTCCCGCTTGAGGTGGTCGATGCGGTGGCCGAGGTGTTTGGTCCCCAGCGCACCGGTATTCGCCTGACGCCGTTCATCGAGCTGTTCGGGCTGACCGATGACGAATCCGAGGCGATGACCTTCTATCTGCTCGAACAGCTGTCCAAGCGCGGCCTCGCCTATGTGCACGTCAACGAGCCCGACTGGGCCGGTGGCGACATCAAGTTCAGCGATGATTTCCGTCGTGCGCTGCGTGCCCGCTTCACCGGCAGTCTGATCTTCTGCGGGCACTACGACGCCGAGCGTGGTGAGCGCATCATCAATGACGGCATCGCCGATGCAGTGGCGATCGGGCGTTCCTACATCGCCAACCCGGATCTGGTCGAGCGCTTCCGCGTGGGTGCCGAGCTCAACGAGCCGGACTCCGAGACCTTCTATGGTGGTGACGAGAAGGGCTATACCGATTATCCGTTTGTAGATAACGGCTTCGATCGCCGCGCCTGACTCGCGGGCCTTGTGAGGTTTTGCGTAAAAGCCTCGGTCCAATGCTCTGTTTTTTGGCCCCCTCGTCGAGGGGGCTTTTTTCATGGGCGTGAGGTCAGGCGGGCGACAAGCGAACTGGCGAGAGATACCTGGCAGCTGTGTGAGTTGCCGAAAGCGGTTCTGGGAACGGGACTCTGGACTACGCTTGGAAAACCGCCCTTGAGGGAGTCGTTGCCATGCAACCTGCTTTTCTATTCGCCATTGCCCTGCTGATCTCGCCTGCCATGCTGCTCGCTCAGGATGAAACGCCGAATCTGGTGCCCGGGATGTGGGCGTTCAGCAGCATGACCCATGTCGAGGGAGACTTGCCGATTCCCGATCAGACGGAATCCCATCAGGAATGCCTGACCGACGCCGACATCGCCGATGCCCAGCGCTCGCTGGTTCAGGACCAGGATGGTTGTGAGGTGATCGAATCGACCATCAGCCGGGAGCGCATGGATTACCGCATGATGTGTCGCGGTTCCGGCGGTGAGGCCAACATCGATGGCAACCTGCGTTTCCTCGGCGAGCGGGCCGAGGGCAGCGTAGACGTGGATACCACCACCCAGATGGGGGCGCTCAAGATGCACACCACCATCGAGGCTCAGCGGATGGGCGAATGCTGAGCCACAGAGCCTGTTGCCGTGAATCTGTGAGTGCTGCCAAGCTGTGAGCCGCTAACCGGCCGCTGCCTCGTCGGCACCGGCAGCTTGGGGAGCTTGAGGCAGCTGGCGAACCCATTCCTTGGCATGGTCCCTGTGGTGGGTATCGAAGGTGCGCACCTCGAAGGGTTTGAAGAGATGGTTCTCGAGCGTCGCCAGCGGACGCAGCCAGTTGTGATCGGTGACCACGGCCGCGCGATGATAATGGGCCATATCGCCGATTTGGGTTAGTCCGTAGCCCAGGTCGCGCAGCATGGCGGTCAGGGTCATCCAGCGCATCTCGTCGATCTCGGTGTAAAGGCTGATTCGGGGATGCGCCTTCTTCAGCGCTTCAATGGCGTCGATGGCTTCCTGCAGGTCATCGGCGCTTACCCGTCCGCTGGCGCGCAGGGCGACGACATGGTTGGCCCCAGAGGGCAGAAATTCGATCATGGCAGTGATTCCTCTCGACTGGCGGTCGGCTGCAGAAGTATCGCCTGGCAACTCGGGTGAAAGCATCATCCCATTGTGTAGCATAGCAGCCGCCACGCCGTTGCTCTGGCTGGCGTTCAGCTCTCCATTTCTCTCTCCAGGCGCTGGGCGACCGCCTGCGGCGAGCCGGTGTGCCGGGCCAGCAGGTCGTAGGCCACCGGCACCACGAACAGGGTGAACAGGGTCGCCGCGGCGACGCCGCTGAGAATCACGATGCCGATCACCAGCCGGGTTTCGGCGCCGGGGCCGGTGGACAGAATCAACGGCACGGCACCGGCCATGGTGGTCACGGCGGTCATCAGAATCGGCCGCAACCGGGTCACCGATGCCTCGATCAGGGCATCACGGAAGGCGCTGCCCTGATCGCGCAGCTGGTTGGCGAACTCCACGATCAGGATGCCGTTCTTGGCGGCGAGCCCGACCAGCATGACGAGCCCTACTTGGCTATATAGATTCAGCGATTGCCCGGCGAGATAGAGCCCCAGCAGGGCGCCGCACAGTGCCAGCGGCACGGTGAACATGATCACCAGCGGGTGCACCAGGCTCTCGAACTGGCCCGCCAGCACCAGAAATACCACCAGCACCCCGAGCAGCAGCAGGAAGGTGGTGGCGCCGCTTGCTTCCATGAAATCCCGCGAGGCGCCCTTGAGGTCGGTCTGGGCTTCTGCGGGCAGGAGTTCGTCGACGCTTTCTTGCAGGTAGGCCAGGGCCTCGCCGAGCGGATAGCCCTCGGCCAGGTCGGCCTCCAGGGTGATGGCGCGAATGCGGTTGAAGCGGTTGAGGGTACTGGGGCCGGCGAAGTCGGTCAGCGTCACCAGGCTTGCCAAGGGAATCAGCTCGCCGCTGCGCGCCGAGCGCACCTGAATGCTGTCCAGCGAACGCGGGCTTTGCGTGTCGCGGGGCTCGCCTTCCAGTATCACCTCGTATTCCTCGCCGTCATCGACGTAGCGGGTGACGTTACGCCCGCCAAGCAGCGTCTCGAGGGTGCGACCGATCTCGCTGACGGTGACCCCGAGCTCGGCGGCACGCGGGTAGTCGATATCCACTCGCAGCTGGGGCTGCGTCTCCTCATAGTCGCTGTCCAGCCCGGTCAGGCGCGGATTGTCGGTGCGGATATGATCGATCAAACGGTCCCGCCAGTCGGCCAGTTCTTCATAGGTGCCGCCGCCGAGCACGAACTGCACGGGTTTCTCCACCCGACCGCCAAACCCCTGGCGCATCACCGGGAAAGTGCGCACCCCGGGCAGGCCCGAGAGTCGGTTGCGAACATCATCCATGATCGCCCAGGCCGAGCGTCGCTCGCCCCAGTCGGGCAGGCCGACAATCGCGAAGCCGTCGTTGAAGGTCTCGATGTTGCCATAGCCCCGTGGTGCGCGAATCAGTACCCGGTCGACGTCGCCGGTCTCGATCATCGGCAGCAGCCGGGTCTCGATCTCGTTCATGTAGTCGAGCATGTAGTCGTAGCTGGCGCCGGGCGGGCCATTGACCAGCAGGAAGAAGTTGCCGCGATCTTCCTTGGGGGTGTATTCGCGGGGCAGCTCCGTTGAGAGCCAGCCGGCGCCGCCCAGCATGGCCAGAAACAGTGCGGCGACCAGCAGGCGCATCTTGAGCACGCGGACCAGCGCTGTGCGGTAAAGCTGCTGGCTGACCTCGAGCAGGCGCTGGACACCGATGGCCAGGCGGCTCTCGTGCATACCGGGGCTAAGCAGCTTGGAAGCCATCATCGGCGTCAGGGTCAGGGCCAGCAGGCTCGAGATGACCACGGCAGCGGATAGCGTCAGTGCAAATTCGCCGAACAGCCGGCCGATGTCGCCCTCAAGGAAGCTCAGCGGCACGAAGACCGCCACCAGCACCAGGGTGGTGGCGATCACCGCGAAGGCAATCTGGCGGCTGCCGCGGAAGGCGGCCACCAGCGGCGTCTCGCCATATTGCTGCATGCGCCGGTGAATGTTCTCGAGCACCACGATGGCGTCATCGACGATCAGGCCGATGGCCAGTACCAGAGCCAGCAGCGTCAGCAGGTTGATGGTGAAGCCGAATACCGCCAGGGCAATGAAGGTGCCGATCACTGCAATCGGCACCGTGACCGCAGGGATCAGGGTGGTGCGCAGGTTGCCAAGAAACAGAAAGATCACCACCACCACCAGGCCCATGGCGATAAACAGCGTCGCCACCACTTGGCTGATGGCGCCTGACACGAAGACAGAGGCATCGAAGTTGAGGCGCAGGCTCAGCCCCTCTGGGAGTGTCTTCTGCAGGCGTTGCATTTCGGCGCGCACGCCTTGGGCGAGGTCCAGCACATTGGCGGTGGATTGCTTGATCATGCCCAGGCCGACCATTGGCACGCCGTTGCCGCGAAAGATGGTGCGTTCCTCGACCGCGCCGATCTCGACCCTGGCAACATCGCCAAGCCGTACCAGATCACCAGCGGCGCCTTCGGCAAGCACCAGCCCCTGGAAGTCGTCGGCGGTGGCGAAGCTTCGGGGCAGGCGGACCACGAACTGACGGTCTTCGGAGGTGATGGCGCCGCCGGGCAGTTCGACGTTTTCGTCGCGCAGAGCATCCTCGACGTCGCCGACGCTCAGGTTGCGGGCGGCCAGGGCATTGCGGTCGAGCCAGAGGCGCATGGCGTAATCGCGTCCGCCGCCGACGCGCACCTGCGAGACCCCGGGCTGTACCGACAGCCGATCGACCAGATAGCGGTTGGCGTAGTCGGTGAGCTCTTCCATCGAATAGCCTTCGCCTGACAGGCTCAGCCACACCACCACTTCCGAGCTGCTGTCGGCCTTCTGGATCTCCGGAGGTTCGGCCTCATACGGCAGGTTGCCCCGGGCCCCCGATATGCGGTCGCGCATGTCGTTGGCCGCGGCGTCGATATCCTGGTCGAGGCCGAACTCGACGGTGATCTCGGATTCGCCATCCTGGCTCGACGAGCTGATGGTCTGGATGCCCTCGATACCGGAGATACGGTCCTCGAGCACCTGGGTGATGCGGGTCTCGACGACGCTTGACGAGGCGCCTGGATAGCGAGTGTCGACGCTTACGATAGGCGGGTCGATGGCCGGATATTCCTGCAGCGGCAAGCGCTCCAGGGCCAGCAGGCCAAAGGCCACGATCAAGGCGGCCAGTACGCTTGCCAATACCGGGCGTTGAACGGAAATATCGGACAGGCGCATCAGGCATCATCCGCTTTGTCTGCGGCGGCCGCGTCCGGTCGGCTGCGTTTGAGAATGTCCGCGACCGTGGTCGAGGCATCGACGATGCCCAACACCTCGACGGCCTGCCCATCGCGGGTGGACTGGCTGCCATGAATCACCACCAGATCGCCGGCAGCAAGGCCGTCTAGAACTTCTACGCGGCCGGCACGGCGGGCGCCGATGGTTACATTCCGCAGCTGCGCCGTCATCTCGGCTTCATCGATCACCAGCAGCGACTGACGACGTCCTTCCGGAATCAATGCGGCTTCGGGGATGACCAGCGCCTGGCGTGACGCACCGTCGAGCGTGACCTCCATCAGCATGCCGGGGCGCAGGCGTCGCCCGTCGTTGGGAAGCTTGGCGCGGACCGTGACGCTGCGGCTGACCGGGTCGATGCGGGTGCCGATGCTGGCGATCTGGCCCTGAAAGCGCTCGTCCGGGTAGGCCGGGCTATGCGCCGTGAGCGGTAGTCCTCTCGACAGCAGGCTGATGCGACTCTCCGGCACCTGGAAATCGAGCTTCATGACATCGAGCTTGTCCAGCGTCACCAGCGCCATGCCGGGGGTGACCAGGCTGCCGACGCTGATGTTGCGAAAGCCCACCTCGCCATCGTATGGCGCCCGCAGCCGGTGGGCATCCAGACGCGCCTCGATTTCGTCGATCTGCGCTTCGACCTGCCTCAGCTGCGCCTGACTGTCCTCGACATTGGCCCTGGGCGCCAGGTTGCGGGATTGCAGCTGGCTGGCGCGGGACAGCGCATTGCGTCGCTCGTCGCGCAGCGCCTGGGCGGCGCGCAACTGCGCCTGCTCCTCGCCATCCTCCAGGCGGATCAGCACGTCGCCGGCGCTAACCCGCTGGCCATCCTCGAAGCTCACTTCGCTGATGATCTCGGTCACGGTCGCGGAAAGCGTCACGCTTTCATCCGCTCGCAGCGTGCCCAGCGCTTCCAGCTGTTCCGACCAGCTGCGGGTATCGGCACGGCTGGCAATGACCGTGCTGGGGGATGTTTGTCCCTGTGCTTGTGCCTGGGCTAGCGCGGGCAGCAGGGCCACCAGAAGCGCGAGCCACTCCACTGCCAGGCGCGAGCGGCATGTCGTCCGTCGAAGTGGCAATCGTCGAGGGAGCAGCTTTGGCATCAAGAATGGCATCAAGGTGGCGTCTCTTGGTCAGGGCGAGTGGGAACAGGAAGGTTTGCCAGGCAAGGGGGCAGCGGTTTGACGTCGTCGCCTCAGTCGACGTCTCGTGAGCCTTGATCGGAAGGCCTGTCGATGATCCATGGCTAAAATCTATACACACCTTATACGTGACCAATGCATAAGACAATGTGTCGACAAGACACGTACAAGTGTCCGCGGTGGCAAGGCGGTGGCAAGAAAGTGGCGCCTGGACGGGTGCGTAGCGCTTACATGGTCAGCCCACTCCCAAGTCCAGCGTGGCATAAGCCGGGAGTATCACCAGCGCCCCCACCGCTCTGGTACCATCTCGCCCTTGTTCCATGGCTCCAAGGGTGATGCTGCATGACTTCCCAACCCGATGTGGTGGTGATCGGTGCCGGTGCGGCCGGTCTGATGTGCGCGCTGACCGCCGGTTACGCCGGCCGGCGGGTGCTGCTGATCGACCATGCCAACAAGGCCGGCAAGAAGATTCTGATGTCGGGAGGCGGGCGCTGCAATTTCACCAATATGGCGACGGGGCCCGGCAATTTCTTTTCTGCCAACCCGCATTTCTGCATTTCGGCCCTGAAGCGCTATCGGCCGGAGCACTTCGTCGAGCTCGTCGAGCGTCATGGGGTCGAGTACGTCGAGAAGGCGCCGGGACAGCTGTTCTGCGCCGATTCGGCCAAGGACATCGTGCGTTTGCTGCTCACCGAGTGTGAGTGGGCGGGCGTTGAGGTCAGCCTCAAGACCCGCGTCGATTCCATCGACCGACGGGGCGAGGGGATGCGCTTGGAGACGTCGCTTGGTCGCATCGACACCGGTGCCGTGGTCATCGCCACCGGTGGGCTATCGATTCCCAGCATGGGCGCCACTGGTTTTGGCTACGACATCGCCCGCCAGTTTGGCCTCACGGTCACCGACACTCGGGCGGCGCTGGTGCCCTTCACCCTGACATCCCAGTGGAAGGAGCGCGCTGCCGCGCTGTCTGGCGTCAGCTGCGAGGTGGTGGTCAAGTGCCGAGAGGGCACCTATCGGGAACCGATGCTGTTCACCCATCGTGGGCTCTCAGGGCCTGCCATGCTGCAGATTTCCAGTTATTGGCAGACCGGCGACGCGCTCGAGATTGATCTGCTGGCGGGAAAAAATGCCTTCGAGGCGCTGGCCCAGGCGCGCCGCGAAACCCCCAAACGGCGCCTTTCGAGCTGGCTTGGCGAGCGTTTTCCCAAGCGCTTCGCCCAGGCACTGAATGAGTGGTATGGCGAGGACGCCGCGCTGGCGGAACTGTCCAATGCCCATCTCGAAGGCTGGCAGGCACGCCTTAATCATTGGTCCATCAAGCCGGCGGGAACCGAAGGCTGGCGGACCGCCGAGGTCACCATGGGAGGTGTCGATACCCATGGCGTGTCGTCGAAGGACTTCGCGGTCAATGGTCTGCCGCAGTTGCGCTTCATTGGCGAGGTGCTGGATGTGACCGGCGAGTTGGGCGGCTACAATTTCCAATGGGCGTGGGCGTCGGGCGTTGCCTGTGGGCAGTCGCTCTAGGTGTGCAGCGAGAAAAAAGTTTGTAGCATTGTAAAAAAGTTTGTATCAATTAAAAAATTGGCATGGTTTGATCAATTAACCGTTGGTTGCTAACCATGGCCGTCGATTGGCCTCCTCCGAGCATTCATCCAGTAGGTATTGGCTGGTCTTGCCTAGCAATCGTGAACACCGATCTAAGCGATCATTTGGGTCTCGAAAGCCTCAGGGATGATCACTCAAATGGCTCTGTGCCGGCGCTCGACACCCACTGAATACTAGTGTGCTGAAAGGCATGAACAACCGAATCAAGGCCATCAAGCGAATGGCTTATGGGGACTGTGACACGGCGTACGGCTTCCTAAAGCTCCTAGCCGCGTTTCTCAGAAAAGTGCGATGAATAGAAAATTTAGTACAATAATTTCAGTCTTTTACTGCCATTCACTCGGATTAGTCACCAATCGGCAAGCTGCTTGGCCTTGAAGTTTGCATCGCTTGCCTGCCGTAACGACAGCCAATAGTGCCGCCCTGTCATCACACTGTGCTGGCATATCCGCTCCAATGAACCGGCAGAAAGTTTCTCTTCGATCTGGTATGCCATGCTTGGCGTAATGCCGTGATCTTGCTCGGCATCGTCAATCAACATCGAGTAGCTGTTGAAGACACCTTCAGCAGCAGCTCCCCTGCCGAGAAACCCAAGCGTTCGAACCATTGCCTCCAGCTCACCCAGTTGGTCTCGATGCGCTCGAAATCGAGTAGCTTGTGCATCAGCAAGGTCTCCGGTGTCTACGAGGTGCTGCCATGCCGGCTCAGGTAGTTCGGTGAAGCAAGAGGAAAACGTACTCCTCGAATAACGATTTGGAGATGCCATCACGGCTTGGTGAGCTGCCAAAGAGGAAAGCAAGGTCGATGTCGTCTATCAGCAGATCCTGGCTATGGTGCTAGTCACCATGCGTAGGTAGAAGGCATCATCGTGATAGTTCCGACGGAAAGCATTGATAGCACGGCTTAGCCAGCGACCCGCATTAGCCTTGAGGATGGTGATGATCAGCTCGTCAGTACGCCGGTTACGCTTCATTGCGGAGTTATCGTTACATCTGGTCTACGGCGGTCAGGCCGCATTCCTGCCGGATTGATCGGTTTCCTGCTCCCCTTTCTGGAACTTGACGTTGCTGACGACCAGTTCCAGCTACTGGAAGGACTTGATACGCCTCCATCGCTTTTGGGCGCTCTGGAGCAGCTTGAAGACCATGGCCGGAGTCGTCGCCCGGGAGCCGCAGTTTCGGCTTCGCTTGCTGCGTAGGCGGACCGTGGCGAAGGTCGATTCGATCGGGTTGGTGGTGCGGATATGCACCCAATGTTCTGCCGGGTAGTCATAGAACGCCAGCATCTCTTCCCGATCCTTGGCCAGGTACCCTATCGCTTTGGGATACTTGGCTTCGAAGCGTTTTAGCGTGCGATCAAAGGCCTTGTGGGCCTCATCGCGGTTCTCGGCCATCCAGATGTCTTGCAGGTCGGCTTTGACCTTGAGCTGGACCGATTTCGGCAGCTTGTTCTGCACGTTAGCTGTTCTGTGGACCCAGCAGCGCTGATGGTCGGTGTCAGGGTGGATCATGCTCAGCGAAGCCCAGAACCCCATGGCACCGTCACCTACTGCCAGCGTTGGGGCTTGCGTCAGGCCGCGTTCTCGCAGCCCCGTCAGCAGCGTCTTCCAACTTATCCGCCGACTCCCAGAAGCCATCCTCGACGGCCACCAGCTCCTTGCGGCCCTGCTCGGTGACGCCGATGATCATCAACAAACAGAGGCGATCATCCATTCTGACGTTGCTGTAAACACCATCGGCCCACCAGTAGACGTAGCGCCGGTGGGGCAGGTCCCGCTGTTGCCAATCCGCATGTTCGTCTTTCCACCGCTTCTTGGGCCGTAACACCGTATTGGCCGACAGTCCCTTGGCCTGGTCGCCCATCAATGCAGCCAAGGCTTCCTGGTAGTTGTTGGTGGAGCTCCTCGATGCTAAGAGCTTGCATCAGGTAGGGCGGAAGCAGGCTACTGTTGAAGCTAATCCCGCCACCGCTGCGGTCCCGCACCTTGGACACCTTGATGGCGACATCACTGATCCCTGTCTGCACGATATGCTCTGGCAGATAGCCGTTGCGCACCACTGCCTGTCGGCCGTCTGCCATATGTGTGCCGGCATATTGGTCAAGGAAGGTCGCCAGCTAGGCCTCTACCGCCCTGGCAATCAGGTCTCGTCCCCCCTTGGCGCAACAGTTCGTGTAACGGGTCGGAGATCTCGGATTCTGGCTGTGACAGGGCTCGGAGGGTAGAATCGGTCTTGGCGTATCCGCTCTTGTTGATTGAGATCTTGGTCGTAATCAATCAACAGGATATGCCACCCTTCCTATCTCCTCCCCGTACACCAGAAATCACCATAGCTCTTCATTGCGGTATATACTGTTATCGAGGTAAATATAATATAAGTTACGCATTTTTAGTGGAGCGGCTTAGGGGATTAAGACAGGTATATTGAAGGCTGTTCTTACCAATACTCCTCCTTCTTTTCAGTCCAGAAAACTGGTGACTGATTCATTCTTAGGTTTCGATGTTTTTTATATATGCTGAGCTTTAGCTTTAGTGTTTTTTGGATCTCAATAGCCTTAAAGTATTAGTGGAGGCCTCCTGCTTGAAAAATTACCTTGCATTCGGTGCCTGGATTGGAATTTAATAACCTTTTGTCATCGTTAGTTGGGCTTAATGTAATGGCTAGAAAAAGAGTTCTTAATAGTCTTGAAAGTTATAAGCGTTCGCTAAAAAATGGTTATGGGCTTGGTGGTGGGGCTGACTACAAGCCTTGGGTAAGGGTGCAAGATGTAAACTCTCATGGTGCTAGTGCAAAAGTATGGGGGGTGAAGACGAGGAGAGAACATCATCTGCTTTCAGAGATTGAAACGTCTTTTTTCTATCAAGCGGAATTTTGTGATTCCGTAGTTGATATAAGAGAGCAGTTTCCACTCCTTCCGCTTAATCTATCTGAAAGTATAGCTTCTCATCTGGGTGTTGTTCATCCTAAAGTTCCCAGGACAAAGGTTCCCAATGTTATGACAACAGACTTTCTTCTTACCCGAATGGTAGGAGGGGAAAAGGTTTACGAGGCAATTTCTGTTAAACCCTTCGACATGCTGAGAAATAATAGAACATGCGAGAAGCTTGATCTGGAGAAATGTTGGTGGGATGCTTTGGGAGTTGATTTTTATATATTTTGTGGGTCTGAAGAAGATAGTATAAGAGCTAAAAATATAGAGTGGGCCACTCATCCTATAAGATATGGTTTTGATTGTGAGGGCATTGATCTTATTGATGTATTGAGTTCGTTAAGTCCTGGGGTTTTCTCAATTAGCCATCTTTGTGATCTGGTGGGTAATGCCTTATCACTACCTCCTGAATCTTTGCTTTATATAGTAAGGTATCTTGTAGGTGCTAAGCTCATAGAGATAAACCTTGACTGTCCTCTCCAAGAGACAGGCTTGATAGAGATATTGTCAGTCAACGGGGTGCCAGAGCGAGGTGAAATAAATGGAGTTGCTTAAGAATAGTGTTTTTATAACCACTGGTGTTGATGGGGTAGTAGATGGTACCTATAGGATAGTCGATATTTTACCAGCTAAAGATTTGATTTTTCTTTTTGAGCTGGTGAGTCCTGAGAAGCTAAAGAAGCCAGTCTCTTTGTCACTTAGTTATTTTGTAAAATGTAACCAATTGGAAAAATTAAAAAGCTCTGGGATAGATATCCCAGAGTACATGTTGCGATCAGATGAGGAAATCCCTTCTAAATATATTGATAAGCGAGATTCGAAATATCAGGTGGTTGCTGACTTTTTAGCATGCCCTGAAAATATAGTTGACCTTGCCGAGAATGTAAAAAGCAGGGTTATTAAAATTCATGCCAAAAAGCATGGTGTCGTTCCTCAATATGTTAGGCGCTCCCTGAATTTATATTGGTATTATGGAATGGGGGAGAATTCCCTTCTTCTTGCATATGCAAAGAGCGGAGGGCGGGATAGGGAGAAGACTTCTGGTGTGAAGAAAAGGGGGCGGCCAGTTTTCTCAATAAATGACTACTTTACATTTCAAAAGGGAGTAAACGTTGATGAAGGCAAGAGGGAGAAAATAAAAAAAGGAGCTAAAAAATTCTATTTGACAAAAAAAGGAGTGACATTAAGAAAGGCTTATGAAAACACATTAAAAGAGTTTTTTAAAGAAGAGCTAGAGGGAGAGATGTCTGATGGGGAAGTCCGGGTTCCGAGCTACTTTCAGTATTGTTATTGGGTTAAGAAGATTTTTTCTGAACACGAAAGAGTGGTAAGAAGAACCTCTGTCAGTGACTATAATAAAAATAAGCGTGAATTGCTTTCTGTCGCAACAAGTCAGGCACCTTTGCCCGGTAGTTGCTTTGAGCTTGATGCTACCGTTGCTGATGTTAATGTGGTGTCGGCTTTTAATAGGGATCACGTGCTTGGAAGGCCAACACTTTATTTTGTTGTTGATAAGTGTAGTAGAATGATTGTTGGTTTTCATGTTTCTTTGAAATTTTCATCATGGGAAGCTGGTCGTCAGGCCTTAGTAAATAGCTTCCTTCCAAAAAAGCAGCTATGTGCGCGATATGGTATAGCTATTGAAGAAGAGGAATGGCCCTGCGCACACCTCCCTGAGAGACTGTTATGTGATCGAGGCGAGTTTATCTGTAGTCAACCAGAAAAACTAGTTGTGCCTATGATGCAGTTAAACATTGCACCACCATATAGGGCTGATGCTAAAGGGATTGTTGAGCGGCGTTTTGGGATATTCAATGAGAATTTATTTCATGACTTAAGTGGAGGAGTGAAAAAAGCTGTTCAGGTCCGGGGTGAAGTAAATCCTAGAGATCATGCCATTTTTACTTTAGACGAGATTGGGGCCCTTTTAATTCATGAGATAATGTCTCACAATAGAAAGAAATTAGAAAGCTTAGCTGTCGAGAGTGAAATTTTTATTCAAAATGGCATTGATCCAACTCCAATAAACTATTGGAAGTATGCCATCTCTAACTGTCTTAATGCTTTATCTGTTCTTCCTGAGTAAGATGTTGTTGCGCGATTGCTGCCTGCTAAAGAAGTAACTCTTTGTAGTCATGGTATAAGATATGGCTCGAACCTCTATTATCAATCTGGAAGTGAAGAGTTTAGGAGGAAAGTCGCGAATGCTAGACAAAATGGCGTCAGTAAGTTAGAGGCTAGAGTGGATAAAGATTGTATGGATTTTATATATGTTAGGCTGGTGAAGGGAGCGTCTTTTACCAAGGTTTTTCTCACAAAAAAATCAAAGATCTTTGCATCCAAGCATGAGGAAGATGTTGAGTTTTATGCGAGTTGGAAGCAATCAGTGTTCAGGGGGCACGGTCTCGATAGTCGAGATATTGATGCCTATGAGGAGAAAGAGGAAATATCAAGGTTGGCTGTTGCGGAAGTTGATAGCAGCCCTGGTTTGGTTAATAAATCTGAACGCTATAGGAATATGAGGGAGCGGCGTAAAGAAGAGGCTTCGCAAGAAATCATGCCTCATGATCATGCTACTGACGGGAAAAAATTGAAGGTTGCTCCTGCTGATGATCGTTTGGGTGCTTATGGTAAAGAGGATATTAGCAATGTTGTTTCCTTGCTAAAAAGGAAGAAAAGCAAATGAAATTAATTTATGCTGATTACTGCGAGGCAATACTCCCTGAGTACAAAGGAAATCCTTTTATTGAGGCTTTGCCAAGATATCGTACAGATGAAGAGTTGGCCGGGCTTCTGAGTTATTATCCTGAGGTTGATGAAAGCGAAAGATGTCTTTCTGACTTTGAAAGGAAGGAGTACTTGCATCGGTTGAACTTTTTTAGGCAAGCGCTTCCTGAGTATCTGGAGTGCTTTAGGAATATTGAGGATGCAGTCAAGCTTGGATATTCAACTAAAAACCCCCTCCTTCCTTCTACCGTAAATTATTTGCACTACCCTATGGCGAAGAGAACTTCTGTCGAGCCAGAGGGTGGTTTTTTTAGACCTAAGGGAGTTGGTGTTACTCTAATTGGTGAGAGCGGCGTTGGTAAAACTAGTATGCTTGAGCAGGTTTTATCGCTTTTCCCTGATGTTGTTTTTCATGATCCAGATTTTGTTGGAGAGTTGGCAGTAAGGCAGGTTGTCTGGGTTAAAGTTGATTGTCCACATGATTCAAGCGTTAGGCAACTTTGTCATAGGATTCTTGCTGCTGTTGGTGAGAAAAGTGGCGACGAATTATTGTCCCCGGAGAAAACAATTGCGTTACTTCTTGAGCAAATTGAGGCAATAATTAAGTCAAGCTTCCTTGGGGTGCTGGTAATAGATGAAATGCAGAATCTGAAGCCGAAAAAGTCTGGAGGCGAGGATAATATATTAAAGTTTATTCATAACCTTGTAAATAATCTAGGTGTTCCGGTTGTTTTTTGCGGAAACCCTCCTTTTGATGAAATTTTAAGTAAGTCTTTGAAAGCCGCTAGGCGTGCTGAAAGCGGCGGCTATATGGAAATGAAGTTACTTGATTTTGATCCGGTCTGGGAGCTTTTTATAGATGAGTTGTGGGAGTTGCAGTGGACTAAATCTTATACGCCGATTAATGATGGTTTGAGCCGGAGTTTGCATTACCTTTCTGCCGGAAATATCGATCTTGCTGTAAGGATTTTTAAAGCTGCCCAGTATAAGGTTATTGGTAAAATGGATGAGAGTATAACAGAATCTGTGTTGGAGTTGGCTGCTAGCACTGCAAGTCGTGCTTCGGCTCCATCGATCGAAGCGTTACGTAGCGTTCAGGGGCTTAAGCGTAAAAAGACGGTTAGTTTAAGTGAGAAAAGAAAATCTGGGACTAAGGTCTCTTGTAAAAATGAAGCTGATAAAAATAGTATTATCTGGGGGGATCTGACAAGACCTCAGCATTCTGAGTTTCATGATCAGATTTATAGGGTTCTAAACAGTGATTCACTGCAAGAATTGCTGAGCGATGTTGATTTTTTCCGTAGAGTTTCAGAGGAAGACAATATTCGAGAAGCATTGGAAAAATATGATATTCTGTGTGATCCGTTTAAGCACTTCGGTTAGGTGTAGGGTCCCGGATGATCAGATCGCCTATAGAAGTTATCCTCTGCTAGCCGCCAGAGAGCTTCTTCAGCAATTCATTCGGGAGCAGGTTCATGGACATCAAGCTGCATAAACAAGCGGCACCGACACCGAAGATCCGTGCCGAGATCCAGGCAACCCCCTTCAGCATCACGGATAGCGAGTTGGCCCGCTACTATGGCGTCGCCACCGGGACCATCCGGCGCTGGCGGTACCGTGACGATGTCCACGACCGATCTAACACGCGGCACAACCTGCTAGCCACGCTCACGCCCGAGCAAGAGGAGGTGCTGATCGCAGCTCGTGAGTTCCTTCGCCTCGGCCTGGATGATCTCTTGGTCGTGGCACGTGAATTCCTGAATCACCGCTTGTCCCGCTCCGGGCTGCATCGCATGCCCAAGCGGCGCGAGGTGCCGAACTTGGCGGAACTGGCTCGGCAGGACGCCGGCGGTGATGAGAATACTCGGCACAAGCCTTTTAAGGACTAAGAGCCGGGCTTCGTGCACATCGACATCAAACACTTGCCCCAGATGCCTGACGAGCAGCAGAAACGCTACCTTGACGTCGCCATCGACCGTGCCACGCGTTGGGTCTATCTGGAGATCAGGCGCAGTCAGTCAGCGAAGGATGCGCGTGCGTTCATGAGGCAGGTGAAGGAGAAGGCCCCCTTCAAGATCCAGACGGTGCTCAAAGACAACGGAAAATCCTTTACCGATCGCATCACTCGGGCCGGTGAGCGTCAGCCCAGCGGAAACCATGCGTTCGACCAGGAGTGCCAGGCCCATGGCATCGAGCATCGTCTGATCAAGCCGGGACGGCCGCAGACGAACGGCATGGTGGAGCGTTTCAATGGCCGCATCAGCGACGTGTTGGCGACTCGGCGCAATACCTCAGGCGAGGACTTGGAGCAGACGCTGAAACGCTACACGTGGCTGTATAATCACCACATTCCGCAGAAGGCACTGCACCATCAATCACCTATCGA
>CETM01181559.1_pt1 | contig 45870 bp, 49 predicted proteins | sample 361451 | NCBI WGS metagenome assembly CETM01 (sample SAMEA2622690, study PRJEB7988) | marine metagenome | isolation source: saline water (ENVO:00002010), including
AACGCCGCCCTGGTCGAGGAATCGACCACGGCCGCCGAGCAGTTGAAGGATCAGGCGGACCGGTTGAACGAAGTGGTGTCAGGATTCACCCTCCGTGAGCGCCAAGAGCGGCCTGCCCTGGCCTCTCCTCAAGAAGCCTGAGACTGAGCCCGAGGCTTGGCATGCGCTGGCCTCGGCTCTTTACAGGATGACCGGTTAAGAGCTGTGTAAACGTTAGGGCGTGAGCGGCAGGGGAATCTCATCGCTGCGCTGGATGCCGGCAGTCATCTGTCGGCACAGCTTGAGGTACTCGCGGATGCCGGTGGTCAGGTACTTGTGGCGGTGCCAAATGAAGGAGAACTGACGCCGCAGGTCGAGCTCCGGGGTGGAAAGTTCCACCAGGCTGCCCCGCCTGAAGGCATCGCGTAGCGCCAGGCGCGAGACGCAGCCGATGCCGAGCCCGGACTCCACCGCCCGCTTGATGCCCTCCGTATGCTCGAGTTCCAGCAGAATGTTGAAGCGCCCGCGACGATGGCGGGCGGCGTGCTCCAGCGTCAGGCGAGTGCCCGAGCCCCGCTCGCGCATGATCCAGTCCTCGCGCAGCAGTCGGTCCATGTCCAGCGCATCGCTTCCCGCCAGGGGGTGATGGGGCGCACAGAACACCACCAGCTCATCCTCCACCCAGGGCTGTATCACCAGCGCCTCGTGCTGGCAGTCGCCTTCGATCAGTCCCAGATCCAGCTCATGGTGCGCCACCCGCTCGATGATACTGCGGGTGTTGCCCACCTGCAGACGCACCCGGCTGTCCGGGTGCGCCTTGAGGAAGTCGCTGATCAGAAGCGTGGCCAGGTAGTTGCCGATGGTAAGCGTAGCGCCGACATCCAGTGAGCCAATGCCGCGCTGGCCGCGCAGCAGCTCCTCGATCTCCTCGCCCCGGTCGAGCAGCGCCACCGCTTTGGGTAGCAGCTGAAAGCCCAGGGCATTGAGCTTCAGGCGCTTGCCGACCCGGTCGAGCAGCTGGCAGTCGAACTGGCGTTCGAGCTCTGAAAGCGCGGTGCTGGCGGCCGATTGGGATAGTGCCAGCTCCCGCGCGGCCCGGGAGACGCTCTCGTGCTGGGCGACGGCGACGAAGACTTCTAGCTGGCGCAGGGTATAGCGCATGGTCACACTCCGCTGGGGGTATATCGGCATTATAGATAAGTGTTATCCATACAAACCATTTAACAGATAGGTTGCCGATGCTTAGACTTCACTCATTGATCTTTACGGCGGTGTTATTCGTTTTTGGAATACTCGCCTCGAACCCTTAAGGAGTCGGTCGTGAGCAAGTTTGCCCTGGAAGAAGTCTTGAGCGTCCACCACTGGAACGACACCCTGTTCAGCTTCAAGACCACCCGCGAGCGTAGCCTGCGCTTCAAGAACGGCCAGTTCGTGATGATCGGCCTCGAGGTCGAGGGTAAACCGCTGATGCGCGCCTATTCGATCGCCAGCCCCAACTACGAGGACCATCTCGAGTTCTTCAGCATCAAGGTGCCCGACGGTCCCTTGACCTCGCGTCTGCAGCATCTTGAGGTCGGCGACCAGATCATGGTCAGCCGCAAGCCCACTGGCACCCTGGTCACCGACGACCTGCTGCCGGGCCGCAATCTCTACCTGCTGTCCACCGGCACAGGCCTTGCGCCCTTCATGAGCCTGATCCAAGACCCGGAAGTGTACGAGCGCTTCGAAAAGATCGTGCTGATCCACGGCGTGCGCACCGTCAGCGAGCTGGCCTATGCCGACTTCATCACCAAGGAGCTGCCTGCACACGAGTATCTGGGCGAAGAGATTGCCGAGAAGCTGGTCTACTACCCGACGGTGACCCGTGAGGAGTTCCACACCCAGGGCCGCCTGACCGACCACATCCGCAGCGGCAAGCTCGCCGAGGATACCGGCCTGCCGCCGCTCGACCCCAAGCAGGACCGCGCCATGATCTGCGGCAGTCCGGCGATGCTGGACGAGTCCAGCGCCCTGCTCGACGATCTCGGCTTCAAGATTTCGCCACGGCTGGGCGAGCCCGGCGACTACGTGATCGAGCGGGCGTTCGTCGAGAAGTAAACTGTAGCCCGGACTTCGCCGGGAGCTTTAAGCCATAAGCTTGAAGCTGGAAGTAAAACCGCCCCCAGGCGCATGCGCCTGGGGGCGGTGCTGTTTATGCTGGCTTCGAGCTTCGAGCTTCGAGCTTCGAGCTTCGAGCTTCGAGCTTAAACCGCGTCCTTGTCGGTCTCGCCGGTACGGATACGAATGACTTGCTCCAGCGGCGAGATGAAGATCTTGCCATCGCCTATCTTGCCGGTGTTGGCTACCTGGGTGATGGAATCGATCACCTGCTCGGCCATGGCGTCGTCCACGGCCACTTCGAGTTTCACCTTAGGCAGGAAGTCGACCACGTATTCAGCGCCACGGTACAGCTCGGTGTGGCCCTTCTGGCGGCCGAAGCCCTTGACCTCGGTGACGGTAATGCCCTGCACGCCGATCTCGGAAAGCGCTTCCCGTACGTCGTCGAGCTTGAACGGCTTGATGATGGCGGTCACCAGCTTCATGGTCATTCTCCTTGTATTCGTTGGTACGGGGGCGTCGTGACCCCCGTGCGGGGTGCGACGCGGCATATCCCGCGGACATGCCCTCAAGCATACACCGCACCGAGCGGGAATAAAAAAGGCCCCCGTTAGGGGGCCAGGGGAGCACGCCAGCTCACTCGGTGTGTCGCCTCACTTCTTGGCGACGGAAAACTCGGGGTAGGCTTCCAGGCCACACTCGGCCAGGTCGACGCCTTCGTATTCTTCTTCTTCGCTGACTCGTACGCCCATGATGGCCTTGAGGATCAGCCACACCACCAGGCTTGCCACGAAGACCCAGGCGAAGATGCCGGCGATACCAATGATCTGAGCACCGAAGGAGGCACCGTCGTTGGACAGCGGCACGGCCAGGACGCCCCAGATGCCGACTACACCGTGCACCGAAATGGCGCCAACCGGGTCATCGAGCTTCAGTTTGTCGAGGCTGACGATGGATACCACCACGATCAGGCCGCCGATGGCGCCGATGAAGGCGGAGCCCAGGGCAGAGGGCGACAGCGGGTCGGCAGTGATGGCCACCAGGCCAGCGAGGGCGCCGTTCAGTGCCATGGTCAGGTCGGCCTTGCGGAACCACAGCTTGGCCAGGATCAGGGCCGCGATCACACCGCCAGCCGCCGCGGCGTTGGTGTTGACGAACACCTGAGCCACGTTGTTGGCGGAAGTGGCGTCGGACAGTTTCAGTTCCGAGCCGCCGTTGAAGCCAAACCAGCCCATCCACAGGATGAAGGTACCCAGGGTCGCCAGCGGCATGTTGGCGCCGGGGATAGCATAGATAGAGCCATCCTTGCCGTACTTGCCTTTACGGGGACCCAGCACGATCACACCCGCGAGTGCTGCAGCCGCACCGGCCAGGTGCACGATGCCGGAGCCGGCGTAGTCGGAGTAACCGACCTCGGCCAGCCAGCCGCCACCCCAGGTCCAGTAGCCGGACACCGGATAGATGAAGCCAGTCATGACCACGGCAAAGGCCAGGAAGGCCCACAGCTTCATGCGCTCGGCGACGGCACCCGAGACGATGGACATGGCGGTCGCCACGAACACCACCTGGAAGAAGAAGTCGGAACGCATGGAGTAGTAGGGCGCGTCGTCACCGCCTGCGGTGATCGCGTCCAGGCTGTTTTCGCTGCCGATCAGAAAGCCCAGGTTCGGCAGGAAACCACCCGCACTGCTGGAATACATAATGTAGTAGCCAATCACCAGATACATGGTGCAGGCGATCGCGAACAGAACGATGTTCTTGGTCAGGATTTCGGCGGTGTTCTTGGAACGGACCAGGCCGGCTTCAAGCATCGCGAAGCCAGCGGCCATCCACATCACCAGCACGCCGCAGATGAGGAAGTAGAAGGTATCGAGCGCGTAAGTCAGCTCTGAAAGTTCGATCATAGGGTACTCTCCTGGGCCAGCGCTGCTTTGTGTCGTTATGACGCTGACGGTGGTACTCGCGTTATAGGGTTAGGGGGGTTATGTAAAGGGCCCTGCGTTGGGGCGCTGCGGATCAGACCGCGTCGGCACCACGCTCGCCGGTACGGATGCGAATCACATCCTCCAGTGGGGTGACGAACAGCTTGCCATCGCCGATCTTGCCGCTATTGGCAGCGTTGCGAATGGCTTCGAGAACGCTTTCCAGCCGTGAGTCATCGACGGCGATCTCGACCTTGACCTTGGGCAGGAAGTCGACGACGTACTCGGCGCCGCGATAGAGCTCGGTATGGCCCTTCTGGCGGCCGAAGCCCTTGACCTCGGTCACCGTGATGCCCTGGACGCCGTTGTCGGCCAGCGCCTCGCGGACATCGTCGAGCTTGAACGGCTTGATGATGGCAGTGATGAGTTTCATTCCGTGTCTCCCACTGAAAGGGGTTGTCGTTGGCGTGCTTTCGCTTGCTTGGTGGTTCGTAATCAAGGCCTTGCGTATAGCGTGCCACTCCCTGTTTAGTTCATATAAATCATATATCTATGATGTTCTTTTGAGGCGGAGGGAATGTGGTTTCGCAATGCAGCATGCGTTTGTGCACTAATTTGGTGCCAATGCATCCCGGCGGTGCGCCTGGCGGGTGCATTGAACGTTCACCGAGGCTGTGCACCAAGAGGACGAGATGCTGGGGGGCGTAGAGGGCATGCGTGATCGCCGTGCCTTGCGTATCCTGTAACCAGCCATCGACATTGACCGACAGGAGTGCGACCCATGGTGACGAACGATCGTATTAGCCGTCTGGCCCAGCAGCTCGGCGAGCGCCTGCAGGGCGCCTCCCACGCCCCCGAGGAGCTGCAGCGCAGCGTTCAGCAGGTGGTGCGCAGCGCCTTCGAGCGCATGGAGCTGGTGACCCGCGAGGACTTCGACATTTTGATGGATGTGCTGCAGCGCACCCGTTCGCGGGTCGAATCGCTGGAGAAACAGGTAGCGGCGCTGGAGGCCGCCATCGAACGCGATTCCTCGGCGCCTACCGAAACGCCGCTGGCAGCCGAAGCCGCAGAAGTTGCCCCTGAAGCGCTGGATGAGTCGCCTAGCGGCGAAGAATCTTCCAGTGACGACAAGGCCGCTAAGCCGTCCGCCGACAAGAAGTCCTCGGACCAGCACTGAGTCCGCATTGTCATGACAGCGTCAGCGACAGGTAACCATGTCTTGCGCTAGTGTCTGGTAAAAGACACTGAGCTACGCAAGGAACGCGTATGACACTGGCGATCATCTCGAGCCGGGCGAGCCTCGGCCTCGAGGCCCCGGAAGTGCTGGTTGAAGTGCATCTGGCCAACGGCTTGCCGGGCCTGACTCTGGTCGGCCTGCCGGAGACGGCGGTCAAGGAAAGCCGCGAACGGGTGCGCAGCGCCCTGGTCAATTCCCAGCTCGAGTTTCCCACCACGCGACGCATTACCCTCAATCTGGCGCCTGCCGACCTGCCCAAGGAAGGCGGGCGCTTCGATCTACCGATCGCACTGGGCATCCTGGTAGCCTCCGGCCAGCTCCCCGCCGAATCCCTCACCGACCTGGAATGCTTAGGCGAGCTGGCGCTCGACGGCCGCTTGCGGCCGGTGCCCGGGGTGCTGCCCGTCGCGCTTGCCACGCGGGCGCGTGGCCGCAAGCTGATCGTTCCCCGCGCCAATGCCGACGAGGCAGCGCTGGTGAGCGGTCTCGAGGTATTGCCCGCCGACCATCTGCTCGAAGTCGTCGCGCATCTGGTGAAGCAAACGTCGCTGACGCCCCATCGCCTATCGAGTCCACTGCCGCCTGCCGTGGTCAGTGCCGATCTCTCCGAGGTCCGCGGTCAGCATCAGGCGCGCCGAGCCCTCGAGGTGGCGGCCGCCGGCGGGCACAACCTGATGTTTGCGGGACCACCCGGCACCGGCAAGACCATGCTGGCCAGCCGCCTGCCGGGCATTCTGCCGGCGCTTTCCGAGGACGAGGCACTCGAGGTGGCGGCGATTCGCTCGGTGTGCGGGCTTGGCCTGCGCGACAACTGGGGGCAGCGGCCCTTTCGCGCGCCACATCACACGGCGAGCGCCGTGGCGCTGGTGGGCGGTGGTTCGAAACCGCGTCCCGGTGAAATCTCACTTGCCCATCACGGGGTGCTGTTTCTGGATGAACTGCCGGAGTTTTCCCGCCATGTGCTCGAAGTGATGCGCGAGCCCATGGAGTCTGGGCAGATCCATATCGCCAGGGCCAGCCAACAGCGCAGCTACCCGGCCGGATTCCAACTGGTCGCGGCCATGAATCCTTGTCCCTGCGGCTATCTCGGCGACCCGCGGCGGGCCTGCCACTGCACCGCTGCACAGATTCAGCGCTATCAGGGGCGGTTGTCCGGGCCGCTGCTCGATCGTATCGACCTGCAAGTCGAGGTGCCGGCGCTGGCGCCCGAACAACTGACCTCGAGTGAGCCCGGCGAGGATTCGGCCACGGTGCGGGCGCGGGTGATCGCTGCTCGGGCCCGACAGGCCGAGCGCGGTGCCCTCAATACTCATTTGCCGGGGCGCGAACTGGAAGCTGCCTGTGCCCTGGAAGCCGCCGACCGCGCCTGGCTTGCCAGCGTGCTCGAGCGGCTATCGCTCTCGGCGCGTGCCTATCACCGGGTGCTGCGGGTGGCGCTGACGCTTGCCGATCTTGCCGGCGAACCTCGCCCCGGACGAGCCGAGTTGATGGAAGCCATCGGCTTTCGCCAGCTCGACCGGCTGTTGAAGCGGGGCTAAAAAGAGCGGCAGTCAGCGCCACTTCAGGTGGCGGGATCGACTCGGCCGCTGGCAGACGTCTCAGCCGCTGGCCAGCGCGTCTTCCAGCGCGGCCAGACGGCCGGGTGCCAGGGCGTCCTCGACGGCGCTGATACGCAGGATATGGCCAAGTGCCGGGTGGGGCGGTCGGTGAATCAGGCTGCCGGCGGCGAGCAAGTCGCCATGTATCCGGGCGGCGAGCTCGGCATCGGGCAGCCGCACGGCGATGAAGTTGGTGGCGCTGGGCAGTACCTCGGCGCCGAGCTCGCGCAGGTGCGCGGCCAGGCGCTCGCGGCGCGCGATCACGGCGTCGATATGCTCGCGCGTCTCGTCCGGGTGGTCGAGCAGGGTCTCGGCGGCGGCCTCGGCAAGCGACGACACCGCATAGTGGATGCGGACCTTCATCAGCATCTCGAGGGTCTCGGCTTCGGCCAGGGCGTAGCCAATCCGCAGTCCGGCCAGACCGTGGGCCTTGGAGAAGGTACGCACGCGGATCACCCCAGGCAGCACGGCGTGGCGTGCCGCATCAGCGCGGAAGTCGTGATAGGCCTCGTCGAGCAGCAGGGTGCAGCCCTCAGGCAACGCATCGCACAGCGAGGCGATGGCGTCATCGTCGTGCAGGTGTCCACCGGGATTGTCGGGATTGGCCAGATACACCAGCCGTGCGTCTTCGCGGGTGGCGGCATCGGCCAGGGCGTCCAAATCAGGGGCGAGCAGGCCGGGCGCTTCCCGATAGTGGGTCTCGATGATGCGGCAGCCCTGGCCGGCGGCGAAGTAGCCGAAGGTGGGGTAGCTGCCGGCGCTGGTCACCACCGTGATGCCGGCGGGCGCCACGGCGCGCAGCGCAAGCGCCAGCAGGCTGTCGGCGCCGGCATCGACCAGCAGGTTGTCCAGCTCGACATCGAGCGCTTCAGCGAGTCGTGTGCGCACGCCCATGGCGCCTGCGTCGCCGTAGCCGCGGGCCAGCTCGCACAGCGCCGTGCCGAAGCGGGCCTCGAGCGCCCGGTGCGGCATGTCCAGGCCCTCGTTGGAGCCCAGGCGGTGGGGGATCTCACGGCCCAGGCGGCGCTCCAGCGCCTTGATCCCCGGGAAGGGGTTGGCGGGGCCGTCGCGGTAGAGGTGGTCGGCGAAGCGGGGCATGCGGGCTCTCCTTTCAGGCGGTGTGACGATTGTGGCGCCAGAGGAGGAGCGACTCAACTGTGCAGGCCCGGGCAGTGAGGCTGGCTTCGCTAGTCCGTTTGAGCGTGTGAAAGCTCAAGGGCTAGAGCGCGGTGGTGTCGAAGGCGCCGCTTACCATCCGCTGCCAGCGGATCTCGTCATCACCTGGGTGGCGCAGCGCCAGGGTCAGCCGGTAGGGCAGCAGGTCACGGTCCGAGAGGGTCAGCCTGGGGCCATCGGGTTCGAGTCGGCTTTCCAGCAGCCAGAGATTGGCGTTATCGCTTTCGCGTGTGCTTTCGGGCGCGGTCATGCTCGGCATCCAGTCGAGTACCTGCGGGCCCTGGGGGGCGGCCAACAGGGCGCGCGACAGGCTCTCGCCAAAACGCGCCGGGGTAATGCCGAGGCTGGCGTCGACCTCAGGCTCGCCCAGCAGCAGCACGATATCCTGCTCTGCACTGGAATCGGCCTGCGACCAGGCCGGCTGGGCCAGGACCAGTGCGGCGGCACGATCGCTAAGCCCCAGTAGCGCCTGTCGCAGAGTCGGAGGCCCCTCGGGCGTGCTGGCGCAGCCGCTTACCAGCCAGAGTATGGCCAGCATCGTCAGGCAAGCTTTCTGGGTGGGGCCGGTGAGGTAGCTCATACCGAGGGTTCCTGGGTCATGGCGGGGCGCGTCTCGAACTGACCCAGAAAGGTTTCTAGCTCGGCGAACATGCTTTGACGGATTTCCTCGGCTTCATTGACCAGATGATGACGCGCTTCGGGGTGGCGGTGGACGACGGCGCGAGGAAACTTGCCGCGCAGCACCTCGAGGTTCCACTGCCAGTCGACGGTCAGGTCCTGCTCGCCCTGCAGGATCAGCACGGGCAGCTCGCTGGGGGGCAGCGCCAACAGGCGCGGCATCCAGCGGCGCATGGCGTTGATCCAGCTTACCGGCAGACGATCGGGTTGCAGAGGATCGCTCTCCTTGAGGAAGGTGGTGAAGTCGCTGTCGGTGGAGTTGGGGTTGAAGCGCCTGGGCAGGCTGCGCAGGAAAGGGCCGGCAAGCAGGTGCAGCCAGCTCGACTGCGACCAGCCGAAGGGCCGGACCAGCGGCGCCAGCAGGGCAAGCCCTGCCCAGTGACTATCGGGCCCCTGGCGCAGGGCGTCGGTGGCAAGAATCGCCGCGCCGGTGCTCTGGCCGATGCCGATCCAGGGCTTGGGCGCCAGGCCGCGATGGGAGAGATGGTCCTGCAATGCTCGCAAGCATAGCCCGTAGTCGTCGAAATCCTCGATGGTGGCCCGAGGGCCGCTGGACAGGCCATGGCCGGGCAGGTCCCACATCACGACGCGCCAGCCGCGCTCGAGCAGCAGGGCCAGCAGGTGGCGATAGAGGCCTAGATGGTCGAAGTAGCCATGCACCACGAAGGCCGTGCCCTTGGGTTCGGCGGGGCTCCATACCTGGGCCCAGAGGCGAAAGTTTCCGGCCTCGATAAAGCCCACATGCAGGCCGACCTGGTCGGCGAGCAGCGGCGACAGCTGGTAATGCTCGAGATATCGGCCGAGGGTCCCGGCATGGGGTGGTCCACCGGGCGCACCAGTGCGTTCCATCGGCCCAAGCGCCTGCAGTGATGCGAAGTCGGTCATCAATCTCTCCCTAGTGCTCACATGCTAGCGCTAGCGGGGGGCACAAGCCATATTTGTAAACGACGGTTCTCATCATTTGGTCGAGGAATTGACGACGGCCGACGAAATATGGGATAGCATCAGCTCGAGAATATTCTGGAATTAATTTCCACAAACTGCCCTGCGTGCCAACGAGAGGGCACTCGCTGTGGCGAGTCTGGCCGGTTGGTCAGCGTGCATCAGGAGATCCCCATGGTTGAACGAGTTACCCGCCACCGCCTTCAGGTGGCTCGCGAGCTGGATAGCTTCCTCACCGATCAGGCCCTGCCGGGTAGCGGCATCGATGCCGAGACCTTCTGGGCCGGCGTTGATGCCCTCTTTGCTGATTTGACACCGCGCAACCGGGAATTGCTCGCCGAGCGCGAGCGCCTGCAGCAGAAGCTGGATGCCTGGCATCGGGAACACCCCGGCCCGGTGAGTGACATGCCGGCCTACCGCGCCTTCCTTGAGGAGATCGGCTATCTGGTCGACGCGCCGAAGACCGTCAGCGCCACGACCGCCAATACCGACCGCGAGATCGCCGTTCAGGCCGGTCCGCAGCTGGTGGTGCCGGTCAGCAACGCCCGCTATGCCCTGAACGCGGCCAATGCACGCTGGGGCAGCCTGTACGACGCGCTCTACGGTACCGATGCGATCAGCGAAGACGATGGTGCCGAGAAGGGCACCAGCTACAACCCCAAGCGTGGCGCCAAGGTGGTGGCTTACGCACGTGGCGTGCTCGACCGTGCCGTGCCGCTGGCCACCGGTTCGCATCGCGATGCCGTCGGCTATTCGCTGCGCGATGGTCATCTGCTGGTGCGTCTCGAGGGCGGCCGTGAGACCGGGCTCAAGGATCCCGGCAAGTTGATCGGTTATCAGGGCGAGGCGAGCGCGCCAACCGCCATCCTGATGGCCAATCATGGTTTGCACCTGGAACTGCAGTTCGACAGCAGCCACCCGATCGGCAAGACCGACCCGGCCGGGGTCAAGGACCTGGTGGTCGAGGCCGCCCTGAGCACTATCATGGACTGCGAAGACTCCGTGGCTGCGGTGGATGCCGAGGACAAGGTCGGTGTCTATCGCAACTGGCTGGGACTGATGCGTGGCGATCTCGAAGAACAGATCGAAAAGGGCGGCAAGACCGTCACTCGTCGCCTCAACGCCGATCGCGACTATCTGACGCCTGACGGCTCCACGCTGAGCCTGCATGGCCGCTCGCTGATGCTGGTACGCAACGTCGGCCACCTGATGACCACGCCGGCAATTCTTGACGCCGATGGTAACGAGGTGCCGGAAGGCATACTCGACGCCGTGGTCACCGGCCTGCTGGCGCTGCACGACCTGAAGAAGGCCGACGGAGCGCCGCGCAACTCGCGTCGCGGCTCGGTCTACATCGTCAAGCCGAAGATGCACGGCCCGGACGAGGTGGCTTTCGCAAGCGAGCTGTTCTCCCGCGTCGAGGACCTGCTGGGCATGCAGCGGGACACCCTGAAAATGGGCATCATGGACGAGGAGCGCCGCACCTCGGCCAACCTCAAGGCCTGCATCCACGAGGCGGCGTCACGGGTCGCCTTCATCAATACCGGCTTCCTGGATCGCACCGGCGACGAGATGCACACGGCCATGGAAGCCGGGCCGATGATTCGCAAGGGTGACATGAAAGGCAGCAAGTGGATCGGCGCCTACGAGCACAACAATGTGCAGATCGGTCTGGCCTGCGGGTTGCGTGGCCGGGCTCAGATCGGCAAGGGCATGTGGGCGATGCCGGACCGCATGGCTGCCATGCTCGAGCAGAAGGTCGGTCACCCCAAGGCCGGCGCCAACACCGCCTGGGTACCGTCGCCCACCGCCGCGGTGCTGCACGCCCTGCACTATCACCAGATCGACGTGAACGCTGTCCAGCGTGAGCTGGAAGACAAGGGTGAAGCCGATCTTCTCGATGATCTGCTGACCGTGCCGGTGGCCGAGACGCCTGACTGGTCCGACGAGGACATTCAGCAGGAGCTCGATAATAACTGTCAGGGCATCCTCGGGTATGTGGTGCGCTGGGTCGAGCACGGTACCGGCTGTTCCAAGGTGCCGGATATTCACAACGTCGGCCTGATGGAGGACCGCGCCACCCTGCGGATTTCCAGCCAGCATATCGCCAACTGGCTGCACCACGGCGTGGTGAGTTCGGACCGCGTTCAGGAGACTCTCGAGCGCATGGCGCGAGTCGTCGACGAGCAGAATGCCGGCGACCCGGACTACACGGCGATGAGCGCCGACTTCGCTGCCTCCAGCGCCTTCCAGGCCGCCTGTGACCTGGTGTTCAAGGGCCGGGTACAGCCGGCGGGCTATACCGAGCCGCTGTTGCACCACTGGCGGGCAGTGCACAAGGCGGGCCGAGCTACGCCCGGAGCTTGAAGTCACAAGCTGGAAGTCGGAAGAAAAGTCAAAAGCGAAAACCGGTTATTGGGTTTTGTGGTGGTGGTTGGATCTTGGCTTCCAGCTTCCAGCTTCCAGCTTCCAGCTTCCAGCTCTCTGGGCTATCTTGACGGCGGCGCCATTGTTCCCGTCGATGCTGCGCCACCCGTCGAACAGCCATACAGGGAGAGCCCGATGACCGTGATGTCCGCCGCCGCCATCGAAGAATTTCTCGACGAGGCCTTTCCCCATCGCCAGGGCACCATCGAGGGCGTCGATGAGATGCGCGCCACCATGAGCCTCGCCATCGAGGACGAGCATCTGCGTCCCGGCGCCAGCGTGTCCGGGCCGAGCATCATGGGGCTCGCCGATGTCTGTCTGTATGTGGCGATTCTGGCCCAGATCGGTCCCGAAGCGATGGCCGTGACTACCGACTTCAACTGCCACTTCCTGCGCCGTGCCCGGGGCGATCGCGACCTGATCGCCAACGCGCGAATCGTCAAGCTGGGCCGGCGCCTGGCAGTCGGCGAAGTGGAGCTCTACTCCGCCGGCGACGAGCAGCCGGTAGCCATCGTCACCTCGACCTATTCACTGCCCGACGGCGACTGAGTCTTGAACGCCCCGTCGCTAAGCCTAAGCCCGCCAGGCGCTGACGCCCAGCGTCAGCCAGCCGAGGATCAGCAAGAAGCCGCCAAACGGGGTGATCAAACCGAGCAGCGTCACGCCGCTGAGTGCCAGCGCATACAGTGAGCCCGAAAACAGCAGGATGCCCAGCGCCCACAGCCGGATCACCGTCAGTTGCCCGGGGCGAGGCAGGCTTGACCGCCAGGCCAGCACGCCGAGTATCGCCAGGGTGTGCCAGGCCTGGTAGCGAACGCCGGTTTCGAAGGCTGCCAGCAGCTTGGGGGCCAGGGTGTCGCCCAGGGCATGGGCGCCGAAGGCCCCGGCCATTACCGTCAGCGCGCCGCTGCCGGCGGCCGTCATCCACCATCGCCTGTCTTGCATGCTGCTCTCCTGTTTAACTTGCCTGTTCCGCTTGGGGCCATGGGGCCGTGCGGTTGCAGTTGGCGCCGATGCCGGGATTACCGTACCCGGAGCGCTGCGAACAGGCTACAATATGGGCCCTTTAACCAGCCTGTTGAGAGGATGCCATGCAGATCCAGCTCAATGGTGATGCCAAGCAGTTGGCGAGCGAGACCACCGTCGGCGAGTTGATCCTGGCCCTGGACTTGGCCGGTCGCCGGATCGCCGTCGAGGTCAACGAAGAGATCGTGCCCCGCAGCCAGCATGCGGCGACCCGGCTCGGCGAAGGCGATCGCGTCGAAATCGTGCATGCCATCGGCGGCGGCTAGCCGGCGCTTTCACCGCCTGCCAGTCACATTCGAGGAGACCAGATGTCTGAACGTATCGAAGATCAACCGCTGACGATTGCCGGCCGCGAGTTCGGCTCCCGCCTGCTGGTCGGCACCGGCAAGTACCGCGACTTCGACGAAGCGTCCCGGGCGATTGCGGCCAGCGCCGCCGAGATCGTCACCTTCGCGGTGCGTCGCACCAACTTGGGGCAGGACGCCGATGCAACCAATCTGCTCGATGTGATCCCGCCGAGCCGCTATACCCTGCTACCCAACACCGCCGGCTGCTACACGGCGCGCGATGCGGTGCGTACCTGCAAGCTCGCCCGCGAGCTGCTCGATGGCCACAATCTGGTCAAGCTCGAAGTGCTCGGCGATGACGGCACCCTCTACCCCAACGTGGTCGAGACCCTGAAGGCCGCCGAGGAACTGTTGGCTGACGGTTTCGATGTCATGGTTTATACCAGCGACGACCCCATCGTCGCCCGCGAACTCGAACGCATGGGCTGTGCGGCGATCATGCCGCTGGGCTCGCTGATCGGTTCCGGCCACGGCATCCAGAACCCGCACAATCTGCGCCTGATCGTTGAGCAGAGCCAGGTGCCGGTGCTGGTGGATGCCGGCATCGGCACCGCCTCGGACGCGGCCCTGGCCATGGAGCTTGGCTGCGACGCCGTGCTGATGAATTCGGCGATCGCCCATGCCCGTGATCCCGAGCGTATGGCCAATGCCATGCGTCAGGCTGTGGAAGCGGGTCGCGAGGCCTTTCTGGCCGGTCGCATGCCACGCCGCCAGAGCGCCGAGCCGTCCTCGCCCTTTGCCGGGCGCATCAACGGCTGATCACCACCGTCGACTGACGACCGCCTTATTTATGACTAACGGATACCCGACCGCCGCCGTATGAACGACGACCGCACCCCGACGCCCGACACCGCAGCCGCCCAGGCGGATGACGCCGACCCTGTCGCCGATGACGCTGCTCGTGCAACCCAAGATGCTTCTGTGCAAGAGCCGGCAACGCAAGACGAGTCCGCGCCCCTGCATCGCCGCGGCATCAAGAGCTACGTGCTGCGAGCCGGGCGCATGACCCAGGCCCAGACTCGCGGCCTCGAAGAGGTCTGGCCGCGCCTCGGCCTGACGCTGGATGATGGCCCACAGGACCCGGCGACCCTGTTCGGGCGCCAGGCACCACTGGTGGTGGAGATCGGCTTTGGCATGGGCGGCTCCCTGATCGAGCAGGCCGAGCGCCACCCCGAGACGGACTTCATCGGTATCGAGGTTCACGCCCCGGGCGTGGGTAAGCTGCTGGATGAGGCCGACAAGCGTGGGCTCACCAACCTGCGGGTCTACCGCGAGGATGCTCTGCGGGTACTCGACGAGTGCCTGCCCGAAGCGAGCCTGGATCGCCTGCAGCTATTCTTCCCCGACCCCTGGCCGAAGAAGAAGCACCACAAGCGCCGCATCGTCCAGCCGGCCTTCGTCGAGCTGGTGCGCGGTTGCCTGAAGCCCGGCGGGACCCTGCATATGGCCACCGACTGGGAAGCCTATGCCGAGTGGATGGCGGAGGTGATGGCGCAAGCGCCCGGCTATCGCAACACCGCCCCCGCCGAGAGTGCGCCCTATGTGCCGCGACCCGACTTCCGGCCGTTGACCAAGTTCGAGGCCCGCGGCGAACGGCTTGGCCACGGCGTCTGGGACCTGATCTTCGCTCGCGAGGCCTGAGCCTCGCCCACTGGCTGGGCCTTGATTTGAGGGAGCTGAGGGATCTCTTGGCGAGCGCGTTCGCCATCGAGGTCGCCACCACCCTGGGCCCTCCAGTGGGAGGTCTCCATGCCGGCTTGATAGGGCGTCTGGTTCGCCGCCCGATCCAATGTGCGTGGGGCTTTGCCTGGGCGTGAGCCCAACGCCATCAGCACGCCCACGGTGGCCACCGCCATGCCCAGCCAGCCAAGCTGCCCTGGCAGCTCATCGAAGAGCACGGCGGTGAAGCCAAGGGTCACGGCCGGGGTCAGATAGATCAGTGTCGATAGCCGCGCCACCCCCAGGCGTCCTAGCCCCGCCACGAAGAAACCGTAGCCGCCGAAGGTGGCGAGCCCTACCAGCCACGCCATGACGGTGAGCGTCTCGGCATCCATCGTCGGCGGCGTCATTGGGCTGCCAGCGGCCAGCGCCGCGGCGAAGAACACCAGCGTTGCGGCCATGAGCTGGGCGGTCAGACGCGCCATCAGCGGCAGTTTCACTTTTGGCGTCGAGGTCATGACGCTGCCAAGCGTTACCGCCGCGACTGCCAGCACTGGCAGGGCATAGGCCCAGGCCGGAGCTCCGCCGACCCCTTGCACGTCATCCATCACACATAGCCCGGCACCCAAAGTGGCCACGCCCATGCCGATCCAGCGGCCGCGACCGTTGACTTCCCCCAGCCACAGGCCGGCCAGGCCGGCGGCGGCCAGCGGTTGCAGTGCACCCACCAGCGAAGCCACGCCGGCACTGACACCCTGTTGGACGGCCACCAGCATGGCCAGCAGATAAAGCCCCACGGTCAGGCTGCCAATCGCCGCTTCCCGCCCAAGTGGGCACCAAGCCAGCTGCTTGCGCAGGCCCTGCGGTCCCACCTGTGCGGCCCAGATCAGGGCGGCGATCAGCGTCGCCAGAGCGAAGCGCCAGGCGTAGAGGGAAAGCACCGGGGAGTCGACGGCAACCGCGAGGCGGCTGCCAACGAAGCCACTGCTCCAGCAGAGTACGAAGCCCGCTGCAATGGACAGTGTCCCGAGTGGTAGACGGTGGGGGAATCCAGGTGTCGATGAGTGCAGTTGCATGATGTCTCCTTGCGCATCATCACATCCCAGGTGTTCAGCGGTCGTCGGCGATGATGGCGCGGCCATTCTCGGGCGACTAGGGTGTTAAGAGAATCGATTAAATTTGTAGTGAGCCTTCAATATGTCTGAAGTCATGACCAGCGCCCTGGATCTTGAGTCGCTGCGCAGTTTCATGGCCGTCGCACAGCTTGGCACCCTGGCGGCAGCTGCCGAGCAGCGGCATCGCACGGTCAGTGCGATTAGTATGCAAATCAAGCGCTTGGAAGAGCGTCTGGCAACACGGCTGCTGATCCGTAGTGCCCGGGGCATGACGCTGACGCCCGCCGGCGAGTCGCTGATGCGTGAGGCCCGCGCCCTGCTGTCTCAGCATGATCGGCTGCTGGCACGTTTTACCGGCCGAGGGCTTTCCGGCAGGGTGCGCTTCGGTATGCCGGAAGACTTTGCCCGCGAGCTGGTGGGCCAGATACTGCCCGAGTTCATGGCCCAACATCCGGACGTACTGCTCGAGGCGGTGACGGCAACCAGTGGTGAGCTGGCTAGGCGGCTCGAGCGTGGCGAGCTGACCCTGGCACTGCTGCTCGATCGCTCGCATCGTTTCGAAGGCGGCCAGCCGCTGTGGCGAACGTCACCGGTCTGGGCTGCGGCGCGGGAGTACGTACTCGATCCGGCCCAGCCTCTGCCCTTGGGCCTGCATCCGGTGGATTGTCCGTACCGGGCGATCGGGGTCGAGGCGCTGGAGGCCGAGGAGCGCGCCTGGTACGCAGTTTTCACCAGCACCAGCGTTCATGCGCTGGAGACAGCGGTAGAGGCGGGGCTATCGATCAGCGTGCTCGACCGGGAGCGGCTGACGCCGGCGATGCGCGAGCTGGGGCCGGCGGATGGCCTGCCGGCGCTGACCGGAGGCGAGGCGCAGCTACATCTAGGCAAACGGATGTCGGCGGCCTCGAAGCCCGCGGTGGATGCCCTGGCCGCCCTGCTGCACGAGCGGCTTTATCAGCGCGGCCTGTGGCGGGAACGGGGCGCTCGCTGAGGTATCGAGAAAAGGCGTGGCGGTCTAGGCCGGATGAAACGGTCGGGTTTGACGGAGGACAAGGCGAGCCACATCAGTTCCCGGCACAATGCCCTTATTGTCTTGAAAGACAGGCAAAAAAAGCCGCCCGGGAGGGCGGCATTAAGACCGTGACTAGCTTGATGAGGAGAAACCATGGCAGGGAACCTGACATTCTCTGCATGGTCAGTGGCACTTGGCGAGCGCCACACGTGAAATATAAGCATTCTCATTTGAGCGGTCAAGCGAAACGAGAATATTTTTCAAAAAGGGCCTTGCCGCCAGGTCTTGTGCCAAGGTTCTTATCCGCTTCTTCACCAGGAGGTGTCCGTGCCCCGCGTTGCCGTGTTCAGTGCTCAGCCCTACGACCGTCGTTTCTTCACCGAGGCGTGCGCCGGTCGCGATATCGACCTTCAGTTTCACGAGGTGACCCTGACGCCGGAAAGTGCGGTGTTGGCTCAGGGCGCCGACGGGGTCTGCGCCTTCGTCAACGACCGGCTGGATGCCGAGGTGCTGGAAGCGCTGGCGGCGTTCGGCGTGCATTTCATTGCCATGCGCTGCGCCGGTTTCAACAACGTGGACCTGGCGGCCGCCGAGCGTCTGGGCCTCGCGGTGGCGCGGGTACCGGCCTATTCACCGGAAGCCGTGGCCGAGCATGCCTTGGCGCTGTTGCTGACGCTCAACCGTCGCACCCACCGCGCCTTCAATCGGGTGCGCGAGGGCAACTTCATGCTCGAGGGGCTGCTGGGCATGACGCTTGCCGGCAAGACGGTAGGCCTGATTGGTACCGGACGCATTGGCCTTGCCACGGCGCGTATCTTCCGCGGCTTCGGCTGTCGGCTGCTGGGCGAGGACCGTTACCCGAACGAGACCTTCCAGGCGCTGGATGGGGAGTACGTGTCTCGGGAGCGGCTATTGGCGGAAAGCGATGTGATCAGCCTGCATTGCCCGCTCAATGATGACACCCGCTATCTGATCGATGAGCAGGCGCTTTCCCGGCTCAAGCCTGGGGCGATGTTGATCAATACCTCCCGGGGTGGGCTGGTCGATACCCGGGCCGCGATCGCAGCGCTCAAGACGCGGCGTCTAGGGGGCCTGGCCATTGACGTCTACGAGCAGGAAACGTCGCTGTTCTTTCGTGACCACTCCGGCGACATCATCGATGACGATGTTTTCCAGCGCCTGACCACCTTCCCCAATGTGCTGATCACCGGCCATCAGGGTTTCTTCACTGCCGAGGCGCTCACCGAGATCGCCGAAGTGACGCTTGCCAATATCGATGCCCTGAGCCGCGGTTTGCCCTGTGCCAACAGAGTGACCCAGGAAGGATAAAACGGCGACTCGGGGCAGGGCGAGCATGGCTGGCTAGCCAATCACCAGGCCCAGCCACAGCGGCAGGGTCAGCATGGCGAGCAGGGTCTGGGCGGTGATCAGCGCCGCCATCAATTCGGCATCGCCACCCAGCTGGCGGGCGAGTATATAGGCCGAGGTGGCCGTGGGCAGTGCGGCGAACAGCAGCGCCACGTCGCGACTGATGGGGGGCAGGCTCAGCAGCAGGGCGAGGCTCAGCACCAGCGCCGGCATCAGTGCGAGCTTGATGGCCGTGGCGGCCCAGACGCCGGCCGAGAGCCGCAGCAGCACCTGAGGGCGCAGGGCGACCCCCACTGCCACCAGGCCGAGCGGCAGGGCGGCCCGGCCCAGCAGGCTGACCGCCGCTTCGCTCCAGCCTGGCAGCCCGATGCCGCTAAGGTTGAGCGCGATGCCCGCCAGGCAGGCAAGTATCAGCGGATTGCGCGCCAGGGCGGTGAAGCTCTTGCCCAGACTAGAGGGCCCGAGCGTGCCGGCGGCAACGAAGGCGGCAACGCACAGCACATTGACCACCGGCACCATCAGCGCCACCGCCACGGCGGCCACCGTGGCGCCGGCGTTGCCGTGCAGGGCGGCAGCCCCGGCCACGCCGACATAGGTGTTGAAGCGCAGTGCCCCCTGGAAGGCGGAAGTAAAGGCCGGCTGGCTCAGCGACAGCCAGCCTCGGCCCAGCCATAGCAGCAGCGCGAAGACGAGCATCGCCCCCAGCAGCACAAGCGCAAGGCGCACCACCGGCACCGAATCGACCTCAGCGGTGGCCAGGGTGGCCACCAGCATGGCGGGGAACAGCAGGTGATAGATGACGCCCTCGAGGCGCGTCCAGAAGTCGCCGCCGGGCCATCGTGCAACGCCCAGCAGCGCGCCCGTCAGAATCAGCAGGAATAGCGGTCCGAGTGCCTGTTCGACGCTGGTCATGGCGTCTCCTCATCCTTGTGGCCGCCCTGCGACATTCCCGCTCAGGGCATCAACGGCAAATGCTGATAAGCTTACTCTTTTAGACATGCCTTGGGAGTGCTGCTTTCGCCGCCATGAACTCTTCCCCTCATGCTCAGGACGATGATGCGCCGCGTTCACCCCTGCTTAACCTGCTGATCATGGTCACGCTGGCCACCGTGGTGGTGGCCTGTTGGTATCTGCTGGACTACTACCTGCGAGACAGCCAGAGCGACGTGACCTGGTATCCACCGTCGGGCGCCTGCGATCTGCACGAAGGGCCTTGCGAAGCCAATCTTGGCCTTGGTGGGCGGCTGGTATTTGGCGTCGGCAACGACCTGGTTCCGATGAAGACCCTACCGCTTACCGTGGCCCTGGAAGGCCTCGACGCCAAGGCGGTTACCGTGGAATTCGTGGGACGCAACATGCCCATGGGGCTGCATCGCTTCCCGCTGAAAAAGGTCGGGCCGGGCACCTTCGTGGGAGAAGGGCAGATCGGCTTTTGTACCGAGAAGGTGATGCCCTGGCGCGCCCAGGTGGTGGTCGAGAGCGATAAGGCGCGCCGCGGCAGCTGGTTCGATTTCGAGGTGGCCAGGCGACACTGACGGCATAACAGGCAAGGCATGGGCGCTTGAGTGATGTGATATTGCGTCGCTGACCGATTGGCAGCAGCAGGCGAGGGAGAAAGCTCAGCTGTCGGGTGCGGCGCTAGCGGGCTTGCCGAGAAGTTGCCGAACGATTTTTACCAACCCCGTCAATTGCTTGCCGGCCCGGCTATCGTGCTGGGGTTGCGGCTGCCAGAGACTTTCTGCATAGCCCCACCAGTCCCAGCAGCCCAGCGGGTTGGCCAGGCTGGCGCTCGCCTGAGGGTAGAGCACTACCAGGTCATGATGACTGGCCCAGTGGTTGAGGCCGGTATCGCGCACGAAGGCCTTGCCAATCTCGGCGGCATTCATGCTGCAGCCGTGCAGGGCAACGACGAGGCGGCAGGTCTTACCGGTTTCGCAGGCTTGCGGCACATAGAGATAGCCCTGTTCGGCCAGATCGTCATCGAAGGCTGTTTGGTCGAAGGTCAACAACCGCCCGGTTGATGGCGTGGGCGGGGGGGCTGCTTCTTTACTATCTTCGCTCGTCTCACTATTTGCACCTTCCTGGCCTATCTTGGCATACAGCCAGCCAAGCGCCTCGCCGGCCCCGTCGAGGCCGCAGTCCAGCAAGTAGGGCGCGCCACCTTCCCGACAGTCGACGAGCTCGGCCGAATCAGCCAGGACGCTGCTGTCCACCGGCCAGCCGTGTCCGGCGTCGTCCTGGTGCACCACCTTGAGCTGCGTTTCGGGGGCGCTGAGCCAGTCTCGGTACTGCTCGGCGAGCATCTCGCCCAGATCGGGCTCAACGGTGGTATCGGCACTGCCATGCCAGAGGTAAACCCGCTGATCGGCCAGTGCCTCGGCCTCGCCGACCAACCCCTGAGAGCGGTAGTCCGACAGGCGTGCCTGCAGCGCATCGCGCTCAGGTAGCCCGCGAAGGGTCGACATGCACTGGCCCAGGGCGCGACTCAACTCGCCCTGGGCACAGCCCCAGGGGCCAGCGGCAAACACGGCGAGGCGCTGGAAGAGCACGGGGTAGGCGACGGCAAGCTGAGTGGCCATGTAGCCACCGGAGGAGACACCCATCACGCTGGTTGCGCTGGGGTCGAGGGTCAAGTCGGGAAGGGGAGGAGGGGCGTCGTCAGAGGCAAGCGCTGGGCCCGCCAGGCCCAGCGCCAGAACGGCAGTGAAGCATGCCGTCTTCATCCTGACATCAGGAGTCGTCGGCTTGGTCCGCATCCGGATTGAGGTCAAGCAGCTCGACCTTGAAGGTCAGCATTTCGTTGGGACCGATGGGGCCCTGGCCACTGCTGCCATAGGCGAGATCAGCGGGGATGTAGACCATCCAGGTATCGCCAACGCTCATCATCTTCAGGGCTTCTTGCCATCCCGGGATGACCTGACCGACCTGGAAGCTGACCGGTTCACCGCGCTCATAAGAGCTGTCGAAAACGGTGCCGTCGAGCAACTTGCCTTCGTAGTGCACCTTGACGGTGTCACCGGCACTCGGGGTGGCGCCGTCACCGGCTTCCAGCACCTTGTACTGCAGGCCGGAGTCAGTCGTAGTGACCCCTTCTTTATCCGCGTTTTCGGCGAGGAATTTCTGGCCGGCTTCGAGGTTGGCGTTAGCCTCGGCCTTGGCGGTTTCCTGACGCTTGGCCATGGCCTGCTGCTGGAACTGCTGCAGGGACTTCGCCATTGCCTCTTCGCTCATGGCCAGCTCGTTGCCGGCATAGACATCTTCGAGGGCCTGAGTGAAGGAATCGAGGTCGAGATCCTCAACGTCTTGGACCAGGCTCTGACCCAGGGTAACGCCCAGGCTATAGCCAAGCTTGGCATCGTCGGTCTCGGGGGCAGCCAGCGCATAGGGCGCCGCTGCGGTCAGCAGAGCGCCAATCGTGGCGGCTTTAACCAATGTCTTCATGAAGGGTCCTTGCAAGCTTTGGGATGGATACGCAACCCTTCGGACTCTATCAAGCCTGATTGGGTTCCGCATCCGGTCGAATTGTCATGCGCAGGTGATCGTATCACCTGATCGGGTCACCCGTTCACCCCACCCGCTAAGCCTCTACTAAACCCTCTCTAAACCACCAGGGTCGGGCAGTGAGACTGACTGGCCACGCGCTGGGAAACGCTGCCGAGAAAGGAGGCACTCTTTTCGCCGCCGGCGCCCTGGGAGCCGATCACGATCAGGTCTACTTGGCGCTTCTTGGCAAAGCGTACGATGGTGCTGGACGGGCGGCCGCCCTTGACGAAGGCGCGCACCTCGGTAGCCCCCATCTTGAGCGCCCGATTCTTGGCGTCCACCGCGATCTCTGAGGCATATTCCTTGAGCGCATCGTCAGGCAGGTCCAGCTTGGCCGGGCGCACCATCGACAGTGACGCCTCGATCAGGCTGTGGTGCTTGAATACGCTCAGCACATAGAGTTCGGCGCCGGTCAGCTTGGCCAACTCTACCGCTCTGAACAGCGCCTCGAGGGCGCCCCTCGAGCCGTCTACGGGTACTAGAATCTTCTTGAACATGGCGTCATTCCCTCCGTCAGGGTCAGTCGGCGAAGGCAATATCGCGCAGGAACAGGGCGATCTGCGGGAACATGATCAGCAGAGCCGCCGCCAGGATCAGAATCAGGATGAACGGGGGCGTCCCCTTGATGACATCCAGGTAAGGCCGCTTGAAGATGGCGATGGCCGTGAAGATATCGCAGCCGAAGGGCGGCGTCGCCGACCCGATGGCCACCTGCAGCGTGATCAGGATACCGACCAGCACCGGGTCGAGCCCTGTGCTTTCGATCGCCGGAGCAAAGATCGGCGTCAGCACCAGAATCACCACGATGGGATCGACGAACATGCAGGCCACGAAGAAGGCCACACAGATGGCGATCAGTACCCCAGTCGGACCGGCTTCGTTGATGCCGACCGACTCAAGGATCGCCTGCGGAATCTGCGCAAAGGAGATGATCCATGAGAAGCCGTTGCCGACGCCGACCAGAATGAACACCACCGCGGTGATCAGGCCGGTAGACTTGGCGATGGTGTAGATGTCGTACATCTTCAGCGAGCGGAAGATCACGAATTCCAGCAGGATGGCGTAGAGCACGCAGGCCGCCGCCGCTTCTGTGGGGCTGAAAATACCGCCATAGATGCCGCCGACGATGATCACCGGGAAGCCGAGTGGCCAAAGCGCCTGCTGAACGGCCGTCATGCGTTCGCGCCAGGTGGCGCGTGGCTCGGTGGGCACGCCCTTGATGACCGCGTAGAGCACGCAATACATCGAGAACATCAGCAGAATCAAGAGCCCTGGGCCGATACCGGCGATGAACAGCTCACCGATCGAGGTGCCCGAGATGACGCCGTAAATGATCATGCCGATGCTCGGCGGGATCAAGAAGGCAATGTCACTGGCATTGATGATCAGCGCCAGGGTAAAGGAGTCCGAGTACCCGGCCTTGAGCATCTTGGGGCGCAGCGGCGAACCAACCGCCACTACCGTAGCCTGGGTCGAGCCCGAGACAGCGCCGAACAGGGTACAAGAGGCAGCGGTGCTAACCGCCAGTCCACCTTTGATATGGCCGATGAAGGACATGACCATGGCGATCAGCCGGTTCGCCGACTGTCCCCGGGTCATGATGTCGGCGGCCAGGATGAACATCGGCACGGCAATCAGCGAAGCCGGACGGATTCCCGCCAGCATCTGCTGGATGAAGGTTTCCATCTGCCCGAAACCGTTGAACATCATGAAGAAACCGATGACGGCCGCGGTAATCAGCGGAATCATCATCGGGAAGCCCAGCAATAGCAGGGCTATCATGGTCGATACCATTATTGTCGTCATCGCGCGCTCCTGCGAGTTAGCCCTGTGTCAGACTTCCGTTTCCGTATCTTTATAACCGTCCACCACCGAGGTCGAGAGGTAGACGTCTCGCGTGCGGAAGTTCTTGATGCCAGTCAGGAGATACTGGATGCCGGTAATCAGAAAGCCGATCGGGACCCAGATATAGATAATGAAGATCGGAAAGCCAAGGGCGGGCAGGATGCGCCCCTTGCTGTACAGATCCACAATATAAAGTACCGAATAGTAGAGCAGGAAAAACATCACCAGCGATGTGAAGAACGAGATACCGATCATCAGCGCCTTGCGGCCACCCACGGGCAGGGCGTCATAGATCGCCGACATGCGGATATGCCGACCATGGCGCGCGGCATAACCGATGCCCGCGAAGGTGATCATGATGATCAGGATTCGATTGATTTCGCCGGAGAAGAAAATACTCTCACCGAACACGAAGCGGCCGACGACGTTGGCCACGGTGTTGATTGCCATCAACAGCACGCCGATGGCCAGAATCACGGCCTCCAAACGGCTGATGGCGGTATCGATCAGCCCCAGTACCCCGGGAAGCCCGGAGGTATAGGCTCTTTCTTCCTCGTCGGACATGCACACACTCCCTTGAACGGGTTCCCCGAATCTAGGCTCCCTCGCTGTCAGGCTACAAGAAACCCGACAACCAATGGCGGCCCGATCTCAACGCTGGGTGTACGTTGGGGAATCGGCAACGAAAAAGGGGGCAGCCGCGGCCGCCCCCTGGCGTAGTAGCGAGAGCCGTTACTCTCCGGTCACGGCTTTCAGGTCGGCATTGAACTGATCCAGCAGTTTCTTACCGCTGTCGCCGGTCATGTCGATGAAGGCTTTCTCGACTTGCGGAGCACGCTCCTTGAAGGCCTCCATTTCTTCCTCGGTGAGGCGGGTCACGGTCACGTCATCGGAGGCTGCCTGAATCTTCTCGAGAGATTCCTCGGCGAGGCCCTGGATGTGCTCCATGGTCTTGGCGTAGGCCGCATCGGTAGCGTCCTGCACCAGCGCCTTGTCTTCCTCGGAGAGCCCCTCGTAGAAGTCCTGGTTGGCCATCATGGCGGTGGTAAACCAGCCGTGACGGGTGAAGGTCAGGTTCGGGGAAACCTCATACAGGCCGCCGGACTCGATCCAGAAGATCGGGTTTTCCTGGCCATCGATGATGCCGGTTTGCAGCGCGCCATAGACTTCGCCCCAGGGCAGCGGGGTCGGCGTGGCGCCGAAGGCGTTGTAGGTTTCCGACAGCAGCGGGTTGGTCATCACGCGGATCTTCTTGTTGTCGAAGTCCGCCGGCGTGTGAATCGGCTCGTTGGCGGTGACCACCATCTCGCCTTCCGGGTACATTTGTAGAAGCTCGAGACCCTGCTCGGCATAGAGCTTGGGGAACATCTCGTTGATGGCTTTGCTCTCGTCGAAGAACTCGAGCACGTCCTGCATGTCGGTCGGCATCAGATATGGGATGAAGAAGATCTGTGCTTCGGGGATCAGTGAGCCGGTGAAACCGGGCGACTGATTGACGAATTGCAGGATGCCGTTCTGCGTCTGCTCCATGATGTCGTCGGATTCGCCGAGTTCACCGAAGCGATAGATTTGCAGGGTGTTATCGGAGTTGGCCTCGATGTAATCCTTGAAGGCTACGGCGAAAACGTCCTGAACGTCGCCCTCATATTCCTCATGCGCATAGCGCCAGTTGTCGGCGAAGGACGCCGTGGATAGCCCCATCATCAGAGCACCCACACTGGCAGTGGTCAGCAGTTTTTGCACCTTCATTATTGTCATCCCCTTAGCCACATTGGGCATTGGATTGGCCGCAAGACTCGACCGCAAACTTTTACCCGTAAAACGGCGAATTTAATAAGGTCTTTCTACTCAAACACTAGTCCGACGGACTTGGGGGGTCAAGACGCGCCTGCAGGATATGCAGGGCACGGAGATCAGAAAATGTCGGCGTTGCCAGCCAGATACTCAGGCGTCTGGCCAGATGAGGATCCTCATTGCCCAGGGGACGAATGCCTTGCCCTGTGCTGGCCAGTGCTTGCAGTCGTGTCAGCGCCTCGCGCTCGGCGAGCAGTTCGGCATGCTTGATCGTTTCCCGCAGCTCGGCGATGGCCGGGTTGGCGAGTGCTTGCTCCTTGAGCGCCCGGCGCTGGCGCCTCAAGGGAGCAGTGATCTGCTCTTGCCAGGCGCTCACCTCGGCCCAGAGCGGATGGGCGGCGTCGGCGAGCGCTTCCTCGGGCGTTAGGCCATGAGTGTCGAGCCAGCAGGCCCACAGCAGGGCGTTGACGTCCAGGCCCGCGCCGTCCTGAAGGTGCAGACAGGCGGCCTCGATACCGGGGCGGGCGTAGAAGGTCAGCGCGAAGTCCCATAGCGAGCGCCGCCAGGCTGGCGGTGTCTGATCATCGCCAATTGGGCCCCGCAAGTGTCGGCGCAATTCGGTAGAATCCATGTTCATCGTGTCGTCGCCGCCTGAGGGGGTTGACCGGAGGGTGGGGCGCGAACTTTTTGATACTCCGGAGTCAGGCATGATTGCACTGCGTCAACTTAGTCTGCAACGCGGGACCCAGACGCTGGTCGAGGATGCCGACCTGACCCTGCACGACGGCCACAAGGCCGGGATCGTGGGCGCCAACGGCGCCGGCAAGTCGAGCCTGTTCAAGCTGCTGCTCGGCGAGTTGGCCCCCGACAAGGGGCAGCTCGAGATGTCCGGCGGTCAGCGCATCGCCCACATGGATCAGGAAATCGAGGCACTGGACGGGGCCATCGTCGATTACGTGTTGGATGGCGATCAGGAACTGCGTGCCACCGAGCAGGCCCTGGCCGCCGCTCAGGCAAATGGCGATAGCCACCGCGAGGCTGAACTGCATGGCGCCATCGAGGCGCTGGATGGCTACAGCGCTCGGGCGCGGGCCTCGCAGCTACTGGTCGGCCTGGGGTTCGATCAGGGCGATCTCGAGCGTCCGCTGTCGGACTTTTCGGGTGGCTGGCGGATGCGCGTGAATCTGGCGCGGACCCTGTTCATGCCCTCTGACCTGCTGCTGCTCGATGAGCCGACCAACCACCTGGACCTCGATGCCCTGTTGTGGCTCGAACAGTGGCTCAGCCGCTACCCCGGCACGCTGCTGCTGATTTCTCACGACCGGGACTTCCTGGATGCGGTCTGCGATCACATCGTGCACTTCTACCAGCAGCGACTGACCCTGTATCGCGGCAACTACTCGACCTTCGAGCGCACCCGCGCCGAAAAGCTCGCCCAGCAGCAGGCCGAGGCCGCCAAGCTGCAGGCCCGGCGCGCGGAGATCGAGCGCTTCGTGGCGCGTTTTCGTGCCCAGGCCACCAAGGCTCGTCAGGCGCAGAGCCGCCTGAAGATGCTCGAGCGCATGGGCACCGTCGCCCAGGCGCATGTGGATTCGCCCTTTCACTTCACGCTGCCCTCGGCCGACAAGACCTCGCATCCGCTGCTGGTGCTCGATGAGGCCAGGCTCGGCTATGCGAGCGAGGAGGGTGAGCGGGTCCAGCTCGATGACGTCAAGCTGACCCTGCTGCCCGGGCAGCGCATCGGCTTGCTGGGCCCCAACGGCGCCGGCAAGTCGACCCTGATCAAGTCGCTGACCGGCGAGCTTGCGCCCCTGGCGGGCAAGCGGGTCGCCGGCGAGCACCTGGCCATTGGCTACTTCGCCCAGCATCAGCTCGAAGGGCTTGATCTGGGGGCCACGCCCTTCCTGCACGTGCAGCGGCTTTCGCCGACCGCCAGCGACCAAGCGATTCGCAACTTTCTCGGCGGTTTCGGTTTTCGCGGCGATGATATCTTCGCCCAGGTCGGCAGCTTCTCCGGGGGGGAGAAAGCGCGCCTGGCGCTGTCGCTGGTGGCCTGGCAGAAGCCTAACCTGCTGTTGCTCGATGAGCCCACCAACCACCTGGATCTCGAGATGCGCGAAGCGCTGACCGAGGCCTTGGCAGGCTTCGAGGGCACGGTGATCATCGTGTCTCACGATCGTCACCTGCTGCGGGCCACCGTGGATGAGTTCTGGCGCGTCGCCGATCATCGCGTGACGCCCTTCGATGGCGATCTCGAGGACTATCGCGCCTGGCTCAAGCAGCGTCTCGAAGCGTCGCGCCGAGAGGCCCGGGCCGACAAGGCCGAGGATAGCGCCGCCAGGGCGGCCTCGAGCGGCGTGCAGAAGGATGACCGCAAGGCCCAGCGTCGCGCCGCGGCGGAACTGCGTGAGAAGCTGCGCCCGCTCAAGCGCGAGTGCGACAAGGCCGAAAAGGAGCTCAACCAGGTCGTCGAGGCGCTCACTGCACTGGAGGCAGAGCTCGCCGATGCCGAACTCTATACCGATCCGGCGCGCAAGGATGAGCTGGCCAAGAAGCTGGCTCGCCAGGCCGAGCTGACCAGCCGTCAGGAGCGCCTGGAAGAGCGCTGGATGGAAGCCGCAGAGGTCATGGAAGCCGAAGAGCAGGCGCTGCTGGCCGAGGACTGAATAGGCGAGGAGCCGCCTGCTGTCGTTGGCCTCAGCTTTCCAGCAGGAAGGTCACCGGGCCGTCGTTGGTGAGCTCGACCTGCATGTCGGCGCCGAACTCTCCGCAGGCGACATTCGACCAGCGAGCACGGGCCGCATCGACCAGGTACTGATAAAGGCGCTCGCCCTCGGCGGGAGGTGCGGCGCTGGAGAAGCTGGGCCGCAGGCCCTTGCGGGTGTCGGCGGCCAGGGTGAACTGGGACACCAGCAGCAGGCCGCCCTCGACCTGCTGCAGGTCGAGGTTCATCTTGTCATCGGCGTCACTGAAGACCCGGTAGTGCAGCAGCTTGTGCAGAAGCTTGTCGGCCCGCGCTTCGTCGTCGTCGCGCTCGACGCCGATCAGCACCAGTAGACCCTGACCGATGCTACCGGTCTCTCGTCCCGCCACGCTGACACGGGCGTGGCTGACGCGCTGAATCAAGGCTCTCATGGCGGCTTCCCCTGGTTGAATGAAGGGGGCAGCCTAGCATGGAGGCGGCTCAGCGCCCCAGCAGGGCGTCGCGGAAGTCATCCCCGAGCGGTTCGTCGCCGAGCCAGATGCCGAACAGAGCCTTGGCCAGAGGCAGGTCGTTATCCGCGAAGACTTTCTCGCCATTGAGTGCCAGGCTCAGGGTCTTGCCGTCCCAGCTCAGGATGTAGCGATCGCCCGGGACGACATCGCGATACTGGCGACTGAAGGCCTCGACTCGCTGGCGAATCTGCTGATAGGCGTCGTCGCTCATGCTGTCGCGCAGGGTGTCCTCGGTGGCCTTGGCGAAGTCTTCGGCGTCGATGGCGTGGAAGTACTCGAGCTCCAGGCGCCTCGGCACGTCCGATTGGGGCGCAGGCTCGGGCACATCGCTGGCCTGGTAGTAGGCGCCGGCGTAGGCATCCCACATCAGGTAGCGAAACATGCCGCTGCCGATCAGCCGATAGGTCTGCCCTTGCTGCTCGATCCGGGTAGGAAAGGTTGCCCCTTCTACTTCGACCTGATCCTGAGCGAGAGCGCTCGGGGCGATAAACACGGTCAGTAGCCAGGCGATCAGGGGAACGAGTCGCATCAGGGGCAGGGGCAGGTGCATGCATCTTTCTCCAGCAGCCTTGGGACATTGAGAGGGACATAGGTAGGGACACGAGGGCTGGAGAAAGGTTCGCCAGGGGTTACCAGGCGCGGCAGACCATGATATCGCAGTGAGGCTCGGCCAGCAGTCGCTCGCTGAGATGCCCCCTGGCCTGCCAGTCACCGCGGCTGCCCAGCGCCAACAGGTCGGGAGGCTGGCGGCGCAGGCGGTTCATCAACACCGTCTCGGGGTTACCCTGCTCGAGTTCCAGCTCCAGCTCCGGGACATCGCCGAGGGTGGTCATCAGGATCTCGACCTCGGCCTGCAGCTGGCGGCGCAGCTGGCGCACACGGGTATCACGCCACTGGGCATAGTTCGGCGTCGAACCGAGCTCCCGCTCGCCGGGTAACTCCCAGGCATGCAGCAGGGTCAGGTGCGCGGCGGGAAAGCGCCTGAGGGTCTCGCGCAGCGCGTTGCGACAGGTCAGCGAAAAGTCCACCGGCACCAGGATATCGCGCCAGGTCTGGGTCGGTGGATGGCTGATCGAGACCACCGGGCAAGGCGCTCCTCGCAGCACGCGCGCCAGAGTGGTGCCGGCGACCAGGTCAGGCTGGCCCCGCTTGCGATGGGCGCCCATCACGATCATCTCGACCTCGCGCTCGTGCGCTTCGCGAATGATCTCGGCATAGGGCGCGCCGGTCACCGTCTGGATCAGACATTCCGGCGCGGGGAGCGCATAATCCTCGCGGATGTCGGTGAGCATGCGCTCCATGTCGGCGATCACTGCCTGCTCAAGGTCATGCAGGGCCGTATGTGGCAGGTAGGGGTCGAGGACGTGAAGGACATCGAGTCTGGCACCGGTCTCCAGCGCCAGGCGGATGGCCCGGCCGAAGGCGGCACGATTCTCGGCGGACAGGTCACAGGCGAACAGCAGGGTGCGGGTCATGGTTTCCCTCCCTCTCGTCTCGCGCATCAGCCGGCGCGGAGCAGGCAGCTTACAGCATGGTGGCAGTTGCCGATGCCTGCAAGGTGGATCATGACGGCGGCATCCTGTCAGGCCAGGTCAAGCCTCACACCGGCCATTTACGCTAGTCTCTTATGCCAGCCCCTTACACAGGAGGCTTTCGGAGGCTTTCGCATCACCCTCTCGCAGCAGCCTCTCGCAGCAGCCTCAATCAGTATTCGTCGCCTCGTCCTGGCCTTACCACCAGGCATGGAAGTGATGTACCGGTCCGCGGCCCTTGCCGACCTGCAGACGGTGACTGGCTTCCAGTGCGGCATGCAGCCAGCGCTTGGCGTCGTCGATGGCTTCCACGATGTCAGCCTGGGAGGCATCGACCGGCAGGCGCGATAGCTTGGCCGCAATCGCCGAGGACAGCGCACAGCCGGTGCCGTGCAGGTTGTCGGTGGCCACCCGCGGAGCTGGCAGCCAGGCGCTATCGGTGGGCGTGGCCAGCAGGTCCGGGCAGGCGGCACCGGCGAGATGGCCCCCCTTGAGCAGCACATAGGGTGCCTTGAGCGCCTGCAGGCCGGGCAGCATCGTCTCCATGGCGTCGGGAGTCGTGGGCACCTCGCCACCCAGCAGTACTGCAGCCTCGGGCAAGTTGGGGGTGATCACGTCGGCCAGTGGCACCAGCACCTCGCGCACCGCCCGGATGCCCTCGGCATCGACCAGGATGTCGCCGCTCTTGGCCACCATGACCGGGTCGAGCACGATCCAGCGGGGGCGTCGCTTGAGCAGGGCATCGTGTATCGTTTCGGCCACCTCGCGACTGGCCACCATGCCGATCTTGACCGCATCGATGCGGACGTCATCGAGCAGGTTGTCGAGCTGCTGACGGATGACCTCGGCGGGCACCGGGTGAACCATCGCCACGCCGCGGGTATTCTGGGCGATCACCGCGGTGATGACATTGGTGGCGTAGGTGCCGAGCGCCGAGAGCGTCTTGATATCGCCCTGCAGGCCGGCGCCACCCGAGGGATCGGAGCCGGCGATGGTCAGGGTATGGGGAATGCGAGGAGAGAGGGACATCGTGGCATCGTCTCGTAGCCGGAAAACGCCGCTCAGCATACGCCAGTCGCGGCGGTTCCGGCCATGCTAAGCCTGTTTCTGGTGGCGCTTGCCAGTGCCACCCTGCTGCCTGGAGGCTCCGAGCTGTGGCTGGCGCGGCTGTGGTGCCAGGGCGAGCCAGCGCTGGCCCTGTGGAGTCTGGCCACCGCCGGCAATACCCTTGGCAGCTTGATCAACGTCGCCTTGGGGCGCTATGCCCGCCATTATCAACATCGGCGCTGGTTTCCCGTTTCTCCACCGGCATTGGCGCGAGCCGAAAGAGGCTACCGGCGCTTTGGGGAGGCAAGCTTGCTTTTGGCCTGGGCGCCGGTGATCGGCGATCCGCTGACGGTGCTGGCCGGTCTTTTCCGACTGCCCTGGTGGCGAGCCACGCTGTGGATACTGATCGCCAAGGGGGCACGCTATGCGCTGGTGCTGTGGCTCGCCGGGCGCTTCCTGGTGCCGCTTTGCGCCGGATGAATGGCGATGCCTGGAAAAAAGCCTGGGCTCATAAACGAGGACAAAAAAGGGCCACCCGAAGGTGGCCCTGATCTGAGCGGCGTGTGCCTTACTCGGTGGTGTCGCCCTCGGGGTTGCGGGCGTTGTAGTAGGCCTGCTCGGAGATGGCGTGGTAGTTCACGACCTTCTCCTGGAAGCTGGTGTAGGAGTCGTAGATCTTCTTGGCCATCTCGCTGGACTCGCCAAGTTCTGCGACGACTTCGGCGGACAGTTCCTTGGCCCGGGCCAGCACGTCGTCCGGCAGGCGACGCAGCTCGACGTCATGCTCGTTGATCAGCGTTTCGAGCGCGTCGTTGTTGCGTGCGGTGTACTCGTCGAGCATATCGGCGTTGACGTCGCGGATCGCGGTCTTGAGGATCGCCTGCAGGTCGGCCGGAAGCGACGACATGGCTTCGTCATTGACGATCGCCTCGAACATCACAGTCGGCTCGTGCCAGCCCGGATAGTAGTAATAATCGGCCGCCTGATAGAGGCCAAAGGCCAGGTCGTTGTACGGGCCGATCCACTCGGTGGCGTCGATGGCGCCGGACTGCAGCGACGTGAAGATCTCGCCGCCGGGCATGTTGACGATGGCCACGCCCATGCGGCTCATGACTTCGCCGCCGAGGCCCGGCATGCGCATCTTGAGGCCGTCCAGGTCGGCGGTGGAGTTGATCTCCTCGTTGAACCAGCCCCCCATTTGCACGCCGGACGCGCCGGCCACCATGACGTCGACCCCGAACGGCTCGTAGAGCTCGTTCCAGAGTTCCATGCCGCCGCCGTAGTGCAGCCAAGCGTTCATTTCCTGGGCATTCATGCCGAAGGGTACCGCCGCGAAGAACTGGGCTGCCGGGGCCTTGCCCTTCCAGTAGTAGGAAGCGGAATGGCCGAGCTCGGCGGTGCCTTCGGCGACGGCGTCGAAGACTTCGAAGCCGGGCACCAGCTGGCCGGCGCCATAAACGTCGATGGTCAAGCGGCCGTCGGACATTTCATCGACCAGCTTGGCCAGGCGCTCCGGCCCTTGGCCGACACCCGGGAAGTTCTTCGGCCAGGAGGTGACCATCTTCCATTCGAAGGTTTCCTGAGCCTGAGCGGTGTTATCCACACCGGACACCAGGAACAGGCCGGAGGCAGCGCTGCTGATGGCCACGGCGGCGACGAGTGATTTAAGTTTCATGCGACTTCCTCTCGTTATTTTGCGCATTGTTGTACAGGTAGTTGTGCGGTTTGTTATGCGGTTTGTGGTGCGAGAGGCCCGCCTCGCGGGCCGGCATGCGAGTTGGGCCAGTGGCCCGGGGCCGACACCGCGCGGGTGCCGGGAAAACTTCATGCTCTTTTTATGTCGTCAGCATCGGTCAAAATTGCGCTGGCAGCCAGGTAGCAAGTTCGGGGAAGAAGGCCAGGGCGATCAGCATGCCTAGCTGCAGGCCGATGAACGGGATGACCCCCCGGTAGATGGCTGAGGTCGGTACCGACTCCGGCGCTACGCCACGCAGGTAGAACAGCGCGAAGCCGAAGGGCGGTGTCAGGAACGAGGTCTGCAGATTGATGGCGATCATGATGCCCAGCCAGATCGGGTCGAGTCCCATGGCCAGCAGAATCGGCCCAACGATCGGCACCACCACGAAGGTGATCTCGATGAAGTCGAGGATGAAGCCGAGCAGGAAGATCACCAGCATCACCACCAGGGTCGCTCCCACCACGCCGCCAGGCATGTTGTTGAAGACCTCGTGGATCAGCTCCTCGCCGCCAAAGGCGCGGAACACCAGTGAGAATAGCGCCGCCCCGATCAGGATCAGGAACACCATGGTGGTGACGTGGGCAGTGGAGCGCAGCGCTTCCTTGAGGGTGTTGAAGTCCAGCTGGCGATAGGCCAGGGCCAGCACCAAGGCACCGAAGGCACCCACCGCCGACGCCTCGGTGGGCGTGGCGAAGCCACCGAGGATCGAACCCAGCACTGCGATGATCAGTACGATCGGCGGCACCAGGCCCTTGAGCAGCAGGGTGAACAAGCTGCCCTGATGACCGAGCTCTTCCATCAGCTCTTCGCGGTCGGCGGGCGGCGCTGCTTCAGGCTTGAGCCAGGCGATGAAGGCGACATAGGCGATGTAGAGCGCCACCAGGATCAGGCCGGGCACCAGAGCGCCCATGAACAGATCGCCGACCGAGACGGTCTTGGGGCTGAAGATGCCCATCGACAGCTGGGCCTGCTGATAGGCGGAAGACAGGACGTCACCCAGCAGTACCAGAGCGATCGAGGGGGGAATGATCTGGCCCAGGGTGCCGGTAGCGCAGATGGTGCCGGTAGCCAGCGGCATGCTATAGCCGCGCTTGAGCATGGTCGGCAGAGACAGCAGACCCATGGTTACCACGGTGGCACCGACAATGCCGGTCGAGGCTGCCAGCATCATGCCCACCAGGGTCACCGAGATGCCCAGGCCGCCACGCAGCGAGCCGAACAGCAGCGCCATGGCATCGAGCAGGGTCTCGGCAACCTTCGACTTCTCGAGCAATACGCCCATCAGCACGAACAATGGCACCGCCAGCAGCGTCTGGTTGGTCATGATCCCATAGAGTCGGTTAGGAAAGGCCGACAGGAAGCCGGGGTCGAAGTGCGCATTGATGCCGAGCGCTTCGAGGCCCATGCCGAGGCCGGCAAAGGCAAGCGCGGTGCCGGCCAGCGACAGGGCGACCGGGAAACCGAACATCAGCACCACGCAGATGACGGCGAACAGGATCAGGGGCATGAATTCCAGCATTACAGCAGTTCCTCGGCGTCGTCATCGTGGGTCGGCGCCAGGCGCCCGGTGAAGATCATGGCGTTGCGTGCTATCTCGACGAGCCCCTGCAGAATCATCAGGCCAGCGAATGCAGGGATCAGCGTCTTGAGCAGGAAGACGCCGGGGATACCGCCGGATTCCGGCGAGCCTTCAAGGATCGCCCAGGATTTACCGACATAGCCAAGGCTGGTCAGGATCACGAAGACCATCACCGGCAGCAGCAGGAAGAGGGTGCCGAGAAGGTCGACCAGCGCCTTCTTGCGTGCTGTCATGCCGCGATAGAAGATATCCACCCGCACATGGCCGTCGTGCTTGAGGGTGTAGCCGGCGGCCAGCATGAAGACGCTGGCGTGCATGTACATCACCGATTCCTGCATCGGGATGCTGTTGAAGTTGAAGGCGTAGCGCAGTACCACGATCAGGAACTGGATCAGCATCATGATCAGGATCAACCAGGCCAGGCTTTTGCCCAGCCATTCTGAGGCCTGGTCAAGCCTGGCAAAGATGCCCGGCAGAGTGGAAGAGGAGGGCATGGGCGTCTCGCTTTGGGTATCTAACGAAAGTCTACGCCGCTGGCTCGCCAGCGATGGCAAGCCGGGCGGGTGGTCACTACCACCATGGTCGATGAGTGTACGTGATTTGCCCAAGTGCTGTTATGCCAAGCACTTATCCATTGGTCGAAGTAATTGGTCTTACCTATTGCCCAGGGCGACGTGACATACCTCTGGCAAGGTGATGTCGACGGCGATCGGCAGGTGGTCGGAAAACAATTGATCGAGCACGCGCACTTCGCTGGCTGCGAGGGACCTGGAGAGCAGGATGTGATCCAATGCCCGTCGCGGCTGCCAGGACGGATAGCTCAACGGGGGGAGCACCGGGTCGAGCGGCAAGGAAGCGCAGAACCGGTCGTGGGAGTGCAGCTGTTCGGGGGTGCAGTTTAGATCGCCCATCACCACTACATGATTAAGTGGACTGATGATCTCGCTCAGGTAATCCAGCTGTCGAGAGCGGGTGCGATAACCCAGCGCCAGATGGGCAACGAACAGGTGCAGGGCGTCGGGGCCGTGGCCGAACCGGGCATGGATGGCGCCGCGCCCGGGTAGAGTGCCGGGCAGGCGATGCTCCACGAGGTGCGTGGGCGTGAGCCGCGACAGCAGGCCATTGCTGTGCTGGGCGACCCGGCCCAGATTGCGATTAAGCTGCTGATAGTGGTGGGGAAAGCCGGCCTTGCGGGCCAGGTACTCGACCTGGTTGACGTGGCCGGACCGGAAGCTACCTCCGTCGACCTCCTGCAGGCCGACGAGGTCAAAGTCCCTTAGCACATCGCTCATCATCGCGAGACGGTCGAGACGACGAGGATGCGGCAGCAGGTGTTGCCAACTGCGGGTCAGGTAATGGTGATATGCAGAGGTCTGAATGCCGACCTGCAGGTTGAAGGTCAGCAGACGCAGGCGATGGCCGTCGCGATGCAGCCGCTGGCCTTCGGGGCGGGGTACGGCGTGGCTCATGGCGAACCGACCCCACGATTGGAAGCGTTTGTTTCGCTCATGAGGCGTCGCTGCGTTCCTCGCGGACTTGTTTGATCAGTTCTCCGGCAATCTGCGGCATGTTCTCGAGGCTTCCGGCGCTTGACGGAGTGATCACGTAGTGGCCGTCGACGATCAGGGCCGGCACGCCCATTAACTGCATGGCGCGCATGCGGGCATGGGCCTGGTTGACCTGGCTTTTGACGCCGAAGGAGTTCAGCGCATCCAGCGCGTCTTGCTCGCTGACGCCATAGTCGCTGAAGAAGGCGGCGATGTCTTCGGGGTCGGTCAGTTGCTTGCCTTGCTGGTGGATCGCATCGAAGAAGTCCTCATGTATCGCCTCCTGGATGCCCAGCTGCTTGGCAGCATAGAAGGCCATGGCGTGGCGGTTCCAGGCACCCCCCATGGTGGCCGGCATGCGTTGGAAGGTGACGTCATCGGGCAGCTCTGACACCCAGGCGTTAAGCGGTTCCTCGAGCTTGTAGCAGTGCGGGCAGCCGTACCAGAACGCTTCGGTGACCGCGATCTGGCCGTCCTCGACGCGGGTCGGTACGGGTTCATCCAGCACCTCGTAGTGCTGACCGGCAACCGGCGGGGCCGCCATGGCCAGGGTGGACATGCCGAGGCCGATGAGGGCAACGCTTAGTGTCTTGAACATGTGACAGACTCTCCTTGAAAAGGCTTGTACGGATCGCGGAACCGTGAGGATATGCGCAAAGGTAACAGGAAATGCCGGTGGGGTGAGCCCCGGCCACAGGCTTTGAGCCCAGCCGGGCGGCAGGGTTCCATCAGCGGTGCTTGCTGGCACCAGGCCAACGACGTGGTGGGCATCAACGCAAAGGCTGCCCTCATCAGGTCTGCGCCGGTATCAAGCCCTCACCCGGCCTCTCACCACGGACTCGTTCATTAAGTGTCAAGGCGCCGGAAGGCTGCCTGAGCGCTTGTCTTAAAGCGGGCCTCAATGGAGGCCCAGCAGGTACTGGGAGACTGCCTGCATGTCATCATCGCTCATCTTGCCGGCAATGGTGCGCATGATGGCGTTGGGGTCGTTGGCCCGTTCGCCGGCCGCGAAGGCCTTAAGCGTGGAGACGGTATAGTCGGTTTTCTGGCCGGACAGCGCCGGGTAGGCCGCGGTGCCGATGCCTTGCCCGGTGGGGCTGTGGCAGGCGCTGCAGGCCGGGATGCCCTTGGCCATGTCGCCGGCACGGTAGAGTTGCTGGCCGCGGGCGATGACCTCTTCCTCGGCATCGACCTGGCCGAGGTTCGAGGGTTTGCTGGCAAAGTAGGCGGCCACGTCGGCGGCATCCTGGTCGGAGAAGTTGTCGACCTGGCCGGCCATCTGCGCCACCACGCGATTGCCGTCGCGGATGTCCATGATCTGCTTGGCCAGGTAGGACGCCTGCTGCCCCGCGAGGTTAGGGAACATGCCCACGGCACTGATCCCTTCGGCGCCGTGACAGGCGGCGCAGCTTTGCGCCATTTCGCGACCCGCGGCTGGATCGCCCTTGAGTTCGGCCTGGGCCAAGCCGCTGACGCTCAGGGTGATGGCCAAGCTTGCCAGTGCCAGTAACTTTCTCATCGCAAGTCCACTCTGCCTAAACGTGTTGCCTGTCCGAAATTGACCGGTACACCCCCGGTAGGAACGCCTCATCATGAGCGCGCCTAACTGTCAGGTCGCGGTTCGCGGTCGGTGAGAGCGCGGTGGTACACTAGCCATCTTTATGACGCAGATATTAGAAACTGCAGTATAGCCAGTTCATCTAGCAACTTGAATTGCCCGTTCGTCGCCGTCAAGCCTCAGGATTCCCACCGACCATGCCGCGTCTCAATTATCAGACTGCCCGTTTCCTCACCAGCGCTCCGACGCTTGCCAAGTGCCCGCCGGACCTAGGCGTGGAGGTGGCCTTTGCCGGTCGCTCCAATGCCGGAAAATCCAGCGCCATCAATGCACTGACGCAGCAGAAAGCCCTAGCGCGGACCTCCAAGACGCCGGGCCGTACCCAACTGATCAATTTTTTCGGCCTCGCCAACGGTGACGAGTGCCGCCTGGTGGACCTTCCTGGCTATGGTTATGCCAAGGTGCCGGAGCAGGTCAAGCTCGAGTGGCAGCGGCACCTGGCGGAGTATCTGCAGGAACGTGAATCGCTGCGTGGCCTGGTATTGCTGATGGACGTGCGCCATCCGCTGACCGAGTTCGACGAGATGATGCTTGGCTGGGCCGACGACAAGGATATGGCGGTTCGTATCCTGCTGACCAAGGCCGACAAGCTGAAGCCAGGAGCGGCCAAGAACGCCCTGCATAATGTGCGCGGTCGGTTGCGGGAGTGGGAGGATCTGGTATCGGTCCAGCTGTTTTCTGCGCTCAAGCGTCAGGGCGTCGATGACGTGCATCGTCAGCTCGATGACTGGCTGCTGGGCGACGAGACAAGCTGAGAGGGCAGGGCTCGGCCTTTCCGAGGCGGTGATCAGCCAGGCTCAGACGCTTAGAAGACCCAGACCGGCGCTGCCTGACGGTGGTGGTCGAGAAGACGCTGGCGCAGGGTGTCGAGACACTCCGCCGTGCAGCCGGAACCTTCCAGGCCGGCCACGTCGCGCTCGGAGCGCTGTGGCCAGGTGCGACGAGGCGCCTCGGCTGTTCCCGCCCAGGCCCTTGCCAACGGCACCGTATTGGCAGTGCCATTCACCGCGATAGCGGGCTCGATTTTTAGGGTTGGGGTGGCTTGTACGGCTTGCATCGGCACCGAGGCCTGGTTGTCAGCGAACATCACCTCGAACGATGCAGCGCTGAGCTCCCAGCCAAGCAGCATTGCCAGCGCCAGGGCTTGGCAGCGTCCGGGAAAAAAGCCTGCCTTGGCCGGGGTGGCGCAGTCACGAGGGTGCATGGGCGGTGACTCCTGTACATATCCTGTACAGGAGTATGGGTATGTGCTGCGTTTTGTACAAGAGTTTCCGGCTGCTCGTCCTACTCCACGCCCACGACGTTTGCCTGGCCTTGCGTCGCTTCTTCCCCACCTTCCTCGCCACGTCACTCAGCTAGTCGCTTGCGTTGCTATCTCTCGACCCATCAAAGAAGCCGCCGGCACGACGCCGGCTGCGTCAGCGGCCGCCTTCCACGAGGCTTTCCAGCAGCGCGGGCAGCTCCCGGACATGGCCTAGCCGGTGCACACCCGGCAGATACGACGGTAGCCCCTCGTCACGCTTGTCGATCCACGCCACGCGCATCCCCAGGCGCTGGGCTGGCAGCACGTCTTCGGCCCAGGAATCTCCCACATGCATGGCCTGCGAGGGTGTCGCCCTCAAGCGTGACAGGGCCGCCAGGAAGGGGCGAGCGTCGGGTTTGGGCGCATGCATCTCGCCGGCGGCAATGCGCACCGGAAAGTGATGTGCCAGCGGCAACCTGGTCAGATCGACGTTGCCGTTGGTGACGGCGGCCAGGCGAAAGTCCGCGCCGAGGTTAGTGAGCAGCGATTCGACTTCGGGGTAGGGCGTCAGGCGGTGGCGCAGGGTCATGAACTCGTCCATGGCGGCGGTGGCCCAGCGCCGTGATTCCTCGTTGGACAGCCCATACTCGGTCAGCAGTTCATAGAGACTCTGTTCGCGAATCCAGGTGAAGTCGCCACGTCGCAGCGGGTGACGTGCCGCCAGCTCGCCGCGGCGTTGCTGGTAGGCGGTGAGCGGGAAACGCTCGCCGAAACGGCCCAGGGTGTCGAGGCGAGGAGCGTGCCAAGTGGTCAGGGCCTCGTCGAGCCAGGCGTAGTGGCCAGTTTCAGTGTGGGCCATGACCTGGCCGTTATCCCAGAGGGTGTCGTCGAGGTCGAAGGTCAGGGCCGTCAGCGGTCGGGCCGGTGTCATGGTATCCCCTCGTCGGACGGCGGGCGGCGTCGCGCCCTTGGGTGGGCGGCATCGTAGCTGGCGGCCAGGTGCTGCCAGTCGAGCCGGGTGTATACCTGGGTCGTCGACAGGTGGGCATGACCAAGCAGCTCCTGGACAGCGCGCAGGTCCTGACTCGATTCCAGCAGGTGGCTGGCGAAGGAGTGTCGCAATCGGTGTGGGTGCAGATGCTCGGCAAGGCCGCGCTCCCGGGCAAGGGACGCCAGGCGAAGCTGAATGGCGCGGTGGCCGAGCCGAGCGCCGCGCTGACCGACAAACAGCGCCGGCTCATCGACCTTTGCCCACTGGCCGCGGGCCTGGATCCAGGTGTCCAGCGCCGTCGCAGCGCGGCGCCCGACCGGCACTTGGCGAGGCTTGCCGCCCTTGCCGATTACTCGCACTCGCGTCGACTCAATATCGCCCAGATTGAGCGCTGCCAGTTCGGCCAGGCGCAGGCCGCTGGAGTAGAAGAGCTCCAGCATGGCCTGGTCGCGGCGTGCCAGCGGGCTATCGTCATGAGGGGTGTTCAGGAAGCGCGCCAGCTGGTCGACGTCGACGGGGCGCGGCAAGTGCTGGGGCTGGCGCGGCGAGGGCGTTAGCGAGACCGGGTTATGGGCAAGTACGCCCTCGTGCACCAGGGTGTCGGCGAACCGTGACAGGGCCGCGCGGCGCCGGGCCAGGCTCCGCGGTGCCAGCCCGCGACTGCGTTCCTGGCCCAGGAAGCGCCGCACCAGGGCGGCGTCCAGCTGCGACCAGGAGGTAAGCGATGCCTGCTCGGCGTAGGCGCGAAAGCGGGCCAAGTCGCGCCGATAGGCGTCGACGGTAGCCGGGCTGGCGTGGCGTGCCAAGGTCTCGAGGAAGGCCGACAGCGGCGCCTCGAGGGTGGGCTCAGGCATGGCGGGGCGCATCATGGGGTGGCGGGGCATGGCGGACCAGCAGTCGCGATACCACCTCGCCCAGGTATTCGGTGAACAGGGTGTCGAGGCTGGCGCGGAAGTGGTCCGGGTCGGGGCTCGCCAGTACCAGGTAGCCCAGCGGCTCGCCAAGCGTCAGGCGGGTCAGGGCGCAGGAGCCTGCCTTCTCGGGCACCTTGGTGTGGGGCAGCAGGCGTTTCCAGTCGGTGACCGACAGCCGCGCGCAGCGGCTGGCTCTACCGTCGAGCAGGGCGGATAAGCGCGTCTCGGCAGCGGCGTCGAGCACCTGGCGCGGGGCCTGGGGCGGGGTGGTCTCACCATCGCTGAGGCTTGACGGGCACCAGAGCGCCACGCTCGGCGTTTGAAAGCGCTCGCTGAGCTCCCGCGCCAGGGCCTGGCCCAGGTCGTCGTTGCTCTCGGTCTCGAGCAGTGCCAGCACCAGCTCCCGGATGCGCCGGTACTGAGCCTCGTTATGGCGCGCCGATTCGAGCAGCGTCTCGAGACGCCATTCGGCGGTTTCGGCGCGGCCGCGTAGGTCGTGGACCAGGCGCTCGAGCAGCGAGGTGGCGCCGCGGGTCTCTGGATGCGGGACCTTTAGCTGCTGCAACAGGCCCTCTCGCCCTTCGAAGAAGTCAGGGTGGCGCGCCAGCCAGTGAGCGACCATCTCCGGGTCCAGGGTCTGGCGCGGTTCGGGGATCTTGGCACCGGCCATGGGGCACTCCTTCTGTCGTCTCGTTTCGCCTTGCTCGTCTTGCCAGCCCATCGGAATGGCGGCGCGGGATCAGCTTAGCGCGACCCGACCATCGAAGACACGCACAACCGGTCCGGTCATCAGCAAAGGCGCATCCTGGTTCGGCCAGGCGATGGTCAGGTCGCCGCCGGTCAGGTGCACGGTGACCGGACTTTCGAGCAGGCCCTGACGGATGCCGCAGGCCACCGCCGCGCAGGCGCCGGTGCCGCAGGCCAGGGTCTCACCGCTGCCGCGCTCGAAGACGCGAAGGCGGATCTCGTTAGGCGACATCACCTGCATGAAGCCGACGTTGACCCGGCGCGGGAAGCGCGGATGCGCTTCGATAGCGGGGCCCAAGCGAGCCACTGGTGCGGTCTTGACGTCCTCGACCGTGAGTACCGCATGGGGGTTGCCCAGAGACGCCACGCCGATCTCGAGCGTCTCGCCGTCGACCTCCAGGCGATGGCGCAGGCGGTCCTCATCGGCCTCGAAGGGCAGGCTTTGCGGCGCAAAGCGTGGCACGCCCATGTCGACGCTGACCCGGCCGTCGTCCTCGACCTTGAGGGTCAGCGGGCCGCCGCGGGTCTCGACGTGGATCTCATGCTTGTGGGTCAGGCGCTGATCGCGCACGAAGCGGGCAAAGCAGCGCGCCCCGTTGCCACAGTTCTCCACTTCGCTGCCGTCGGCGTTGAAGATCCGGTAGCGAAAGTCCATATCCGGGTCCAGCGGGGGCTCGACGACCAGCAACTGGTCGAAACCGATACCGAAGTGTCGGTCGGCCAGTTCGCGAATCTGCTCGTCGCGCAGCCGGGCTCGCTGGGTGATCAGGTCGACGACCATGAAGTCGTTGCCGAGCCCGTGCATCTTGGTGAAGTGCAGGAGCATCAGCATGCCTCCGGGCCATCGGGAAGCAGCGTTTCGCCGCTCCATAGCTCTTCGATGTGCTCGCGGCGGCGCACCAGGTGCAGCGTCTCGCCATCGACCATCACCTCGGCAGGCCGCGGCCGGCTGTTGTAGTTCGAGGCCATCACGAAGCCGTAGGCGCCGGCCGAGCGTACCGCCAGCAGATCGCCTGGGGCGATCGCCAGTTCGCGATCTTTGCCGAGGAAGTCGCCGGTCTCGCAGACCGGGCCGACCACATCAAAGGTGGCACTTTCGCGGGGCAGGCGGGTGTCGACCGGCAGAATCGCCTGCCAGGCCTGGTAGAGCGCCGGACGAATCAGGTCGTTCATAGCCGCGTCGACGATGGCAAAGTTCTTGGTTTCGCCGGGCTTCAGGAACTCGACACGGGTCAGCATCACCCCGGCGTTGGCGGCGATCGAGCGGCCCGGTTCGAACAGCAGGGTCAGCGAGCGGCCACCGTGACTCGCCAGGCGCTCGAGCAGCGCGGTGGCATAGGCGAAGGGCTCGGGCGGCCGTTCGCCCTGGTAGGGCACACCCAGGCCGCCGCCGAGATCCAGATGCTCGACCTGAATGCCGCGCTCCTCGAGACGCTCGAGCAGCGCCAGCAAGCGATCGAGGGCATCGAGGAAGGGCGAGAGCTCGGTGAGCTGTGAGCCAATATGACAGTCGATGCCGACTACCTCGAGATGGGGCAGGGCGGCGGCGTGCTCGTAGGCGGCCAGGGCATCGTCTACCGGGATGCCGAACTTGTTGTCCTTGAGGCCGGTGGAAATGTAGGGATGAGTGCGAGCGTCGACATCGGGATTGACTCGCAGCGACACCGGCGCCACCTTGCCGAGCCGCTCGGCGACGGCGTTGAGACGCTCGAGTTCGGGCAGCGATTCGACGTTGAAGCACTTGATGCCGAGTTCCAGTGCCCGGGCCATCTCGCCTTCCTGCTTGGCAACGCCGGAGAACACCACCTTGGCGGGGTCGCCGCCTGCGGCCATTACCCGCTCCAGCTCCCCCTGAGACACGATGTCGAAGCCGGCGCCGAGGCGGGCCAGTACATTGAGCACGGCGAGATTGGAGTTGGCTTTGACCGCGTAGCAGATCAGATGCGGATGGCTGCCCAGCGCCTCGTCGTAGGCACGAAAATGCCGCTCCAGGGTAGCCCGGGAATAGACGTAGCAGGGCGTGCCGAAGCGCTCGGCGACCGACGCCAGGGGCACGTCTTCGGCGTGCAGCACGCCGTTGCGGTAGTCGAAATGATCCATGCTCAGCTCTCGTCTTCGGGTGCGTCGGGGGCCGTATCGGCCGGCGTGCTCTCGCCGGTCTGGTCGTTGGTATCGCCGTTCGCTGTCTTGCCCGGTTGCTCACTCGCTGCCTCACTCACGACGGCGGCGTTGTCGCCTTGGCTGTCGGCAGGCATATACAGCGGTCCTTTCTGGCCGCAGCCGGCGAGCAGCAGGGCCGCCAGGACGATCATCGGCAGGGTGCGCGTCACAACTTTCATCTCAGCCCTCGCGGTACAGGGAGGACAGGGCGTCGCGGGCACGCTGGGCGGCGGCGCGGACCTGATCCGGGGCGGTGCCGCCGATATGGTCGCGGGCCGCCACCGAGCCTTCCAGGGTCAGCACCTCGAAGACATCCTCGCCGATGATGTTGGAGAACTGCTGGAGCTCGTCGAGGGTCATCTCGGACAGATCCTTGCCTTCCTTCAGGCCGAAGGCGACCGAGTGGCCGACGATCTCGTGGGCGTCGCGGAAGGCCACGCCCTTGCGCACCAGGTAGTCGGCGAGGTCGGTGGCGGTGGAGAACCCCTTGCGCGCCGCTTCATACATGCTATCGGCCTTGGCCTCGATGGCCGGCACCATGTCAGCGAAGGCCTTGAGGCAGCCCTTGACGGTATCGAGGGTGTCGAATAGCGGCTCCTTGTCTTCCTGATTGTCCTTGTTGTAGGCCAACGGCTGCGACTTCATCAGCGTCAGCAGGCTCATCAGGTGACCGAAGACGCGTCCGCTCTTGCCACGCACCAGCTCGGGAACGTCCGGGTTTTTCTTCTGCGGCATGATCGAGGAGCCGGTGCAGAAGCGGTCGGGTAGGTCGATGAAGTCGAACTGGGCGCTGGTCCACAGCACCAGTTCCTCGCTCATGCGCGACATGTGCATCAGCAATAGGCTGGCAAAGGAGGTGAATTCGATGGCGAAGTCGCGATCGCTCACCGAGTCCAGGCTGTTCTCGCTGGGCCGCTCGAAGCCGAGCAGCTCGGCAGTGATGTGACGGTCGATAGGGAAGGTGGTGCCGGCCAGCGCTGCGGCGCCCAGCGGCATCACGTTGACGCGGCGTCGGCAGTCGAGCAGGCGTTCGTGATCGCGGGTCAGCATTTCCTGCCAGGCCAGCAGATGGTGGCCGAAGGTCACCGGCTGGGCGGTCTGCAGGTGCGTGAAGCCGGGCATGATGGTGTCGGCTTCGCTGGCGGCCAGTTCGATCAGCCCCTCACGCAGGCGGCCAAGCTCGGCGCTGACCGCATCGATCTCGTCGCGCAGATAGAGACGAATGTCGGTGGCGATCTGGTCGTTGCGCGAGCGCCCGGTGTGCAGCTTCTTGCCGGTGATGCCGATCTTGTCGGTCAGCCGCGCCTCGAGATTCATATGCACGTCTTCGAGCTTCACCGACCAGGCGAAGCGGCCTTCGGCAATTTCCTGCTCGATTTCACCGAGGCCCTGGATGATGGCATCGCGCTCGTCGGTGGTCAGCACGCCGACCCGCTCGAGCATGGTGGCGTGGGCGATGGAGCCGCGAATATCGTGGTGATAGAGGCGCTGGTCGAAATCCACCGAGGCAGTGAAACGCTCGACGAAGGCATCGGTGGGCTCGCTGAAGCGACCGCCCCAGGACTGATTGGTAGACGTCGTCATCGGACTGGCAATCCCGCTGTGAAGTAGCATGAGAGTATGACTCCGGAGTGTACCAGAGTCGGCGAGGCTGGCCACGCTGCCCGCCGGGGCGCCGTAGGTGGGCCGAGAGAATTTTTCCTGCCCCGGCGGGTGCTTTATGATGATGTCATGACCGACGCGGGCGTCTCGCCCCGCTAGCGTCTCGAGCGC
>CETM01204651.1_pt1 | contig 45793 bp, 35 predicted proteins | sample 361451 | NCBI WGS metagenome assembly CETM01 (sample SAMEA2622690, study PRJEB7988) | marine metagenome | isolation source: saline water (ENVO:00002010), including
TTAGCAATTCCATCCAATGCGGGTCCTATATTGCCTCCCATACCATCAAGACTATGACAGCGAGCACAACCTGCAGCTGTATTTGTCTTAAAAATATTTTCACCTACATCGGGTCTTCCGATTATTTCTTCATTGTTTTGCTCTGAACTTTCAACAATATCCGCTCCAGAAGCTCTCAAAGCAATATGCATCCATTCATCTTCTTTGTTTGCAGTTTGATCCATAAGAAGTGTAGCAATTTTTTTACGCTCCTTATCTTCTTCAAACATAGCAAGTTTTGCAAATGCTACAAGTCGAACTTGTGGGTTTTCATCCGCTAAGACAGCACTATCATAAAGCATTTGAACATGTTCTTTTGCAGATCCTAGTGCGCGAATGGCATTTTTCCTTAGACTAGGAGATTTACTAATCAGTGCTTGAGTATGAATTTCAAAAGACAGTTGACCTAATCCATGCAAAACCCAAATAGCATGAATGCTGCTAATATCTTCATTTAGAACAAATTTTTCTAAATTAGGTATAATGCTAATATCTTCATTCTCAACAAGTAGACGTTGAGCAGTAATACGCCAGAACAAGTTATCATGGCCAAGTAAATTGAGAAGATCTTCATTAGAATGAGTAAGTGGAATTTCTTTAGAGTTATCATTCATATTAAATTTTACTCGATAAATTCGACCATGCTCACGATCTCTATTGATATTAACATGGGCATTACCTAATCCCTCTTTTCCGTCATATCCTCCTCTTTCTTTATTAGGAATAGGATTATGTTGGATAATGAAGTTGTACCAATCTGCTACCCACATATTGCCATCAGGTCCAATTTCTGCAACAACAGGAGAGAACCATTCATCCGCACTAGCAAGAAAGCTAAATGCATTAATTGCTTCATAACCAGAACCTTTAGGCCTTATGTCATACATACCTAGTAGATGACCCGTTGGACCACAAATAAATGCTCTTTTATTCCTCCAAGCTTCAGGAAATCCACTAGAGGTTGCAAAAGCATGTCCACATCCTGCAGTATACTTTCCAAAGGCATCAACCTGACGAATATTTTCAGTAATTGGATAAAATCTTGGTGAATCTGCAATCATTTTTGCACTTTCTCTGGCAAGAGCTCCACGCACAAAACCATCATCTCTTATTCTTTTCTTTGTACTATTTTCAAAGATAGGAAGTCCTCCAAAAAAACTGGGGTTAAAATTTGCCGTAGATCCAAACACATCACCTGATTCATTAAAACCAAGACCCCAAGTATTATTGTTGAATTGATGTAGAAATTCTATATCTGAACCATCACTACGAAACCTAAAAACTCCCATCTTGAAGTTATGCTCTTTTCCTCCCACTGTACCTATAAAACCAGAGTAGCCGACAGTACCATATATCCAATTGTCAAACCCATATCTCAGATTACTAGGCCCAGCATGAGTATCTTGAAGACCAAACCCTGTGAAAAGAATTCGCGTTTCATCAGCTTTATCATCACCATCTGTATCCTTTATAAAAAGCATGTCAGGAGCATGTGCTACTATAACCCCGCCTGATGCAAAAGTAAATGAAGTGGGGATATTTAATCCCTCGACAAAAACTGTGGTCTTATCAGATTTTCCATCACCATCTGTATCTTCTAAAATCTTAATTCTATCATTACCCTTTCGACTCGTTATTATTTCATTCGGATAATCAATACTCTCCGCAATCCAAAGCCTACCTTTATGATCCCATTGCATATATATGGGGTTAATTACGTCAGGTTCACTAGCAAATAATTCAAGACTAAAACCTACAGGTGCTTGAGTGTATTTCATACTTTCCTCAGGAGAAAGTGGTAACTGGTAAGGTAAAGGTTCTGGACGTTTCTCATAATTAGGAATGTTGGATCGTTTTTCATACTCAAGAGAAGCACGATTTGAAATAAATATATTGTAATTCTTTAAAGTTGTTTTTCCAGCAGCCCAAAGGATTCCTCCTTTTATTAACTGATGGAAATTCGGATGACTCCAAACCCGCTCATCATGACCATAGGCTGTATAAAACACCCTTCCTTTTCCTTGAGTGCGAACCCATGTCCATGGTTCAGGTTTTGTGTGCGGGTCTCCTTCCATAGCATTCCTTACCATTAATACTTTTCTCTTCTTACGATTATGTTGATCGTGAAAATATGTTTCATCCCATGCTTCAAAAGGCTGAAAGTCTTTCAATGCTGGATGATTACCTTTTTTTATTTTTGCAGTAAATACACCACTTTGATGGCTCTTAAATGAAGCCCCGACTAATTTTGCAAACTCTGGCTCATTTCTAAAACTCGAACTAGCAGAATGAATTGGAACAAACCCTCCTCCTTGTTCTACAAAATTTTTCAGATTCCTCCATTGATGTGGTGCGATAGTATCATGATTCGCATAAAGAAGAAGCACATCGAACATAGTAAGATATTCATCGTTACCTAGGGCTTCTTCAACATCTGTTATATAATCAAAATAAATTGCATCACGACCAAGAGCACTTGAAAGTATAGGAAAATATTCATTAGAATTATGCAATTCATTATCATGTTGCCCCAAGAATAGTACACGTATTGGGCCGTCCTGCGATGCTGACAAAATTAAATTCATGACAAAAAATAGTAGTAGAGTTAATAGTCTTTTCATTTAATTAATTTCCCTTTTTTCAAAATACAAAGTTGAGATAGGTTATTTTCTTAAAGCTACACTGCGACCTGTAATTTTATATTCTTCGAGTTTATTTTTTAGTTCTTTAACAATTTCAGGGTTTTCAAAGTATAAATTTCTTGTCTCACCTGGATCCACATCTAAATTATATAGTTGTGCTGGTGCATCTGGCAATGAATCCAATAACGCAAATGGAAGCATACCCCAATATCCTCCTTCACTATAACTATTTCCTCCAGAACCCTTGTGATCAAGATATTTCCACGCTTTTTGGCGAATAGATAAATTTCCAAAAGCAGCTTGTTGCAGCATGTATTCTCGTCTTTTAGAAGACTTTCCAACACTAAGAATTTCAGGTAAAAAACTATAACTATCCTCAGCTACATTATTAGAAAGATTGTAATCAACGAGATCAGCAAACGTAGCCATCAGATCTGTCTGAGAAATCAATGCATCGGATACTTTACCACCTTTAATTTTATTTGGCCAATAAGCAATAAAAGGAACACGATGACCGCCTTCCCAATTATCCCGTTTAACTCCTCGCCAAGGGGCAGCTCCATCATGTTTAAAATCTCTTCTCATCGCTAGTATTGTTGGAACTTCTGGACCATTATCACTAGTAAAAATCACTAAAGTATTATCGGAAAAACCATATTTATCTAATGCTGCAATTAATTCACCAACAATATGATCCATTTGAAAAATAAAATCTCCATGAGGTCCTGAAGTAGTTTTCCCTCGAAAATCAGCACCAGCAAATGATGGCAGATGTACTGCTTGCATGGAATGAAACAAAAAAAATGGTGATCCTTTACGGTCCTCGGCATGCTCTTTAAGGAAATCAATGCTACGTTCAAGAAAAATCATGTCTATCTCTTGGAGGTCATAACCGGGTGCTATCATTCCTATATCGTTATCTTTTGAATAATGGTGCTTGGGCAAATTAGTTTTGTCTAAAAGATTAGTAGGAGGAACTGGGATATGGTTTCCGTCAATAAATGCATAGAGTGCATCTGTTGTTGGACAACAAGCCGTCCCGAAGAATTGGTCAAAACCTTTATTTATTGGTCCATCTGGAATAGGCTGGGAATAATCTATTGTTTTTACAGCATCAAAACTATTTGAATGGATTGGATCACCCTTATTATCAAAAAAGGTCAGTCCTAGATGCCATTTTCCAACCAGTGCTGTGGTATAGCCTTTTTCCTGCATCATGTTTCCAATAGTAATACGCTTGTTCTCGATTAGACATGGTCCACCGGCACCGTTAAAAACTCCATACTGCCCAGTACGAAAAGGCATCCTTCCTGTGAGTATACCATAACGAGTTGGGGTGCAAACAGTAGCTGGGCTATGTGCATCTGTAAATCTAATTCCCTCTTTGGATAGTCTATCAAGATTTGGTGTCGGTATTGTAGAGTTTGGGTTATATGAACCAACATCACCATAACCAAGATCGTCAGCCAGAATGAATAGAATATTTGGTAATTGAGAATTTTTTTTGCTTAATTCTCCGCATGCAGAGAAAATAAAAATTAAACTAATTCCACCTACTATCCTCCGTAAGATATCACTCAATTGCAATATATCCCCACCCTTCTCTTCTGGATTGTTTATATTAAGCAATATAGTAAATCCTTTACATAATACAATTGTAATTTTAATAGCTGTGAAAACTTATTGCATATGGTTAATTGGAGTAATTTTGTGGAATTTTGGTTTTTCTTCAGCGACTCCTATTGCTGACGTTATTGCTGCAATTTTCCTTTCTATTATAACCTATGGTTTAAATAAAACTCTTAGATGAAAGATAATTTGTACATATTTTCTTACTAATTCACTACAATTGTTTAACTTGTAACAGTTAAATCAAATTTTTATTCAATAGGAACCAATAGGAATTCAAAATGACACATTCAAGAAGGAACTTCATTCGATTAGCTTCAAAATACTCCTTAGGTGGAGTAGTTTTATCTTCTCTTCCTCTTTCCGCTATAGCGAGAATGAGGAAACCTGTCTCACCTAATGAAACACTAAACTTCGGTCTTATCGGCGCCAATGGAATGGGATGGGCAAATATACGCTCACTTCTAAAAAATAGTGAAGCTGACTGTATTGCAATTTGCGATGTTGATGCAAATGTAGTCGAAAAACGCAAAAAAGACTGCAAGGAAATCACAGGGAAAAAACCGAAAGGTTATGGAGATTACAGAAAGCTGTTAGAAAATAAGGATATTGATGCAGTTGTAATTGGCACGCCTGATCATTGGCATTGCCTTAACCTTGTGCATTCTTTAGAAGCTGGAAAACATGCTTATTGTGAAAAGCCCATTGCTAATTCGATCCAAGAATCATACATAATGGCTGACGCTGTAAAAAAATATGGTAAAATTGTTCAGGTAGGTCAATGGCAGCGAAGTGGAACTCAATATCGGGATGCCATGGATTTTTTATGGTCTGGTAAACTAGGTGATATAAGGCTAGTAAAGGTTTGGGCCTATCAAGGTTGGTATGGATGGGTTGATGATAAACCTGATACTAATGCACCAAAAGGTGTTGATTACAAAATGTGGCTAGGTCCAGCTCCTATGCGAAAATTTAATGAAAACCGATTCCATTTCAACTTTCGGTGGTATTGGGATTATGCTGGAGGTTTAATGACTGATTGGGGTGTTCATGAAATTGATATTGCACTATTTGGAATGAAAGCTAAAGATCCTGTTTCTGTCATGGCTTCTGGTGGAAAGTTTGGTTATCCCGACCAGGATACCGATACACCAGACACTCTTCAGACCGTATTTGAGTATGATGATTTCACAATGTTGTGGGAGCATGCTAATGGTATTGATGGAGGAAACTACGGAAGAGATGAAGGAATTGCCTTCATTGGAAACAAAGGAACTTTGATCGTTGACAGAGGTGGTTGGGAAGTGATCGCAGAAAAGGATCATAGAAAAACAAAAAAACTCTTTATGGATCACATTCCAAAAATTGATGCCACAGAGAGAGCATTAGACACTCATACAAAAAACTTTCTAGAGGCAATTAAAAATAATTCCCCAGAATCTCTTAATTGTGATTTGAATAGTGGAAGCATAGCTTGTATTAATTCTCATATGGGCAATATTGCATACCTAACAGGTGAAAAGCTTTATTGGGATAAAGCAAAAAAATCATTTCATTCCAATCAAAAGGCAACTGATATGATTACGCCAATCTATAATAATGGGTGGTCTCTGCCTTCTGTGTAACGGCACAAATAATTATCATATAGTTATAAGGTCTCTAGAAAAGCTACTAAATCTCTAAGCTCATTTTTTGTTAGAATTTCTACCATTGAAGGCATTGAAGAAAGATGGTTAGTTACATTTATTATTTCGTCCCTGTCAATTTCTTCAATTTCGCCCTCACCCGTTTTTATGGCTAAGCGTTTTGAATCTTCTTCAACTAAAATCCCATAGATCTCATAATTATCTCTTAACTCCACTGTAACAAAGCCATATCCATTGGTTATTTGATTGCTTGGCTCAATTAAAGATTCTAATATTTCAATTCTAGAAAGTCGTGAACTTACTTTCAATAAATCAGGGCCCGCCAATTGGACCGAAGAACCGAGACCATGACAACGCTGGCATTGAGCACTTTGATTATGATAAAAAATTTGTTTTCCACTTTTAGCATTACCTCCAAATAATAAAGCTTTATATACGGATAGAGAATCTATGCTAAACTGACCGTCCAAATATTGATTGTATTCTACAACCAATTCTGGGTTGTTTTGCTTTAATATTGCTTCTCCAAGTTCCAATTCTAGACTAGGATTAAGCGTTCGATTTACTAGATTATTAAAGTTTAGTTTCAATTCTTCTACAGCCATTATATTTGAATAGAAGCCTAATGATAGTAAAGCTTTCTGTTTTTCTTTTAAACTTCCAACTGTTATTATTTTTGATAAAAACCTTATTGCATTTTCATCTGTAATATTTGTGTTGTTGATAATATGTAATGCTTCTGCCCTGACATTGCTGGAAGTATCTAAAGCCGCTAATTCAAATAATTCATCTAATAAATCTGAATTGATTGAATTGAGTGTTTTTACTATTCTAATTCGCACATCCGTGGATATACTATTTTGAAATAATGATAATAAAACTGAATCATAGTTTTCTAAATGAAATTTGGATATTGCAGTTATAGTAGCAACTTGAACCATTTCAGAAGGATCCTGCAATAAATTATTAATACTGGAACTAAATAGCCCAATAACTGTATCAAGGTTTCGGTTTAGTTCTCCTCGATACCTTCCATCAACTCTATCTAATACTGATGGTTGTTCCCAATTAGCCAATACATAAATAGCTTCAGCTCTCATTTCTTCTGGATTGCTGACATCCGTACTGAATTCTATTAAATTCTTGATGTTTTCATATTTCCCTACTCTCAGATTAGCATTAATTGATCTTCGCAATAAAGGCTCATTAGAAAAAGATGTGGTGTTTAGGATGTTAGCCAAAGCTGGCAAAGCTGGAATGATTGAATAATCATCATTAATTGCTCTCGATGCCTCTGTAACAATACCCTCATCTTTATCGAATAAAAACTCTTCAATTTTAGAGCTTTTTTTTCTTCTAAGCGAAACAGTCGCAGCTAGCCTCAATGCTTTAGAACTATGATCTTTAAGATTGACGAGTGATGATTCAGAAGCAATCCTTGCTAAAGCAATGACTCCTGCATGTCGAAGCCAAATATCTTCATTGTTATTTTTTTCCAACATCTTTATAATTGGCTCAAACGCATCTTTAAAATCCATTCTTCCTAATGCCTCTGTTGCATGTAGCCTAACCCTCAAAGACTCATGGTTTAATAGAGGAATTAATTTCGAAGCAGATACTTTGTACTTCACATCACCCAACATTTTAGCCGCTTGAGTTACAATTTCAGGGTCTGTATCATTCAAAAGTGGAATTAATTTCTCAGAATATTGTATTGCACCCATCCTAGCCATTTGAGAAATTCCCCAAATTGCATGTATTCTAGAAAGTTGATGATCTGCTTCATTAATTATTGTATTAAAGATTGCTAACCCTTTTGATTTGCGTTTAACTAATTCAAACTGTGCACGTTGCCTGATACGCATATCTGGGTTTTTTAGCAAAGTAGCTAGTGAATCCAAAGTAAATGATGGTATATCAGATTCAAGGATTCTTTTTGTTAATAATCTCTCTTTCGAACGCTCTGAACTTTTTGTGTCAAGTTTCCATATTCGACCTTTACGTTTAATATCCCATCCAATTACCCAATCACCTACATAAAGTGCACCATCAGGCCCAAAATCAAGACCAGTTGGTAATAGTCCTTCTGTAACTATCTTTGTTTCTTTCAAGTTGAAGGAAGCACCATTTGGCTCGAGCGTGAATGCGTGTAAAGGTGATATAGAAGCCGACCCCCTGAACTCAGAAACGAAAAAATGATCTTCCCAATCACTATCTAAAGCTGTTCCTGGATTATAAACCAAGCCCGTTGGACCGTTCACATAATTCACAATTGGAGGTAAAATATAAGCAGCTTGCCCTTCCCAATGAGGAACATACATTTTTTCATCCATCCAGACTTTATATGAATTATTATCTGGATCAGTATATTTCCCAAATTGCCAATTGATACGCCAGCCACTGTCAGATCCATTAATTAAATATACTAGCCTTTCACTTTCGCCAAGATGATCACCATCATTATCCACTGATATAAGATTGCCATATTTATCAAAAGCAAACTCATGTGTATTCCGCAGTCCAGCCGAGTATACTTCAAATCCTGTTCCATCAAATTCAGATCTTACAATAACTCCTTGATTAGGGTATTTCCATTGTTTGCCATTAAGGTCCACAACATTCATGCCAATATCTCCAATGCCCCACCATATCCTACCATCTGGCCCAACAATAGCACCTGACATACTATGCGCACCAAAACCAATATGAACCGCATATCCATGGCTTATTGATTCCTTATAATCAGCAATACCATCATCGTTATTGTCCCCCGTTCTCCACATATCTGGGCCAATTGGAATGAAAACATTCCCATCATAATATTCTAAACCATTAGCCAAATCAGAAATTTCACTATTAAAGTCAGCAATGTAGCGCTGTGATTTATCAGCAATACCATCATTATTTCCATCAGATAAAAACCAAATTTCTTCTTTTTCGACTGTAAGGTCTCTCCAGTCAAGAGTGCCATCAAGATTTAAATCCTTCAAAAATTTTCTTCCATCTTCATTGTCTTCCTTAAATGTCTTTCTCAAAAAAGCCCGACGATCTTCAACAGATTGCCACGATATAGATTCTGTCATCCAATCAGTATGATTTCGAATATCAAATTCTATGGCTAACCTCATTGCTCGAGAGTAATAAAGATTGCCCGTTTTTTGATCTATACTTATAGCAACAGGATCCATTGCTAAAGTATCAGGAGCCCAAAGACTTAAAGACAAGTCTTCATGAACATTCAAAACCATCTCTGATCTAATTTTTTTATTTTCGATATAAGCCTGATCAGAGGTAATTGAAATAGATTTTTCAGGATATTTAGTTTTAGCATGTGAAATAGTGTCTTTTACCTCATTATTTCGGATATCGGGATTGCAACTAATCATTAACACAAAAAATATAAGACAACTAATTAAAGCTATATGTTTCATGGATTAATACTCACAATCTTTATTATTATGAACAAAATATGATTTGTAATTTTTGGCTTTAGAATCTGTGCAACCACTTAGATTAAGAATTTCTATTTTTGAAAATTGAGTAGAGTGAGTCTCGGCCTGAATTGCAATATACCCATCCTTAATGGGCGCCCCCAATGGATAAAGATCCAATGCACCAAAATTTCCACTACTTGTTGGATGGCTATATTCAAGGACGACTTGACCGTCAATGATATGTTGAAAAAGAGAATCACCTAATACCAAAATTTCAATATCAACCCACTGGTCACCATGAAAAGTATTAGAACTTGAATTGGTACAGTGAGGAGTAAAAAAAATGTTATTATATATAACATCAGTTCCTCCTGTACATAAATTGAGTGTAGGTCTCTCATCAATCCCATTCCCACCTAATAATTGAGCTTCAACTCCAATTGGAGATTTTTGATCCATACTCATTGTATTTGGATGTTGAGCATGTAATTTGAAGCCATTGTTTCGATAAGCCCATTCAGGTCCATTCACTAACTGTTCTCCTATAAATCTGTAGCTAGAACGTAATCTGTAATGAGAAAATTTTTTGTCAAAAAATAGATGCCCTATTACTCCATTAAATGAAGACCATTTGTCATAATTTATAGTTAATAAACCATCCTTCACCTGAAAAGTAGAGCGGTAGTTTTCACCGACATCTTGACCAGAAAATTTGGGAATCCAATTAGTTAAGTCTTTTCCATTAAATATGGGAAACCATTCTTCTTTATTAGTTAAAGGATCCTCTTCTACATAAAAAAAGAAAAGAAAATTGAAAATGATAAAATATGATCCTATCATAATAATTAAGCTTTCAGATTATCTTCCTTCATTTTTCGTTGAGTCAAAGCGTGAGTTAACAAACGGCATTTTTGCTTCAGTCACGCTACGCCATTGAGTAAGTTTGTTAGAAAGTGTTCTCACTTTATTAGGATAGGTTTTTGACAGATCTACTGTTTCGCTAATGTCCTGATTCAAATTATACAGTTCTTTTCTTCCATTTTCATACCATTCAATAAGTTTCCAATCACCTTCCCGAACTGCGCCAGCAGGTGCTGAACCTTGATTTCCATAATGAGGATAATGCCAAAAAACTGGACCGCGATCATACTTTTTACCAAGTAGTGCTGGTGTAAAACTTATTCCATCAATAGGTAGTTTAAGATTTGCCTCAGCGCCAGATAATTCAATTATCGTAGGGAAAAAATCTGTACTAGTTATTATAGCATTGCTTACGCTACCAGGACTAGTCATATTGGGCCAACGCACTATCATTGGAACTCGAATTCCACCCTCATATATCCAACCTTTTCCCGCACGTAAGGGGAAATTACTAGTTGGATGACCTTCACTAGTAGATAGCCCTCCATTATCACTCATAAAAAAAATTATAGTATTTTTTTCTAATTGTAATCTTTCCAATGCTTTAAGTACTTTACCCACAGCCATATCCATAGCCTCAACCATCCCAGCATATACAGAGTGCTCTTGGACCATACGAACTTTTCGTTTGTGCTCTGTTCCCCATTTAGGACTTAATCTTTGTTTAATCTTGCGCGCATTATATTTCACTTCTAAATCTTTGCGGGAAAGAAGTGGCGTATGCACAGAATAAAAAGAGAGATAGGCAAAAAATGGTTTTTCTTTATTTTTTTCGATAAAATGTACTGTTTCAGATGCCAAACGGTCTGGTAAGTGTTCCCCATCAGGACCATCTTCTAATCTAGGATTTCCATAAGGAGAAAAATATTTACCCCCTCCCCATGGACCACCTCGATGATGCCCCCCCTTATTGATATCAAACCCTTGATCTTCCGGCCAAAACCCTTCATTTCCCAAGTGCCATTTACCAGCAAAAAATGTGGAGTAACCTTGATTTTTTAAAATTTCTGCAATTGTTAATTCTTCCAGCATAAGCTGAGGGTTATATAACGCAGGTAATAAGCGAGTGTTACGAGGCCATTCAGTACCAGATCGGGCACCAATCCAATCAGTAATTCCAGTACGGTTTGGATATCTACCAGTAATTATACTAGCACGAGTAGGGCTACAAACTGGACACGCCGCATAGGCATTTAAAAATCTCATTCCACTTTTTGCTAATTTGTCACAATTTGGTGTATCATAGAATGAACTACCAGATATTTTCAAATCTGTCCAACCAAGATCATCAACTAAAATAAAAAGAAAGTTATATGGTTTACTTATAGGGCTAAACTTCGTGGACCCCCTTGAAATAGATCCAACAGTTGTTATCAAAAAAATTAAAAAAAATGATGTTTTTGTTTTTAACATATTGTCACTCCAACTAATTATAATAAATATGTCAACAATTATAAACTTCTCACATTAACGTACATTGCACTACAAAGAGGTATACCTAACCGATCCGAAAAAATAGTCTCCAATCTTTCTTTCCCAGCTTTTAGATCAATAGTAAAACTCACTGACTTCTGAGTAGGGTTAATAACAACAGTTTCATCTACATTTCCGATTTTCAAAGTGGCCGAATGAATTGGTCTAGCGCCAAGATTGTCAACTACAAACCTTTCCTCTAACTGTCTATTCCCTTCGCGCTTTGTTCCAGCTGTTAGAGCTAACCCTGTTTCCTTAGGCCATCGTCTTAACTCAATTTCATATTTTCCATCTTGTTCAACTATTACATTCCAATAACCACTAGCATCCGCATTAATCAACCCGCTTGTATTGTCACAATAACCACCTACCCAATCACTTGCAAATAATGTCACGGAATTATTATCAGCATTGCCTATATGTATATATCTCTCTTTTTCAAAATCAGTTCGAATATTGTCATACCATCTATCATAATGATTACGCATCGCAATAGCGATATCAGGATGCTCATGAATAATATTGCGGTTTTGGTGAGGATCTTTTCTTAAATCAAATAATTGATGAGGGCCTACAAGACGCCACTTATCCCAAAGTACTATTGCTCTATTCCAAGGTGTTCCTGAAGTCTCTTGAAATGAATATTGAATAACTAATTTTCTATCTTCTATAGCAGACTGAGTTTCTAAGCCTATTAAACCCGCCAAACTTATACCATCTAATTTAATTTTATTCGTTGGAACACCAGTTAGTTCGACCAGTGTTGGGAATATATCTTGAACTTGCGTTAATGCATCAATGTCCTCTCCATGTCTAAGTCTTCCTCCAGGCCATCGAATGAAGCATGCTACACGATGCCCACCTTCATACATTTCCGTTTTGTGTCCGCGCATACCAGCATTAAATATTTTTGAGGCCATTCTGCTTTGTGTCCCATTGTCATTCAGATAGATGAGAATAGTATTTTCCTTCAAACCTTCCGCTTTAAGGAAATGATCCAAGTCAACTAAGTTTTCATCAATATTTGCAATCATACCATAGAAATTTGCAGGAATTTCAACGCCATTATATGAACCAATTTTCTTGTAAGGTTCAGAATATTTCTCATCTACCCAATTAGGAACATGAGGCGTATTCGTTGCAAGATATAAAAAAAATGGATTGTTCTCATCATGTTGATTTTTCATCCATTTCATTGCTTCAGCGAAGAAAATATCAGTACAATAACCAGTATACTTTTCTTTTTTCCCGTTACGGTTCAAATATGGATTAAAATAAGAGTTGCCAAAATGATCCGCCAAAGATGTAATCCCCCAAGCTGGGTGGTTTAAGGTTTCGTCAAAACCTCGATCTTGAGGGCGATGTGGATAGCTATCGCCTAAATGCCATTTACCAAAATGACCTGTGGAATACCCCGATTCTGAAAAATAATTAGCGATTGTAGGAATGCCATTTCTCATCATGGAACGGCCTTGGCAAACTGCTACGGCTCCATTGCGCATTGCATCTAAACCCGTTAATAATTGACCGCGGGTAGGTGTACACATGGGAGCAACATGAAAATCTGTCAACCGTACGCTTTCATTATATAATGCGTCCATAGCAGGAGTTTTTAAAATAGGATTGCCGTGGGCACTATAGTCACCATAGCCCTGATCATCAGTAATAATTATTATAATATTAGGTAAGTTTTTTTCAACTTCACCAAAGCTAAGAGAGAAAAATAATAAGATGTAGATTAATACTTTACGAGGCTTTCTATTACTATATACTGTGGATATTTGTTTTGTTTTCATAAATTTAAGAAAATGAAAAAATCGACAGCTTAATTTAGGAGTTATTATGAAAAATAGATGTATGAGATTAGTTTGTTTTTTATTATTGATTGTATCTGGAAGTATAAGAGCTGACAACCATGAAAAAAAGGGTAAAAAACAATCTTCAAGTATAGAAGGTGAAGTGGTTGATCTTTCTTGTTTTTTATCTGGGGGGATGCGGGGTGAAGGACATAAAAGTTGTGCTGTTGGTTGTTTAGAAAAAGGTACCCCAGCAGGCATTGTCGATAGTGCTGGAAATATATTTGTTATTATAGCTCCTAGCCCAGGCTATGCTAACTTTGCTGCTCAAACTATTCGTCTTAGCGGAAAAATCACTGGCAATAATATTAGTCCAACTAAAATGGAAGCCAAAAAAGGTAAGAAATGGGCTGAAATCCCACTTGATGGAGGTAGTCCCAAATAGCCCCAGAGAGAAATAAATGAAAAAAAACTTTTTCTTTACTTCTCTATTTTTTATGTCCTGTATCTCCACTGTTCCTCGAGACTATGATACAGAATCCATTAATACAGGCTATTCAACTGAAAAAAAAGCGGATTTGACTCAAGCTGTTTCATCGGTTGACTTAGAGATAATTAATGAAAGTACCAGCATGAATATTCTCAGCTTTTTAAAAGCACGAGTTCCAGGTTTATATGTAGAGAATTCTGGAACACCTAACGGCAGACCATCACAAGTATTAATCCGGGGGATTAATACTTTGAACAACAATAATCCATTAATTGTAATTGATGGAATGCCTACTAATGATCAGAGCATATTAACCTTTTTTGATATTAAATCAATACAATCTATAGATGTACTTAAAGATGCATCCGCTTCAGCTATTTATGGAGCCAGAGGTGCAAACGGCGTTATTATAATTACAACAAAGAAATAGTGAGGTATAGGAAATGCAATTATTACGAATTAGTTATTGCCATTAATTAGAATGAACTGATGCAATAAATTGAGACCATGCTGTAATCCCACCCTTTAGATTCATAACTTTATTAAAATTATTTTCCGTTAACAAAGAACAAATTTTAGCAGCTCTTCCTCCAGTTTTACAAAGAACTATTATTTCATCTTGTTGTTTAATTTCATCTAATCGCGATTCCACTTGATTCATTGGTATATGTACAGCACCTTCAAATTCTTCCAATTGAACTTCAAAATTTTCTCGGACATCTAATATAAATGTAGATTCTCCCATCTGGATTTTTTCATTTAATTCCATTACAGAAATCTCATCCCATTGTTGATCAATTATAGCATTGTCAATGCCGCAAAACTGGTCATAATCAATTAATTCTGTAACAGTTGGGTTGTCGCCACATACTTTGCAGGATTGGTCTCGTTTTATAGAAACTTCTTGAAAATCCAATTCCAATGCATCATAAAGTAAAAAACGTCCTTTAAGAGTTTTACCTATACCAGTAATAATTTTTATTGTTTCATTAGCTTGAATACACCCAATTATTCCAGGCAATACACCTAGTACTCCTCCCTCAGCACATGATGGCACTAATCCCGGAGGAGGTGGCTCCGGATATAAACAGCGATAGCATGGACCATCTTTGTAATTAAAAACTGAAGCTTGTCCTTCAAAACGAAAGATGCTCCCATAAACATTAGGTTTTCCTAAAATGACACAGGCATCATTAACTAAATAACGTGTTTGAAAATTATCTGTTCCATCAATAATTATATCATAATGTTCAAGAATATTAAGAGCTTTTTCAGCTGTAAGGCGTGTTTCATAAACATCTAATTTAAGGTTTGGATTTAATTGTAATAATTTTTTTTCCGCTGATTTAGTTTTGGGTTTTCCCAAAACATCAACGCCAAAAAGTATCTGTCTTTGAAGGTTGCTTTCATCCACGATATCAAAATCCACTAATCCAATTCTTCCAACACCAGCCGCGGCTAGATACAGTAAAACTGGGCTCCCTAATCCTCCTACACCTACTACAAGAACTTTTGCAGTTTTTAATTTTTTTTGTCCTTCTATACCAAATTCAGGTAAAGAAAAATGTCGAGCATAACGGTTTATTTCATTCTTATCTAAATTAGGATTTTCCTCTAAACCTCCAGCAATTGCTGGAATAATACGGATATCTGAATCAATAGGAACCGAGGTGTCTAAATTATCCTTTTCCTTAATATTTTTTCCATTAACATATATATTAACAAAATTGCGCATCTCTCCATTGTTATCAAGAATATGACTTTGTATTTGAGGGTATTGTTCAAATATTTTTATTAACACTTCTTTAATCGTCAATCCATCTACTTCAACATATGATTTATTATCAGTAAACTGACGCAATGGAGAGGGTATTTTTATACGATTACTCATTTTAATGATTCCTTTATAACAATTTTTTCATCAGAAAATTTCATTCGATCCTCATCTAAAATCCAAGAGCGAAAACTTTTAGAGACTCCATTAATTACAGAAATAATTACATAACTAAATCCTGGCCAAGAATGAACCCGGTCAAACTCTGAAGGTTTGTCAGGATGATCTGGATGAGAGTGAACTATACTTATTATAGATAATTGCTTCTTTTCAGCTAGATCTTCTACTCTTATATATTCAATAGGATCAATAAGAAAGCGTCTCTTTTTATTTTTTTCTTGAATATTTTGTACCTGAATATATTCAATCCCTAGAGACTTATTTTTTTCTAATCTTCCCAAAATGAATCCGCAACACTCTTGTGGATAATCAACTTGGGCGTGGTATAAAAATTCATCAATTATTTTTTTGGGAAGATAAATTGCCATTGTTCAAGACCATAACCCTGTAGAAAAATATCTATCACCAAAATCATTTAATAAGGTCACAATAACTCCATCAGATAAATTCTTAATGATTTCACTTATTCCGGCTAGATTGGCCCCAGAAGATTGCCCTACAAAAATACCCTTTTTTGCTAGATTCTTGCACCACTGTTTAGCGTCATCAGCCCTAACATCAATCCACTCATCTATAATAGATTCATCAAAAATTTTAGGTATTATATCATCTTTTGACTGCAAAGGTTTTAACCCCTCAATACCAGGCCATAATTCAGGTCTAATTGCAATAATTTGAACAAGAGGATTTTCAGTTTTTAATCTTCTTCCAATTCCTGTCAAGGAGCCTCCTGTCCCTACACCACCAACATAATGAGTAATTTGACCTGAAATTTGATTAATTAATTCTTCAGCGGTTTCTTCAAAATGTGAAAGCCAATTATTATCATTTTCGTATTGATTACAAAGCCAATATTTTTCAGGGTGTTTATTATATAATTGATGAGCATACCGAAGCGCTTCATCATAACCTTCAAGAGGATCCGTTTCAATAATTTTTGCCCCATGTGCTTTGATACGTTGTTTTCTTTCTTCACTAGCATTACCAGGGATTACAATTGTTACATTAAGTTCTAACACACTACCTATCATTGCGTAAGCAATGCCTGCATTGCCACTACTTGAGTCTAAAATAGTTTTTTCTTTTGTTAGGGAACCTGATTCTAATGCTTTTAACAACATTCGTTTTACTGGCCTGTCTTTTATTGATCCTCCGGGATTCATCCATTCCGCCTTTCCAAAGATTTGTGGTGACTTTTCAGAGAACAGGTTGGAAAGGTCAACTAGAGGAGTATTTCCGATCAATTCTAACATAATATTTAGAATAAAATCTTCATTTCAATTCATGATTTCTGTGATAAGGAGAATTCTAAATTCTGACATTTAGCACAAAATTTCTCCGGGATGATTCTCAAGCGAATTAAATGACCAAAAACCCAACACCCCGCACAAAAGCCAAAAAGAGATTCCAAAGAAGCAAAGATTGCTAAGACAAGAATTATATTTATACTAATTGACCAATTTCCCATAATTGCAATTGCTAGCGCTGTAGTTGAAAATACAACTCCAATAGCCTGCGCAAATCTTTTTGGTGGTCCAATCACTGATTTACTAGGATTTCCAAAGGCTGGAATTATACCTTTTGTAACAATTAATCCTAATGGACTTAGTGTTGGCCCTGTCAATACCCGTGCCCAAAAACCATATGTTAAAAAGCTTAAAAGCCAAATATTTTCTGTTTTTATAATTAATATGGACAGACACAATACTAGAAAAGCAACTAATCTAGCAGCATATTCATTTACGACTTCAGGAAAAGAAAAAATTTCGGACAAAGTTTCTTTTTTCACATCATTATTCCTTTTTTTGGTCCATTATTTACATTGTTTGATTTTCACTAATTAGAAAATCTAGTTATTTCTTTAAGATCGTAGTCTTTTCGCTAGTGAATAAAAACACTATACAAAGAATCCTTGGTGTGTAATGGATTGTCGAGGTGAGATTCGGTGTACCAAATCTTATCTCTCCCCACGTCTAACCGGGGCAGGATTTAGCACCTTATCGCAAGTTGCGAGAGGTTGCTAAGGTATCAAAGGGCCTGTTCCCTCCACCTTTCTGGATAATTTCAGACGCCGAACTTTCAAGAAGCATCTAATTCTACATCTAGATTGTTATTTGTGTCAAGAAAAACTCTTATATCCTAAATACAACGTATAAATAAGGCCCTTTACAAAGACTGGTCAAATATCCATTCAATTAATGTTGAATCCCTGTAGGCTAATTCCCAACTATCATGCCCTACTTTTGGATACTCTGTATAGTTTGGTTCACCTCCAGCATCACACAACGCTTTGATCAAGGTTTGTGAAATGTCTACCGATATTACCTTATCTGCTGCGCCATGAAATAACCATAAAGGTAATTTTGAAAATCTTCGTCCAAGTTCAGAGGGTCCTATGCCAATAAATTTATTTCCAACACATATTGGCACAGCAGCAGCAAATCTATTCGGACGTTCTAAAAGTGACATCCAAGTAGATTCTCCACCCATTGACAAACCAGTCACATATTCCCTATTAGTATCGATAGAAAATTCATTCTCAAGGCTATCAAGTATTTCATGAATGGTTTTTATATGAGCATGTATTTCTTCATTGCTTGGAGGACTTTTGAATGTTTTTTTTATTTGAATTAAATGGAATTTGAGGGACAATAATGAAAGCAGAATTCTTGGCTTGTCTTTCAGGGGTAGCGCATTTTAATGGACAGGGACCTTCTACATTCTTAATGTTATCATTTCCTCTTCCTCCTGCTCCATGATGAAAAAGAACCAATGGATATGATGTGTTAGGGTTATAATCGTAAGGAATAAACAAACGATAATTTATTTTATCCCCTCGCATACTTCTAAAATCCCTCTCTGCATAAATATTGATTGAAACTTCCTTTAATTTTTCCATAGGTATATTTGACATACAACCAACCCATAATAGGTTTAGGCATAATAAGTATAGAAAGTGTTTCATTTGTAGTTGATATTTTTAAACTTATACTTAATTAGGTTTGGAGAATATGCATAAATCAAGTTTAATAATAATTGCATGTTTACTAGTATTGCCAGAATTATCTGTAATTCATGCAAAAAATAAGTTAAAAACTAAAGCACAGGAATGGATCCCATTGTTTAATGGAAAAGATCTACAAGGATGGCAAAAAGTCGGGGGTGACGCAAAATATACTGTTAATAATGGAGAAATTGTGGGTACTACTATTGCTAATACTCCAAATACTTTTTTATGCACAAAAGCATCGTTTAATGATTTTATACTAGAGTTTGAGTTTTTTGTTAATCCAGACATCAATTCTGGCGTTCAGTTTAGAAGTATAATTGACAGAAATAATGGTATGGGCGGTGTAACAGGATACCAATTTGAAATTGACCCTAGTTCTCGTGCTTTCAGTGGGGGAATTTACGATGAAGCAAGAAGAGGCTGGCTATATCCTCTTTCAAGAAACCTCAAGGGTCAGAAAGCTATTAATAACGGAAGGTGGAATCACTGTCGTATCGAGGCAATTGGTTCTAGCATTCGAACATGGATAAATGATATACAATGTTCTAACCTTACTGATGAGATGAGTAGTACAGGAATCATTGCTTTGCAGGTCCATAGCGTTCTACCTCAAAATGCAAATAAAACAGTCCGATGGAGAAATATTGTTATCAAAACTGACAATCTTGAATCGAAAAGAATTAGATCCGACCCTACAGTTCCTGAATTAAGCTATCTAATAAATAAATTAAGTCCTGGGGAAATCCGTCGTGGTTGGCGTCTGCTATGGGATGGAAAAACTTCAAAGGGTTTAAAAACAATTAACGGAGATCCTTTTGCTGAATCAGGCTGGGCAATTAAGAATGGTGTATTGACAATCCATGGTTCAGACAAAGTAAAGGGACGTCCTCTTGATATTATCACTGAGGACCTTTACAGTAGATTTGAACTTGAGCTTCAATTCATGATAAGTAAAGGTGCCAATAGTGGGATAAAATATTTCGTTGACCCTAACTTAATTGCAAATGAAGGAAAAGCAATAGGTCCTGAATTTCAAATTTTAGATGATGCTTTCCATCCCGATGCAAAATTGGGTATTAAAGGAAATAGAACATTAGGCTCATTATATGATTTAATCCCTGCAGTCAATCTTTCCGTATCAGGAAGAGTCAAGCAATTCAAGGGAATAGAAAAATGGAATAATGCGCGTATTGTTGTCAACAATAACCACGTTAGTCATTGGCTAAATAATGAAAAGGTGATTGAATATGACCGGCATTCACAAATATTCAAATCCTTAATTTCTTACAGTAAATACAGAAATTGGTCTGATTTTGGGCAATTGCCTGAAGGATATATATTACTTCAGGATCATGGCAACACCGTTCACTTTCGCAGTATAAAAATAAAAGAGTACTAAATCAGAACAAGAAAAAACTTGTGAAACGAAGAAAATTTATAAAATTAGGACTCCTTGGATCTTCAAGCGTATTAGCTTATCCACCTGAATTGGGAACAATACAAGCTTCTAGTGATACGTTAAATGTTGGAGTTATAGGTACTGGATCTAGAGGTCAAGGACTCCTTTCCCTAATAAATAAGGCCGAAGGAATTAATACCATCGCGTGTTCTGATATTCTACCATTTAGATTGGCAAAAGGATTAGCAATAGCATCAAAATATGGTAAAGCTAAAGGCTACAAGAACTATAAAAAATTACTAGATAATAAAGACCTCGATTGTGTTTTTATTTCAACACCATTTAGTGAACATGGACAAATGGCACTCGATGCTATAGATGCCGGAAAACATGTGTACTGTGAAAAAACAATGGTCAAAGGCATACAAGAGACAAAAAAGGTAGTTGAGAAAGTTGTTAGTTCAAGAAGGATATTTCAAACTGGGCATCAATATCATAGTTCAAAACTATATAAACATGTGGTTAATAAAATTAAGCGAGGAGATATTGGAGAAGTTTCAGCTATTTCATGTCAATGGAATAGAAATGGTGATTGGAGAAGGAAAGTACCAGACCCTAAATGGGAACGTCTAATTAATTGGCGATTATATAAAGAATTTTCTGGCGGATTGGTTGCGGAATTATGTTCTCATCAGATGGATTTTACGAATTGGGTACTTGAAAGCACCCCAAAAAGAATTATGGGAACAGGAGGAATAGATTTTTGGAAAGATGGAAGGGAAACATATGATAACGTACATATTATTTGCGAATATCCATCAGGAGTAAAAGCTATCTTTACCTCATTAACAACAAATGCTTTAGGAGATTATCAGATTAAAGTATTGGGCAACAAAGGTACCATTACATTGGACTATTTTAAAGCATGGTTTTATCCAGAAAATAATAAAACTTCCGAAAAAGGTATCGTAGATGGTGTCTCTGGAGCATCTTTGGAATGGGATCTAGAAAAAGGATATCCAATAGACATTGAACATATAGACCCAACTCTTCAAGCAATAATAGATTTCAGAGAATCAGTAATTAATAATTCAAAACCTATTTCTAATGAATTAACAGGTGGACAGGCATCAATTATGGTTCAAGTTGCTTTAGATGCTATTGAAAGCAAATCTATAATTAATTGGGACAAAAGTTATAATCTATAAAATTAATTTGGCTTGATTTTTTAATTATAAAATTTCCACCAGCTAGAAATGTTCTTATGATTTTGATTGAGGATAAAAACTTGGCCAATTTGGGGTAATATAATTTTCTGCTCCATTTTTCTAGCACTATGAAGGGCTCGCTCTGGTGGATCAGTCCATGGATGCATTGATAAAGTAAAAGCTCCCCAATGTATTGGGATATAATATTCACTACGTAATTCTTGAGCAGCTAGAATTGCTTCTTCTGGGAACATGTGGGAATGTTTCCAGGCTTTATTATATTGACCGCTGTCAAGTAAACTTAAATCGAATGGACCATGCTCTTCTCCAATCTTTTTAAAATGGCTTCCATATCCACTATCCCCACTAAAATATATTTTTCCATATTGACTTTTTATTGCCCATGAACTCCACAAGGTACTATTCCTATTAAAGGGTCCTCTCCCAGAAAAATGTCTGGCTGGCAAACAAATAATTTCTATTGCATGGAATATTTCACTTTGCCCCCAATTTAGTTCTGCAATTAATTCTTCTTTTACCCCCCACACTTTAAGATGATTACCTATTCCATAGGGAACAAAAAATCTTTTAACTTTATTTCTGATCTTTTTTATGGTAAAAAAATTTAAATGATCATAATGATCATGAGATATAATAACAGCATCAATAGTGTCAAGATCATCAATAGAAAAAGCTAGCTTTGAACTATACCTTTTTAATGACGGCAACGCAATTGGGGCTGCATACTGGCCAAGCATAGGATCTAATAAAATGATTTTTCCATTAATATTAATTAAAAATGCGGAATGACCTAACCATGATACTTTTACTCTACCATTATCATCCTTTTTAAATATTTCTAAATCAATATGTTGAGGGATTATATCTTTTCTAGGAGTTATATTCGAATCTTGACTAAAAAATTCGGACATTTTCATACCTGAAGTGAACAGTTTTGTTTCTTGCAAATTATTAAACTTCCCATTCTTAAAATTCTGGAAAGTTGAATAATGTTTTATCTGTTTTACATTAGGATTAGAACCAAACTGTGGGCTAACATTAATAAAAATTACTGCGATTACGATAAGACCAATAATAAAGTAGAGAGTTATTAATAATATTTTTTTTATAATTGTAATTCTTTACCTCTAGTAATCATTTTCTTTTTCTCCTTTAAATTAGCCAAAAGATATATCGATCAAAATAATTGGGTTTATAAATTATATATGTTTTATACTATTGTATATGACTACAAAAACCCCCTCAGATAAAGGGGGTTTTTGTAGTGTGCCCGGAAGGACTCGAACCTTCGGCCAATGCCTTAAAAGGGCACTGCTCTACCAACTGAGCTACGGGCACATCGCCTAAGAATTTGGCTTTTTTTAGCTAATAACTGTTTTAGCTAAAGCTAAATTTCATTTCTATTAATTGTCAACGCAAGGGTTTTGTCACAATCAACTAAAACTCTGATCCAACCATTAAATAATTTATTATTTGCCCTTCTTGATCTAAAAGTTCAGCTTTAACTAAATTTTGTGAAACATCAATTTTTATGATTCCAAAGTTGTGATTAGTATAAGTACCACCTTTCCTTAATACACCATTTTCTTCTCCAGGAAAAGTGGTCGCATTAAGTGGGCTAGAGGTAATTTCATGAATTGTATTTCCATGAGGAGTTGTAAACTGATATAGCCCCCCTCGATGTCGATCTCCTGAAATGAATAAAATATTGTTAATACTAAGTGAATCAATTAAATCAATCATCCGTTTCCGCTCATGGGGCATCATTTGCCAGCATTCCCAACCATGACCCATGGCCAAAAATTGAATAGAAGAAATAATTAAACGGTAATCTGCTTCTATACCAAGTTTTCCTTTGAGCCATACCCATTGCACTTTCCCTAACATTGTTTGAGTTGTATCTGTTGAAGGGACATATCTTTCCTTACCTTCAGCACCTTTTTCATCAGTGGGAGTAAGTTTACCTCTAAAATATCGCGTATCAAGATATATGATTTGAATTATATTACCGTTGATTGAGAATCTCTGTTCTCTGTAAAGACCAGGCCTTGTTCGGCGAGCATCATCATTAGATATTTCCCAAAAATCAAAAAAGAGCTGTTCCGATGCTACTTTATGTGCATAATTCCCTCCAGCATCGTTTAAACCATAGTCATGGTCATCCCAAATTGCTTCTACAGGAAATCCAAGTTCTAATTCATGGAAATTTGTTTTTTGTCTATCATATGCTTTAGACATTTCTGTAAGATCTCCATCATGTGTATCACCATACACATTATCTCCAAGCATTATGAACAAATCAGGCTCAACCGCTTTGATCGCATCAAAAATTGGTAGCGGTTTCTTTTGATCAAGACAAGAACCAAAGCCAACTTTCATAAAAGATCGATCCTTAAGATGATCGTAATTTCGAGGAGAAAAAACTTTTAAAGACTTAAAAGCATTGTCAGTGTTTTCATTTGTGTGACATCCAAAAAATAAGATGGTCACTAAATATAACAATATCCATCTTGATTCATTATAAACTAAAGTCATAAGCTTATATGGTACACCTCCTGCATTAAATGTTCAATAATTCTCCATATTTAAATAATTGATCTATGCATTTTTATAATAAATGTAAAACCTAAGTTTTTCATTAACTACTTTATGAATTCATGCAATTCCATTAAAAAAGTTTCAAACGATGGCTCATGATTGTACATCATATGTCCACCTTCAAATTCAGTAAATTTTACTCGATCAATATCAATCGAATTTTCATGTATTGTATTCGTTATAGTAAAACAAGGTGTTGCCAAATCATATATACCGCATGCAATATAAACTTTAAAATCAATATTTTCTCGCATGGCCTTTCCAATATGAGGAGATACATTCAAAAATCTTGGCCAACCACTCTGAGTTGATACCCAATCCCAATTCCTAAATAATTCACTATCACCACTACGATAAAGTCGTTTAATATCCACACCAATTTCACCTAACCAGGTATGAAGTGCCGAAACATATGCAGCAGAAAAACCCTCACTTGAAATATCTGTATCAGGAAACTGGCCTGCAACCATATAATCCATTCCTTTATAACGTGAATCTAAACGACCAACAGATAATCCTTCTGTTCTAAGTAATTCTTTTCTGAAACTACTTGCATTTACGCGAAGATTAGAATTCAACACAAATTGTTTTGAAAGTCCAGAATAATATGAAATTTTCCCAGCTACTTCATTTTTCTCATCGTCAGTAATACGTGAGCCTTTTAACAAAGCTGGACCAAGTTTATTTATACTATAAACTTTTGCTTCTTCATAAAATTCCAGAAGAGTTTTTTTGGTTTTAATTTTCCCATGATAATACGCTGTCGCTGCATAAGCTGGAAGATAACCAACATACGGAGAGTTATTCCCTGGAGTAAAAGCAATATGCTGTAAATCTGATACTGGAGAAACTAAAATGAGACCATTTATCTCCATATTTGTTAATTGACCATTGCGAAGTTCCGCTAGCATCTGAGGCCCTCTTATTCCCCCATAGCTTTCACCTAAAATATATTTAGGTGAATTCCATCTATTATTTTCTTGAATCCATTGGCGAACAAATTGTGAAACATTTTTTGCATCCTGTTTTACGCCCCAAAATTCTTTATTTTCATGTTCTCCCATTGCAAGACTATAGCCCGTTCCAACTGGATCAATACAAACTAAATCTGCAATATCTAAAGGTGACAAATGATTGTCTACTAATTTATATGGAGGAGACCCATCATCCTTTGCATCTGAAGGAACTTTAACTACTTTTGGACCCATAACTCCCATGTGTAACCAAAGAGAGGCAGAACCTGGTCCACCATTAAAAATAAAAATAACTGGTCTGAACGGATCTTTTTTTATAGAGCTATATTCTGTGACAAAAATTGATGCCATAGGCTTGTTATAATCATCTTTATCATAAAGAATAGTTTCATAATGAGAAGCCTTATAGGATATGCTTTTACCGTGAAAATTGCCACGAAATGTTTTTGAAAAACTTATTGGATCTCTATTTTTTTTAGAGGATGGAATAGATTGCTCCTGACTAATCAGAATGCCTGCAAATAAGAATATTAATATAATGGATTGTTTCATCTGCTATTTACTCCTTTGTAGTTTTGTACTATAAAATCTTGATCTTATTTCTAAAAAACTATTTTTTTGTAAAACATACCATCTTAACAAGGTATTTATAATAATGAAACCAAAATACGGGTTTCAAATAAAAATTCTTTTATGAATCACAACTAATCATTTTTTATTGTCTGTTTAGTACCGCCATAACCAACCATTAATACAATGCCCATAAGTACTACTATAGAACTTAACAAAAGATTAAGAGTGGGAACTGTTCCAAAAATGGTCCATTCAAAAAATGCTGTTAAAGGTGGCCCCAAGCATGTAATGATAGCTACTTGGGACGGACGTATTCGAGCTAAAAGCCAATACCATAGAAAATATGCAATTCCTGATGCAAAAATACCTATATATATAATGGCCAATATAGCTTTCGAAGTAATTTGAGAATAGTCTGCTGTAAAAACAGACCATATCCCAAAAGGGACATAAAGAAAAAAACCAAATGTGATGACAACGAAGGTTGTTTCAAGCGCTCCATATCTTTCCACTATAGGTTTACCCAGTGTAGTATAAAGAGCCCAAGCAAACAGAGCAACCATTAGTAGTAGATCTCCATTTATAGTATCTCTACGAAAAGAAATGAATTCTCCTAAAAATAATATTCCAACACCTAAAATTGCTAAGACAATACCCGCCCATTTCCACCATCTTAATTTTTCTATACGTAACCAAAGAGCCAAAAGTAAGACCCAAGCCGGAGTAGTAGCATATAATAAAGCTGGATGGGAAGCAGGAGTATATTGAATACCAGCTAAAAAAGTGATTTGATTAAGCGGAACGGCTAGAAAAGCTAATGTTACAAACCGCCATTTATCTATAGGAAGAAGATTAATTGTTTTACCCATTGACTTCATTAATACATATAAAGTAAAACTCCCAATCAAAAAACGAAAAAAAGCCACCGCCCATGGAGAAAGATTCATCACAGCTTCCTTCGCGGCTATATTAGTGAATGAGAATAAAAAAGAAACACCAATAATCGCGAGAAATATTGTTGCTTTATTTTCTTTTGTTTTCACCTATTTTAAACTTAGGAAAGAACTGTCCCGTTGTAAATATATACTGATGATATTTTTCTCCAAACTTCTCTATAAGAAACTGTTCTTCATCTCTTATATGCCATGCCCAAAAGATACTTATGGGTATAACTGAAAATAATACAACCCATGATAGAGATAAAAGAAAAGCAATGCCAGTCCCACTCCAAATAAAAGCACTATAAAATGGGTGTCTAGTCAAGGCATATGGTCCAGAAGTAATTAATTCCATACCCTGTTTCGAAAATGGCAAATGCATCAAGCTCCAAACAATTGTAAGACTAAAATCAATAATAAAATACATTAAAAGGATGTTTAAAAATCCCTTGTTCATATTTATTGTAGGAACATTGAATAATAGTTGAAAAGCCAAGCCCGAAATCCAAATGAACAACGTAATAGCCAGACCTTTTGTACAAACTTGGTTCAATTATAGGTTAGATTGAAAAACTGGTTTTTAGGTTTTCCAACAATAATTTAAATCAATTTAATGGAAATTAAATCAAGCCTGAACGAGATTAACCAGGTACAATATTAACTAAAAAAGCTTTAGATGCCTTTGAATAAAATAGACCATAACCATCGATAATATTGCTTTGAGGAAGCAAATATTGGTTCTGAGCAACTGGATCACCACTATAATAATTATAGTATGAATCATCTGTTGCCGAAAAAGTTATCAAATGCAATCCATAATAATTAAAAAATAACCAACTCATTGGTACTGGACTTTCAACAACTTGCCAAACAAATGGATTAATACGATAAGGATCTCCATTATCAAGACGTAAATAATCCTCTTTCCAAATTTGATATAAAAAGGTGGTGTCATATATCAGATTTACAAAAGTTGAATCAAAAATTTGATTCTTATTGTAATCTATAAATTGCTCTGAACTACTATCAAATAGCCCGTTACTATTTTCATCTATGTATGGCTCTAAACCTCTTGACTCAGCCTCTAGGGCTAATGAAGAAATTTGAATAGTACTATAATCTTCAGAATTAAAATCAATAAGGAAAAGAGGAAAAGATGCAAAGCTTCCTACATAACAACCTTGGTCTCGATAAAAAGCTGTGGAAATTCGAGTAAAGTCAATTGTTGAAATGATATCTTCAAAGTTCTCACGTTCTTGAAGTAAACTAATATCAAAATTACTTGTATTGACGGAATCAACAAGTTTTTCTTCCCCATCGCATATATAAGACCAATTTGCAGGACTATTAAATTCTATTTTTTCGGGAGTTTTTGTTTCACTATAGACTGTATAGTTTTGCCAAATCACGGCCAATTTATAAGTTTTACCAGGATCAATAATGACAGAGTCCCGAGTAATATAACGTCCTGGTTTACCATTTACCGGAAACAATGTATCAACCACAGTTGAGCCTTCCGATTGAAGAGTAACAAGTGCATCGCTAATAAAAAGCGAGGTAGGATCTTTTTCTTCTTCAATATCGCCAGACACGGACACGATACATGTGTCACCAAGTACTCCCATTGGAAAGCCCGCAGTTAAACTTGCATAAACAACAAGTTTTTCTTCATATTTTGCTGGATCTTCATCTATGCAAGAGAATGTGATTGTGAGCGACAAAATAAATATAATTTTTTTCATTTTAAAAATTGATGGAAACTCCAAATGTTGGAATCAATGGAAAAATAGAAATTTCATTACGAGAAATTCTAGTCTCATCTGGTTCATCTACATTCGTTTCACCTCTATCCGGAATGTAATTGTCATTAGTATCGTGTTTATCCTGTACCCAGTCTCCATCATCATCTAGTCCGTTATACATACTTCCGGAATTATATGTATATCTAAAAATGTTTTTTCTTTTATATGCATTAATAACCTGAAAATAAAAATCCATTTTTTCAAACCTCTTAGTTTGAATGTGTCGAATTATAGAAAAATCTAAACGATGAAAAGGAGGATAACGACCAGAATTTCGACTTCCAGGAATTGTTCTAAACTTAACTGTTCCAGCCCCAGAAACACCATAGTCTAAATCTTCAAGAAAATATCCTAATATGGGAGTATAAGCTTGTCCACTTTGATAGGCCCATTTCCAATTAATATCCCATTTTTTATTAATCCTATAGTTACCAATAAAATTAAAGGCATGACGACGATCCCAGTTTGTGAAAAAAGCGGTTTCATCAATAATTTTCCTCGATATTGAATAAGTATATGCAAGCCACCCGGTAAATTTACCAGTCAGTTTCTGAGTAAACACTTCTAATCCATATGCATAACCATCAGAAGGAATAAAGTTGTCAGATATTGACTCACTTGAAATAACTTCATCCGTAGAAGCTCTTGTTTCTACAAATGTCAACATATTCTGCAAATCTTTATAATAACCTTCTACTTGAATTTTATATTTGGACCCAAGATATTCCTCGTATCCTAACACAACTTGCTGGGATCCACCAGCACCAACAGAAGTATCTATGGCCACCCAAAAGTCCAATATACTTGGATTATAATCATCCTGTACTGTCTGAATGAATTGATGATAATTCCCTATGGCAAAATTGATATAACGGTCATCCGTCAACAAGTATTTTATTCCCAGTCTAAAATCAGGGAATAATCTTAAGTTTCTTTCTGAATAAGAATTAAGTCTGAAACCTGGTTCTAGTATTATTTTTTCACCGACAGATATTTTTGTTTTTAAATACGCCGCCATGTCATACGGACTTCTATTTACATCATATAATGTTGTATCTCCAAAAGAGCTACTATATATAAAACCCAATCGTTTTCCCTGAAAACCAAATTTCCAAACTAGATCCTTTTTTTGAAAAAAGGTGAAATTGGCCGCAAAAGTTTGATCATTTATATTATTATCATTAACAAGACCTGACTCACCACCCAAGCCAAATAAAGTTTTAAATTGGCTTGCAGCTAAAAGAAAGTTTCCAATGACAAGATCACTAAAAAGTTTTCTGTAAGCAAGGCTAAAAGTTTGATTTCCCCAATTAGCCCTAAACCCTAAATCGTCAAAATTAAAGTCATCTAAACCACCGTAGAAACTTAGACTGAGCCTGTCAGTATTTGATAAATCTGAAAAGATATGTCCCTGAATATCATAAAAATAATAAGGAACCTTAGCATCAGTTAAGTTAAGGTCATTAGCAAGTTCTAAAGTTTTATCAATATAAGTACGACGCCCAGCTAAAAGCCAAGCGCCTTTATAAAAAGGCCCTTCTAAAGTAGTTTGAGCAGATAATAATGAAACATTTGCACTCCCATCAAATTTTTTTCTGTTACCTTCTCTGCTAGTAACATTTAGGACAGCAGATAATCGACCTCCATATTCTGCATTATATCCTCCTTTGATTAATTCAGCATCTTTTACAGCATCAACAATAAAGTTGGAAAATACTCCGCCTAGATGGGATGGGTTGTATACTGTAATTCCATCAAGAAGAATAAGATTCTGATCTGTATTCCCTCCTCTAATAATTAAACCCGTGCTGAATTCTGATGAAGTAAGAACACCTGGAAGAGCCTGAATAGCCCTGAAAATATCTGGCTCAGCTAAGGCTGGAAAACCTTTTATTTGACGAGGAGACAGATTGACTTTCCCAGGTTGAATATTGACTTTTCGTTTTATTCGCTCACCTTCCACAACTACTTCCTCAGATTCTAAAATGATAGGAGAAAGATCAATATTGCGATTAATTATATCAGCTCCTCCAAATGAAAAGTTCTCTCTGTATTCTTCATAACCTAAATAACTTACAACAAATGTATAGTCACCTGAATTAATCCCATCTAAAACATAATAACCATTTCTATCTGTAGCCATCCCCTGACCTGTTTCTAATAAAAAGACATTAGCACCCATAAGTACTTCTCCTGTCTCAGCATCGCTTATAAAGCCATTAATTCTAGAAGATTGAGCTAGCAACCCAGAATAAATAAATGCTAGAACCATCACAATTAATTTTTTATACACTTTTGTATACTCTTTCTTTATTTGCTGAATTAAAGGAGCATGATAGCTCTTCAGGAAAAGGACGAAAAAAGGTCTGTTTCTTAAGATAATCCACGTCAAATCTAATAATCCATGACCAAGATAAATTATTCAGTACACTGAGAGGTACTATACCATTTCGAAATTTAGTTAATGTGTCAAGAAAAAATGCTTTTTCACTCGACTTAAGTTTTTCGGAGAAATATCCTAGTACATGCATATAGGTGTTAATGTTTGCTACCTTCCTTGGTTGTTTTCTAAAAACAAGACGAAGTAATTTTTGATATTTTCCAAGAACAAACTTCAGCCCTAAATTTTTTTGAGAGGAAACCAATTTTCCCATTTCTCTCATTAATTTTTGATTATATGTCATTAACAGATATTTGTTCCTAGCATGAAAATTTATCAAACTAACAGGAGTTGGATATTGCAATAATTCTCGGAAAGAGGATAAAGTGAAAATTGATGTCAAAAAATGTTCCCGCAAAAACTGGTTTGTTAATCGTCCTTCTTCTTCTTTTGGGTAATTAGGGTAAATTTTTTTTACATGATTAGCAAATATCCCTACATCTTTAAATGCCATTGGAGATTTTTCTATAGAGGGATATACTTTCACATCCTTTATTCCGCATGAAGGAGAGTGACCTTTTAAAATAAAACCATCAATTGCCTTTAGTTGAGATAAAAATGACTCTGCAAATTTATCCATCTTCGTTGTCAAGTCTTTTTTTGTTACTGGTTGTTTTAACCGAATATTTCCTTGTTCTTTTACAAGTCGTATTGGTGCTCGTGGAACACCAAGTCCAATTTCAACCTCAGGACATATAGGAACAAACTCAACATAGTTAGCAAGTTGGTTTATTAGCTGGTCTAGTATTTTTTCACCATTATAGCGACAAGCATCAAATTCAAGGCATTTGCTAATTACGATTCTTGGTTTCAGCATTTTTTCGTTAAACATATGTTATTATTCATAGGAACCATCCAATAGATCTAATACCTCTGTTCGTATTTTATCCGAAATCTCATATCTATCTTTATAGGTTTTCTTAGTTATTGAATAAGGTTTTCCTATGATCACTTTAAGAGGGTTTTTTCGTGTACCTGTTATAAAAATTTTTTCTATGTTAGCTTGAGAGCAAATTGCGATAGGGACAATTTTCATCTCTGTATACATTGCCAATATGGCACCCCCTGGACGAAATGGTCTCACTTGACCATCTTTGAAGTAAGTTCCTTCTGGGAAGATAACCAAAGAACTTGTCTGTGTCTTGATTTTTTTTGATATGCGCCTCAGAGTAAGTTGAGCCTTAGTAGAATTAGAACGATCGATAAAGATATGACCTTTCAGTGCTGCATACCAACCAGCGAAAGGAACTTTTCTAAACTCTTCTTTAATTACAAAAACAATATCTCTTTTAAGTGCCATATATAATAATGCTATATCAGCCTCATGAGTGTGATTACTCATAAAAACATATGATTCACCAGGTGTTAAGTTTTCATATCCATCAAGTTCATAGTGAATTCCACTTATAGTAAAGACCCATTTTGACCACAACCAGGTAAGAAACCAAGGCCGACGGTTTTGCAATATAATACTAAATAAAACATCTATTGGAGCAAGGATAATGAATGCAACTATCATATTAATTACAATCCAAATTGATCTAATAATATTTAATCCTTTCATTATTATCTAATAGCTAATAATAGACGGGGGTAATGTTAAAATGCGATGGTCAGTTTAATTTAAAATGTCAGATTTAAGTTCTTCTGATAGTGGTTTTATATTTGATTTATAGAACTTGATCAATTGACCCTCTTCATTCACAAGATATTTACAGAAATTCCAGGTTGGATCTTGGTCATTCCAACCATTAAGCTTTGGATCGGTTAGCCAATGGTAAATAGGATCCATATCCTTTCCTTTAACCGAAATCTTTGCGAACATTGGAAAACTGACATCATAATTTAATGAGCAGAATTCAGCTATTTCTTCATTAGATCCTGGTTCCTGAGCACCAAAATTATTCGCAGGGAAACCAAGCACGACTACCTTATCTCCTAGTTGTTCATGAAGTGTTTGCAAGCCTTTATACTGACCCGTATACCCGCAATGAGAAGCAACGTTAACAAATAGAATCTTTTTCCCTTTGAATTTATTTAATGAGATTTTTTGACCATCAATAAGTTTTGCCTGATATGAATATATTGACTGTTTTGGATCAACATTTCCTTTGGGCTCAACAATTTGATTCATGAACATTGATTTCAATACAAGTAAAGGTGCTGTAAATAATGACACAATTATTATTCCTTTTATAATTTTTTTATACATTATTTTCTCCAAACCGAGATCGGTTTTTCCATATAAGAAAGTCTTCAACAATCATATAGCTTGTTGGAACTAAAATCAAAGTAATTACTGTTGCAAATACAACTCCAAAAGCTAATGAGACCGCCATTGGTATAAGAAATTTTGCCTGGATACTTTTTTCAAGAAGCAGAGGTACTAGGCCTACAAATGTTGTTAGAGAAGTTAGTAAGATAGGTCTGAATCTTCTAGGGCCAGCTTGCATAGCAGCTTCAAATGCACTATAACCATCTTTGCGGTATCGATTGATAAAGTCAACCATTACAAGGGAATCATTAACCACCACACCCGACAATGCAACAACTCCTATTATTGATAGTATTGACATATTTATTCCCATTATAAAATGACCCGCAACCGCACCTGTTAATCCAAATGGGATGGCTGACATAACGACCAGAGGTTGAAAATATGAACGGAATGGAATGGCCAATAAAGCATACACAACAAATAAAGCTATGATAAAGTTTTTCCCAATCGATGCAAAGTTTTCGTTTTGTTCACTCTGTTCTCCTTCAAGGGAATAGCTAACGGAAGGATAATCCATTAAAATATCGGGAATATCTTTATTAATAATAGATGTAACTACCTCATTGCCAGAAGTGACACCAAGATCAACCTCAGCCGTAATATTTACTGACCTCTTTCTATTAACTCTCTGAATTGAAGCATAACTGTTAGAAAGCTCCATGGAAGCTAGTTGTTTAAGGGGTATTTCTTGACCTTGATTTGTCCTGATATTCATTGTTTCCAAATTCCCCATTGAACGTCTTTCTTTTTTAGGATAACGCACCATAACCTTTATTTCATCTCTTCCCCTCTGAAAACTTTGTGCCTCATCCCCAAAGAATGCCTGCCTTACTTGGCGTGCTAGATTAAAATTGTTAATTCCATAGTTTGTTGCCTCATCAAGAAGGGTGAGTTTTACTTCTTCTTTTCCAATAATAAAACTGTCTTTAATATCAAACACCCCATCATATGCTGATAGTCTTTCTTTTAGCTTAACTGTTACTGCTTTTAGAGAAGCAATATTATTACTTGTAAACTGAATATTTACAGGAGCTCCAGCAGTAAAGAGGCTAGAGGCAAAAGATAATTCTTTCACTCCTTGAATAGGTCCTGTTAATTCTCTCCATCTATTAGCTATTTCGCTAGCACCAATCGGTCGATCTTCACCAGGAGACAGTTCAATAACTAATTCTGCCACATGGGACCCTAAAAAAGTAGCTGATAAACTCCCTGGTCCTCTTGAAGATGTAGTGGTCGCAGGCTGGTCTCCAACAGTCGCTAACATATTTACAAATATTTGTTCATCAGGAAATTCCATTTCAAGTTGATGCCGGAGTTGATTTGCAGACACTTCTAATTTTCTCAGACCTATTTCTGTAACAGAAATAGGTGTTCCTTCAGGATAATATAAAGCTGCCGTTACACCATCATCTTCAAGAGGTGGGAAAAAAGAAAATTTCATCCAACCTCCTCCAAGAAAACCAATCGTTATAATAAATACTGAAGTGGCAATAGCAGCTGTTAAACCTCTATCATTTAAGGCACGCCTTAGAACTGGTTTATAAAACTTTTCAATTATAATAATTAATCCATTCTTAATCCTATCCTGAAATTTGCTCCACCTTGAACTAATTTTTCGCATTATAGAAAATCGAGGTTCCACTGCCTTAATATGGGCTAAATGAGCTGGGAGAATAGTAAGAGACTCAAATAAAGACCAGAATAGAACAATGATTGTTACTGTAGGAATAATAGACCAGATATCTCCAATATCTCCATCTACAATCAACATAGGAGAAAAAGTGACCATAGTTGTAAGTACAGCAAAAGTTACAGGGGTTGCAACTTGAGAGGCTCCTTTAATAGAAGCCTCAAAATTTGAGAGCCCTCTTTCCTTCCAGTTGAAAATATTTTCGCCTACAATAATAGCATCATCAACCACTATACCTAGAACTAGAATAAATACAAAGAGAGAAAGCATATTTATTGAAACACCAGCACTAGGTAAGAGCCAGAAACCTCCCATAAACGAAATGGGAATTCCTAAGGATACCCAAAATGCTAATTTGGGCTTTAAAAAAATAGCTAGCACAAGAACGACAAGTATTAAACCCAAATATGCATTTTTCACCAACAATTCAATTCGACCCCTCAAAATTCTCGCTTCATCCATCCATGGTGTGATGTGAGCCCCAGAGGGCAATTGTTCTTGCTTTAATTCACAATATTCTCTGACTGTGGATGAAATATCTACTGCATTTTGATTTCCTACTCTATAAACACTTATTAACAATGCTGTTTCATTATTGAAGCGTTGATCTAGATCCACATCAGCAAAGGTGTCTTCTATGGAAGCTATATCCTTAAGAATCAACATAGATCCATCAGGTTGTGCCATTATTGGAATATTTTCAAATTCACCTTTTGAATAGGCTTGCCCTTTTGTTCTAATTAGTATTTCACCAACTTCTGTATCAACTGAACCACCTGGTATATCTAAAGAAGAAGCACGAATTGCTGTACTTATAAGATCAAAAGAAAGTCCGTATTTCTTAAGCGTTGATTCTGATATCTCAATTGATATTTCTCGTGGTTTTTTACCTTTTATCGCTGTAGATGTAATACCGTCCAGGTCATTAATCTCATCACGAATGTCCTCCGTAAGATTTACTAAGCTTTCTTCGCTCATATCTCCAGAGACAGCTACTGTTATTACTTCTGACACTGCCACAAACTGCTTTACCGTGGGTTGTTCAACGTCATCAGGAAAGTTGTCAATTGCATCAATCTGAGCTTTTATATCAGTTCTCATTTGATTGATATCTTCTCCAGGCAACAATTCTACAGTCACAGTGCCTACATTTTCTGAGGCATTTGAGGATATTCTTTTTACCCCTTCCAATCCCTGCATTTTTTCTTCAATAGGAATGCAGATTCCTTCTTCAACATCTTCAGGAGAAGCGCCAGGATAAATAACACTTACATTAATGACGCCTGGTTCAATTGCTGGAAAGACTTCGAGGTTTGTATTCGGCAAAGTAAATAGTCCTGCTAGAATAATAATTGCCATAGAAAGGTTAGCAGCTACACTATTTTCTACAAACCAACGGATTATTTTTTCCATATTTAGTTACGACGCCTTTCTGCATCCATTCTAACTTGCATTCCGTCAATTATCACACCTAGACGAGTCATGAGAATCTCATCTCCAAAAAATAGCCCTTCCTTAATAAATGCCCTGTCACCATCCTCTCGAATAATCTGTATCTCTCTTTTCGAAAGGATACCTTCTTTATTTGTCACCCATACTAAATCCTTGTCATAAATCACATGTCTAGGTAGGATAACCACATCACGAAGTTTCTTACCTTTAATATCCGCGTTAACATATAAACCCACTTTTAAGGGAATGGAATTGGATAATAAACGATACGGATTAGGAATCCGTGCAACAACCGACAACATCCTTGTTCTAGGATCTATTTCTGCCTCAGACCTAACAATTGTGCCTTTCCATTCATAAGAATTACCACCTAGATCAGCAGACACAATAACTTCAGGTTGTTCTTCAGGCTTGATTAAATTTCCATCAAATGGAATTTCTAAAAAGTCTAAATCCTTATTAGCTATTGGCAATCTTACTTCAACATAATCTATAGCATAAATTATGGCCAAAGGTGTACCTGGGGTAACAATGGCGCCAACGTCAATATTTTTATTTCTAACCCGGCCAGGAAATGGTGCAGTAATTAAAGAACGGTCTAGATTCCTTTTCGCTTGTTCATAGGCTGCTTCTGTCGCTGCAAGCAAAGCTTTCGCTTGGGCAAGCTGTGGCTTTCTAAGAGCGAGCGCTGACGCTTCTCCATCCCCAACTTTTTCCCACTCTTGCCTAGCTAACTCAGATTCAGCTTCTTCACGGCTAAGAGCAACTCTTGCTTGGGATAAATTGGATTGAGCAGAAATTAATGCTAATTCGTAATCTCGTGGATCTAACTTCAACAAAGTGTCCCCTTGAGAAAAAGTAGCACCGTCAGAAAGTTTTTCAGCTACCCATAACACCCGGCCAGCAATTTCTGAAGTTAGATTAATTTCAGTCCTAGGAATCACAGCACCTTGTGACTTTACTATAACCTGAATATCCGTAGGTTCCACCATCATGGTGTTAACTAGTGGAGGGATATATTGTCGCTTAGAGGCGCCCGCTTCAGGTTTCAGACCTATAAGAATTAGGGCTAGTATAAAACTAACCACCACCATGATTCCTGGAATTAACTTTTTCTTATTTATCATGATTGATCCATTTCCACAGTTTTTGAATTAAAAGAACCCCCTAAAGCAAGCATGAGACGCAAACGACTGTCAACTCTTTGTCGTTGCATTGATAGAAATTGGGATTGTGAAGTAAACCATTGATTTTGACTGTTTAACACAGTAATAAGATCCGTCAAACCAGCGTCATACCGTTCAACAGATAAGTCATAAGCAGCCTTAGCTTGAAATACCGCTAATTCTAGCGATATCATTTGACGGTTAACTGATGCTTCCGCAGCAATGGCTTGTTCTACTTCAGCTAGAGCTAAAAGAGATTTTTTTACTAAATCAATTTCAGCCTGCGAAAGCTGTGATTCATTCATTGCAACATTGGCTCTTAACCTACCACCCTGAAAAATTGGGGCTGTAATATTTGTTCCCATATTCCAAACACCATAGTCTCCATTTAAAATGTCTTTTAATTCGTCTGTTGAGGTTCCAGCGGAACCAGTAAGGTCAATTCTAGGCAACAATGAACGTTTCGCTTCAGCCACTCGATATCCTGCACTCTCTACTTTTGATACAGCTGCTTTAATATCCGGACGTCTTAACAATAAATCAGAAGGTAAACCGGATGGTATTGGAGGCAGAGCCTGAGGAATTTCAACAGATATTTCTAAAGATGCTGAAGGATAATTCCCGATTAGAATTTCAAGATTCCTAAGAGAGTTCAAATATTGTACCCTACGAGCTTCCATCTGCACTTGAGAAATTGCAAGAGATGACTGCGCTAGTCTATAATCTAGAGATGATCTTAACCCTTCTTTGAATCGGACTTCCACTAGAGCTAAAACTTCTTCAAGTGCTATCACAGTATTTTGGGAAAGATCAAACTGTTGACGTGCCTCAACCGTAACATAGTATGCTTGCACAAATTGAGTAAGCAATGAAAAAGATAAGTAAGCCAAATCATATTCAGCTGAAGCATAATCTTTAAATGCCGCTTTTCGACTGTTCAATGCTCTTCCCCAAATATCAACTTCCCATTGCAGAGAAAGATTCAAACCATAGCTATCTGATTCAAAACTAATAACTTCATTTGATGCCTGGTTAGAGATTGTGTCTTGACCTAAACCAGGACCATCGGAAAAAAGATCAGAAAAACCAAATCCTGATAAATTTTGTTGTCCTTTACTACTCGATCCGTTTAATCCTAAGGAAGGGGAAAACCCTGCGCCATTTATTATTGCCAAATTTTTTGCCGATTTTAGTTGCTGTAAAACAGATTGAAGATCAGGGCTTTTTTCTCGGAATAAATATAAGGTTTCCGTCATTTTTTCATCTTCAAAAGCTGACCACCAAGTACCAGTAAAAACTTCTGTCTCTGGTAAAGGTGATGACCAAGCATTAGGAATTTCACCTTCCAAAAAATTGTTTTTGTACTGTTGGTTTCCAGCGCAGTTCCAAAGAATACTCACAAAAAATAACAATAAAATTTTAATTTTATTAATTTTTGACTGAACCATTGCTATCAGAAACATAAGAGTTTTTATTAATATAATCATTAATAGCAAACTTAGATTTGCAACCATTATAGCTCATATAACGAACTAGACCAAAAACAGACCTTTCGAACCAAGGTCGATCATGAACGCCCCCAATACTCCATGCGATACCAGTATATCCATTGGGGTCATTTCCATCTATTTCATATTTGTTATTTAATGCAATAGCATGTTTTAATGCAATCTCAGGAGAAAAGCTCCATTCAAGTATCTTTTTTGCCCAATACATTCTCATATATCCATGCATTTTCCCATTGAATTTCATTTCCTGCTGAGCCGCATTCCAAAGAGGATCATGAGTTTTAGCTTCCTCCAACATTTCCAATGTATAAATATGTTCTCGCTCATCTTCTCTATGAGCATCCAATGATTTTTTTGCCCAAGCAGGAAAACCCTCGAAATCATCATATTTTTCATTGTAACAGCAAAAGTTGTCTGCAAGTTCCCTTCTTATGATTAACTGTTCGAGGAAAGCTTCTTGTTTTTCTTCTTCTATATTTGACTCTAGAATAGATAAAGCTACACGCAGAGCAGATAATTGGCCAAAATGGAGATATGGAGATAGATTAGATTGATAATTGCTGTTAGGATTATTTCTTTTAGAATTATACTTGGTCAGATGATGATCAATAAAAAATCTTAACTGATCTAAACCAGCCTGTTCGCCAGGTAGAAATTCGGTTTTTTTTGTATTACTTATGTCTATTCCAATTTTATTTATTAGTTCATTCCAGTTTATTGGCATCTTTGTATTAACAGGAGGAATAGGATGGATTTCAAGCTGTTTAGGCTCTACAAGATAAGCAGGTAAAAGCTTATTTATTTTGGGTCGTATTGTCCTTGCTGCATATTCTTGCTTATTAGAGGCTTCCCATACAGGAACAATGTTATGTGTATCAACTTGATAAAATGCAAAATTAATTTTATTCAAAACTTTTTTCACTCTTATTCTATCCTCTCGAAGAGGAGAAAAATCTGTTATAAGCTTTCCCGCATCAACTTCATCCAAGAATTGTGGTATTACTAGCTCATCATTTCCAATAAGTACTGAAAAACTTATTTTTAGTTTTTTCAAATCTTTTTCTATTTCTTTCAAGCCCAAAATAAGAAAATTAAGTTGATACCTATTTAATTGCGGATTGTTCTGGGGGAAATGAAAGAATACTTCAAGTTGAGTCTTATTTTCTTTTGCTAATTTTTGACTATACAATAAAGCATAATTATCCTTAACTCGCTGATCTCTATTCATCCAATAAACAATGGACCCGTGAGAATCAACACCCCCATTTAAATTTTTTACTCTTTTTGAATTCATTGTCTTTTTTTCATTAGAAAATGCCCAACAAACCATTCCTTCCCATCATTGAATGCAAATAATTCTTCACACGCCATCCAGAAAATTCGCCAACGATAAAACCATAAGTTGGAATCTTCGCCATAAAATTGACGAAATGTTTTCATTATAATTTCACGTTTTTTATCCTGATTTGATAGCCAGGCTCGACAAGTTTTTTTATAATGACGACCATTTACTTGCCAACTGTTTATTAAAACTAAATCATCTTGGAAATAATCCAAAAGGTCAAAAGAGGGCATCATCCCCCCAGTGAAAAAATAGCGCGTCATCCAATCTGAATTGGAATTTACTTCATAAGGATATGCATAGTCTTTATGGCAGAAAAAATGTAAAAATAAGCTACCATCTTGTTTTAGCCAGCTTGAGATTCTTTCTAACATAAGCTTATAATTCCTCATGTGCTCAAACATTTCAATGGAAACTATACGATCAAACCTAAGAGCCGTATCAAATTTATTCATATCTGCTTTTATGAATGACACATTAGAATAGCCTCTATCACGACATACTTGACGAATATAGTTACCTTGATCATTAGAATTAGAAACTGAAACGATATCACATAGTGGATAATTCTCAGCAACATATAAAGAGAAAGAGCCCCAGCCACAACCTAGATCTAAAATTTTCATGCCATCTTTAATTCCACTACGTTCAGCTGTCAAATGTAACATCTGGTTTTCTGCCTCTTCTAAAGTGTTCACATTAGAATCCCATACACATGAACTATACTTCATACGTGGCCCTAAAACTTGTTCGAAAAATTCAGCAGGTACCTCATAATGCTGTTTATTCGCTTTGCCAGAAGAAAATGCTACGGGACTTTCTTTCATTGAATTAACCCAACCCGTTTTTTGATCATCTACATGCACACTATATAAATTGGATTGCTCCTTTAATTTTGCTTTCATTAATTGACGAATACCTATACGTATCAACCAGTCTGGCAAAAAATTCTTTTCAGCAAATGGAATTACTTTAGATATCATTAATATGTTATTGTGGCCTCTTTACCAGGACGAGCAAATACCATTTGAACATCACCAATATGGTTTTCCAAAAAGGCCGCTTCACATGAAGCTAAATAAACCTCCCAAAGCCTGCAGAAAGATTCCGAAAAGCCAAGTGAATAAATTTCTTCAATCTTTTTGTTAAAACGTTTTCTCCATTCCCGTAATGTTAGAGCATAGTGATTGGTAATATCTTCTAAATGTACAAATCTCATATCAGAATGGTTTTTTATATGTTCATTGATCTGAGAAATACTTATAAGACTACCACCTGGGAAAATATACTTTCTGAGAAAATCAGTACCTCGTAAATACTGTTTAAAGTTTTGTTCAGACATGGTTATTCCCTGAAAAGCTATCAATCCATTAGGCTTAATCAAAGAACAACATTTTTTTATAAAAGTTGACATGAATTGAGGCCCTACTGCTTCAATCATTTCAATAGAAACTAGCTTGTCAAAGCTTCCTGTTAAATCACGATAATCTTTTTGAAGAACAGTAATTTTATTATCTAAACCTGCTTGTCTAATTCGTGCTGAAGCAAAATTAAATTGTTCTTTTGAAATAGTAGTGGTCGTAATAGAACAGCCATAGTGTTTAGCGGCATGAATAGCAAAACTACCCCATCCGGTTCCAATCTCTAGCAAAGTATCCTGGGATGTTAAACCAATCTTACGGCATAATCTGTCTAGTTTCTCAATTTGGGCATCTCTAAGACTCATTTCTGGTTTTGAAAAAATGGCGCATGAATAAGTCAAGGTCTTATCTAGAAAAACTTTAAAAAAATCATTGCTCAGATCATAATGTGCTCGAATATTTTTTTTGCTCCCAACTTTCGTGTTTGGATTAAGTCGAATATATAGCCAAAGCAAAGGTTTAGTTATCATGGCAAAACCTTTTTCTAAATTATCCGCTGCTATATCATCCCTTATAATCATCCGTGCAAGTGCCACCAAATCATTGCAAGACCAATGGCCTTCAATATAGGATTCTAATGCACCTATACTTCCTCTCGTTAATAATAAAGAGTAAAACTCCGAGGAATAAATTGAAATTTTTACGCTGAGATTACTATTTACATTTCCAAAAGTTTTCTTTGAATGACCTTCTATTATTTCAATTGATCCTTCACTTAGATTATGTAGTTTTTTATGAACCAATCTTCTCATAATGTTTCTAGAACCTGGAAATGAGAATGGTTTTTTAATTTTATTGGTTTTTTCTGATATAAATGTTTTTTCTGCCATGCTTTTACATGGTTTTTGGTTTGCCAGGATTAGAATAAAAAGTTGCTCCCTTTAACCAAAGTTTAACGGCCTGCCAATGAATAGCTGAGACTACTCTTAGGGTAATAAAGGGGAATTGTGTAACAATTTTTAAAAGTTGAGTTTCATTAAACGCATGTTTTCTGAGTCTTAAGATAGCCTCATGCATTGTTTGTGAACCTTTCAAATTCTTAATTTCAACCAATAAACGCTCTTTAGGTTCTGAAAAAAGAAATCTGTACTTATGATCCATTTGAAAAAAAGGAGAGACATGCAATTCTTTCTGTTGTTGATTTGTTATATTCTTTAATCCAGCTTCATCTGGTTCTCTTTCAATAACATAACTGTGCCGCTCCTTCCATGGAGTATTTGTCACCTCGGCTATAACTGTTTCTACTTCTTCTCCAGATTTATCAAAACAATAATAAAAACTGGCTGGATTAAAACAATGTCCAAAGTAACGAAGATGCGTGAGTAGTCTTATAGGGCCTTCAACTTTTTTCCCAATTCTTTTAAAAACAAGATCTTGGACTGCTTCTCTAAGATCTAATTTGGATCCTGAGAGATAATCTTGTCTATGAAATGATATCAAGGCAGAACGATTAACCCCCCAAAACAATGATTGGGGTAGCAATATATCAATCTCATCTAAATCAATATAAGCCATAAAAATTTTGTATTTGAAGTGATGAGACATTGGCTGAAACCTTTGGTGAAAAATATCCCCTGTATAGATAGCACTATTCATTAAATCGATTCAACTCCGAAACGCCTGCAAACATCCAGTGCACTCTTGACACCATCTTCATGGAACCCATATTTCCAATAAGCTCCAGCATAATATGTATTGTTTAAACCATTTATCTCATGTTTGCGATTTTGTGCATTTACTGTTGTTTTATTATAAACCGGATGATTATAGATTATTCTTTTTAGAACTTTTTCCGGCTTGATTCTCTCCTCCATATTTAAGCTAACACAGATTGTATCAGGACATTTAATCGATTGTAACATATTCATGTTATAAGTAAGTGAAACCTTATTTTCTTTTTTTAGCGGAATATTACTATTCCAACTCGCCCAAATTCGCTTACGAAGAGGCAGTACGGAGGTGTCTGTATGAAGCAACGCAATATTTTCTTGGTAAGGAATAGAAGATAGTATTTCTGTTTCTTTAGACGTTGGATCTTGTAGCATTTCTAATGCTTGATCACTATGACAAGCAAGAATTACAGCGTCAAAGTTTGCTGTGACATTATTCCCTGTCTTCAATTTTACTCCTTCAGGTTTTCTTGTGATTCGCACCACTTTTGAATTAAGTCTAATGCTGTCAGAGAAACGAGCAACCATTTTTTTTATATATTCTCTTGCCCCTCCCTTTATAACTCTCCATTGGGGATGATTATTTATTGACAGCAGTCCATGATTATTGAAAAAACGGGCAAGATAATCAATAGGAATTGATTTCATTAAATCCGGAGATGTTGACCAAATTGCTGAAGCCATTGGGATAACAAATTTTTCGAACGTCATAGTATTTATTTTCATCTTATCCACAAATTGTTTAACTGTCTCTTGAGAATCAACATCTTTATCCAAAAGTTTTCTTGCACCTTTGTTAAATTCCAAAATCCCATTTAACATTCCAAAAAATTCTGTTCTTAGCATATTTTTTCTTTGACCAAACAATGAATTAAGTGAGGTGGGTTTATATTCAAGACCCGTTCTTTCACATTTAACACTGAAACTCATATTGGAAGATTGAGTTTGAACATTTAATTGTCTCAGAATTTTTTTGAATAAAGGGTATGTTTTTTCATTATATACAATGAAACCTGTGTCAATAGCGTAAGTTGATCCTTCAAGTTCAATATCAATGGTGTTGGTATGTCCACCCAAATAATTGTTGGCCTCAAAAAGCGTAATCTTATGAGCATCTGATAAAAGATATGCACAAGTCAATCCTGAAATGCCAGAGCCTACTATTGCAATATTCATAGTTTACCACAAACCAAAATCTGCGACTTTAATTTCATGTGACATCTCAACCATTATACTATCTAGCTTTTCTTTCCTTTATTTTTATTATTATCTCATTGTGCCGAAAAGGGGGAATTGCCCATGGTGAATTGTATTGGGCAACTATAGCTGGATCTATAATTTTGTAGTTCTTTGTCTCTATGAACTTTTTTAGTTTTCTTGTGAGATATTTTACTCGATTATCTGTAGCCCAGCCACCAAAATTAATTACAGCAGTTAATCCTAAATTCTCTGATCTTACCTCTATATCTTCTGACAAAGGTTTAGGAAGTGACTTAATAGTAAATTCTTTCGGCATTACAAAAGAGATTTTATATGATTGATAATGTTCTTGTTCTTCTAAAGTAGTCATTACCGGAGCAGTCATAGCTATTGCAAGATTAGCTGAATTTTTGCCGAAAATAAATTGTGCAATTCTTTTGAACCCCGTATATGTTGCTTCACGATATGAAGCTTTAACAGCAGTCGTGGCAAGAATCATAGATTCGTAATAACGAATTTCAAATCTTCCTGTTTTAAAAATCATATTATATTTAGGTGTTTCAATACGCTGATTGTCAAGAGCAAAAAGTATATTGACAGCAAAAAACATTATAGTAATTGATATTATATTCATTATGGACAATAATTATTCAGAATGGGGTACTTGCTGAATCAAACTAGTGTCATAACCTTGAGCATTTAATTTTTCATAGATTTTGCTTAAGATTTCTTCATTTAAACTTTTTGACCGGGACATTATCCACAAAAATTTTCGACTAGGATACCCAATCACTGTATATGAGTATTCCTCATCTAGATCAATTACAAGATAAGGAAGTTTTAATGGCCAAAACGGTTGAATACGCCACTCAGCATTTGTTTTTTTGTTATAAATGTATGCCTTTTGTGTAAGCTTTTTAGGTGTTCCTGAAAAACTGTCTTGATTAAAACTGAAAATGACATCAATATAGCCTTTATCATTCCAAAAATATTGTTCTAAAGCATTGTGCGCTCCTTTTTCTATCCAAGTTGGTATGTTAGCAATGACATACCAATCTCCCATAAATTTATCCAAGTCA
>CETM01026340.1_pt1 | contig 45719 bp, 46 predicted proteins | sample 361451 | NCBI WGS metagenome assembly CETM01 (sample SAMEA2622690, study PRJEB7988) | marine metagenome | isolation source: saline water (ENVO:00002010), including
GGGTTGGCAATTAGCTGAATGGATTATTGATGGCGAACCAACAATAGATATGCTTGGGGTGGAGCCTAGGAGATATGGAGAATATTGCTCAAAATCCTATCTTATAGAAAAAAATGAAGAAGCTTATAGAAATGTATTTACTATTCATTTTCCTGATGAGGAAAGAGAATCTGCAAGGCCACTAAGAACTGCTCCCTGTTATGATAGAATGAAAAAATTAGGTGCAGTCTTTGGACAAAAATTTGGTTGGGAAAGGCCTAATTTTTTTGCAACAGATGGAATTGATCAAAAAGATGATTGGTCTTTTAGAAGATCTAAATGGTTTCAGGCAGTTGAAAAAGAATGCAATAATGTTAGAGAAAATGTAGGATTATTAGATATGACCGCCTTTGCAAAGTGTAGAATCAAGGGTGTTGGAGCTGAAGAATTTTTGGATAAACTTGTTGCAAATAAAATTCCAAAATTAAATGGAAGAATTAATCTTTGTCATGCCTTAAATACTAAAGGAGGAGTTCATTCAGAATTTACAATAATGCGAGAATCAGAAAATAGTTTTTATTTAGTTTCCGCAGGTGCTTTTCAAAGACTTGATCATGATTGGATTCAAAAGTGGATGCCTGAAGATGGATCAGTGCAATTTGAAAATTTAACTAATAGCATAGGAGTGCTTGTAGTTTCAGGTCCAAAAGCAAGAGACTTAATGCAGCGAGTATCAAAAGATGATTTTAGTAATGATACTTTTAAATGGCTAAGCGCAAAAATGGTTGATGTTGGATACGCTCAAGTAAATGCTATGAGAGTGAACTTTGTAGGAGAATTAGGCTGGGAACTCCATCATCCAATTGAATATCAGAATCATATTTTTGATGCCCTTATAAATGCTGGAGAAGATTTAGGACTTAAACCTTATGGTATAAGAGCAATGAATAGTTTGAGAGTTGAAAAATCTTATAAATTAGTTGGAACAGAACTTTCGATAGAATATTCACCATACGAGAGCGGTCTGGATAGATTTATTCATCCAAATAAAGGTAGTTTTATTGGTTTAGAATCACTAAATAAATGGAGAGAAAAAGGATTTCAAAATAAATTAGTTACATTAGAAGTTCATAATACAACTGATGCTGATGTTTTAGGAAATAACCCTATATATGAAAATGGAGATGTAGTGGGAAGAGCAACTGGAGGAGATTTTGGTTTTAGGTTAAAAAAATCGATCGCTTTAGGTATGGTTAAGCCTGAAATAGCAAATATTGGACAAAAATTGAAAATTGATATACTTGGCAAAATACATGATGCTACAATTATTGAAGAAAGTCCCTATGATCCAGAAAATAAATTATTGAACTTATAAAGTAAATGAAAATAATAGTCGCAGTTAAAAGGGTTATAGATTACAACGTTCAAGTTCGCGTTAAAGCAGATGGTACAGGGGTTGAAACAGAAAATGTAAAGATGTCAATGAATCCTCCTGATGAAAACGCAGTTGAAGAGGCACTAAGAATTAAAGAATCAAACAAAGCAAACGAAGTAATAGTTTTATCTATAGGTGATGAAAAATGTCAAGAAACTATAAGAACCGCTCTTGCTATGGGTGCAGATAGAGGTATTCATATAAAAGTTGATAAGGCGATAGAGCCTTTAGGGGTAGCAAAAATAATAAAAAAAATTGCTGAGAAGGAAAGTCCAGAATTAATTTTAATGGGCAAGCAAGCTATTGATGATGATTGTAATCAAACTGGACAAATGCTTTCTGCGCTTCTTGGTTGGTCACAAGGTGCATTTGTTTCTAAAATTGAGTTTGTAGATCAAAGTATCAATGTCACTAGAGAAGTGGATGAGGGGTTAGAAACTTTAAATTTAAAACTCCCTTCAGTTGTTACATGTGATTTAAGGCTTAATGAACCTAGATACGCGTCACTTCCAAATATTATGAAAGCGAAAAAAAAACAAATAGATCAAATTAATTTAGAAGAATTAAATTTAGATATTAATCCTCGAATTGAACAAATTAATGTTTCAGAGCCACCAAAAAGAAAAAAAGGAATTATTGTTGCTGATGTAGCAGAATTGGTTCAAAAATTAAAAAATGAAGCTAAGGTGATATAATGATTCTGGTAATTGCTGAACATAATAATGAGAAATTAAAAAGTTTTACTTTAAACACAGTTGAAGCTGCGTCAAAAATAAATGAGGAAATTCACATATTAATAGCTGGTAATAATTCAGAAAATGTTTGTAACGAAGCTTCTTCAATAAAAAAAGTAAAAAAAGTTCTGCATGCCAAATCAAGTATATATGAAAATCATTTATGTGAAAATTTAACACCATTAATAGTTAATCTTGCTAAAAATTATAGTCATATAATTTCACCTGCTACAGCTTTTGGTAAAAATTTAATGCCTAGAGTCGCAGCTTTATTGGATGTTTCGCAAATTAGCGACATAATTGAAGTAGAGAGTGAAGATACCTTTATTAGACCTATTTATGCTGGCAATGCAATAGCTAAAGTTAAAAGCAATGATATAAAAAAAGTAATAACAATTCGACCAACTTCATTTGAACCAACGTCTTCTTCTGGAGGATCAGCAATAATTGAAGATATTGGTGAAACTGAAGATTTGAAATTGTCAAACTTTGTAAGCAAAGAAGAATCTAAATCTGAGCGTCCCGAATTAGGCACAGCTAGAATTGTTGTTTCAGGAGGTAGAGGTCTACAAAGTTCAGAGAATTTTAAATTAATTACAGACTTAGCTGATAAGTTAAATGCTGCTGTGGGCGCTTCCCGAGCAGCAGTAGATGCTGGTTATGTCGGAAATGATTTTCAAGTTGGTCAGACTGGAAAAGTGGTAGTGCCAGAATTATATATCGCGATAGGAATTTCAGGAGCAATACAACATTTAGCTGGCATGAAAGAAAGCAAAGTTATAGTTGCAATTAACAAGGATGACGAAGCCCCAATTTTTAATGTAGCGGATTACGGGCTTAAAGCAGATTTATTCGAAGCAATACCTGCGCTTAAGGAAGAATTAGCGAAGCTTAATATAATTAAAAAATAATTGCTGAACTTTTTATATGCATTGAGGTAAAATAATTTCATGGAAAGAGAAAAAATGGAGTACGATGTTGTTATTGTAGGCGCCGGTCCAGCGGGATTATCATCTGCAATAAAATTAAAACAATTAGATAGTTCAATAAGTGTATGTGTTTTAGAAAAAGGCGCTGAAGTTGGCGCACATATTCTGAGTGGGAATGTATTTGAAACTAGGGCTCTTGATGAATTAATACCAAATTGGAGAGAAAAGGGCGCGCCGGTTAAAATCAAAGTAACAAAAGAAAAATTTTTATTTTTAGGTAAAAATAATTCTTTTAGTTTGCCAACTTTCTTATTACCCTCAGTTCTAAAAAATCATAATAATTATATTATAAGTCTAGGAAATTTATGCAGATGGTTAGCTGATCAAGCTGAGTCTTTAGGTGTAGAAGTTTTTCCAGGATTTGCTGCTAATAAAATTCTTTTTGATGAAACCGATAATGTTATTGGTGTTCAAACAGGTGATATGGGCATAGCAAAAGATGGATCTAAAAAAAATAATTTCGAACCTGGTATTGATTTATTAGCTAAAATCACAATTTTTTCAGAAGGGTGTAGAGGTCATTTAGGTAAAAGATTAATTGAAAAATTTAATTTAAACGAAGGAAAATCTCCACAACAATATGGTATTGGATTTAAAGAAATTTGGCAGGTGTCTAATGATAAACATGATGAAGGATTAGTTATGCATACAGTGGGCTGGCCTCTTGATAATAAAACTTATGGAGGAAGTTTTTGTTATCATGCAGAAAATAATCAAATATATATTGGTTATGTTATTGGATTGGATTATAAAAATCCTCACCTTTCACCTTTTGATGAATTTCAACGTTTTAAATTACACCCTGAATTAAAAAAAATATTGTTTGGAGGCAAGCGCATAGCTTTTGGGGCTAGAGCTTTAATCGAAGGAGGTTTTCAAAGCTTGCCAAAAATGCACATGAAAGGTGCCTTACTGATTGGATGTGATGCTGGAACACTTAATATGCCAAAAATAAAAGGAAGTCATACTGCGATGAAAAGTGGAATACTAGCAGCTGAGACTGCTAATGAAAAATTGAAAGCAAAAGAAGAATTGTCAAATTATGGAAATAAATTTAAAAATTCTTGGGTTTATAAGGAATTATATAAAGCAAGAAATGTTAAGCCAAGTTTTAGATGGGGTTTATTTATGGCAATGATTTTTACTGGAATAGATCAAATAATATTTAGAGGTAGATTACCTTTTACCTTAAGACACAATCATTCTGATCATGAAACATTAAAATTTGCAAATTCAATGGAGCAAATTCAATATCCAAAACCAGATGGATTAATTACTTTTGATAAAACAAGTTCAGTTTATTTAACTGGAACAAACCACGCTGATGATCAACCTGTTCACTTGAAGTTAAAGGATGAAAATCTACCTGTACAATATACTTTAGAAAAATATGATGAACCTGCTCAACGATATTGCCCCGTAGGTGTTTATGAAATTCAAATAGATAAAGATGACAAAAATCCAAGATTTGTAATTAATAGTCAGAACTGTATACATTGTAAAACTTGTGATATTAAAGAACCATCGCAAAATATAAATTGGGTGACTCCTGAGGGTGGTGGCGGTCCAAATTATTCAAATATGTAAAAAATGAATTATAAATTCTCAAAAAATGATTCAATTGATAGGGCAATTAATGAATTTGCCTCTGGGAGACCTATAACAGTGAGTGAAAAAAATAAGAAATGGATTTTTTTTCCTATAGAAAATATTAAAAAATCTGATTCAAAATATTTTATTAAATTATCGCCATATAAATCTTACATATGCTTAACTAAAAAAAGAATAGAAAATTTTTATGAAAAAAAATTTAATTTTGATAAATGTATAACAATGCCTTATGAAGCAAAATATGTAAGATGGTTACAATCAACTCAAATTAAAAAAAATAAAAATTCAAAAAAACTGACAATTAATAAAAAATTATTTAAAAATGCTCCTAAATTATTTAATGATATTATAGAATTAACAAAAAATGCTAAAATTTTACCTTGCGTTGCATGTTTTTTAATAAATGAAAAATTACAAACTAAATCAGTACTAAACTTTGAAAGCATCGATCTTAAAAATCAAAATAAATCGATCATAAATAGTACTAAAATGATATGCAAAAGTCCGATACCTCTTTCAGGGGCAAGAAAATCAGAAATTATAATTTTTAAATCTTATGTTGGTGGCTTGGAACATATTGTAATTAAAATAGGTTCATTAAAGGCAAAAAAACCTGTAAATCTTAGAATTCAATCTGCTTGTTTTACAGGAGAGGTTTTCCATTCTATGAAATGTGACTGTAATGAACAATTACACCAGTCTATACATTATTTATCAAATAATGGTGGAGGTTTTTTAATACATTTAGAGCAAGAGGGGCGCGGTATAGGATTAATTAACAAAATAAAAGCATACAATTTTCAAAAGAATGGAATAGATACTTTTGAGTCAAATCACAAATTAGGTTTTTTAGATGATGAACGGGATTTTAATATTGCAATAAAAATTTTAAATTTTTTTAATATAAAAAATGTAAATCTTATTACAAATAATTTTGATAAAATTAAATTTCTTCAAAAGAATAAGATAAATATAAATAAAATAATACCTACAAATCCAACCATTAATGAATTTAATATTGATTATTTTAAAACTAGATCAAAAAAAGCAAAGTATAGAATTAAAATTAAATAAAACTCACTTGTAATTATTTTAATATAATTATAGTATAAAGAATAATGCGCGAAGAGTTTAGATTTTTTGACAATCGTCAAAAGTATTTATTATTTGTAACAACTACAAATGAAAAAAATATAATAGCAGAAAAAATTTCTGCTACAATAAAATCACTTAAACCAAAAAAACCAGCATTAAAGATTTTTGATGCAGGTTTAGGTGATGGCACCTTACTAATGAGTATTCTTAGAAAGTGTCATAATGAATTTCCAACAATTCCATTTTTAGTATTTGGAAAAGAGCTTAGTCTTGAAGATGTAAGATTGAGTATAGAAAAATTAGCAGACAGGTTTGTGGAACATCCAAACATGGTATTTGTAGTTTCAAATCTGCACTATACAGAAGCCACATCATTAAGGTCAAAAAATATAGACAAAAATAAAAATGCTAATTTTGAAATTCTTAAATTAAAAGGAAAATCTTCTTTTGAGTTTAATTCTCAGTTAAGCCAATTAGATGAAATGTTAAAAAAAAATTGGCAAGTTGAAAATAATCCAAAAAATGGGAATCCAACTTATGCAAAACCCTCTTCAATCGTAATTTATAGAGATGATCATGATTTTATATTAGATAAAATAATTCCTAAAACTGACGGAACTCAAAATTATTTTGATTTAATTATAGCTTCTCAACCTTACAGATCTAGAATACCAACTGAACAAAAAATTAAATATGTTGTAAAGCCGATGATTGAATCTTTAGACAAAGGTGGAAAATTAGTTTTAGTGCATTCATATGGAGATGATCCAGGCTATGAAATTATAAATAAGATTTGGCCAAATGAGAAACCATTTCCATCTAAAGGGAACGAAATTATAACATATTTAAAGACAAATTTAAAAAATTCTGTAATTAATAACCTAATTTTTAATGAGCCCGAAATTGTTAAATACAATTTAAGGGTTCTACCAAATGAAACGAAAAATGGGATTGCAACTTCTTTGATCTTTTCTTCCTGGAATGCTGCTACATATGTAGCTCAAATAAGTGATGACAAAATTTTAGAAAAAGAAAGGGAAGGCAATTATCCTGAATTTATCAGAACAATAATAAAAAAATACAATGGTTTGTGGTTTAACGACGAAATAATTCAAATTGAAAGAAAAGATTAAATAAAAATTTAATAATAAAAAAATATAAATACTTGAAAAAAAAATCTTTTCATATAAAATTTAAATCGCTTGAAAGATCGCTCAAATGGAGGATGAAGTGGCAGATATTAGTGTTAAAAATGTAAATAAATTTTTTGGTGACACTCACGTTATCAAAGACATATCTCTTGAAATTAAAAGCCAATCATTTACAGTTCTTGTAGGTCCTAGTGGGTGTGGAAAGTCAACTATGTTACGAATGATAGCGGGATTAGAGGATATAAATTCAGGAAAGATATCAATTGATAATGTTACAGTTAATGATCTCCCCCCTAAAGAAAGGAACATTGCAATGGTATTTCAATCATATGCATTGTATCCACATATGACAGTATATGAAAACATGTCATTCGGACTTAAATTAGAAAAGCGTTCAAAAGAGGAAATAGAAGAGCGAGTTAATGAAGCAGCAAAAATATTACAGATCGAAAACTATTTAAAAAGAAAGCCTAAACAACTTTCTGGAGGTCAGAGGCAAAGAGTTGCTATAGGAAGAGCAATTACCAGGAAGCCAAAAGTTTTTTTATTTGATGAACCTTTATCAAATCTTGATGCTGCTTTGAGAGTTCAAATGAGGGTGGAATTAGCTAAATTACACGATCAATTAAATGCTACCATGATTTATGTTACTCATGATCAAACAGAGGCGATGACTTTAGCTGATGATATTGTTGTTTTAGATGAAGGAACAGTATCACAAACAGGCTCCCCTTTAAATTTATATAATAATCCAAAAAATTTATTTGTAGGTGGTTTTATTGGCTCACCAAAAATGAATTTTTTAAAAACAAAAATACTTAGTAAAAGTTCTGACAAAGTTGAGGTCGATATTATGGGTACTTCAAAACTAGAAGTTCCTATAAATTCTAATTCAGATATTTTAGAATCCGAGTCTATAACTTTAGGTGTAAGACCAGAGCATCTTTTAATCAATGAAAAATCTGACGCAGAATGGGAAGGAAAAGTATTTGTTACAGAAAAGCTTGGTTCTGGTACCTTTTTATATATAGAAAAAAAAGACGAACCGTTAGTAGTAGCAGTGGAAGGTGATGCTGATATTAAGGTTGGCGATACAGTAAAAATTGGATTTAACGCTAGTCGTTGCCATCTTTTTGGAAAAAACGGCTCAATTGTTTGAAATATAATCCACACTACTAAGAGCTAAAGATCCTCAAATTATAATAGTAGTGTTGATCACAAAACATTTTAGTAGTAATTAAAGTTATTAATATTGATTACTATTAGCAGTAATGCGCTAGTTTAATTCAAAAATTTATTTAGGAGAGAGAAAATGTTAAAATTAATTAAATTTTCAACTATGATCCTTTGTTTCATTTTTTCATTAACATCTTCAGTTTTTGCTGGAACTATGAATTACAGAGGTCCTGATTTAAGTGGAGAAAAAATTACTATATCAGGCCCTTGGTTAGCTCCAGAAGATGGATACATGAGAGAAATTGCAGCAATCTTTGAAGAAGCCACAGGAGCTGAAGTTGAATACGGTGGGTCAGATAGTTTTGAACAACAAATAGTTATAGATATAAAGGCAGGTAGCCCAGCAGATATAGCTATATTCCCTCAACCAGGTTTAGCAGCTAATATGGCAGCTATTGGAGGGTTAGCCCCATTAAATGATGATGTAAAAAATACTGTACTAAGTGATTATGCAGCCGGTCAATCTTGGGTTGATCTTGCAACTTACCCAGATGAAAATGGAAATGATCAATTTTATGCAATTTTTTATAAAGTTAATGTTAAAAGTTTAGTTTGGTACTCACCAGATAATTTTTCAGATAATGGATATGAAATTCCTACAACAATGGAAGACTTGATTGCTTTAACTGAGCAGATGGCTGCAGATGGAAATACACCTTGGTGTATTGGTTTGGGATCTGGAGACGCTACAGGTTGGCCTGCAACAGATTGGATGGAAGATATAATGCTAAGAACACACGATCCGGCAGTATATGATATGTGGGTTTCAAATGAAATGCCATTTAATGATCCAAGAGTTATTGAAGCTATGGATTTTTTTGGCTCTTTTGCTTTGAATGATAAATATGTTAATGGTGGATCAAAGGCAGTTGCAACTACAGACTTCAGAGATGCACCAAATGGTTTATTTACATCTCCTGCAGAATGTATGATGCATCGTCAAGCAAGTTTTATACCAGCATTTTTCCCTGAGGGGGTAGAAGCTGGAGTAGATTATGACTTCTTTTATTTTCCTGCTTATTCAACAAAAAGTCTTGGAAAACCAGTATTAGGTGGTGGAACACTTTTTGCTGCAACTAATGAGAGACCAGCTACAATGGAATTTTTAAAATTTTTGCTTCATCCAGAACCTAACGAACACTGGATGGCAAAAGGAGGATTTTTAACTCCTTCTAAAAAGGCTGATCTAAATAAATATCCAAGTGATACTTTCAAGAAACTTGGTGAAATTCTTACTGGCGCAACTACATTTAGATTTGATGGATCAGATTTAATGCCTGGTGCGATTGGTGCAGGTAGCTTTTGGACTGGTATGGTTGACTATACCAACGGAAAATCAGCACAAGATGTAGCTGATTCAATTCAAGCTAGCTGGGATTCAATAAAATAATAATTCCTTTTACAGGCGAACAATTTACTTGTTCGCCTGTTTTTTTTGTATAATGAAATTCTTGTGATAATATTTAATCTATTTTTCTATGTATTTGCAGGAATTCTAGCTTGTGTTTTTTACTATCACACTGCAAATTATCTATTAGATTTTTTTACTAAGAACTCGTCAAAAAAAATTTATAATGATTCATCCATAAGAGCTATTATTTTTATTGCACCTGCACTTGTAGTTTTAATTATATTTATTATATATCCAGTTTTTGAAACTGTTAGATTAAGTTTTTTTGATAAGTATGGAAGGGATTTTGTTGGAATAAACAATTATCTTTGGGCCTTTAATGATCCAGAGTTTAGAAGGTGTATTTTAAATAATCTTGGATGGTTATTGATAGTTCCAACTTTAAGCACATTTTTTGGTCTTGTTATAGCAAATTTAGCTGACAGAATTTGGTGGGGAACAATAGCTAAATCAATAATTTTTATGCCCATGGCAATATCTTTTGTTGGCGCAGGAGTCATTTGGAAGTTTGTATATGATTATAGGGGTCCGGGTGATGAACAAATAGGTCTTCTAAATGCTATCATAGTTTCATTTGGCCTAGAACCTCAAGCATGGATTACAATACCTATTTGGAATAATTTATTTTTAATGGCAATTATGATTTGGATTCAGACTGGACTAGCAATGGTAATCTTTAGCGCTGCATTAAGAAGTATTCCAAAAGAAATGTTAGAAGCTGCTCGCATTGATGGTGCTAGTGAATTTAAAATTTTTACATCAATTATAATTCCTTACTTAGAGCAAACAATATTAGTAATATGGACAATAATTACAATATTGGTTTTAAAAATATTTGACATTATTTTAGCTATGACAAATGGCCAATGGCAAACAGAAGTTTTAGCAAATCTTATGTATGATTGGATGTTCAGAGGCGGCGGTGATTCTGGGAGAGGAAGTGTTATGGCTATAATCATAATGATAGGTGTTATTCCCATTATGGCTTGGAATATTCATAGACATAGAGAGGAACAAAAAGTTTAATGAAAAAAAACATTTTTCCCTCAATAATTTCACAACTTATTCTTTTAGTGTTTGTTATAGTTTGGATATTGCCAACATTTGGTCTTTTTATTAGTTCTTTGAGAGATAAAGATTTGTTAGCCAATAGTGGATGGTGGACATCGTTAATAACAAATGAAATTAATGAAATATATAGAACAGGAAAACAAGAGTCTCAATTTCAACAAGACAATTTTTATCAAATTAAAGGCAACTTTTTTAATAATGTTGAAGGAAAAAAAATTTCTAGTTTCGGAGTTACATCCAAAAGCATTAATGAATATTTTGTTGGTGAGAAAGCTATCTTAAAAAATGGAAGTGAAATTATTGTTTTTGAAAATGGTGATTATATATGGAAATCTAAAGAACCTTTTACAAATAAAAATGGTAAAAGAATTTTTATAACAGCAACTAGCCCTCCTAAATTTACATTAGAAAATTATAAAGAAGTTTTATTTAAAGAAGGGGTGGGTCAAGCTTTTATAAATACTTTAACTGTTGCTATACCTTCAACACTAATACCACTCATAATATGTTCATTTTTTGCATACGCTTTATCTTGGATGAAATTTTTTGGAAGAGATACTTTATTAGCAATAATTATTGCTTCCCTTGTAGTTCCATTGCAAATGTCATTGATTCCACTTTTAAGTATATATAATGATATAGGTGCTTTGTTTAACATTGGAGCAAAATCCTATCCAGGGGTTTGGATGGCCCATACTGGTTTTGGATTAGCCTCAACAACTTTTCTCTTAAGAAATTTTATAAAATCTTTACCTCATGAAATGATAGAGGCTGCGAGAGTTGATGGGGCTAATCATTATAATATTTTTACAAGAATAATTTTACCTTTATCAATACCTGCTTTTGCATCCATATTTATTTTACAGTTTTTATGGGTATGGAATGATCTTCTTGTAGGGTTAGTTTTTTTAGATCAGGTTCCAAGCGAAATAATTCTTACAGCAAAATTAAGAGAATTATTGGGATCAAGAGGTGAAAATTGGGAAATATTAACAACAGGCGCATTTGTGTCAATGACAGTTCCTCTAGCTATTTTCTTTTTATTACAAAGATATTTTATTAGAGGATTAGTTGCTGGTTCTGTAAAAGGTTAAAGTATATTTTTTATTTTAATTGAATATAAATTTTGTTTTTTTCAATTTTTATTGGATATGTTTTTAAATCTTCGCAAGGTGGATCTTGAATTACCTTGCCTGTTTTAATATTAAATATGCCTTGATGCATTGGACATTCTATTTCATCATCTGTTACTAACCCATCCTCTAAGTGTACTTCTTCATGAGTACACATTCCATCAGTAGCAAAAAAACCATCCTTAATGTGGAATATGCAATATGTTTTATTGTTATAGTCAAAACGTTTAAGATCCTCGATATCTATCTGATCTTTTTCACAAACATAGACCCAATTATCCATATTATTCATAAATATTTAATATAACCTTTAAATTTAATTTAAAGTTATTATAATTAATTAATATGAAAAACAATACACCATTTCAAATAGGTATAAATAATACAGCAAAAGAATGGTTTAAACCTCACATAGATAGAAAAAAACTTAAAGAACTATCAAAAAGAAGTGATTTTGCAGGATGGCGTCACATAATTACATATATTTTATTTATGGTTATATTAGGATTGCTATCAAGCTATTATTGGGGAACTTGGTGGTTTATTATTTTTTATTTAAGTTATTGTACTTTATGGGGAGGGGCTGATGCTATTTGGCATGAGTGTGGTCATCGTACAGCATTTAAAACAAGAAAATTAAATGATTTTTTTTATTATATCGCTAGCTTTTTAAATAACTTTGAACCGATTAGATGGAGATGGAGTCATTCATTACACCATAGTTATACAGCTTCTGTTGATCCACATGACTTTGAGGTGGATGAAAGTATTTTCTCCAAATATTCTTTGTTTTCTTTTTTACTTAGATTTGTACCTGGTTATTATTTTCTTATTCTTCATAAATCTCTTCATTTAGAGATTATTAAACATGCTTTTGGAATTGAAACTAAAGTAATGAGAGAGTGCATTCCAGAAGAAAAAAAATCTATATGTATATTTAGTTCAAGAATATTTGTTATGCTATGGTTTTTAATAATTGTTTATTCTATTTTTATTGGATCTCTTTTACCTATATTCTTATTTTTAATTCCTAAATTTTTTATTTTTTTAAATGTAGTTTGGGGTTTAACACAACATATGGGTTTAAAAGAAGATAGTAAAGATCATAGGGAATCAACTAGATCAGTAAGACTCAATCCCATTTTTAGTTTTATTTATTGGAAAATGGAATATCACATTGAACATCATATGTTTCCTATGGTTCCTTCTTATAATCTTCCAAAATTACATGAAATTATAAAGGATAAACTGCCAAAACCTCAAACTTTAATAGAGGCTTATAAGGAAATTATTCCTGCTGTTATTAGGAAGTCTAAAGATCCTAGTTACTATATTCAAGTAAATATCCCTAAAAATTAATTATGAACTTAAATTTTTAATGTATTTTATTATACAAATTCAACATATAATATTGACATAATAAAAAGTTTATATTTAATTATAAAAAATTCATTTTATCTAGGAGAAAATTTTGGAATTAAGAAATTATATAAATGGCAAATTTGTAGATTCTATTTCTAAAACAAATATACCTGTAATTAATCCCGCAAATCAAGATATTGTAGCTCATATTGATGAGGCTTTAGATGAAGAAATTGATTTAGCTTTTTCCGCTGCCACTAAATCTTTTAAAAATAGAATTCTTCAAGACATGGATGCAAATCTAAAATCAAAAATGATGAGATCAATAGCTTTAAAATTAAGAGAGTATAAGAAAAGTTGGTCTATAATTTTAAGTAAAGAAAACGGCAAAACTATTGAGCAATGTGAAGGAGAATTTGAAGGAGCTGCAAATGTTTTTGATTTTTATGCTGGCTTGACTGATAAAATAGAAAATAAACTTATACCTTCAGGAAAAGATTCTTTTAATTATGTAACCCTTGAACCTTTTGGTGTAAGTTTACAAATAATACCTTGGAATTATCCAATTGTTCTTTTTGCCAGATCTGTAGCAGTAAGTTTAATAATTGGGAATAGTATAGTAATTAAACCACCAGAATTGTGCCCAATTTCATCAAATATTTTTGGTAAAATTTTTAGTGAAGTTGAAATGCCTCACGGAATTTTAAATATAATTCATGGATATGGTGAGGTAACAGGTAAAAAATTAGTAGATCATAAAGCGGTAAATCAAGTTGTATTTACAGGATCTACTGAAGTTGCATCTGAAATATTAAAAAGAACTGCTGATAGAATAATTCCTTGTCATCTTGAACTAGGAGGAAAATCAGCAGCTATTATTTATCCAGATGCAAATATTAATCAAGCAGTAGATAGTACAATTAAAGGAATTTTTAAACCTAACGCAGGTCAAATTTGTGTAGCAATGTCGAGAGTAATAATTCATCCAAAAATAAAAGATGAATACATGACTAAATTATATTCAAAGACTAAAAGTTTAAAGATTGGTGCAGGAGATAATGAAAAAACAGATGTAACACCATTAATTTCTCAAGAACAATTACAAAGAGTTTCTAACTATTGTCAATCAGGAGTCCAATCAGGTGCAAATTTAATATCAGGAGGAGAAAAATATGAAGAAGGTAACGGTAATTTCTTTAAACCAACTATTTTTGATAATGTTGATCCTCAATCTACTATTGCTCAAGAAGAAATATTTGGACCAGTCATAAGTGTTTTTAATTTTGAAACAGAAGAAGAAGCTATTCAGATAGCTAATTCAACTGATTACGGACTAGCATCAGGTGTTTTTACATCTGATGATCACAAAGCTAAATGGACAGCTGATAGAATTGAAGCAGGCGTTATATGGCATAATGATTGGTTTGTTGATGGTGTTAACTTGCCAGGAGGAGGATACAAAAAATCTGGCTATGGTCGTGATGGTGGTATAGACAGTTTATATAGTTATGGTCAAACTAAACGCATTAGTAAACGTATAAACTAAATAATTATAATGAATAAATTAACAGTTAAAGAAATTCTTCAATGCAAAGGAAATAAAAAATTAACAGAAGTATATACTCATAATTCATTAGAAGCTGAGTCATGTGAGTTAGCGGGAATTGAAATGATAATTTCTTCAGAAAGAAATGATATTGAAGGAATTAGAAATGCGGCTAAAAATACTTTTTTAACTGTAGGTTTACAATATGGGAAATATTTAAATGAATTAGAAATTTTACATAGATGCTTTTATCTTTACAAAAAAGGAGCTGATGCAATTTATTGTCCTCAAAGTTATAAATTTATCAAATCTATTTCAGATGAAGGAATACCGGTTGTTGGACATACAGGTTTTATTCCTTACAAATCAACTTTTTATGGGGGTTTTAAAGCATATGGAAAGACGGCTAATGAAGCATCAATAATTTATGATCAAACTTTAAGGTTGCAAGATGCTGGAGCTTTTGCAATAGAAATAGAAATTGTGCCTTCTAAAGTAGCTGAATATATTTCAAAAAATGTAGATGTTTTTATTATTGGTATGGGAAGTGGTCAAGGATGCGATGCTCAATATTTATTTTCGGAAGACATTCTAGGATATAATAAAGGACATATTCCTAGACATGCTAAGGTCTACTCCGATTTATCAGAAGATTATAAGAAAATTAAAACCAAAGCAATTAATGCATATAAAAATTTCAAAGAAGAAGTCATTTTAAAAAAATATCCAGAAAAAAAACATGATATTGATATTCCCGATAATGAATATTCTGATTTTTTAAAAAAATAATATATAGATAATTTCTAGGTAATTGTTGATTTTATTCAAATTTTTTATTTGACTTACGAAAGGTTTTGGACTTTAGTTAAGTCAGTATAATATAAATTACTAAATCAGGAGGAAAAATGAAATTTAGGAATATTTTAATATCGATAATGTTTTTTATACCTTTATCGTCTATTACTTATGCAGCCCCATCAGGACAAGACTTAGGTGCTAACTGGTGTTCAGATGTAAAAATGCATTTTTATGCTGGTGGTCCTGAAGCTGGAGGATTTGCAGGAATTGTTGCAGCTGGAGCAATGAATGCTATTAGAGATACAGGTGCTGACGCTGAAATTATTTATTCAGAATGGGATTTTGAAAAAATGGTTCGTCAGTTAAGAGAGTCTGTAGGTTTGGGAGTTGATGCAATAGCAATGATGGGACATCCTGGAGATGAAGCTTTAATGCCACTTGCAAAACAAGCTGCTGAAAAAGGTATATTGATGACATATCAGAATGTTGACCCATCAGGAGTTCGGGCAACGTATGGGGGCGGATATGTTGGTGCTAATTTAGCAACACAAGGTAAAGCACTTGCTAGAGAGGCAATAAGACAATATGGCTTTAAAGCTGGAGATCACGCTATAGTTATGGTTCCACTCGGAGATTACGCAAGAGCACAAAGAGAAGATGGTGCAAGAATAATTTTTGAAGAACATGGAATGACAGTAACTGTTGTAGATGGGGATCCAAAATATGCTTCAGATCCTAACATGTCTATCCCAATCTTTTCTGCTGCACTTGCTGCAAATCCAGAAACAAAGGTAATCGTTCATTCTGGAAGTGATATAATGAATGTTGCTGAAGGTATCGCAAAAGCTTCGGGATATGGTCCAAACGAATTACTTCAAATAGGTTTTGATACTAGTCCGCAAATTATGTCAGCTTTTGAAAAAGGGTATGTTCACTTAACTTCAGATCAACAACCTTTTTTACAAGGTTATTTACCTGTACTTTCTTTGTGCCAAACAGCTGTACTTGGCACTGGGGCTATAAATCAAGATACTGGTGCTGGTTTTGTTGATACAAATAATTACCAAGCTGTTAAAGCACTTGCTGATGCAGGTTTGAGATAATTATATATATTTTTTACTGACCCATTATATAATGGGTCAGTATTATCTTTTATTTACTGATGGAAAAAATAATAGAATTAAAAAATGTTACCAAACGATTTGGTGGGATAACAGCACTAAATAAAGCATCGTTGCATGTAGAACAAGGCGAGGTAGTAGGACTTATAGGAGATAATGGTGCTGGAAAATCTACCTTAATAAAAACACTAGTAGGAGTGTATGGGCCAGATGAAGGAGAAATAATAATTAATGGAAAAAAAGTTATTAATTGGAACGCATTAAAAGCAAGAGAATCTGGGATAGAAACAGTTTTTCAAGATAGAGCATTATGCCCTCAACAATCAATAGTTTGGAATATTTTTATGGGTAAAGAGTTGAAATATCCTTTTGGTTTTGTAAGAGAGAAAGAGCAAATAAATGAAGCAAACAGACTGATTAGAGAGATAGGTTTCACCTCAAAATTAATCGATGCAGAATCTCCAGTAGGCAACTTATCTGGAGGAGAAAGACAGGGAGTAGCAATTGCTAGAGCAATTTATAATAATGCAGAATTAATAATACTTGACGAGCCAACAAACGCTTTATCGCTTAATGAAACTCAAAAAGTTTTTGATTTTGTAAGAAATGTAAAAAAATCAAACAGATCTGTTTTATTTATCGGGCACAATATTTATCATGTTTACGATATATCTGATCGTTTTGTTATCTTAGATAGAGGTGAAGTAGTGCATCAAATTGATAAGAAAGATATTGCAACGCCTGAAGAATTGATGAAAATAATGAAACAAACCGTAGAGGTAAATTAAATATAATATGTATAAGGAAAAAACTTTTTTAGGAAATCTTTTTCATAAAAATGGGAGAGCTATAGGAAGCATGGGTTATTTTACAATATTAATGTTAGTTTTTCTAATTGGAGCTCCAGAGGCTTGGATGAGACCAAATTTACATCAATCGGTTTTTGTAATGTTGCCAACACTTATTTTTTTAGTAATCCCATTGGTTTTTTTAGTTGCGTCAGGAGAGATTGATTTATCTTTTGCGTCAACTTATGCAGTAGCTGCATATATTTTTGCTATAATGGTAAAAGCTGGAATAGATCCTACTCTCGCTATTCTTGCTGGTATTTTAACGGGAGCTGTAATCGGAGCTATAGTAGGTGCTTTAATAGTTATTTTTCGTTTATCTTCTTTAGTTGCATCTTTGGGCATGCTTTTTCTTTTAAGAGGAATTATTTTGTTATTAACAGAAAGTAGATCAATTACAATTATGGAAATTGACACTCATTGGACATACTCAGTTCTTGTAGGAAATTTTTATGGATTTCCAATGCAAATTTTTTGGGCAGCAATATTTGTAATTTATTGTTATTATTTATTTAGTAAGCACGTTTTTGGAATCCACATACATCACGTTGGTGATAATTCAGTAAGTGCTGAGCAGATGGGAATTAATGTAAAGGCTGTAAAAATAAAAGCATTTATGTTTGTAGGTATTGGAGCGGCTATTGGAGGAATCTTTACCACTTTAATTACTTATACTTTTTTTCCAACGCAAGGATTTGGATATCTATTATTAGCACTTGCAGCAGTTTTTGTAGGCGGCACTCCTTATTGGGGTGGTTTAGGGACAATTGTTGGCGCTGTTTTTGGAGTTGGAATTATAGCTTATATGGAAATTGGTATTATAGCTATTGGTTGGAGCGGGACTTGGAGACAATTTTTTAATGGTTTAATTATTCTATTAGCTTTATTAGGTCATAGATTACATGGTGAAAGAGTAAGATAATTATCTATGAATAAAATAGTTTTGATAGGAGCAGGAAGTACAAATTTTGGATTGGGAACAATAGGAGATATTTTTAAATCAAAAATTCTAAAAGGTTCTACAATAATGTTACATGATATTAATTCTAATACATTAGAAAGAGCAAAAAATATTGCTGAAAAATACAAAGATGAACTCAAGTTAAATTTCAAGATAGAAGCAACAACAAATCGGAAAGAGGCTTTAAAAAATGCAAATTATTGTATTATTTCAATTGAAGTTCATCCAAGATTTGATTTATGGGATCAAGATTGGAAAGTACCTTTGCAGTATGGTTTCAGACAAGTTTTTGGAGAGAATGGAGGCCCAGGCGGGTTATTTCATTCTCTTAGAGTTACTCCTCCAATTATAGAAATATGTGACGACATAAATATTATTTGTCCAGATGCATTTGTATTTAATTATTCAAATCCTATGCAAAGAGTTTGTCAAACTGTTACTACTAAATATCCAAAAATGAAATTCGTAGGACTATGCCATGAAATAGCTTCAATGGAAAGACATCTCCCAGATATTATGGAAACTCCTTTTGATAATATTGAATTTAAAGCAGGAGGATTAAATCATTTTAGTATTTTAGTAGAAGCTAAATATAAGGATACAGGCAAAGATGCTTATCCAATCATTAGAAAAAAAATTCCTGATTATTATAAAAATTATACAAATGATCACGAAGTTCAGTCACAAAAACCAGGGGGTGAAAGAGGAGTTTTTTTTGAATTATTTAATAGATATAACTATTTACCAATTACAACTGATAGTCACTTAGGGGAGTATATTCAGTGGGCATATAGCGTAGCTGATCATGAAGCAATAATGGATTTTTACAATAAATATAGAAAACATTGTTTAACATTTTATGAAACTGAAAATTCTTTTAAAGATTATTTTGATTTAAATAAAAAACCAAAGGAAAGAATTATTACTATTATTGAAGGAATAATTAACAATTCTAATTATGAAGAAGCAGCAGTAAATATTCCAAATAAAGATTTTATAAAATATTTGCCAAACGGGATTGTTGTTGAGGTACCAGGAATTATTGGGAATCATGGAGTCAAAGGAGTTAAACTTGATAATTATCCAGCAGATTTTGCATCACTATTAATGAATCAAAGTAGTGTTATGCGTTTAACAGCTGAAGCTATTCTAGAAAAATCTAAAACAAAAGCTTTAAAAGCATTACTTGCTGATCCTATAGTTGATAATGTAAAATCTGCAGAAAAAATGTTGAATAATATGATTCAATTACAATATGAACATTTAAGTTATTTAAATTAAAAATTTAATTTCTTATCAATTAAAATGACAAATATTTTTCCAAAAAATTTTTTGTGGGGAGCTTCTACTTCAAGTTATCAAATTGAAGGCGGTTCAAGTGAAGATGGGAAAGGTAAAAGTATTTGGGACACTTTTACACATACACCTGGAAAAATTAAAAATAATGAAAATGGAGACATAACTGCTAATCATTACCATTTATATAAACAAGATATTTCTTTAATGAAAAAAATTAATCTTCATACTTATAGATTTTCTATAGCATGGACGAGAATATTTCCTGAGGGTAGAGGTCAAATAAATTTTAAAGGAGTTGATTTTTATTCAAATCTTATAGATGAATTACTTAAAAATAATATTAAACCCTTCATAACACTATATCATTGGGATTTACCACAAAAACTCCAAGATACCGGCGGTTGGTCAAATAGAGATATATCAAAAATTTTTGCGGATTATACTGAATTATTTGCAAAAAAATTTTCAGATAGATGCGCTATTATATCAACTTTCAATGAGCCCAGCGTTTTTACAATTCATGGATATACCGATGGATATATGGCTCCAGGAATTAGAGATAAAGAAATGTATTTGGCTTCAATACACAATGTTAATTTAGCGCACGGACTAGCTTTACAAGCAATAAGATCAGTATCATCAAAAGTTAATCTTGGCTGTGTTTTAAATATGCAACCTTCAATACCGTTTTCTGATGAAAAAAATAATATAGAAGCTTCAAAAATTCATGATATGTATTGGAACAGGGCATTTGCCAACCCTATGTATTTAGGAAAATATCCAACGAAACTTGAGTCTAAATTATCTAAATATATTAAAAATGGTGATATGCAGAATATTTACCAAAAAAATGATTATTTTGGTCTAAATCATTATCAGCACATTAGAGTCAAATTTGATAAGAATAATTTATTAGGTATGAGAAATGCATTTTTTGAAGAAATTCCCTCTAATATACGTAAAGATACTGAAGTTACTTCTATGGGATGGGAAATAGTTCCTAATGCATATTATGATCAAATCATGGAATTAAAAAATTTATATGGAGATCCAGAAATATATTTAACTGAAAATGGATGTTCATATACCGATACAATTAATCTTGAGGGAAAAGTACTTGATGATAAAAGAATAGAATACTTTAAAAAATATATTTCAGCAGTTAAAAAATCAATAGATGATGGTGCCAAGGTAAGAGGCTATTTTGCTTGGTCTCTTATGGATAATTTTGAATGGGCTTTAGGTTTTGAAAAAAGATTTGGCCTTATACACATTGATTTTAAATCACTTAAGCGAACACCAAAGAAATCATATTATTTTTATAAAAAACTAATTGATTTAAATGCAATACCATCTAAGTCTTTTTAAAATTAATTTTTATGAATAAAGAAAAAAATATTTTGGTTACAGGTGGGGCGGGTTACATTGGTAGTCACGTAGCGTTATCTTTACTTGATAAAGGCTATAGTGTAACAATTTTAGATAGTCTTATTACCGGAAATGAAAAGATATTACCAAGTAAAGCAAATTTTATCAAATGCGACATTGCTGATACAAAAATAATATCTAATTTACTAGAGAAAGAAAAATTTGATGCATTAGTACATCTTGCTGCTTTTATTAAAGTTGAAGAATCAATTGATAAGCCCAAAGAATATTTTGAGAATAATGTTACTAAATCCAAGATTCTATTTGATACATGTTTAAAGTTTGGATTAAATAATTTCATTTTTTCTTCAACTGCAGCAGTATATGGCAATTCTAGTGAAGAATTAATAACTGAGGATAGCAAAATTAATCCATTAAATCCTTATGCAGAATCAAAAATACTTATAGAAGAATATTTAAAAGAAAAATCAAATGATAAAAAATTGAATTATATAATTTTAAGATATTTTAATGTTGCTGGATCTGATCCTCATTATAGAAGTGGTTTGATTAGTGATAATCCTACACATTTAATAAAAGTTGCATGTGAAGTTGCATTAGATAAAAGAAAATATATTGAAATTTATGGAAATGATTATCCTACTTCTGATGGTACGGCAGTGAGAGATTATATTCATGTATCTGATCTTTCTGAAATTCATTACTTATCAATTAAGCATTTATTATCCTCAAGAAAGTCAGATATATTGAATTGTGGTTATGGTAATGGATATTCAGTCAAATTTATATTAGATAGTTTGAATACTATTATTAAAAAACCTATAGAAATTAGGATTGCTAAAAAAAGAAAGGGAGATGCAGTTTCTTTAGTTGCTGATGTTAGTAAAATTAAAGAAATGTTAAAATGGAAACCAAAATATGATAAAATTGAAGATATTTTAAATAGCGCAGTTATATGGGAAGAAAAGAATTTAAATGAATAAATACATGTATTAAGATTAATAATAATGAAAATAAAAAAAATAGGAATATTAACAAGTGGTGGAGATTGTGGAGGGCTAAACGCTGTAGTTAGGGCTGTTACACGTAGAGCAATAGTTAAATATGATTGGGAAGTATATGGAATCAAAGAAGGAACTTCAGGTCTTATGTATAGACCATTACAATATGAAAAATTATCTTTAAAAAACTTTTCAGGTAATTTAATTCGTCAAGGAGGCACATTTCTTGGAACTACAAACAAGGGCAACCCCTTTAAATATCCAATGCCTAATGGTAGTTTCAAAGATTTTTCAAATGATATTATTGAAGGATATAACAAATTAGAGTTGGATGCATTTATTGGAATTGGTGGAGATGGATCAATGAAAATATTAAAAAAGTTAGCAGATAAAGGAAATTTAAAATTTGTAGGTATTCCAAAAACAATTGATAATGATGTAGATTCAACAGAAATATCAGTTGGTTATGATACAGCAGTAGAAGTTGCAACAAATGCTCTTGACATGCTTCAACCGACTGCAGCTAGTCATAAAAGATTGATGATACTTGAAGTTATGGGGAGAGATGCCGGTCATATTGCACTTAACGCGGGTATAGCAGGAGGGGCAGATATAATTTTGATCCCAGAAATTAAATATAGTTTGAAAGGCATTGCAAGACATATTGAAGAAATTAGAAAACAAGGGAGAAACCATGCCCTTATGATTGTTGCTGAAGCTGTCAAAAAAGAAGATGGTAAAAAAGCTATGATTAAACATGGCGACGGACAATATAGATTGGGTGGCATAGGATCTTATCTTGCTGATAAAATCTATAAAATGACTAAAACAGAGGCAAGGGTAACTGTATTAGGGCATGTGCAAAGAGGTTCTCAACCTAGCCCAAGAGACCGTCTTATTGGCAGTGCATTTGGAGTATATGCCGTTGATATGATCGCTAATAACAAATTTAATAGAATAGCAGTTTGGCAGAATCGAAGTGTCACTGATGTACACATTAACCAAATAATCAATAAGTCTAAAACAGTTAATCCAAGCGATCCTTTGATTAAAATCGCACGAGGATTAGGAATATATTTGGGATAATTATAATATTTTTTAATTTTTCTTTCTAAAATCCCAAGGATTTTCAAATTCTCCTACCCATAGTCCACTATTATTTTCTTTAGCAAGGTTTTCTACCTCAACATATTTTTTAGAATAATATCTATATGCTAATGCCCAACCATTTTGGACCATCCATTTATTGATATTTAAATTATTAATATAACATTCACCTATATCCCTTTTGTATCTATCTTGGTCTAATATAATACAACTTACTTTTCTCGAATTGATTAAGCCAATTAAACTGTTAGTTGATTCTTTTCCACAATCCCATTCATTATTTGAAGTAAAACATTTTTGATTTCTTTCGGGCGCATCAATTCCATGCAGTCTAATTTTATTTTTTCCTATATGTATTGTATCACCATCAATCACCTTAACATTTCCTTCCACTATTTCTTGGGCTAAAATTGAAAAATTAATTATAAAAAAAAGAAATAAAAATTTAAAAATCAAGATTTTTTGTTCCATCAACTAAAAGATTGTAAACATAATTTGCGTGAGACCTATTAACGTATAAATCAATTTCAACAACATTACTATTATTGCGAACTAAAATTATTGGCACTTTAACAAATAAAGTTTGAACAACTGATGAGTCATTTGATAAATTTTTATCTAGATCAATAACAAGAAATTTTGCCAAAAGGTTAAAAATTTTTTTACCCCGTATTCTAATTATAGTTCTATTTTCTGATACATCTGTTATAGCTGATTCTTCATGGCTATCGCTTTTTTCTAATTTAAGAAATAATTCGTTATTTTTTTTGTCTTCATCTACAATAAGCCATTCATTTGGTCCAAGCCATAGGATTTTTATTTTGCCATTGTTTGTATACGTGTTGGATTTTGTAGGTAAAACTGCATCAAGTAACTTACCCTGTAACGTCATAAAGCTTTTATTATTTGAATTGCCTCTTAAGTTTATTTTTTGTGCAAAAGCTATTTCTTGAAACTCAATACCACCATATTCTTTTATAGTTTGATCTTTTAATTCAATGACTGCATTTTCTCTATTTAAAATCATGTATTTAATCTTTCATTTAAAGGATCTACAAATACGGGATCACTAATAGTCGCCTCAATTGTTTTATTAGGCATGGGAATGTAAATTTTTTTTCCTTTTTTTTCTATGCCCTCTTTAATTAAAGCTAATGCAATTGATCTATCTAAATTCGGTGAATAATAACTTGATGTCACATGACCTACCATTTCCATTGGAAGATTTGAAATGTTCTCAACAATTTGGGAGCCTTCTTCCAAAATTTCTTTAGGATTATTTGTAAGTAAACCTACAAGTTGTTTTCTATCTTTTTTAATTGTATCACTTCTATACAACGCTCTTTTTCCAATGAAATCATATTTTTTTTTACTTACTATCCAACTCATGTCTAAATCAATTGGTGTTACTGAGCCATCTGTTTCTTGCCCGACTATTATAAAGCCTTTTTCTGCTCTTAATACATGCATAGCCTCAGTTCCATATGGCGTAATATTAAATTCTTTTCCTAATTCAAAACATTTTTCCCATAGAGCTTGCGCATAACTTGATGGTATATTTATTTCATAACACTTCTCACCAGTAAAACTAATGCGCATAACTCTGCAAATAATTCCAGATATTTTTATAATTTTAAAACTCATATGGGGAAAATTTTCTCTAGAAAAATTTTGATCAGGACATAATTTTTTCATAAGATTGATAGCATATGGGCCATTTAAACTAATTGTTGCAAATTGTTCAGTTACAGAAGTTAATCGTACCTTTAATTCAGGCCATTCAGTTTGCAGCCAATCCTCAAGTTTACTCATAACACTCGCTGCACCTCCAGTAGTTGTGGTCATAATATAATGATTTTCTCTAATTCTACTTGTTACTCCGTCGTCAATAACCATTCCATCATCACCTAGCATCAATCCATAACGACATTTGCCAATTTGAAGTTTTGACCATGCATTTGTGTATACACGATTTAAAAACTCGCTCGAATCTCTTCCTTTAATATCAATTTTACCTAAAGTAGAAGCATCTAATATACCAATTCCATCTCTAGTTGCTTTTACCTCTCTGTTTACAGCTTGATGCATATTTTCCCCTTCTTTTGGGTAGTACCATGCTCTTTTCCATTGTCCTACATCCTCAAATTTAGCTTGATTTTTTATATGCCATTGATGCATTGGTGTTGTTCTTTCAACATCAAAAAATTCTTTTATGTGCCTGCCTGCTATAGCTCCAAAAGTTACAGGAGTGTAAGGTAGTCTAAAAGTTGTTGTCCCTAATTCATGAATAGGTGTATTAGATAAATTAGAAATTATACCTAACGCATTAACATTACTAATTTTTCCCTGGTCTGTTGCCATTCCAGTTGTTGTATAACGTTTTATATGTTCTATTGATCTATATCCTTCTTTAAGGGCAAGTTTAATATCTTTTGCAGTTACATCATTTTGAAAATCAATAAACATTTTCGTTTTTTTAAAATTTTTATTTGATGGAATAATCCAAGCATGTTGCATTTTATCTTGAAAGGTTATTTTTGTAATTTCTTCAAATTTTTCTTCAATTTTTATTCCAAACTCATTAAATATCTTATTCATTTTATTAAAGGTTTCTTCGAAAATTTCTTTCAATAAAAAAGTGCCATTACAAGCCCCGATTGAAACTTCTTTTTGGAAAGATTTATCAGGGATAAAAGTTGCGTCTGATTCTCTATAAATTAATTTACCTCTTGATTGTGAAAATAAATGAACAGTAGGAGTCCAGCCCCCTGACACACAAAGTAAATCACAAGATATTTTTTTTGGATTTCCTAACAAATTCTCAATTTTTTCATCAACTTCACTAACAATTACTTTGTTAATTCTTTTTTTCCCCTCAGTATTAATAATCACATGTCCAAAAAAAATCTTTAATCCTAAATCTTTTGCTTCTTTTACAAGATCCCCATTACTTTGTTTACGTAAATCTATTATACATTTTACATCAACACCTTTTTTATGAAAATCTATAGCTGATTTATAAGCACTGTCATTATTTGTAAATATAACTATTTCTTTAGATATCTTATTTGAATACTTATTTAGATATTTTCTTGCACTATTAGCTAGCATTATTCCCGGTTTATCATTGTTGTGAAAAGTGAGAAATCTTTCAATCGAACCTGTAGCCAAGACAACTTTTTTTGCTCTTATTTTCCATATAACCTGTCTTAAATTTTTTTTATTGATCTTTTGAGATGCTAATAAATAATTTGCATGGAAATAGGCAAAAACACTTGTATTTTTAACAATTTTTAAATTTTTAAATTTATTTGATTCTTCTAATTCTTCAGATAATTTCCTAGTTCTAACTGAATCAGTGTTTGATAAATCATACCCTCCTAATTCAGAGTTTTGTTCTAAAAGAAGAGTTTTTAAGTTTGATTTTGCAGCTAATTTAGCTGCATACATACCGCTTATTCCCCCTCCAATTATTAATATATCGCAATGATAATGAAGATGTTCATATTTGTCAGGATCATCGGTAGTTGGTGACTTTCCTAATCCTGCAGCTCTTCTAATAAAATATTCATAGAATTCCCAAAATTTAGGAGGCCAAATAAAAGTTTTATAATAAAATCCTGCTGGTATAAATCTTGAGAATAAATCATTAATTGAACCAAGATCAAAATTTAGTGACGGCCAATTGTTTTGTGAAGTAGCAGATAGTCCGTCGTAGATTTCAATCTCTGTTGCTCTGACATTTGGTTCAGTAATATTTCCACTTTCTAGTTGAACTATTGCATTTGGTTCTTCACTTCCAGCACTAATTATTCCTCTTGGTCTATGATACTTAAAACTTCTTCCTACTAAAAAAATGCCATTTCGAAGTAAAGCACTTGCCAAAGTCTCACCTTTGATTCCAAAATATTTTTTTTTATCAAATGTAAAAGAAATTTTCGTTGACATAATTACTTCTTTTTAAAAGAGGTTGATATATTTCCTGATCCAATTTCTGGCTCGCCTGAAGGTGTTTTAGGGTTTTCACCATCAATCTCAGGAATTGCTTCTCCCATATTATAAATTCCTAATATTTCATCTGTTGATGTATTTCTAACTACATTAAACCACTGCCTACATCCACTTGAGTGATTCCATCTTTCAAATTGCACACCTTTTATATTTTTACGCATAAATAAATAGTCAGCCCATTGATCATCACTTGTATCAGGCGGATTCTTGGGACGAGAGATATGTGCTTCTCCTCCACAACTGAATTCACTCTGCTCTCTTTCTCCACAATATGGACAATTAATTAAAAACATATTCTTTTAATGCGCCACTGCTGCTGCACCATGTTCATCTACTAATTCACCACTCGAAAAACGGTTTAATGTAAAAGGGGCATTAAGTTTATGAGGTTCATCATTAGCAATAGTGTGAGCAAATACCCATCCTGAACCTGGGGTGGCTTTAAAACCACCTGTTCCCCAACCACAATTAAAATATAATCCTTTTATATGTGTTTTGCTAACTATCGGGCTTGCATCTGGGCAAATATCAACAATACCTCCCCAATGTCTTAACATTTTCATTCTTGAAAAAAGAGGAAATAATTCTACTACTGCTGCTATAGTATCTTCAACAATATTAAATCCCCCCCTTTGACTGTATGATATATATCCATCAGTACCCGCTCCAATGACTAACTCTCCTTTGTCTGATTGAGATACATAAGCATGAATCGTATTTGACATTACTACTGTATTAATAATTGGTTTTACTGGCTCAGATACTAATGCTTGAAGTGGCCTGCTTTCTAGAGGCAGTCTTATTCCAACCATATCAGCAATTACTGAGGAATGACCTGCAGTCACTACCCCAATTTTTTTTGAATTTATTTGTCCTTTAGTGGTTTCTACCCCACTAACTTGACCGTTTTTAACATTTATACTTGTTACTTCGCAGTTTTGAATAATGTCAACTCCCATTGCATCAGCACCTCTTGCATAACCCCAAGCAACAGCGTCATGTCTAGCTGTTCCCGCTCTCCTTTGAAGAGTAGCTCCAAGAACTGGATATCTAATATTTTGTGAAGTATTGATTATTGGACAAAATTCTTTTACTTTATTTGTATCCAACCATTCACAGTCAATATCATTTAATCTATTAGCGTGCCAACGCCTTTTTAACTCTCTCACGTCATGAAGCGTGTGCGCTACATTCATTACTCCTCTTTGTGAAAACATAACATTATAATTTAATTCTTGAGACATACCTTCCCACAATTTAAGTGCATGTTCATATAATCCTGCGCTTTGATCCCAAAGATAGTTTGATCTTATAATAGTTGTATTTCTTCCTGTGTTGCCTCCACCAATCCAACCTTTTTCTAATACTGCAATATTTGTTAAGCCATAATTTTTTGCTAAGTAGTACGCTGTTGTTAAACCGTGGCCTCCACCACCAATAATAATAGCATCATATTCTTTTTTTGGTTCTGGTGATCTCCATGCAGGTTGCCAATTTTCATGATATGAAAGAGCATTTCTTATTAGAGAAAAAATTGAATATCTTTTTGGTTTCTTATGCATTTTCAGATTTAATAATCTATAACAGTTTTAGAAAAGACCTTCAATTTCTCCGTCATCATTAATTTTGATCGAATTTGCAGCAGGAACACTAGGTAGACCAGGCATTGTCATGATTTCTCCACAAACTACAACGATAAATTCAGCTCCACTAGAAAGTCTCACTTCTCTTATAGGTATACTATGTCCTGATGGAGCACCTTTTAATGTGGGGTCAGTAGAAAAACTATATTGAGTTTTTGCTATACAAACTGGAAAATCACCATACTCATTTTCTTCAAAATGTTTTAATTGGCTTCTGATTTTATTATCAGCGATAACATCATCAGCATCATATATTTCTTTTGCTATGGTTTTAATTTTATCAAATAAAGAAATTTTTTCTTCATACAAAAATTTAAATGAATTTTTTTCATTTGTTAATTCTACAACTTTTTTGGCTAAGTTAATGGCTCCCTTACCACCTTGTGACCAATGAGTACACAATATAGATTCCACATCAATCTTTTTACATTCATCTTTTAAAATATTAATTTCCTTTTCAGTATCTTCTATAAAATGATTTATAGCTACTACTACAGGTAAACCAAATTTTTTAATATTCGTTACATGCCTATTTAAATTTGATATCCCTTTTTTAACTGCTTCTACATTTTCTTCACTCAAATTTTCTTTTTTTATTCCACCATGCATTTTTAACGCTCTTATTGTTGCCACTACAACTACTGCATCAGGATTTAAATTTGCTTTTCTACATTTTATATTTAGAAACTTTTCAGCTCCAAGGTCTGCACCAAATCCAGCTTCCGTTACAACATAATCAGCTATTTTTAAGCTTGTTTTGGTAGCTATCATACTATTACATCCATGGGCTATGTTAGCAAAAGGTCCTCCATGAATAATTGCAGGGTTATTTTCAAGCGTTTGTGCAAGATTCGGCATCAGTGCCTCTTTCAATAATACTGTCATTGGACCATCAGCTTTCAAATTTTTTGCGAAAATTGGTTTTTTGTTTCTGTCGTAAGCTACAGTTATGTTTCCTAATCTTCTTTGCAAATCTTTAATATCTTTTGAAAGACAAAAAATAGCCATCACTTCTGATGCAACAGTTATATTAAAACCATCTATTCTAGGATATCCATTAGCAACGCCTCCTAAATTAGCATTGATTTCCCTCAAAGCTCTATCATTTAAATCTAAACATCTTTTCCAAGTAACTCTTCTAACATCTATATTGAGTTTGTTTCCCCAATAAATATGATTATCAATTAAAGAAGCTAATAAATTATTTGCAGAAGTAATTGCATGAAAATCACCAGTAAAATGAAGATTAATATTTTCCATTGGTACAACTTGCGCAAAGCCACCCCCTGCTGCACCTCCCTTCATACCAAAGCTAGGTCCTAGACTTGGCTCTCTTAAACAAACAATGCTTTTTTTTCCAATTCTATTTAAACCGTCATTAAGTCCAACAGAAGTGGTAGTTTTTCCCTCACCAGCTGGAGTTGGAGTAATTGCAGTAACTAAAATCAGCTTTGAATTTTTATCTGGTAAACTTTCTATATAATCAAGATCGATTTTTGATACATAGTGCCCGTAGGAGTGTTGAAATTTTTTTGGGATTTCTAAATTTTCTGCTATCTCATGAATATGTTTTTTATGAGCTTTTCTAGCTATATTTATATCAGATCCTTGTTTTGACATTAGGAGTATACCGAACTACTTACATAAATAAAATTTTTTTTCAACCATTGAATATTCAATTTACTGTATAAAATTTTTTATAAATCAAAATTTGTGATCTCAATGTCATTATTTTGATCTATTCTTATCTCATTATCCACTAAAGCTTTAATCCATCTAGAAGTTTTTTTCATTCCTCCAAAAGGATAAAAATGGAGTTTAGTCAGTTTTGAGTTACTGTTTGAATTTTTGTATTTAGACAACTCATATACTAATTTTCCAGGAGCTTTAGTTGATGCTAATTTAGATATTTTTAAAGCCTGTTTAGAAAGAAAATTTATTGAATTTCTAATTCCGCAAGATTTTGCAAAATTAATAAGTGTGAGAATATTTGCTGGTCCTGGTAATCCAGCGTGGATATCTATTTTATTTCCAAGTTCTTCTAGGTGCTTCTCCCATGTTATAAAGCTAGAGGTCTCAAAAAAAAATTGTGTAACAAAATATAACTTTGCTTGAGTATTACTTACAAATTTATTTTTTTCTATAATAGCTCTATCTAATTCTTCATCACTAATATCTGGACTTCCTTCAGGGTGCCCAGCTAAGCCTACTTCTGTGAAATTAAACTTATCTATTAATCCCGTTTCTAATATTTCCATGCTTGATGAAATGTTTCCATTTTGATAACTACTACCTCCAATTATAAGAATTTTTTTAGCTCCTGAAATTTCTGATAACATACCCAAATACTTTTCTACTTCAGAAAAATTTTTTATTGTTCTTGCTGGCAAATGCGGTATAGGTTCAAATCCTTCATCTTTAATTTTTTTAGCAGTATCAATTATTTTCTTATAATTTTCATTTGGAAGGTAGGTTATATAAATTGAAGTGTTCTTAGGTAATAAATTATTTAAGTCTGAAATTTTTTCAAAATTTTTTGGAGTTGTTTCAATAGTATAGTTGTTAATCAATTTTTTTAGATTAATAATTTCTTTATTATCCATTTTTAAAAATTTTTTTCATAAAAAAATGCGAAAAAATCAAAACCAAAAAACCAAAGGTCCAGTTTATAGCAAAAAGTCCCCAAAAAAGAGACTGAAATCCTCCCTCTAATACATTTACTACAAACCATAATGTAACTAAAGGTAAAATAATCATTCTGAGTAAATTAATATACATAGTAAATATAGCTTTTTTAAGTGCTTGGATTAATGCTGAAGTTATAAAAAAAATGGGATAAACAGGCCCCATCAATGCTGCAACTTTTAAATATGAAGTTCCAAATAGTATTACATCCTCATTATCTGTGAATAGTCCAACAATGTAATTCGAACTTAATAAAATTAAAATTCCCCCAAAAACCATGAATCCGCAACCAATTGTAAGTGCTTTATAATAAGTTTCTTTGACTCTTGAATAATTTTTTGCCCCAAAATTTTGACCTGCTATGGACAATACAGCAGTATTAAGTCCAAATATTGGTAGTAATAATATTTGTTCAAATCTAATAGCTGTCCCATAACCCGCAATAGCATATTCTCCAAAAGTACCTACGAAATATAAAATTATAAAAACACCAATACTAATTGTTATCATCCCAAAAGAAATTGGTACAGCTTGTTTTAATAAACTTATTATAAATTCCTTTTTTGGAATGAAACAATTAATTTTCAAGAATTCTTTCAACTCAGTTTTGTATACTTTGTAAATTAAATATAAAGTTCCTAAAAATTGGGTAAATATAGTTGCAAATGCAATTCCAGAAATACCCATAGCTGGAAAAATTCCGTATCCAAATATAAATAAAGGATTTAAAAAAATATTTAGAAAAAAGCTTACTATAAGTACATTTCTATAACTTTTTGTATCTCCTTGAGCATTTAATGAAGAATTAATTGCAAATTGTATAAAAACAATAAACGAACCATAAAAAATTATATCTAAATATTTTAATGTTAAATTTATATTTTTTTGGTTACTTCCCATTAATTCCAATATCGTTGAAGAAATGTTTAATCCTAAAAAAGTTATTATTATTGCTACTATTAATGTTAAAATAATATTTTGAGCAAGATACATTGAAGCTTTATTTTTATTTCCTTCTCCGATAGAATTTGCCATTAGGGCAGTAGATGCAACACCCAATCCTATACCAACAGCTATTATTATAAAATAAATAGGAAATGACTTAGCTAATGCTGACAAGGCCTCAGGTGAAATTTTTCCTGCAAAGAATGTATCTACAATATTATATAATGTTTGAAAAACTGTGCCTATACTAGCCGGGATCGCTACTTTTTTTAGTAGTTGTATAATATTTTCTTTAGTTAAGTCCATCCATTATCCTTTAAATATGTTTACTAATATATGTAAAAAAAAGTATAAAAAACATTATGAAAAAAAATGATTTTAAAATTTATTCTTTTTATCAATTTAAAAAAATTAAAAATCCAATAAATTTCAAATCTCTAATAAAGGAGTTTTGCCAATTTAACAAACTAAAAGGGACTATAATAATTGCTAACGAAGGGATAAACGGAACTATTGGAGGCTTGGATGAATCAATCAAAATTTTCGAGAAGGAATTATTTAAATTAAATTTTAGTGATCTGACATATAAATATTCAAGAAGCAAATATATGCCATTTCATCGATTAAAGATAAGAAATAAAAAAGAAATCATAACTTTTACCAAGAAGAATATAAATGTTGAAAAATATAAAGGTGAATTTATTGAAGCTTCCAAATGGAATAAATTGATCGATGATAAGGAAGTTTACTTAGTAGATGTAAGAAATGATTACGAAAGTCAAATTGGAAGTTTTCAGGGGTCAATAAAGAGTAATACAAAAAAATTTAAAGATTTCAAAAAATTTATAGAAAATAACTTAGTTGATATTAAATCTTCTAAAATTGCAATGTTTTGTACCGGAGGTATAAGATGCGAAAAAGCATCAGCTTACATGAATGAAATGGGTTTTAAAAATTTATATCAATTAAAGGGGGGAATATTAAAATATTTGGAAGAGGTTCCCAAAAAAAAATCAAAATGGAAAGGGGAGTGCTTTATTTTCGATAACAGAGTTTCGGTCAAAAATGAAATGAAAATAGGTTCTTATGAACTATGTCATGGATGCAGGATGCCTATACTTGACAAAGATAAACTATCCAAAAATTATGAATATGGCGTATCTTGTGAAAATTGTTATAATAAATTAACTGAAAACAAAAAACAAAACTTAAGACAAAGGAACAAACAAATTAAAATCGCTAAAAAAAGAGGATTATATAATCCATATATTCGTCATACCCCAGTAGATTATTAAAGTTAAAAATGATTGTTTTTTCTATTAAAATATATATACGTCTTATCAATTATGGCAAAAAAATCATCATATGTACTTAAGCAATTAGTACCTGAAGAAAATCCAAAGACTGGTTCAAAATACATAGTTCGCAAACCATCAAAAGGATTAAAGGTTGCAGAAAAACTTAGGTTAAAAAAATTTGATCCTGTGTTAAAAAAACACGTATGGTTTGTAGAAAAAAAAATGCCTCCACATAGTAAATAAACTTTATTTATTTTTTTTTGTATTTTTATCTAGAGCTCTTTGTATATCTTCATATGAACAAAGACCAACCTCTACTGGGTTTTTAGCTTCATTTATTGCTTCTCTATAAGTTCCTTCTCTAATTGCATTTATTGTAGATTTTGTTGACCCAATCAGTTTTGCTATTTGTGAGTCTTTTAATTCATCACCATAATTTTTAATTAACCAAAAAATAGCATATGGCTTTTCTTGTCTTAGTGAGATTGAGGTATATCTCTTGCCTTTCGTTTTAGTTTTATGATCTGGTAAATCATTTTGTAATATTTGTAATTTTTCTTTTGGATTTTTCTGACATTTCTCAATTTCTTCTTGAGTTAATTGACCGCTGTCTATTGGATTGTGTCCTTTTATTCCTACTGCGACATCCCCATCAGCTATACCTTCGATTTCTAAAATATGCATATTACAAAAATCGGCTATTTGTTTAAAACTTAGTGAAGTATTTTCAATAAGCCATATTGCTGTTGCTTTTGGCATTAAGGGTCTTTTCATAATTAGAATCCTTACAGTAAAAAATTATTATAATAAATTAAAAAATTTATTTTTTTAATTTAATTCCTTGGTATTTTTTCTTAAATCTAGCCAATTGACCTTCTGAATCAATCAATTTTACTCCTCCACCAGTCCATGCAGGATGACTTTTTGGATCTATTTCAAGTTTTAGTTTATCACCTTCTTTACCCCAAGTTGATCTTGTTTTATATTTAGAACCATCAGTCATTTCAACTTCAATTTCATGATAATCCGGATGTATTTTCTTTTTCATTAAGGCTCAATAAAATAATCTTAATTAAAATACAACACAAATATATATGTGTTTTTTTAAATCTTCAAAACTTTGCTATGTATAAAGGAGTTTGAAGCCAAAATATCTCTCGAACTAATGTCCCATTTATCAAAATTTGATGTTGTAACCGTCCCACCTGCCTCAAGAGCTAATATTATTCCTGCTGCAATATCCCATAAGTTGAGATTATAACCCCAAAATGCATCCAGTTTTCCAGATGCTACATAAGCTAAATCTAAAGCTGCAGATCCCATATTTCTAAAACTTACTGAATTTTTTTTTAAAAAGTTTAATTTGTCTATGGAATTCAAGTCTTTTTCTATGCTGCTAGCACCGATAACACATTCTTCCAATTTTTTTCTATTTGAAACCCTTAATCTTTGATTGTTTAGCCAAGAGCCTTTTCCTTTACTAGCCCAATAAAATTCATTTGTTATTGGATTAAATATTATACCATCACTAATTGTATCATTCGATAATTTTGCTATTGCAATACAAAAATGAGGAATTCCATGAATAAAATTTGAAGTACCATCTATAGGATCTATTACAAAAGTATTATCTTTATCTTTACCTGTTACATTACCTTCCTCTTCCATTATAAATCCATAATTTGGGTAATGATATTCTAAACTTTCTTTTAATATTTTTTCTGTTCTAACATCAGCATTAGTAACAAAATTTCCTAGAGTTTTTGAAGAAACTTGTAATTTTTCTAATTCACCAAAATCTCTTATTAATTTTTTTCCTGCTGTTCTAGCAGCTTTTTCCATTATATTAATTATGGGAGGTTGATTATTAGTGATCATTTACTTTTAACTTTTTCTATATAAGTACCATCATAAGTACTTATAACAACATGATCATCAGCAACAATGTGAGGTGGAACTTGAGTTCTTAAGCCATTCTCTAACATTGCAGGTTTATAGGAAGATGTAGCAGTTTGACCTTTGATAACTGCATCTGTTTCAATAACTTTTAGATTCACATTTTCTGGGAGTTGTATAGAAATAGGAGTCCCCTCATGATCTTCAATTATCACATTTTGATTTTTAATTAAAAACTTCTCTTGAAAATCAGAAATAATCTCATTGTTTAATGTTAATTGTTCAAATGAAATTAATTCCATAAAATAAAATAAATTATTTTCTTTATATAGATATTGATAATTTTTTTCTTCTAATCTTACTTTTTCTATTGATTCAGAAGATCGGAATCTTTCATTAAGTTTAGTACCTTGTTTTAAGTCCTTTAATTCTACTTGTAGGTATGCACCACCTTTTCCAGGTTGAGTGTGCTGTGTTTTAATTACTTTCCAAAGTTTATTTTTATGTTCAATAATATTTCCAATCTTAATTTCATTACCATCTATTTTCATAATTAATTTCTTTTTAGTTTTTATATATATTAATTATGCTTTTTAGTAGTTTTATTGCCTTTTTTTTAGGTCTTTGAAAACTATTTCTGCCTATTATTGATCCAAAACCCCCACCTTTTTTTATAGCTTTAATCTCTGATAATAACTCAGCATCATTTTTTGCTTCTCCTCCAGAAAATACAACTACTCTTCTTCCATTAAAGCAACTTTTTACAATATGTTTCACTCGATCGGAAAGATTCTTCATTATTATTTTATTTTTAATAAAGGCTTGTTTAGTGGCATCATCTTCAAGAAAATTTCTAGGAAGTTTAACTTTAATTATGTGAGCTCCACACAAGGCAGCCATATGAGCTGCATAGCTAACAACATTTAAAGATGTTTCTCCTTCTTTTGTTATATTGCCTCTTGGATATGACCATAAAACAGTTACTAAACCTGAACTTTTTGCTTCTTGGAATAATTCTTTAGCTTCTTCAATCATTTCAAATATATTATCACTTCCTGGATAAATGGTGAAACCTACTGCAGAACATTTTAACCTTTTTGCCTCTGAAACACTCCCAGTAATTGCTTGGTCAGCAGATTTTGTGAGTGAGTTTGAACTATTGCACTTTAGTATTAACGGAATTTTATTTTTAAAAGTATCAGCACCAGCTTCTAACATTCCCAAAGGAGCTGCAAATGCTGACATTCCTGCATCTATCCCAAGTTTAAAGTGATAGTGTGGATCATATGCTTCGGGATTTATTGCAAAACTTCTATCAGGTCCATGTTCAAATCCTTGATCAACGGGTAAAATTATTAATTTTCCAGTGCCTGATAAACTTCCAGACATGAAAATTTTGTTTAAATTTTTTAAAGTAGTTATATTGTCACTTTCATAATTTCTTAAAATTGATTGAATTTTTTTATTTGTTTTCATTTTATATAATTTTTATAAATTCTATTCATATATCTATTACAATTTTTAATTCTTTTTAAGTCAATTATTTCAATTTTTTGATTAATTGTTATCTTTTTTTTATATTTATTATTTTTTATTTTTTTAATAAAAACATCATTTTCTTCTAATTTTATATTAAAAAAATCATTAGATAAACATATTATGGCCAAAGCAGGGTTTTTTTTGCAATCTATCACTATTTCAAACTTTATATGCTTAAATTCTTTATACAGTAAATTTGCAACTTCTCTTATCCAACCTAAATCTAGTTTTGAAAAGAGATAATTTTTAAAATATAAATAAGGTTTTATGTTGAAATTTTGAGAGTGTAATAAAACTTCTTTTGCTTGATAATAACTATATACATAGATACCAGTTTGTTTAATTTTTTTTGATTTCAATTAAATTAATTTTCCTAATTGTAAAGCACTATCAATCATTCTATTTGAAAAGCCCCATTCATTATCATACCAAGATAAAACTCTACAAAAATTTTCATTAATCACTTGAGTTTGAGTTAGGTCAAATATTGAACTTGCGGGATTATGATTAAAGTCTTTTGACACTAAAGGAAGTTTATTTGTAGTTAAAATACCTTTTAATGTTTTGGATTTTGATGCTCGAATAATTAGATTATTAATATCTTCTATAGTAGTTTTCTTCTTTGAAACAAAAGTTAAATCGATTAATGAAACATTTGAAGTTGGTACCCTTATAGCCGTACCATCTAATTTACCTTTCATTTTTGGAAGTACTAATCCTAATGCTTTTGCGGCACCTGTAGAAGTTGGAATTAATGATTCTGATGCTGTCCTAGCTCTTCTTAGATCTTTATGTAAAGTATCTAGAGTACTTTGATCACCTGTAAAACTATGTATTGTCGTCATATATCCACTTTTTATTCCGATCGATTTATCTAAAATCATCGCAACTGGAGCTAAGCAATTAGTGGTACAAGATCCATTAGAAATTATCTTATGTTGTTTTTTAAGTATGTTGTCATTTACTCCTTGAACTATAGTTGCATCAACTTCTGGTGCAGGAGCAGAGATTATTACTTTTTTTGCTCCAGCAATTATATGTTTCATTGATTTTTCTTTTGAAGCAAATATCCCCGTACATTCTAAAACAATATCTATGCCAAGTTTTTTCCAAGGTAATTCTTCGGGATCTTTTTTATTGAATATTTTTATCAATTTATTATTTATGATAAATCCTGATTTGTTTGATTCAATCTTATTGTTAAGTTGACCATGAGTAGTATCATAATTAAATAAGTGTGCGTTGCTCTCTATAGATCCAAGATCATTGATCGCCTTTACATTAATATTATTATTATTTTTTTCATAAATGGCTCTTAATATTAATCTCCCTATTCTCCCAAATCCATTTATTGCAATATTTATTTTCATTTTTTAATATTATTTTTTATTATTTTTTTTACTAATTTTTCTACTGTAATACCAAAAAAATTATAAAGGTCTTTGTACGGACCGCTAGCACCAAAAGAGCTCATACCTATAAAATTTTTATCTGGCAAATATTTTGACCAACCCATTTGCGATGCAGCTTCAATCCCATAGCATTTTTTATTACCTAATATAGATTTTTTATAATTTTGATCCTGTTTTTCAAAAAGCTCCCAACATGTCATAGAAACTACTCTAGTTTTAATTTTTTTCTTTTCTAATAATTTTGAAGCATTTAAAGCCAATTCGACTTCAGATCCTGTTGCTAAAATAGTAGCATCGTAGTTTTTAAAATTTTTAATTATATATGCTCCCTTATGAACCATATTTTTTTCAATATTTGTATTTCTAACTATTGGTAAATTTTGCCTAGTTAATACTATAACCGATGGATTATTTTTCTCATTTAGAGCACTCTGCCAAGATTCAATAGTCTCTATTATATCTGCAGGTCTATAAACATTTAGATTAGGTATCGCTCGCAGAGACGCGAGATGTTCGACTGGCTGATGAGTCGGACCATCTTCTCCAAGACCAATTGAATCATGAGTCATAACAAAAATTACTTGCAAACCCATCAAAGCTGCTAATCTTATTGACGGTCTACAATAATCAGTAAAAACTAAAAAAGTCCCCCCATAAGGAATCATTCCTTTATGTAATGAAATACCATTCATTACTCCTGCCATTGCATGCTCTCTTATGCCGTAATGTATATAGTCGCCATTATAGTTTTTAGATGTTATATTTTTCATTGATTTAGTTTTAGTATTATTTGATCCAGTTAAATCTGCAGAACCCCCTAATAAAAAATTAATTTCTTTTTTCAAAACTTCTATTGAAAGTTCACTTGCCTTCCTTGTTGCATATTGTTTTGGATTTTTTAAGTTTAATTTTTTAAATTCTATAATTTTTTTATTTAATTTTTTATAGTTTATTTTTTTATTTATTTGTTCATAAAAAAATTTATTTTTTTTAGAATTTTTGATATTTTTTTTCCATTTTGATTTAATATTAGAATTTCTCTTATAAAAATTTCGCCATACATTAAGAAGATTTTTAGGGATCTTAAATGGCTCATGATTCCATTTAAGTTTTTTTCTTGTTAAAATAACTTCATCATTTCCAAGTGGAGAGCCATGAGAAGAGGCAGTGCCTTCCTTATTTGGAGATCCAAAACCTATTTTAGTTTTACAAGCTATCAAAGTTGGCTTGTTATTTTTCTTAGCTTTAATTATTGCTTTTTTGATTTCATTGTGATTATGACCATCAATTGAAATAGTTGCCCATCCTTGAGATTCAAATCTTTTTTTATGATTATCTGAATTAGATAAGTTTGTAGAGCCATCAATAGATATTTTATTATCATCAAAAAATACTATCAATTTATTTAGCTTTAAATGTCCAGCTAAGCTTGCTGACTCATGACTCAAACCTTCCATCAGACATCCATCACCTGCAAAAACATAAGTATAATGATTTACTATATTTTTACCAAATTTAGAATTTAATAATTTTTCACAAAGAGCCATACCAACACCATTGGCTATTCCTTGTGATAACGGACCTGTAGTTGTTTCAATTCCTGCTTCCAAAAAATATTCAGGATGACCAGGAGTTAATGAATTCAATTGTCTAAAATTTGTTACTTGTTTTATATTAATTTTTTTGTATCCAGTAAGGTACAAACAAGAATAAAGAAGCATGGAACCATGACCATTTGAAATTATTAATCTATCTCTATCCGGCCAACTAGGTTCTAAAGGATCAAATTTTAAAAATTCTTTAAAAAGCACTGTTGCAATATCAGCCATACCCATTGGCATTCCAGGATGTCCTGACCTAGCTTTTTCTACTGCATCAATAGATAAGAACCTTATACAGTTAGAAAGATCGTTTAAAGATATTGATTTTTTTGTCAATATATACCCAAATTTATTGATTTTAGTCATGTTACACTAAAATACGATTTCATTAAAGTGACTTTTTTGTAGAATGAATTTATATTATCAACATGGAAAAATTAAAGTTAATTTTAGAGAGAATTAATAATGATTTATCCTCTTTGGAAGAGGCGATAAGTAAAAAAAATATAATATCTCAAGCAAAAAATGCATCAGATTACAAAAAGATTGATAAAAAAACCTATGATCAAATTAGCTATAATTTAGATAAATTAGATGAAATAATTAAAAAAATAGATGAAAATTATTAATATAAAATTTTTAGGTAGTGAGTATGAAATTAAATGCGAAGACGATGAAGTTGCAAAAATAAAAAATTTAGAATCAAAATTAAATAATAGAGCCAAAATGTATTCAAAAGAAAATATAAATTTTTCAGATACGCATAAATTATTAATCGTTTCTCTTTCTCTAGAAGATAAAATCAATGATCTTTTAGCAAACCAAAAAAAACTTATTGAAATTAATGAAAATTTAAAAGAAAAAAATGATAAACTTTTAGAACAAAATGATACAAAAGAATTAAAAGAAAATCTTGAAAACATAAGTAAAAAAATAAATATAATTTTAAATAAAATTTTGAATTTAAAAAGTGAATAATTCAAATCAACTTAAATTAAATCAAAGAAAGACATCATTAAAAAATAGAAATATTTTATTTCAAAAAAATAAGTATGCATACAAAAAACTTTTCAATTATTTATATGAATCAAAGATTTTTAAAGATTCAAAAGTTATTTCAAGTTATATTTCTATTAATAGTGAAATACAGACTATTGATTTAAATAAAAAAATTTTGTTACTTCATAAAACGCTATGCCTTCCTGTAATTACAGAAAGAAATAAAAAATTGATTTTTAAGAAAATTACTAAAAGAACTAAAATGATTAAAGGTAAAATGAATCTAATTGAACCGAGTATAAATTCAAAAACTATTATTCCTGATCTTATACTTGCACCCTGTGTAGCCTTTGATAAATATGGAAATCGCTTGGGATATGGTGGTGGTTATTATGATTATACAATTAATGAATTAAGAAGAAAAAATAAAAAACTGAATTTAATTGTATTAGGATTTAGTGATCAAGAAGTAGAAAAAATAATTGTTAATGAAAATGATCAGAAATTAGATTATATACTTACTGAAAAAGGTTTAATTAAAAGAATAAATAAATGAAAATTATTTTTATAGGAGATGTTGTTGGAAGATCAGGTCGAGAAGCTTTGTCAAAATATATTCCAAATATAAAAAAAGATTTTGACCCTGATATAATAATTGTTAATGGTGAAAATTCCACAGCTGGGTACGGTTTAAGCGAAACTCATTCAAAAGAAATATTTAATTTAGGTGTTGATGTAATAACTTTAGGAAATCATTCTTGGGATCAAAAAGATATGCTTTCATATATTGAAAAAAATAATAAAATCCTACGTCCAATAAATTATCCTTCAAGAGTTCCTGGAAATGGAAAAGTAATTGTTGAAACTAAGGATGGAAAAAAAATTTTAATAGTTCAAGTTATGCTTAGGTTATTTATGAACATAGCTCTTGATGATCCCTTTGAATCAATAAATGCAATTTTAGAAAAAGAAATTTTAGGAAAAACTATTGATGCAATTGTAGTTGATATGCATGGAGAAGCAACTTCTGAAAAAAACTCTTTTGGCCATTTTCTAGATGGTAGAGTATCAGCAGTTTTAGGAACACATACTCATATTCCAACTTCAGATGGAAGAATACTAGAAAATAAAACAGCCTATCAAACAGATGTTGGTATGACAGGTGATTATAATTCTGTGATAGGATTTGAAAAAGAAGGACCGATTCATCAATTTCTTAGGGGATATCGTAAAAATGGAAGATTCAGAGTTGCTGACCAAAAAGCTACATTATGCGGTGTATTTATAGAAACTAACAATTCTAATGGGTTAGCTGACAATATTACTATGATACATTATGGTAATAATCCTAGTTTTTTTAGCTATAAAACATAACTTCGACACAAAATTCCAATAAACACTTTACTAATTACGGGGAATTTAAATATATATTTATAAATGGCGGGTCATTCTAAATTTAAAAATATTATGCACAGAAAAGGAGCTCAAGATAAACTTCGAGCCAAGCTGTTTTCTAGATTAGGTAGAGAAATATCAGTAGCAGTTCGTATAGGAGGATCTGAAGTAGATTCAAATATAAGATTAAGAGCTGCTATAAATTCTGCCAGGTCAGCTAATATGCCAAAAGATAATATTGAGCGAGCAATTAAAAAAGGAGAGGGAAATGATAAAGACTCAACCTATGAAGAAGTGAGATATGAGGGCTATGGACCATCAGGATCAGCTTTAATAATTGAAACACTAACAAATAATAAAAACAGAACTGCATCAGAAATAAGAACAATTTTTAGTAAAAATGGAGGATCTTTAACTGAAAATGGAAGTGTTAGTCATAATTTTATTAAGTTAGGACAAATAATTATAGATAAAAAAAATTGCAAAGAAGAAGAGCTTTTTAATTTTTGTATTGATTTTGGTGGATTAATTGAATTTGAAGCAGAGGAAGAAAATTTCATAATTTTTATTGATTTAAAAAAATATCATTCTTTACTGCAAAAAATTTCTGAGAAATTTGAAACTCCAAATTTGTCACAAATAATTTGGAAAAGTAATTTAGAAGTTGATGTTGATAAAAATGATTATGAAAAATTAACAAAGCTTTTTAACTCTTTGGAAGATAATGAAGATGTTCAGAGTATTTCTTCAAATGTTAATAACAAAGAAGAAATTTTTAAAGATTTATAAAAAATTAGAAGGGATATTAAATGGGAGATAAAGCATGGAAAAGAAGAGAAAGAGAAGTCGCAAGATTTTTTAATGGTGAAAGAAATGCTCTTAGTGGAGGAAATTCCAAAGTTACTAGAGCAGATGTAATACACAAGAATTTATTTATTGAGTGTAAATTAAGAGCTAAACATTCTGTAGTCTCTTTATGGGACGAGACAGCAAAAATTGCAAAAACAGAAGAAAAAACGCCAGTGGTTGTTTTGTGTGAAAAAAATAGACCTGGTTTCTGGATTATGGTTCATAGTGACGATTTAAAACAATTAGAGGAGAATGATAATGGAGAGTAGCCTTGTAGAAACAGTCGATCTTGCAACAAATTCGTTAGATTTTTCATTTTTGACTCTTTTTTTAAGAGCTGATTGGGTAGTTAAATCAGTTATCATTATTCTAATATTAGCCTCTGTTTGGTCCTGGACAGTAATAGTATCTAAATTGATTAGAATAAAAAAAATAAATTTTATTTCTGCTGAATTTGAAGAACTTTTTTGGTCAGGAAATTCTCTTGAAGATTTATATGATACATTGCAAGAAGGTTCAGAAGACCCAAAAGTTAATGTGTTTTGTGCAGGAATGGAAGAGTGGAAAAAATCCAAAAAAAAGTTAAAAATAAATAATCAAGCAACTATAAATTCACTAAAAGAAAGAATGACAAGGTCAATGAATTCTTGCTTTAGTAGAGAAATAGAATCAGTTGAAAAGAATCTTACTTTTTTAGCAACCGCTGGATCAACCGCACCTTTTGTCGGTTTATTTGGGACTGTTTGGGGAATTATGAATAGTTTTCAATCAATAGCTATTGCTCAAAATACTAATTTAGCTGTAGTTGCCCCAGGTATTGCAGAAGCTCTTTTTGCAACTGCACTAGGTCTTTTTGTAGCCATACCATCTGTGGTGGCATTTAATAAAATTTCAAGTGACATAAATAAGGTTTCTCTGTCTATTGAAGATTTTATGAATGAGTTTACAACGATATTTTTTCGTCAGCTTGAACAGGCATAATATTTATGGATACTTTAAATCAAAATAAAAGAAAAAGACAATATCAACCCATGAGTGAAATCAATGTAACTCCTTTTGTGGATGTGATGCTTGTTTTATTAATTGTATTTATGGTTACTGCACCATTATTGACTGTGGGAATTCCTATTGATTTGCCCAAAGTGAAAGCTGATGCTTTAACAGATCAGAAAGATCCTCTAGAAATCTCAATAAAGCTTAATGGAGAAGTATATTTAGGTGATAATATAATTAATGTTGAAAATTTAATTCAAACAATAGAAGCAATTACTGAAGAAAATTTTGAATCAAGGATCTATGTTAGGGGTGATAGAGGTATCGCTTATGGAAGAGTAATGGAAATTATTTCTATGATAAATAATGCTGGTTATAGACGAGTCGCTTTGGTAACTCAGAATCCCTCATAAAATTATGTTGAAATTTTATGATTAATAATTCAATTTATAATTATTCACTATCTTACAAAAACAGAGTAGCCGATTTAATAATTAACTTATTTATCGACAAAGATGATAATAAAATTGGTTTATTAATCTCATTTTTTTTTCATGCTATGATTTTTATTATTGCTTTAGGTATACCAAGTTGTTTTCAACCTAAATCAATTTTAGTTCCAAATATTATACCAATTGAAATCTTGCATGTTGATGATGTCACAAGAGTTCCTGAAAAAGTTGTAAAGCAAGAAGAAAACCTAGTTGAAGAAAAGCAAACTAAAAATGAAGAAAGATTTTCAAGTTCTGAACAAACAGAAATCGTTAAACAGCAGGAGAAAACAGATGAAGTAATAGAAAAAAAATCAGAAACAAATGAAATTAATGATATTAAGGAAGAAGAAAAAATAGATATCCCTATTCAAGAAGAAGAGCCTTCCCTAGAGAAAGAATTAGTTGAGAGTTTGCCTTCTAAAAAAATAAAACCAAAAATTAAACCCAAACCTGTAATTAATCCAAAAATTGAATCTGATGTAGTCGTGAGAATAAAACCAAAACCTAAAAAAGATTTCAGTATTGCATCAGTTTTGAAAGATCTAAGAAATGACAGCGTTGATCCTGCTAGCGAGAAAGAAAAAGAAGAAGATTCAAACGAATCGGAGAATGAGGACCAAAATAGTAAAAGCACTAATTTCTCAATTAGTGAGATTGATCTCCTGAAACAGCAAATTTATCC
>CETM01042105.1_pt1 | contig 45164 bp, 30 predicted proteins | sample 361451 | NCBI WGS metagenome assembly CETM01 (sample SAMEA2622690, study PRJEB7988) | marine metagenome | isolation source: saline water (ENVO:00002010), including
TGGAATAGCCAGGCAACTTGGTATGTAGCGAGGGCTGTACTTGGAGTCCTCGGAATCACTCTAAGGAACCCCTACCCCCTTCACAGGCAGAAAGCATTCATTGTCCCGGGGATTGTTCCTGAAATGTACGGCGAAGCATTGGAAGAAGTAGTCACTTGGGACGAATGGGATCCCGACAGGGACAGATTTACGATGGATTGGAAGGAATATACTTCCGCAATGACGAGAAATGATCCATTCTCCAACGAGGGAGTTGGTGATCCCTAATGGATCTGATGAACTACATCGCGGGGAAGTTTGAGAGGCATTCCGGAGGAAAATGGCTTGATGTCAAGGATCCTGCCACTGGGAGTGTTTTTGCTAGAGTCCCATTATCAAATTCATCCGATGTTGACTCAGCAGTGCGTGCAGCTAGAGACGCCCAGCCTGAATGGGGAGGAATGGGTAGTGATGAAAGGGCAGAATGGCTAGACAAGATTGCAGATGGTTTGGAGTCCAGGTATGAGGAAATTGCATCTCTGGAAAGCAGGGACACAGGAAAGCCAATCTCACTGGCCAGAGAGGTTGATGCATATAGGTCGGTTGCAAATTTCAGATTCTTTGCAGATGAAATCAGAAGTCACGAAGCTGAGATCTTCGAGATGCCAGACGCAACCAACTTCGTCTCATACAGGCCAGTCGGGGTTGGGGCGCTAATCACGCCTTGGAATCTTCCACTATACCTGCTATCATGGAAGGTCGCACCTGCCATAGGAATGGGCAACACTGTGGTATGCAAACCGAGCGAGTTGACGCCAATGACTGCAAATCTTCTGATGGAAGTGATAGACGAAGTTGGACTCCCGGAGGGAGTGGTTAATTTGGTTCATGGAGATGGTCTTGGAGCCGGGAGTAGCCTTGTCTCGCATGATGACGTGGACCTAGTATCGTTCACTGGCGGAACTGCCACGGGATCCAAGGTCGCCGAAGCCGCGGCACCGCAATTCAAGAAGTTGAGCTTGGAGCTTGGAGGAAAGAACTCTAGCATAGTACTAGATGACTGCGACATTGCCTCTACAATCAAGGGCGTGGTAAGATCCGGTTTCCTTAATCAAGGACAGGTCTGCCTTTGTGGCAGCAGAGTGCTAGTCCAAGAACGAATTTATGACGAGTTCATGGAACGATTCATAGGCGAAGTAGAGGCTATGACAATTGGTGACCCTTCGGATGAAGGGACCGATCTTGGCGCGTTGATTTCAGCCGAACATCTGAGTAAGGTTGAGGGGTACATCGAATTAGCCAAGGATGAAGGGGGAACGGTGGTTACTGGTGGCTATCCATGCCTGCCAAAGCCATTTTCGAATGGGAACTGGATTGCCCCCACCGTAATTACTGGCCTAAGTGCCGACTCAAGGTGCTCGACTGAGGAGATATTTGGACCGGTAGTCACGGTTCACCGATTCTCAGATGATAACGAGGCAATTGGAATAGCCAATAACACTCGATATGGGCTCGCAGGTAGCGTTTGGACTGGAGATGTGGAAAGGGGGAAGATGATTGCTGACTCCATACACACAGGCATGGTTTGGGTAAACACATGGCTTCACCGGGACCTCAGAGCTCCCTTTGGCGGGGTGAAAGATAGCGGTGTCGGAAGAGAAGGCGGGAGGTGGAGCTTGGGATTCTTCGCAGAGGCCACTAACGTGTGTGTCAAGCACGATTGACTCAGCAACAGTGAAAGTCCGTTCTTGTCCGAAAGCTAGACTGTGGCGCCAGTTGGGATTGTTGGCATCGGCTCCTACGTCCCCCCTCGTGAGATGACTAACGAAGACTGGGCCGAGATAGTAGAGACCAGTGACGAATGGATTACGACAAAGACCGGCATGAAGAAGAGGCGCATTGCCGACCCCGGAGTTTCCACTTCAGACTTGGCTGTAGAAGCTTGCAAGATTGCAATTGATGATTCGGGCCTGGAAGCTTCTGATATTGACATGATCATCCTAGCCACATCATCCCCGGACGTCCCACTTTCCTCGACAGCAGGGATTGTCCAGGATAAATTGGGATGTACAAATTGCGCCGCCTTCGACATCAATGCTGTATGTGCGGGTTGGGTGCATGCTTTGGACGTCGGATCTAGGTACGTTGGTACACCTGGATATGATAATGTCCTGGTGGTCGGTTCTGAGATATACTCCCGGATACTAAACTGGGAAGATAGGGCTACCTGCGTACTATTTGGAGATGGTGCTGGCGCAGCTGTGATTTCCAAAGTTGAGGAGGGACGGGGAATTCTTGGATCTTGGCTAATGTCGGATGGTTCGGGCTCTTCGGTAATTGAAATTCCAGCTGGGGGAGTCAGGACGCCCATTACTTCGGAGGGCTTTGTTGAAGGAATGCAGTATTTTCACATGGACGGCAGGGCGGTTTGGGACTTTGCCATTGAGGCGTTCCCGCAGGCAGTCAGAGAGGTTCTGAGGAGGGTTGGCAGGACCCTTGACGAGGTGGATTTGATTATTCCACATCAGGCAAATGTCAACATTATCGAAGCGGGGATGGAGAATCTTGGACTACCTATGTCCAAGACTTTTACAAACCTGCAGAAGTATGGCAACACCGCTGGCGCGAGTGTCCCCCTCGCCCTCAGGGAAGCAATCGACGAGGGTTTGGTTGGCCCTGGTTCACTTGTCGTTACCGCTGCATTCGGTGGCGGGCTGGCTTGGGGGGCTAACGCGATAGTTCTCTGACTACTGATCTATCGGCTTCCAAGACCCGGACATTGGGTCGAATAACATTACACTACCATCTGGATTCTGACAGTAAACTGCTCCGGATAGGTCGACCCACACTAGTTGACCGTGTTCGTTCATCCTTGCATCGTCGGGAGCTGAGATGGTGGTTGACTCTGAATCGGCTTGTGGCTCCTCGCGGAAAGTCTCCTGATATGTCTCGATTTCATCCTCAATGGACGCATCCGGCACTGATTCGGTAATTTCTGACTCACCCTCATGGGAGGGGGCTTCGAACGGAACGTCTTCCTCTACAACCGAGGCCTGTTCCCCTACGAATGAGGCTTCTTCGGTTTGGATAGACTCCTTCACTGGCTCAATGACTGCCTTCCTGCGCATTACCATCCAACCGCCTAATCCTACTAGCGAGATTACGACCAATGCCGCTGCCACGAATGCATACTTTGCCACGCCGTCTGGCTCTAGATGCCTGTCAGGATCGTCCGGGAATGCGTCCCCGTTATCCCCATAACCATCCCCATCCGTATCTGACCACTCAGCGGGGTCTGTGGGGAATGCGTCTACACCGTCCTCGAAGTTGTCATCGTCAGTGTCGGCGTCTAGTCGGTTAGAGCCGGCCGCCTCCTCATCGGCATCGGAAAGTCCGTCGTTGTCGTCGTCAGTGTCGGAGTTGTCCCCTATCCCATCCATATCACTGTCTATCCACTCGCTGGAGTCGAGTGGTAGTGCGTCGTCAGAGTCTGGGAATCCATCGTTGTCATCGTCGTCGTCCTCATCTGAGTCTTTGCACCCATCTATGTCATTGTCATTTGATGTGTCGCTGGTCCATCCCAACAATCCCTGTGGACAATGGTCGTAGTTATCCTCGATGCCGTCACCGTCATCATCCTCGTCTATTTCGTCGTGAATCCTATCCCCGTCAATATCTGAATAACAGTCTTCTAATGATGATGCGCCTTCCTGAAGAGTTATGTGCGAATCTGGACACTCCTCAAGAGTTGTGCTTGATCCCTCGGGGACGTAGAAGTCGAGAGGGGCCGGGGTCTGCTGGCTCTGACCATCGTTTGGCGCGTAGTAGCCAGGCTGGGTCGGATTGCAAGATGTCTGCCCTGAGTTGGGCTGGAAGCTTCCTGGGCTGCACTTATCTTGGCTTGGGCTGGCAGGTGACTCGACGAAGCTTCCGGGGTCGGCATCGAGACAGTCGGAAGGGGATTTGGAGCCACTTTGGGGGTTGAAGGTTCCTGCTGGGCACTGAGATTGATCACTCGAACCGACAATGCTGACGAAGTGACCTGGGTCAGCATCGACACACGAGGATCTGCCTGAGTTGGGCTGGTATGTCCCCTCTGAGCAGGGAGTCTGGGAATCGGAGCCCGGATTGGCGACAAAGTGACCAGGGGAAGCAGTAGTGCAGTCCGCTGAAGAGTTGGCCCCACCAGATGGATTGTAGGTCCCTTCCGGACAGGGCGTCTGAGATGGCTGACCAGCGCCATCAACGTAGTTCCCGGGCTCTGCGTCAATGCAGGATGACGCACCTGATGATGGCTGGAATGTCCCGGGGGAACAGGGCGTCTGGAATGTTGACGAGTCCATTGGAACATAGTTTCCTTCGTCAGCATCGATGCAGGATGACGCACCTGATGATGGCTGGTAGGTCCCGGGCGAACAGGGCTCCTGATTGGCTTGACCATCAGAAGATGAGTAGTTGCCCGGATCTGCATCTAGGCAGTCGGCAGAGTAGCTAGAGCCCTCGGACGGATTGTATGTGCCCGCGGGACAGGGGGTGGGAGAGGTGGCGGCGCTGTAGTCCACGTAATGACCGGCTGGAGAATCCAAGCATTCGGACTGCCCGGAGTATGGCTGGTAAGAGCCGGGGGGGCACTCATACTGGGATGTTGAGCCATTTGATGGCACTGAATGGCCCGGGTCCGCTTCCAAGCAGGAGGTCTGGCCGGAGCTGGGTTGGAAATGCCCCTGCGTGCATGGCGTCTGGAATGTTGAGCCATTTGATGGCACTGAATGGCCCGGGTCCGAATCCAGACACTCGGAGATATCGCTAGATCCCTCTGATGGGTTGTAGGTGCCGGCAGGGCAGGGAGTGGGAGAGGTGGCGGCGCTGTAGTCCACATAGTGGCCTGCAGGGGAGTCGAGACAGGTGGTCTGACTCCCATATGGCTGGTAGGTTCCAGGGGAGCAAGGAGTTTGAGATGAGGAGCCCTCGGAGTCTACGTAGTATCCAGGAGAAGCACCATCGCACTTATCCTGACCAGGGAGGGGCTGATAGGTCCCGGGGGAGCAAGGCGTCTGGTCGGTTGATGCACTCGAAGGCACGTAGTTGCCGGGCGAGGCGTTCAGGCATGTCGACTGGCCGGTGCTTGGCTGATAGGTCCCGGGGGAGCAAGGCGTCTGAATCGTGGAGTTGTAGTAGCTAACGTAGTAACCCGCGTCAGCATTGATGCAGGATGTTGAGCCATTTGATGGCTGGTATGTTCCAGGAGAGCAAGGCGTCTGGGAGCTGGAGGCGTTGGATGGAACGTAGTACCCCGCGTCAGCATTGATGCATGATGTCTGGCCGGTCGAGTTCTGATACGTTCCTGCAGGGCATGCAGTCTGACTGCTTGACCCATTGGATGGAACGTAGTATCCTGCCGAGGCTGGGGTCTGTGTCGATGCGCCGCTGGATGGCACATAATTCCCTGCGGATGCCTGAACGCATGAGGTCTGGCCGTACATTGGCTGGTATGTACCTGGTTCGCACTGTGTCTGAGAAGTGGACCCACTTGATGACACGTAGTTTCCGGCCGAGGCCTCGATGCAGCTGGATTGCCTTGTCCCAGGCTGGTATGTACCTGGATTGCATTCGTATTGTCTGACCCCAATTTCGACTGCGATCTGGAATGTGGAGTTTCCTATCAGGGATCCATCGTCGGTCGAGAAAAGCCATAGGACCATGGTGTATGAACCACTCCCCCAAGCTCTGTTCACATGGATGAATGCCATGGAGTCGCCGGAGAAGCCGGTTCCGTTTGTGGAAACGGTGTCCAGGCCAGAGGTAGTGTTGCTTGAGCTGGAGTCCATGAGAGATAGCGAGGAGTTGTATATCGAGAGATCGAAGTTTGCACCGTTCGGGCTAGTAAGGCCCAGAGAGAAACCACTGTTTCTCGGGACATCTATAGCGAACATATCTCCATGGTCAGCAGGGCTCTGGCCCGCGTTAAGTTCGCCGAAATATGTGGCACTTCTATCCGACAGATTTACTCGCGGGTAGGTGCTGTTTGAGAAATCTGGAGCGTCGCCGTAAACCTGGTTGGTCCAGTTACCAGGGGAAGTATCTGTGCATGTGATCTGCCCTATCCCTCCCTGGTAGGTTCCTGATCCACACTGGGTTTGGGCTTGGGATGCGGGACTTGAGACGTAATATCCTGCGGATGCAAGGTGGCATGCTGATTGGCCGGCCTCCGGTTGATATGAACCAGAGATGCACTCGTTGTAGAATAGTGACCCGTAAACTGAGAAATGACCCGCAGGAGAATCCTGGCATGTCAATCTGCCCCATTGCCCGTCTGCGCAATCGAGCCACCTGGCTGGATTGGATGGGTATGGGTCGGAAGGTACCGGTACGCCGTCCCCGTCTTCATCGCCGGTGATGTGGGTATCGAGGACGTTCCAGACTCCATCGCCGTCATGGTCCTGGTCTGAGAATGCCAAGTCGGCACCATCACTGAAATCCATCCAATGTGGGAGCAGGAGGTCGTCATTGGTCCCATCTATCTCTCCACTCTGTCCACCCCAGCATGCTAGGCTGTAGTTCTGAACTATTGCACATGTAGATTCCTCACCGGTTGCGACTGCTAGGACAGGCCCGGCTATGCTAACGTGAACTGGCACATTGCCGTCCTCTCCCGTGCACCCGCTGCTGGAAATGGAGGAACTGCAAGTCCCGTCTCCCCATTGCCCATGCGTATTAAGGCCCCAGCAATTCATGGATCCATTGTCCAGAATTGCGCACGTGTGCCAATATGTCCCATCAATGGAATGAGCCGACCTCCCTACAGAGAATGGTATGTTTACCGAGCCATTGGTAACCGCCCCATTCTCGACAGAGGTCGTGTAGGTTCTGCCCCAGCAGTAAACTGAGCCATTCTCGAATATTGCGCAAACGCTGTATCCCGGAGTTGCCAAAGAGACCGCCCTCATCCCAGTGGAGTGGTTAGCGGTAACGGGGGTGTTACTGTCTGATGTTGTTCCGTCTGCTAGAGTGCCGAATCCATTGTAACCCCAACACTTCACGTCGCCAGTGTCCAGGAGTACACAAGTGAAATCATTGCCTGCGGATACGGAAACAGCTGTCCTATTTACTCCCAAATCTACATCGACAGGGGAGTTCCTGTTAGAATAGCTTCCATCTCCCAGTTGCCCGTGGTTGTTCCTCCCCCAGCATTTGAGTGAGGCATCATCAAGTATGGCACATGTGTGGGTATTTCCATTCGAAACAGCCACTGGAATGTTATTGCCGAATCCCACGGTTCCATTCACCAAAGTGGTACTACCGAGTCCTAATTGACCATAGTTGTTCATCCCCCTGCATCTAAGTGTCCTATTCTTCAAGATGGCGCATTGGCCCGCGTTTGAAATGACCTCGTCTTCTATGTAATCTGCTACACTGGTAGTTGAGCCATTTGTTGTGACCGCTGAGAACGTAACAAGTGTCCCGTTAGACAGGACTAGGGTAGGTGAACCAGAGTCCAAATCTAGTACAGAGTTGCTGAAAACTGAGCCCCTTTCAGAGCCCGGCTGATTTGGTCCGATGGTAGAGTTACTTGTGTTTGTAGACGAAGTGACCTCTGAGACAGACCATGAGTCCGTCCCCCACGCGTCTCCTGAGGTCCCTCCATTACCATCGACAAAGTTGACGACTAGGTAGAACGTTGCTGACCCTGATCCTGCCGAGGGGGCAGTCCAATCGACTGTCCATGATCTGGAGTTAGAGTTTGAGTGTGTGACCTCTCCTGATTGAATTTTGGCGTTTGATCCGGCATTGGAGAATGTGCCCAAATTTGAGTCTAGGTTGAATCCCCCGCTGGATCCAGATGGACCTCCAGAACCACCTATTGAGAGGGAATATGTTGATCCTGCGGAGTATCCGGCGCTAGGTAAACCGGTTAAGGAGGGAGTAACTGTTGACGTGCTTGAGTGGCATCCCCCGCCTCCGCACCCGCTCGTTGAGCTGCCAGTTTTCCCGCTGCTATAAGCAAAGGCTGAGTCTGGAACTGAGACTAACAGGATTGAAAATAAGAACATAGCAATCGAGAGTCTTGATTTTCCACCATTCCAGCCCGTCATAAGTCATCAATTCCTGCAGCGTATCGGCCAAAGAGGTTTGTCGGACTGGTCCGAAAGCCCCTGTAACATCACCATAGCGGTTCTATTGGCAATATGACTATTCCTACGATTCGCATACTCATGCATCACTAGTGAGGACTTCTTTTGCATTACGGGGAATCTGAATACCGGCTCCATCGAAAGGGGTTCCAGTATCAGGAGGTGAGCAGAACTTCACCGCTTCGACCGATTTCGATTGCCGCGCCCTCTTCCGCGAGATCCTTTCCTGCCGCCTCCTGATGGATTCGACTCCTCTACGACTATCTTTCTTCCACCTATCTCGGCACCATTCATCTTCTTGGCTGCGGCCAATCCTTCGTCCCTATCTGAGAATGTTACGAAGGCGAAGCCTTTGGAGCGTCCGGATTCCCGGTCCATTGCAATCTGTACTGACTTGACATTCCCAAGAGGGGAGAAGGCCTTAGTCAATTCTTCCTCTGAAGTATCATAGGAAAGTCTGCCAACGAATAGTTTGGTTCCCATTGTAGCCTGTGCCTTGGCCCTCATCTCATTCATGGTCTCCCTCTCCTTGGCAAGCTCCTCCTTGGAGGCTCGGCCGTCCTTCACCTTATCCATGCAATCGCGGCAGCGGATCGGTTTACCCGGGGTGGGCTGGAATGGGACTTTAGTGTCGCACCCACAAAGAGTGCATACTGTCTTGTGCATTTCTCTCCTTGGTCCGCCCTGACTTCCGCGTCCGCCACCTCTGCCACGTCCGCCCCCTCTGGTGGCTTTTGCACTGGCTGGCATTTCATGGGACGCCCCTCTTCTGAAATCGGCTAGAGGGGATAGATATGGCCTAGCACCATCGTGGCCAAGTCCGGCCTCTGCTTCGGGGGACCATCTTTCTCCTGACCTGTTGAGCTTCGATTTGTTGGATCTTATCTCGTGCCCGTGTCCGAACCCGTCTGAAAGGACTCTGTATGCCGAATAGTCGCACCTGGGGCACTTGACGTTGAAGTCGGGCTTCTCGTCGGATGCAACTAGATCTTCGCCGCACTGTGTGCACAAGGCGTAAAGAACACCGAGATTGGAGCTACCCTTGGTTGTGGCCTTGAGTATTGGATCTGATTTGGTTATCTTGGCCCTAACGATATCACGCATCCTCATGGCATCGCCTGGCGATGGGGTGAACCTATCAACGACCTCAGAAACGTGGATATCTGCGAAGAGTTTCATTGCAGGGAGGCTCCTGTGGCCGGCCTCATTGCTCTCAACATGCAGAATTCTGATTTCAGCAACGTTTTCGTTCAGGCGATTAACTTCGCCGATAACGAGGTCCCCGACAGTAGGAGAATTGATGGGAGGGGCGGATTGTTCGACTGAGATGTTTCCGTCATCCAAAACTATTCTGCCGTTCACTACTGCCACGAAGCCGGCATTGGCCTCTGTAAGCCCATTACCCGGTTCTGCACCCGCTGGGATTTCGACAGGAGTTCCGGGCGTGACAAGATCACCGACAGTAGCCGTCATCGGCCGGGCGACCGGCCGACCCCCTATCAACGGTACGGCCGGCCTAAGGCGGGGTCAATCTCCAGAAACCTGCCTTTGTTACTCCTTTGGAGCTACGATGGTGGTCGAATGAAGCAGGAATTGCGAAGTCCGCCTCGCCATACTTCTCGACGCCCCATCCCGCATTCTCAAATCTAGGTCGTATGTGCCTCGCATCGGAGCTGTGCATGATGTGAGATACGACCCCAATTGATTCTATGAGGTCGAAAAACGGTGCATCGGCTTTCTCCTTCTGCCTACCCCAAGGGGGATTAGAAATAACCAGATCAATGTGACCTAGATCCGCATCCAAGATAGGGTGCCCCGGCATGCCCCAGTATAGTGAAGAGACATCAACTTGCAATATTTGGCATGACTTGTCCTCGCCTTCGAAATGCATGAGGTAGTTTGTTCTAGAAACTTCACAGCAATAACTGTCACAATCGACCATTATCGCCCTATTTGCACCTAGATGAAGTGCCCCAATCCCGAGAATACCATTCCCGCAACCCAGATCCAGTACGGAAGACCCCTCCAATAAATCGCCGAAGGCGGCAATATCGAACATCCATCTTGCGGCTAGTTCTCCGGAAGTGGGGTACTGCTCAAGGCTAACATCTGGATCTTTGTAGCCATACAACCCAGAGAGTTGCATGGACAAACGTCGCAGGCGCATGTACGGGGATGGGGGGGCAAGTGATGAACTACTGCCCCTCGCCAATTGACCCCAGATAGCTTGTCTGTGAATGCCTGATATCGTGAATCATCCCTTCTGCAAGTAACAATTCTGCCATCAAAACGCTGTATCCGGCAGCCCCTCTGATTGTATTGTCGGCAACGGTGGTGAAGCTCATTTTATTTCCGGAAACATGGATGTCTCCAACTGCGACGGCCATTGCTGCGCGGAGGTCGTCCCCCGGAGAACGAGTTTCCCCTCCCACCCACCTCGACTCCTCGACGTTATTGGGATCGGAAACGAAGTGAATTGGCTCTTGGCAGGCCGAGGGAAGGTCGAGTTCCTGAGCTCTGGAAGTATGTTTTGACCATATCTGAACAATCTCGTGGGCACTGACGTCTCTTTCCAAAATCACATCTACCTTGGCCAAGTGCCCGTGTTTCCTGTCAACTCTTTCGCAATATACATCGATATCGATTGCTATTTTTGTGGATCTTGCCGAATTAGTATTGCCGAGAATTCTAAGAAGTTCACTACTTACACTATCGGCCTCGCCTTCGATTTCCCTAGGCTGCAGGTTGCCAACATCCTTTCTAGAGAGCATTTCCCTCCCCCCTCCTGAGAGGGACTGCTCGGTCGATATCGAAATGCCACTTATCCCAATTTCTGCATTCAAAGGGGAGAGGGTAATTGCCAGCGGAACGACCATGCAATTACTACATGATATCAATCTCCCTTCTCCATACTGATTCTGGAAACTGAGAATTTGCAGGTGGCTGTGATTTGCTTCTGGTATGACTAGTGGCACATGTTCCTTCATCCTATGGATTATGGAGTGGCTAATTACAACCAGGCCAGCGCTCGCGAGCACTTCTTCCGCGATTTCTGCTGGTGCATCCGGGAGAGCTGAGAATACTACTCTTATGCCCTCTGAGATTAGGTCCTCAGCTAGGGAAACGGGGTCGCCGATTTCCCTAACCTTTATTTCAGGGAGGGGCGGTCTCTTCTCGTCCAACGACCAAGGCAAATCGGAGAGGTACTTTCCGGCTGTTTCGGGGGAGCCTATCACAGCCGCGGGATAGAGCCAATGGTGATTCACGATTCTCTGTAGGATCCTCTGAGCGACTAGGCCTCGAGAGCCTAGTATGGCACAACGGACACGGCCCATTCCGCCCATGTCCTTCGGAGAAGAAAGTAGTACGTAAGAATGACAGTTGCTTGAAAATGAATAGTTCAAGTACCCCCAGTAGTAAATGGCCTCTGTGAACGGCCTACTAAGTGTGCTCTTTGTCGTCCTCGGACTCGTCATCGGCTGGCTCGTAGCCTCAGGTAAAGCGAGGGCCGATGTTGTCCGCGCCGAGGAGCGCCTCGCCGCTGTTGAGCAGGGGCGTGAAGTAATGGCCGCGCAAATGGAGAGCGTGGCGGCACAGGTCTCGCGACAGAACTCCGAGGACTTTCTCAAGCTGGCCGAAGAGCGTCTTGGCAAGGTAAATGCCGAGGCTGAGAAGGATCACGAGGCCCGACGCAAGGAGATAGAGGCACTCCTCGGGCCGATGAGCAAATCCATAGATGACTTAGAGAAATTCTCAAAGGATCTAGAAAAGGAGAGAGTAGGCGCGTATGAGGGAGTCAAGAGACAAATCGAGGCACTTGGTAATCGCGCTGACAGGCTCGGTACCGAGGCCTCGAATCTCTCCACTGCCCTTCGCAAGAGCTCGAATGTCCGAGGTGATTGGGGGGAGGTCGCACTCCGCAACCTGCTTGAGATGGCGGGAATGACCAAGCACACAGACTTCCTTGAACAAAGGGGTGCGGAAGGACTCATACCGGACGTGGTCATCCGATTGCCTGGCGATGGCGCGATCCCCATCGACGCCAAGACCAGTGGAAAGCACTACCTCGAAGCACTAGAGCTTGAGGATGGTAAGGCCCGAGAAGACAAGTTGGTGGACCACGCCAAGGCCATGCGCGAGCGGGTTACGGACCTTTCCCGAAAGGACTACCTTTCCAAGGTCAGCGGACGTGCTGAATTCGTCGTCATGTTCGTACCCTCTGAGGCACTGATATCAGTAGCCTTTGAGGTCGATCCCGCCTTGCACGCCGATGCGATGGATCGTGGCGTAGTCATCACCTCACCCGCTTCCATGATTGCACTTCTGCGTACCGCTGCACTCTATTGGCAACAGGTTCGCTTCGCCGAGGAGGCCAGGGACGTAGTTGAGATTTCACGAGAGTTCTACAAGCGCATGGCCGTCTGGTCGGGACATTTCGCCGAGGTCGGCAAGCGATTAGACAAGGCGACCGAGTTCTACAACAAGGCCGTTGGTTCGTGGGAGAGAAATGTGCTTCCGCAAGGCCGCCTACTAGAGGATCTCGACATTGCGACCAATCTGCCGAAAAATCTAGTCGAGCCAGAGACGGTCAGAGAAGCTCTTCGTGAGCCTACCATACTAGGGGCCGAAGAGGAGGAATGATGGCCTTGGCCCTCCTCGATGAGGCATGGTCAAATGGCGGACCGGTAGTTATCACCCTGTAGTTGACCTTCCGGATGAATACGAAGTAAGGGATTTCACCACTGGGGAATATACTCCATCTAATTTCGAATACGACATCGGTAGATACGACGAGTTGCGACCTGGGATGTACAATACGGAGCTCTTCTCCGATGAAAGGTCGCTCCACATTGGGATAGACATTGGTGCGCCTGTGGGGACTCCCTGCATGGCATTCGATGAGGGTGAGATATCTCACTTCGGGTACAATCCTGCTGACGGGGACTACGGATACGTAGTAATCACCAGGCACATTGTCGACGGGACTCATATTTGGGCACTTTACGGGCATCTGGACTCGGAGTCCATCAAGGGCAAGGAAGTCGGTCAGAAAATTAGCAGGGGAGAGGTGATTTGTTGGGTTGGGAACAGGCATGAGAACGGTGGATGGGACCCTCATCTGCACTTCCAATTGTCCCTTATCGAGCCAGAAACTCATGACATGCCAGGAGTTGTTAGGATAGAAGACAGGATGCAGGCATTGAGGGACTACCCCGACCCCCGACTTGTCCTAGGTCCCATCTATTGAATCTTGGAGAGGTGGGCCTTCAGGCCTACAATGGACTCCATCTGAGAAGGGTCGATGCCATTGATAAAAGCGAGAGCAATGGATATCCAGTCAGTCACATGGGACGCATAAAGCATCCTTTCTAGCAGGGACTCGCCCTCGCACTCTATCCTCCAAACCACTGGGCCAGAAACCTGTTCTATCATCCAGTCAATTCTAGAAATTGTCCTAGGGTTTATCCCCTCACAGGAAAGTACCACGAGAGCTTGAGATTCCGCGTTCGTCGACATCCATGCAATGATCTCGTTATGATTCATCTCCGGGACTTCAGTGGATCTGGCGAAGGTGTCGGAGTTCTCATTCAATTGGCAGACGAACCGATATGCTGCGGGACCTAGTTCTCCGGGGGAGATGATTCCTATCTCCCTTCCCGAGAGCGTGGATGCGAGGTTTGCAGCCATTCCATCTCCGCCTATCAAGTCCGAACTGGCTGATATTGTTCTGAGCCTCTCCATCATTGATTCTAGTTCTTCAGCAGGGGGTGCGGGAAGAAGCCCTAGTTTCCAACAGACTGCCAATTGAGTGCCGAAAATGTGGCCAAAGGCGGACCGTGGGGTCTGACCGCCTGGAACACTGATGCATACTGAGTCATCACTGTTCCCAAGAATCTCCGATAGTTGGCCTCCTGATGAGATACCGATCACAGTTCCCCCATTCTCAAGGGCTGTGACTGCCCCGTCGAGGGTCTCTTCTGTTTCACCTGAGTATGAAGTTGCTATGACTAGCCAATCCGGGCCCCACCAGCTTGGCAGTCCATAGTCCGACCATGTGACGAATGGGAGTCCGCCCTCCGAGTCGGCCAAGGAGCCGAGGAACCTTCCACCGGCCCCGGAGCCGCCCATTCCAATGCAGAGCACTCCACTCCAGTCATTGTCTTCGCCTATCTCAATTTGAGAGTTCACGGCGTTCTCGAAATCGTCAACGAAACTCCTAGTGAAGCCTGTCATATCCCCAGAGTCCAGTTTGTCGATGATCGACCGCATTTCTTCCGTATTCAACTAGATGCCCCCTTCCCGCCTACGGGAATTGCCAGCCACTCGTCTTCTATGAAACCAATGCGAATCTCTTCCGAGTTGCCGTCATCATCGTATGGAAGGGCCACCGTCACGACTCGGAAATCGACGGGATCCATGACTTCGGCTGCTGAGCTGTCCCTGTTGAGTATGCCGACGACGTGTTGTTCTGAGTGTGAGCAAGCTACTGAGCTTGATTCCATATCCCTCCAGGAAAAACCGGCCCTTTCGAACATCTTCATTTTCCTCAGAATCGGGCCCTCCTTCTGCCAACTCTCAACTAACCAATGGGAGCCTCGGAAATTCACTACGTCGCCTATTCCATAGGCTGGCTTCCTGTAGCTAAGTGTTAGTCTAGAAACCTCAATTCCATCATTGGCTCCGATGACAGTAGAGGTCTCTTTAACTGTCCCTCCGAACTTTCTTACTAGGTCCCTGGCCCATCTCCTAGCCATTGCCTTGGAGCCGAGTTTCAGGTCCCACCCTCCAGTAACTTTACCCTCTTCAGAAATGAAGAACATCGGGTCTGGCTCCATTGATGAGAGCATTTCATCCAATGTCGACCTTAACGACTCTAGCTCATCCTCTTCCAGCCTCCTTCCCGCTGACCTTAGTTGCATCACGGCCTCGAAGTATGACCCTGCCTTTCTCGTGCAAGTAGGGCAAACCGCATTGCTGGTCTGTAGGAGAACGGAATGAGTGTCGTCGAAGACGTGATTTTCTATCACTCCTTTAACGTCGACGTGAAGCCTTGATGTCCGCTCATCTATCCCTTCTACAGAGAAGCTCACATCGACCTGCTTGGAACGGTCCTCGACAAGCAGGTTCTCCCTTATCCTTAGGTCTGCTAGATCGTCGCCCTCGATCTCTGTCCACCTTCCCCTTATCTCAACGAAGCCGCACTTTGAACATCTGTCTTGTTGGATGCGCTCTGGCATTGTTGAAAGTGAAACTCTTGCCCTGAGGCAGCCCTCGCAGAGCCTGTCAGAAGTCAGTGGAGGAGGGGCCCCGCAAACAATACAGAAAGCCCCGCTTGACATGTAATCCCCGATTAGGCGCCCCGACTTACCGTTAGAAGGGTTCCCGATGCAAATGAGGATGGAAAATAGGCGAATATCGCTATTTTCCGTCCAACAATGAGTCGGACAATCTTGATTCTAGCTGAGTTAGTCTGTTCCTAATGTGGTTTACGTAATAGCCGATTAGGAATGAAAGAACGGCGTATGCTGCAAACAATTCCACTTGCCCTGTCAATTGGCCACCTCCTCGTCGATTTCACGCTTGCGCTGCTCGAGCTTTGACTCCATTCTCTGCACCAAGTCAGTCAAGATAGCCAGGCCCACGAACAGAACTAAGAAGGAAATGAAACCGAAAGCTAGGACGCTGAAAATCTGAGGGTCTAGCCCTGATTCTTCCGTATTTACTATGACGACACCGGGGTGCCTCTCTTGGTACCAAGTAGTAGCTATCGCCGTTATAGGGACCAGTGCAAATCCAAATAGACCTATGGCGGCAAGGGTGTCTCTCGTATCTTGGCCATCAGGCTGAGACCTCTTGGAAAGTACCAGAAAAAGGGCGACTGCGGTAAGTAGTGCGAACGTATTCAGGCGCAAATCCCCCCAGTCCCATGGAACGCCCCACTCCGCGGACCCCCAAATGGGTCCAGAGGTCACTACACCGAGGCCGAAAAGGAGACCGAGGTCTGATCCAGTTGAGACCCATCTCCAACCCCAATCAGTCCTGTTCCTGTACCAAGATATCGCGCCTACAAATAACATTGTGAAGGCCAGGAAAGAGGACCAAGCGAAGGGTACGTGCCAGTACAGAATTCGGTAGGCCTCTGGTGCGTTCCATGACTCAGGGTCGACCATAGGTGCCCAGTATAGCCCCAAAATAAGGGTGGCCATGGCACCGATTATGCCGACAAAAGTCAGTGCGAATCCGACTTCCCTCTGCGAAGGCATGGGGTGGCCAAACCTATCAAGGCCAAGAATGCTCTTCCCTAATATTCTGGCAAGAATACCGCCACTGCCCAAACCATGGCAGCCGTGAGGCTTGCAATGATGCAGGAGGAAAGCGGGCTACCGATTTCCAAATCGAAGGACATCCCCGATGTCATAACCACAGATAGTGCGTCCATTAGTTCGATGAACGGCCAGACCAGGACTACGAGTAGTAGGGATGCAGCAACCGCACTTGACCTTCTCAAGTCAGAGACCATCAGGTAGAGTGCTGATGCTGCGCATGATACGTCGATTAGGGCTATGGCTGGCAGCCATAGCCACCTCAGTACCTCATCAGAAGTTTCAGTTGGAACGGAGCCACTCAGTACAAACCAGGAAATGTAGGTCACAGGGAGTGGTAAAATTATCGATGCGGAGACTACCGAATTTGCTGGTCTTGCCATCGGACCGAGCATAGCGGCCCACCAACGTCCGCATCCATCTTCAGACAGCCTCCGGACAAGGGCTGGTGAAACAACGGCAGTGATGAAGGCCGGGGCGAGGACTAGTCCGGCGATCAAATCGTTCCCGACATGTGCCGAAAGAGATGACGACCGTGGGATGTCGATCGTCTCAACCAGTGAGTAAGAAAGTAGCAGAGCTACTATCGCGGGCGTGAGCCTACCGATTGTATCTATGGGATTTCTTTTTTCCATCCTGAAGGCCCACTTCGCGAGAGATAGTATCGGACTTGGTTCGACTACTGTGGATGGATTGGGGAGTTTAGCGGAGTCGTTGTTCCCCTCTCCCGGTCGTTCTGAAATAGAGCCTGATTCGATTGTTATCACCCTTGTAGATTTGGAAATAAATTCATGGTCATGGGTAGCCATGACTATTGCGTGGCCACGAGAGGAGAGTTCGCCTAACCAATTTGACAGAGTTATCCTTGCGACTGAGTCCAGACCCTCCGATGGTTCGTCCAAAAGGGCCACGGAGGGAGTCTCGTTTAGCGCCACGGGCGCTAGTCCGGAAAGAACGGAAAGTCTCCTCCTAAGCCCTCCCGAGAGCTGTGATACCCTGTCACCCCTACGGTGATCTAGGCCCCAATCAGACAACATTGTTGTTACTGATTCTTCGGATGCTCTGAGTCCAAAAATCTCGATTGAGGTAGTGAGCCTCTCCTGGACAGTTTCTTCTCCGCAGATTCCATCCGACTGCAGGGTTAGGCCCATCACAGGTGGCCTTGAACGCCTTCCCTCGGAGTCCCTTATGGTGGACCATCCGCCCGTAGGAGTCATCCACTCAACCTTGCCTTCTGTTAGTGGTAGAATTCCGGCACACGCCTCTATCAGGGTAGATTTTCCGGAGCCGTTTGCGCCCTCCAAAATCAGTATATCACCCGGAGAAACCTGTAATTCGACCCCGGCAAGGACCGTCCTTGAACCTCTGTGGACCTCTAGATTCGAAATCCGCAGCATTGGCTCCCCCCAGCACACGCGAGTGATAACGACTGTTTGAGTCGTTCCATGGACAGAAGCCCCTATTGGCGACGGTTGATTGGGTAGGCATGAGAATATGACAGGCTCATTGACGGCATTGGAATCGCAAGAGTTGCTTGTTTCCATATTTTTCGTCATTGTAGCCATTTCACCCTACGTTTCTGCGAAGAGGAATGGGACGAGTTTCGCTCTTGCGACAGTTCTGTCGCTTATGCTCGTATCTTTCCTACAATTCACAAACTCATTCATCTCAGGGGTCCCGATGCAATTTGACTGGCCGATAGGGGCCTTCGGGATTAGGCCTGCAATAATGGACGATCCGGGCGAGGCATACAGATTGCTTAGTTCGGCGTGGTTGCATGCCGACTGGATTCATGTCCTAAGTAACATCCTAGTAATTTCTCTAGTCGGAATTCCCCTTGAACAAAGGATGGGCGGTAAGCGCTGGATGCTTGTTTATGCAATCGGATTCCTCGGCGGAAACGTAGCTTGGATCTTGTCACACCCTGACTCGACCATTCCAGCGATAGGTGCCAGTGGTGCTGCATTTGGGTTGCTTGGGGCATATATGGCATGTTGGCCGGACGATGAAGTAGAGTTTCCATTGCTTTTCCTGATTAGGGCATGGCCGGTATGGATTATTGTCTTCGTCAGGCTAGGCCTTGAGGTCTGGCAAATGTATTCAATTCAAAGTGGTACGGCTGGCGAGGGGACAGTGGCACATATGGCTCACGTTGGGGGTTTCTTTCTAGCCTATTCCTTGGCCCGCCCAATAGCCAGAGGCGGGCCCCATTCCCCCGGTCATGATGGGAGTCCTGGCGACCTCCCTATGCACGGTTCTTTCGAAATGGGCGGGCTTGATTCGGACCCGTGGAAAGAAGCTGGGCGGCCTTTGGAGGGGCAGGCAGCCAGGGTGCTATCCAGACTCAGAGAAGAAGGAGATGAGCCTGAAACTAGGAGGGCGTGGCTAGAGGAGCTGTCTGAGCACACGATTTGCCCCGTGTGCAATGGCGAGATCGTAGCAATAGTTTCTGGCTTGGAATGCCACATAGAATGCAATATCTCGAGCAAGCACCTGAACTGGCCATAAGGCGTTTTTTCCGTACTCTAACAGGTTGAGATTATACAGGACCGTAATTTGGCTCTCTAGGAGAGCCATGCGAGGAGACTGGTCAGGTAGGCAGTCTATACTAGCAGCCTTGATGCTCATTCTTCTCGACTTCTCTGGTGGAGCCACCGCAGTAGTCCCATCGGAAGAAATTGCTACGGAGGTCGAGGAAATTCACGCTGTAAGTGAATCCCCCCCGCCTCTTTACTGCGGCGACGTGATTTGCGAACCTAAAGACAGGACGCCCTATCTTCCACCTTACAATGTCGATTGGCCTGTGCAAGAACCGGGATGGTGGTTTGCATATTGGTATGATCAGGACAACAATGGGATGGATGACAGGCTCCAGTGGATAATATCGGGAGAACGAGACTCAGTGTCGACTAGTGCAATAATGGGCGATGATGGGAGAATGACCGTCGCTATCTTCGTGGATTATGCCTGGCACCCCGGGGATGACGACATCATCAAGCTGAAGGAGGTGCTGATGGACCACGGATGGGAGGAATACGGCTCTTACTTCAGGACTGTCGAAATTATTGATACGGTGATTGTTGAACACGTCCCCGTTAGCTCTTTGGTGGATATCCTAATGCTTGATGGGGTAGTCCTGGTGGAGCAGCAAAATGTTCTGGTACCATATCTCAATACTGCAGCCAGGGGCTCCAAGGTAAGAGACTCCGATGTTTATAGTGAAACCATGAGGGACTATGGTTATGATGGATCGGGAGTAGTAATTGCAATTGCCGACACAGGAGTTGACAACGAGCATTTCTCACTCGATGACTTCTCTGACAACAACGACGACAATGAAGCCGAGCCTGATGAATTGCCGGACCCCAAATGGGTGGCCGGTTGTGATGCAACATCATGGAATCAGCAGGACTGCGATGATGGGGGTGACGATCCGGATGATGGAGACGGACATGGGACTCATGTGGCAGGGATAGCCCTTGGTACTGGTGATTCTGAGAGGGACAACCAAGGTTACGCGCCCGGTGCATATCTTGTTGACATCAAGGTCATGACTGACGCAGGTGCATCCAATTCTGGATACACAGTCGCCGGGATAAACTGGGCAGTTCAGAATGTAAATACCGACTGGGGCAATAATGACTCAAGCAGAGGAATTGACATACTCTCAATGTCCTTTGGAAGTAGTTCCAATCCAACTGGAGACGATCCGGGGGACAATGGAACAGGTGCGGACGCAAACGCCGTAAATGCCGCTTCGGACGCCGGAATTATCTGCGTAGCTGCGATAGGTAACGATGGATACAGGAGAGTGACTTCTGTGGGTGCTGCGGACTCAGCAATTACCGTCGGTGCTATTGATGACAAGGCCAGTATAGAAAGGGGGGATGACTCAGTTGCTTCTTATTCAAACTCGGGACCACGGGAGGATGACGGGGACGACAATGAGTGGGATGAGTTGAAGCCCGACGTTGTCGCACCTGGTTCCAACATCATGTCAGCGCAGCATGCAGCCTCTAGTTCTCAATTGCCGGGCTCATCCAAGCCATTGGCCAGTGACAATTACGTTCAGAAGTCGGGTACTAGTATGTCCGCTCCCGCAGTAGCCGGTTTCATTGCCGGAATGCTCCAAATGGACGATAGTTTGACCCCGCAGGAAGTCAAGGACATTCTAAGGAATAATTCTGAAACCAGGGGGGAAGCTTCCGAACCTAGTGTCACCCAAAGGTGGAACGATAAATATGGATTCGGCATTGTAGACGGGGAGATGGTCCTACAGGCGATTCTTGGAGAAACAGGAGGTGGCGGGGGAGGCGGAAACGAAACCGATCCACCCCCGGCTGGTGCAGGGGAGTGGATTGTGATCGAAACCCCCGAAGAGGATTCTTGGCTAGTCGAAGGCGAGACCTACAGCGTCAGAGGGCACATAGACGAGGATGCAGATACAAATGGCACCGTGGACGAGGTTAGGGTCAAGATTACTTACACGCATAGGCCGGACGACTCTCCCAAGCAGACTGTGGTCCTGGTGGATTGGCATGCCGCACAGGGCACTGTGAATTGGTCCACTCCCTTCAGCGTCCCCGAATTCAGCGAAGATGACATCAATGTCGAGGACATCATTGTTGAGGTTCAAGCTAGGAACCAATTCGAACAATGGAGCAAGGTGGAGAAGAGCGAGCATCCGGTTGGACTGGTTAGTATAAGTCTAGGCGGGCCAAGTGGACAGGTCCCGGTTTCTGGCAATACTAACGTGTACGGGACTTGGGAGTCTGTCAATGGAGGGACCATACAATGGAGACTCGGTACAGATTCTTGGGACACCATAGATCAATTTGGTGGGAGCGGCAGCGGCACGGGGGACTGGTCGGTAAACTGGGATACTACTGACGTGAATGACGGTTTCTACCGGATTTCAGTTAGGGTGATCAGTGGAGACGGAGTTCACTCAGAGGAAGTTAGGAGGACTGTCGAAGTAGACAACGATCCTCCTGCTCCCGATCTTATTTTCAGAAGCGGGATCTCGGTTGGCGAGTATGGTATTACCATCTCAGAAGCGTATGTTAACACATTCCTCGAAGTGAGGTGCGAAGTCAGAAATGACGGCGACTTGGATGCTACAGAGGTGAGTGTCTACCTCAAGGAGAACGGTGCCAGGAAGGATGAGATAGTCATACCGAGTATCGGTAGCGGCGACATAATTGAGATCGTTCTGTATTGGAATCCCTCCACTGTGGGCGACAAATTGCTGACTGTTTCCCTCGATCCGACGAATAGCATTGAGGAGATTAATGAGGATGACAACGAGCAGTCTGTAACATTCCCCATAATCCAAAGGCCACAAGGAATTGACCTTGCACTTAGGGAAGGTGCTGTTAGGACTGAGCCATCGATCCCCCGGCCATCGGAGCAATTCCTTGTAACAGCCAGAGTGGACAACCTAGGATCTAGCGATGCTACCAACGTGGAGGCCACTCTTGAGATTAGGAACTCGCTAGGGTGGGAGTCAGTTTCTTCCACTGTCATTTCACTTGTAGTAGGGCAAGGCGCCTCGCAGGTATCGTTTGCCCACTGGGTTAATGCCTCCGGGCCGATAGAGGTGAGGATAACTCTGGCCGGATCGACATTGGCGGATCTGGACTGGTCCAACAACCAGATAGAATCCACCATACTTGTGGACGAGACTAGCCTGACTGGCTCAAGATTAGCCTCATTCTCAGTGGGTGAGGTGCCCGTAGAGATACTTGATTTGGACGAGGATGGAGGGATTGTGATTACAGAGAAGGAGGGGGTCCTTGGCCTTCACAGGATGAATCTCAATCGCGCCCTGACGCCATGCACCAATGTTTTCGAGGAAATGTGGACTGGTGATATCTCTATCGTAAGTTCTGAAGATGGTTATGCCCATGTTGCCTGGAGCAGGAGGTATCTGGATTCTTCCGGTTACTTCAGGCAGACCGTGAGTTACACGACACTGGACTCCAGCTGCCAGCTAACGCCAATACAGGACATAATGCCTCCAATCCTGCTGTCAGATGGAAAATACTGGGGATTGGACATGGATGTGAGGGGCTCAGAGATAATTGTGGCTGGTTATCACAGGGACATCTTAACTGCCGGAACTCAACAGGACATAACCAGTGTTTTCGTATTGAGTTCGGATGCTCCGACTAAGAATTCTGACTGGAAAATGAATCCGGCAGCCGTCAGTGAACTCGATCTAGTTGCGGGTATGACAGACCCAGTCGACATAGAATTCGGGGACGAAGACGTGCACCTACTATACCAATCATTGAGAAACGACACTACAGGCGTTGACAGATTGGGGCTTTGGTATGCTCATGGTCTGTCTGATCAATCTTCATGGGGCTACAGAAAGGCGGTGGGCGATCATGCCTTCACTCCCGAAATGATTGTTTCAATCGACGATGGTGAGGAGGTACTCGTGGCGGTGTGGGGCGAGGGAGAAGAAGATAGTTCTGAGATAGTCGCTATAATTGCCGATTCCACATTTACCGCCATAGAAGATGGCGAGATTAGGGTGCCAGCTAGAGGCCTTGGGGTGATTGAGTTGCTGGAGACGGAAAGGGGGATTCAGGTTTTCTTTGATTTCGTTGGACCGAGTGGCCCCCAGATGCAGTATGGGATGATCAATGCCGAAGACGGTTGGATTGGGCTTTCTGACAGGATTGGCCTTGGAAGGTTTAGTGTCGTGGATAGGTCCCCTGTGGGAGGAGAGGCCGTAATCCTACATACATCTCAAAGTGGATGGCAGATTAGGTCCCTAGTTGATGACTCATCTCCAAAATCAGGAGAAAGTAATTTTTTGGAAATGATAAGAATCTCACTTGGCCTGGATGAGCAGAATTTCAATGTTCTACTGGGAGGTACTGCACTCACGGTGATTTTCCTCAGTGCCATTGTATTGTTGACGATGACAGCCAGGGCTGTGAGGTGGATAGGGAGTAGGAGGAGGAATTCGGCACCGGGCATTGTGATGCTCGAGGAGGATGTCGTAGACGTAATACTGGAGAGTGATATTTCAGTCAGTTCGAGTGACGTGGAATTGGTAGAAGATGAGAACATACAGAGCGAGGGTGCGTCAGAGAGGCGTAGGCGTAGGGAAATCAGATCCCAAGCCCCCCCTGCCAACTCCCTTCCCCCTGCTGTCGCGCCTCCCATTATCCCAGTTCCCGAGGAGGCTGAGAATTCTGATTTGCCACCACCGATCCCCCTGAATAGAAATGTGCTTTGCGAATATTGTGGAGGAAGATTCGAAGTATCCATCGGGATAAAGGTGACGAAGTGCCCAGTCTGCGATGAGAGAATAGACCTGTGGTGAAAGGATGACAAGAGTTCTTCTCGCCTCGGAGTCCGAGAGGCGTCGGGATTGGCTGGCGTCTTTCTTGGAAGGTGAGGGAGTTAGTTTTCACTCTAGAGGGCTCTCTGCTGAGGAAGAGGTAGCCCCGAGTTTTCTGGATGTGGGGAAGAAGGTGGAGTTCACATGCATGGCGAAGGCGAAGAGTGCATCGAAGGAGCATTCGATTTCGAATAACGAGGGAGACTCAGGGAGTGACGTTTTCGACGTGGTAATTGTTTCTGACACACTAGTGGAAGACCCTGATGATAGTGTGATTTCTATGGGTAAGCCAACTAGTAGTTTGGAGGCGGTCGCGATGCTCCTTAGACTGTCGGGAAAGAGGCACCGGGTGTGGTCTTCAACAGCGATACTAAGCAGGTCCGGAGGTCCCTTGTTTGATGCCCCCCTACATGGAGGATGGGCATCTAAGATTTGGACAGAGAGCTCGATCGTCGAATTTGAGGAGCTTTCGGAGGAGAGTATGGTTGAATTGATAGAAAGCGGTTCATGGAAGGGGAAGGCTGGCAGCTATGACATGGCTGGCAGGGCCTCTATGCATTGCAGACTGGTGGAGGGAAAGGAGGTCACGGTACTGGGCCTAGCCTCGGAATCGATGGAGTTTCTGAGGAATGAAATATCTAGACGAAAGTGACTCCTCCATGGAGTAGGACAAATTCTCTTTGTAGTTCATCGAACCACTCCAGCATTGACGAGTCGAATCTGACCTGTTCGACCTCGTGATCCATCAGAAGGTCGTCTTGAATTCCCTTCAGCGTCCCCGGAGCAGCGCCACAAGATACGCAAGCTCCATCAAGATCGATGACCAGGGATAGTCTCTTATCCCCTGACTCCGATTTCTCGGCACTCCATCCGGAAAGAACCAATGCTCCGCCATGACCGTCCAGTGCGGCCCTAACCGGTCCCAGCCTCGACATCAGGGCCGGGATAGTGTCAGGACTATCTGACTCAATGAGTGTGAACAGAGAAAGGTTACGCAGTCTGTCGTTTTCGACGGGATCGATACTTTCGGAAACCCTCCTTTCGGCCTCCTTCCTCATCAGTTCCTCGATTTGGGAACTATAGGCCTCTTCGAGCCTATCGCCGATTTCAGTTTGCTCCTCTCTGCCCCCATCCACAAACCTAGCATAAGGCAGCGTCTCTTTACTGTGTCCGTGAAAAGTGTGATTTGGCGTCATAAGCAGTATTCAAAAGGGTGCAACATCGGGGAGTAGCGGGGGGGAACTAATGAGCGATGGAAAACCCATCTTGGAAATAAAGAATCTTCACGTCGGCATTGAGGGGACCCCCATACTGAAGGGTATTGACGTAACCATTCCTTCTGGCGAGATTCACGCCATCATGGGGCGCAATGGAAGTGGCAAAACTACGGCTGCTAATGTCATTATGGGACACCCGTCATACGATGTTGAGGAAGGTGACGTCCTGCTCAACGGAGATAGCATCCTCGAACTAGAACCTTGGGAAAGGTCCAGATCGGGGGTATTCCTATCCTTCCAGTATCCTCAAGCAGTGCCCGGTTTGCAGGTTGGTAATTTCCTCAGGAAGTCCGTTGGTAGTGTCCGAGGGGAGGAAGCGGCCAAGGGGAAGGAATTCAGAGAGGATCTGAAGCATGCAATGGATAAGCTGAACATTCCCTCATCATTCCTATCACGATATGTCAATGATGGCTTCAGTGGTGGCGAGAAGAAGAGGTTTGAGATTCTGCAATTGATGCTTCTGAAACCCCGTCTGGCGGTATTGGATGAAACTGATAGCGGCCTTGACATCGATGGTATCCGAACAGTGGCGGACGGAATTAATGAGGTTGTCAGAGGCACCGACAATGGGGCACTAATTATCACACATTACTCGAGAATACTAGATCATGTTAAGCCAGATAGGATTCACGTGATGATAGGAGGAAAGATCGTGGCCAGTGGAGGGTCGGGCCTTGCAGGCCTACTAGAAGAAAATGGATACGACTGGCTAGAAGATAAGGTTGCACGGGGAGAGGTGTTCGAATGAGCGAATCTAATGAGGCGCGGGAGGCTGTCGGTGACTACAAGGCCGGCTGGCACGACCCCGAAAATTCCACAATTAGATTCGACTTTGGCCTCTCAGAGAAGGTGGTCAGAGACATCTCGGAGCTAAAGAATGAGCCAGAGTGGATGACAGAAATGAGGCTGAAGGCTTACAGGCACTTCGTAGAGAGGCCCATGCCGACATGGGGGAATTCAGAAATTCTAGATGGGATTGACTTTGATGATGTCTGCTACTTCCTTAGATCTTCAGAAGAAACTGGAGAATCTTGGGAAGACGTGCCTGAGGACATCAGGAACACATTCGAACGTCTTGGGATTCCTGAGGCAGAACAGAAGTGGCTTTCGGGGGTAACTGCACAATATGAGTCCGAGACTGTTTATCACAGCATCAGAGAGGACTTGGAGAGTCAGGGGGTAATCTTCCTAGATATGGACTCGGGACTTAGGGAGCATGAGGACATTGTGAAGAAGTACTTTGGAACTGTGATCCCATTCAGTGACAACAAGTTCTCTGCGTTGAATACGGCCGTATGGTCAGGGGGTTCTTTCATCTACGTTCCAAAAGGAGTGAGTGTGGAAATGCCCGTACAGGCTTACTTCAGAATTAACGCGAAAAACATGGGGCAGTTCGAGAGGACCCTGATTATTGCTGATGAGGGCAGCAGCATCCACTATGTTGAGGGATGTACTGCTCCGACTTATTCCACTGACTCACTACACTCGGCGGTAGTAGAGCTGATTGCTCTTCCTGGCGCGCATATTAGATACACGACTGTTCAGAATTGGAGTAACAATGTATACAACCTTGTAACTAAGAGGGGAGTTGCTCATGAAGACTCTAAGATCGAATGGGTTGACGGCAATATTGGCAGCAAGCTAACCATGAAGTATCCAGCTGTGATTCTGAAAGGGGAGGGTTCGCACGCTGAAGTTATTTCCGTCGCATATGCCGGTGCTGGGCAGCATCAAGACGCGGGGGCAAAAGTGCATCATTTGGCATCAAACACGACAAGCAACATCCTATCAAAGAGCATTAGCAAAGATGGGGGGAGGGGGTCGTACAGGGGAATGGCGAAAGTCATGCCAAAGGCGGAGAACTGCAGGATGAACATAGTCTGCGACGCCCTAATCCTCGATGAGGGGAGCAGGTCCGATACATATCCAACCATGGAGGTCGGCAATGCAAGTGCTCACTGCGAGCATGAAGCCAGCGTCTCAAAGGTTGGTGATGAGCAACTGTTCTACCTTATGAGCAGGGGTCACACAGAAGCAGAGGCCCTGGGGATGATAGTGAATGGTTTCTTTGAACCCTTCACGAAAGAGTTGCCAATGGAGTACGCCGTGGAACTAAACAAACTTATGGCACTGGAAATGGAAGGAAGCATAGGCTGAGTGTATCCATGGATTCTAGTTCGGAGTATTTGTCACTGGAAGAGCCAGATAAGGCTGTCCACCTTTGGAGGTACACTCCATGGAGGAGGGTCCACCCAACGGGGAACATCGGAGACATTCCCGAAGAAATTAGCGCACCAAAATTGAGTCTTTCTTGCATAGACGGGGAGACGCCTGACGGAGTCAGGCTAATCCATGGATCGGGACAGGTCGATGGGCTTCCCGAGTCAGATGCCACGACTTCAAGCTTCATGCGAGCGATTACCGAGGAGTCTTCCTGGACTGTAGAGGTAGATCCAGAATTTAATCCGGGTAAGACAGTGGTGTTGGAGATAGATGCAGGGCCCTCAATATCGGCAGTTCACGTTTGCCTGAAGATTGGTAGGCATGCGAATTTGGAATTAGTCACACTTGTGAAGGGCGACTGCGAGTGGATGGGGCTGCTAAGGACTGGGTCCACGGGAGAGGGGTCAAACACGAGCGACGTAGTAGTCAATGTAATGGATGGGGGCACCCTCCTCAGAGTTGACGCCATACATATTGACAGAGACTCCCAGGTGACAGCTGGGACAATTTCTTCCGGATCTGAGATGACCAAGTCAGATCTGAGATACAGGATGGGCGAGCCAGGGGGCAATTTGAATGTCCTTGGATCAATTCTTTCGGCTAAAGACATGTCCCTGGATCACCACATAGAGATACATCATGACGCCCCAGAAACATATAGCCGTCTTGACTGGCACTCGGCCTGTGGGGGCAATAGCAAGACTGTTGGAACTGGGATGCTCAGGGTTGCTGAGGGCTCCCGGGGTGCCGATGCAGCTCAGTTATTCCAGAACCTACTCATATCGGAAAGCGCTCAGGCGGATTCAATTCCTGAACTGGAGGTTTCTGAGAACGAGGTTGTTGGCTGCGGGCACGGCACCGCTAGCGGCCCTGTGGACGAGGATCAACTATTCTATCTAGGCACCCGGGGGCTATCTTCAGAGCAGGCGAAGAGCATGCTAATTGCTGCATTCCTGAACTCCACACTAACAGAAATGGGCAGTCGAGAGATGCACGATTGGCTTGTAGAAATGCTCTCGGAAGATCTAGATGCCCTTGGCATCTAGGGCGATCTGTCCCTATATGAGGAAACAAGAGAGGTCACCAAAATACCTGAGACTGCTCCGAAGGCCATTCCCTGTGACTCTAGACCGGTACCGGCAAGATCTCTGAAGGCCAGTGTCATGACAGTGGTCATCGGTATTACGAAGATTGCGAATCTTGTAGCCCAAATCTTTGGGGTCGGAGGAACTCCCATTGGCCTCAGAGTTACAGAATTGGACTTCTGAATTACTTGCCAATTGACCTTCTCGGCATCGATCCTCAGTCTCTGCAGAACAGCGGGCCTTACCCCTGGATCGGAAACAAAGCTGGAGTCTTGTTCTGACTTACCCGTGTAGATCTTCACTCTCTTCAGGTCATTTCTTCTTTCAACCAGCCTCTCAGCTACCGCAGCGGCGGAGGGGGCGTCCAATCCCTTCAAGTCCACAATTAGGACCCCTCTGTCCCTTCTGACTTTGTCACCGACAATCCATCCGCCCATCTCAGGAGGGGCCCTTTCCTCGATTGGCGACAGGATCGCCCTGAGCCTTCGTAATTCCTCGAGCCTCTCTTCCTCCCTATCTTTGGCCGAGCTGGCCATTTCATTGACCCTATAGAATCCAAAAATTGCAATCAGGGCGGCAGCTGATGCTCCCACGACAAAACCTGACCTGAGCGATGAGATGACGTCCGGATCATCCAATCCACTGGCAAAAATTGCAATGAAGGTGATCATTGTTGCAACCATTAGTCCTGCTACAATGGAGATGACAAAGACGTCACGAATTCTGACCTCTGCCATGCTACGCCCAAGGGGCCCCCACTCAAGAGGGCGTGGGTCGTACAGAAAGTTTCAACTCCGAGTCGATAGTCCGTATTTCATGGCCCTGGAAAGGAACGGAAGGGAGGATAGATTCAGAGAAATCAGAGTCTCCAGTATTCTTGGAGGTATTGGGGGGGCTTACCTAATGCTATGCTTCCTAGTTCCAATGGCTATGCCCGAGGGTTCCGTGCCTCAGCTCTCGGGAAGAGCAAATGCATTGGATTATGCTACGGAGGATAGTTGGGGGAATACGAATGGAGGGGAAAATGACGAGGTGGGGCACGACCAAATTCTCAATGGGGGATTATTTGCATGGAGGGATCTGAACCCAATTTTTGCATTTACCTATGCCTTTGGAGACCTAAATTGCCACCAGAAGCACGAGAGATCGTGGGAAATCAATGGAAATCAGATGCCGGTCTGTGCAAGGGACATAGGGATATTCTTGGGATTCGTAATCGGCGCTGCATTATTCGGCTCAAGGGGGCTAAATCGTTGGACGACCAGGGATACTTTCCTCTCGGTCTTTCCCGATGAACTATTGGAAAATACCTACGCGAACGATAAGCGAATGAGTAGTATGATCATTTTGCTTTCATTGGGCATTGTACCGATGGCGATAGATGGATTCACTCAGTTACTGACTGATTATGAGTCTGTCAATCCCTTGAGGTTGGCAACAGGAATGGCAGCAGGTTTGGTTGTCGGATGGTTCATTTGTGCATCACTTTGCGCTAGAGCGACCGGATTTGAAGGAGCTTCTTCGGTCATACTTCCAAACGGAGCAAAACTAATTCAGAAGTAGCTAGCTACGATTCTAGCCACCACTTAACTAGTTCATCTGGGCCTTCTGGGACATCCATTGAGTCATTCCCACTGCCCAAAATATTGAGTCTCTGGATAACCGATTCTACGGCCGCGGGGTAATGCCCTGACTTTACTATCTGACCCATTGAGAATCTTAGATGCGAACCCGGGTTTTCCCTATTCCACTTGACTATTGCATCCCTAAGCGGCCAGATTGCTATTGACAGTAGGCCCATTGATCTGTATTCATCCCTTAGTTGCGACCGGGGGGCCTCCCTGCCGATTAATGAGCGGTGTTGATGTATCCATCCCAACCTCTCGTGTAGGTATTTCACTATGGTCTGGGTGTGCCTCTCAGAGACTGTCCTAACTGGGCCCAGAGAACTACGTAACTCCCTGATATCGGCAGAACCCATCAGAGACAATGTCCCTATAATCGACGATATTGAATGGGAGAGTACATGATTTGGGACATCCACCCTCTCTCCTTCTTCCACTGACTCCATCACTGATTTATGTTCATTCTGGGATTCGTTAATCACTCTCCAAGGGGCCTTTCCCCCGAGCCAATTTTTTTTCGAACTCGTTGGTTCCAGGCCTAGTCCCTCCAGCGTAGTCTGGCCATCAGAGTTCCTAATCAGGCGCATCAAAAGATTCCTATCCACTATTTCGATGTCTACGTTGACTGGCCTTGGTCGCGAGTGAAGGAACCTTCTGATTACACCCTTTAACCGATTCTTGAAGTCATCCTCGGATCCCTCGTTCAAGATAGGGCCGATTATCGCACCCATGTCGAATGGGACTGGCATTTCTTCTTCACCGGATAGTAGTGTCCTGTAACCATCTCTGATTTTCCTCTGTAACTCGGTTGTCTCAAAGTATTCCTCTTTATTTGAGTGGGCTCTTAGGGTTCCACTCTTAATTCGATTCAATGCTACCTCTGGATCGCAATCTACCCACAAACACAGGTCGGGGACCAAAGCAGCTGAATTCATGTGGGCGACCCGTTCTATCCCTGCTCCACCGACAATTCCCTGGTAAACGAGAGATGAGTGGATATTCCTCTCACTGACTACTGCCTTGCCCTGTTCTAGTCTGGGGAGAATCCATCCATGAGAGTGATCAACCCGATCGGCTGCAAACAGCCCTGCCTCTTCCTCGGGAGGCATTTGCTTCTTCCTTACCGCCTCAATCGCGAGCCTTCCAAGAGGGTGTTCCCTCCTTGGCTCCCCTGTTACATCGACTGCAACAAAGGGGAACTCTCTTCGCATGACTTCCGCAATAACCCTGGTTGCTAGACCCTTGCCGCTACCATCACCGCCCTCTATTGTGATCAGGTACATTTCCTCACTCTTCCTTCGAATAAACGTCGTAGAATTGAGTCTTGGAAAGGCTTGTGAGACCCATTCCTGACAATATAAGTAGAGGGCCAACGAACATCATCCCCCTGCTCCAGAGTCCAATGAAGGATAGCCACCAAGTCCTCCTGTAGCTCAATCCCTTTCTCGCCTCTGCTGCACCGGCCAACCCGGCAATCCCAGAAAACAATGTCAAGAGTGCCACAGCAGTTCCAATGAATACTGATTTTCCAAGATGGCTCTCGCCCCTGATGTCGGAGGAATGAATGCCTTCGCCCTGTGATAGGGTGATGGAGATTTGGGCGTAATCCCCGGGGATCAGCAATATGCGAACAGTGACGTTGCCTGGATGAGCTACTTCCAGTGTTGATGATCTACGCGGCAAATCGGAAATTGTGAATCTACCTCCTGAATCTGTAACATCACTTCCGATTTCTATCCCCAGGTCATCGTATACCTTCACAGTGACGCCTTCTACGTGGTCACCCCCAGTTTTGTTATCGACTAACTCAGTGGTTACTGTGCCCTTTACGTCTGCCTGGGTTCCCGAGTCATCTATTTCGCCAGATAAAATGTCACTAACGTTTCCAGAAATTAACATCATTCCAACTATGACTCCAAGAATGCTTCCAAGTGCTATCAGGAATGCGCCCATGTTACGGGTGGCTGAATCTGTGGAGAGGTCGGAAAGCCATAATTCCAGGCCGGTCCTCCGATCAATCTCGTCCTCGAAATCAGCAGTCATCCATCCTCGCCTCCGCTTCGCTGCATATCGGGCGTGACGGTAGGCTGTTCATCATGCCGATTACCGGATTCTCCAGTGTCGTTGACCACACTGGCGGCATTCTTCTTGAATACCGCAATACCGGTAAGCACCAAAGCCGCCACGATTGCCGATTTGGGCCACTCTGGCCTAGATCGATCATTGATGGAGCAATCGGCATGGCAATCCCCATCATCTGAATCATCTGTCGTGATGAGCTCTACCAGGTACATTGAGGTCCAATTCTTACCTGTAATCCAATATTCAGAAGCGCCTTTGTGGGCGATTCCGTTCAAGACCTCATTGTTGTCGCCCAAATTCTGCGAAGAAAGGAATGAAAGATCGAATTCCTCTATAACGGCCCCATTTGAGGGGTCAATCATCAATATTCTGTCCTCCTGCCAGACATTTGCAAGTATCCTCTTTCCCGAGTCTGTTCTTACGCACTCTAATTCATTGATCATTTGTACCTCCTCGCCATTTGAGTCAGTCACCTTAATTGAACGGATAATCTCAAAATTTTCCGGATTTCTGAAGGAAATAGAGGAGGAGCCATTTGACATGGCAAGAGATGTTCCATCGAAACAGAGGCCCCAGCCCTCTCCCTCATAACTCATGACTGCCGTCAAGTTGAACGTATCTATGTCGAACACCAGAGCGGTCTCATTTAGCCAAGTTAGCATGAAAATTTTATCTTCAACAACGGCTATTCCTTCCCCGAATAGTGAGGCTTCTAGATTTGCAAATCTGACAATCTCGCCCGTTGCAGAGTCAATTTCCCTCAAGGTCGATTCACCGAATAATCCCGTACTCTCGAACAGTCTCCCATCATCCATCACAAGTCCTTGAGTGAAGGCCCCGGGGTCATGTGGGATTGACCTTATGACGACTACTTCACCCTCAATTTCTCCCTCCTCTGCAGCAGCTAAGACGGAAGTGCAGGACAGCGAGAAAATGAGCATTAGGGCGAGAGCGCGCGAACGGATGTGGGGGCGCCCCGCGTGACTCATGTACGAACGATGCTCCATCGATGTTAAAATACGTCTTAGGACCGAAAGATACTGGATACAACACGGAGTGTTGAACGATATGGGCCGGAAACGCAGCAACTCGATCTCCTCGGCGGTGATGATTGTTTCAGTGATGCTCCTAGCCGGTCTTTCCCCAATGGCGGCCGCAGTTCCAACCGAGGAGGTTCCAGTAAGCATCGAAATCACTGGCGATCTATCGGATTTCGTGCCCTCTATTGAGGGTAAGCAGTACATATTTGCCGGTAGTGAGGAGCCGATATTCTCGGCTACTGGATTCCTGAAAAGGCAATGGGTCGAAGAGGGTTATCCCGGAGTCGTGCTTCCATTCTCGCAGGCATATCAAAATTCTAGGCACTCATTGAGAAGTTGTGAGGCTGCATGGAGCCAAGGAGACACTGATACGATCTCCACTGCCAGTGGAACTATCTCGGCCACTGTGCAGAAGGTTTCAACGAACTCTGTTGTATTCGTTGAGGATGGAGAAATTGTTCCTTCGACCACTCTCAACGATATCACCTCAACATGGGAATCAACTATTTTTCCTACGAATACTAATTACTTCGGCTCGGCACCCGATGTCGACAATAACTGCCAGGTCGAGATTGTGATTCTCGCAATAGACGGTGCTGCATCAGTAGGGGGCTATTTCGTCCCTGGCCTAGCATCCACCAGGGAGGCCGTTTTCCTCGACGTTGATGACCTAAGTTGGAGGAATACAATACTAGCCCATGAGTTCCAGCATTTACTGCACAACGCTAGAGATCCGTATGAATTCATCTGGATCGACGAAGGTGCCGCTGATATGGCCGCTTACTTGTGCTTTGGAGTAACCAGCACACTTACGGGACATGCAAACGAATGGTCACAGAATTCCAACATTAGCGTGAGGTGGTGGAATCAGAGAATTGCCGACTATGGGGCTGGATTCATGTTTATGATGTACCTAGCCGACAAGTTGGGAGGAGGTGCGGCAATACGGAGCCTGGTTGCTGATACAGCCACTGGGGGAACGGGGATCGAGAATCTAGCCAGCAATCCAGAGCCTGGTTTCACTTCCATTGGCACTACGATGAGTGATATCTTTGCTAACTTCACCATGGCCGTCTCAATAGACAGTGCCCAGGGGGCTTTCGGGTTCTCAAATCTAGACTTGACTGCAGGATGCATTGCTGCCTCAATATGCAGAGTGCAGATGAGCGGATTCAACGACCAATGGGTAAACTCGTGGTCGAGTCCAAGTCAAGTCGTAGAGGGCTGGGGGATGAGGTCCTACAAGTTCAACCAAGGCTCGGGAGCTCCGCTTAACTTGATGGTTCAGCCTACTCAATTCGGATTCGAGGGAGCCGTTCTTTCTCGCGATTCAGCGACAGGGAGTTGGTCCATGAGCAGGCTAAGGGTCGATCCTGCTAGTGGGGCTGCAACTGGACTTGTTCACGGATTTGGCAACACTACCGACGAAGTTTGGCTGACTACATGGTTCGAGTCTGCTGTTGACGACTGCGACTACAACTACATGACGTGCGGGATCACGACTGGGAGTTACCCCTCAGCATCTGTAATTGTGCAAGCTGAGTTGATTACGGATCCCGCAGAGATTTCAATCAACACGATTGATTCATTCGATAGAGATGGAAATGGCGTTGATGATAGTGTTGAGCTCGATCTGGACATAGTTTCCAATGCATTCTTCGAGGTCCTAGAGGTCACAGTTGAGGCATTTGTGAATAACACCCTAATCGACACACTAGTCTTCTCCGCGACCGCGGGAAACAGCATTCCAACTGAGAAGACTGTCTGGTTCACGCCCCCTCACACGGGCGATTGGACATTTGGAGTGAGCATAAGTGACGTTACTGATGCAATGGTGGACCAGGCCTTTGCACTTCCAGTTGAGCTGGCCAATATGGAGCCTGTCGCTTCTGGATCAATTTCGACAAACATAACTCAAACATGGTTACCTGTGAATATGTTCGGTTCAGGTTATGATGAATGGGGTTTCGGGCAACTCAATGGAACATTCTCCCATAATGAGACCCCAATTGGATACTTCTGGGATCTAGGGGACAACGTTTCTTCTGGGCTGAAAAATCCGGTCCACCCCTACCTAAACCCGGGAGAGTACACCATCGTATTGACGGTGATGGACCAAGGTGGATATTTCTCTGAAAGTCAATCGTGGGATGTCGTCGTTCAGGATACGTCTGACCCAATACCAGAAATTTCGGTAGATGGGGTAGTGGTGACCGACGAATTGGTGCTATTGACAAATCAACAGGTCGAGTTCTCGGCCAGAGGCACTACTGACAACCTGCCGATCGAGGAATTGGAGTTCAGCTGGGACTGGGGCGACGGCGAGAGCGTTTCGGGAGTTGGGTTGGCAGAGTCTAGTCACTCATGGGTGGATGGGAGTGCGGATGGGATTGTCTACACATTGACACTGACAGTTAGCGATGGGTTGCACGAAGTTGAGCATACGGTTTTCATCAGGATACTAAACAGACTCCCGAAACTAGTATTCGATGAACCACTTGAGACTTTCACTCTTACGCCAATAGAAATGCCCGAGATATTCACTGATAGCGATGGCATGATCGTTGAGTACAACTGGCAATTTGAAGGCGGTGTGAATCTAGATGGAGGGGGGATGACCCTGACTTCCGATTTCTCTTCAACTGAGTCAAGCCTCAGCAATCCTGTAGTTGGTTGGAGGGAGCCCGGTCCGAAGACTGTGACCCTGGAAGTAACCGATGACGACGGTAATTCTTCCTTTACCACTTTGGTGGTAAACGTACTCAACCAACGCCCTGTTGCTGTTTTTTCAAGACCCTCAGATGGGACAGTGGATACAACTTACACGTTTTCCAGCCTTTCATTCGATCCCGATGGTGATACATCCCTACTCTCGACATCATGGAACATCTCAGATTTGGACTCGCCAATAACAAATTCTAGTTCAGTGAGTCACACATTCCTCAGGCCCGGACTTTACACGGTAAGTCTGACCGTAGTGGACGAGAGGGGGATGTCATCAGCAACCAAGTCATACACAATCAGGATTCAGAATCCTGCGCCGGTTCCGGAACTCACATACTCGTGCCCGAGTGCAAACGGAAGTTTGCTTGACAGGGAGCCGACTGATTCCGATGCGGTAATCTGGCAGATACCCCAGACTAATGACGGCGGGGCCTTCGTTGCACCTGGCACACTGATTAGATTCGATGGATCATCTAGTTACGACTCTGACCCTCTTTTCGTAGGGAGAACTTCCACGGATCCCAGTGACCCAGAATGGAATGGGATAACTCACTGGATTTGGGACTTCGGCGATGCCACGCCAGTAGTAGAAGGGCCGGTAGTATGGCACAGCTACGAAATTCCTGGTACCTACATAGTGACACTAACTGTTGTCGATGGGTTTGAGGGAGGGGAGACGAATTCGACCTCAATCCTTGTTCACGTCTCCAGAGCGCCCTTAATTGGCGACATGGAGCCCATAGGTTCTGACTACGTTAATGTCGGAGATGCCGTTGTTCTGAATTTCTCCGTATCTGATGCGGACCTAGATGATGGGATCTCGGCATGGATGGATACCGACTCCACTGTAGATAGTGACGAGGATGGAAATCCTACGAACGACATGGACAGTGACCTGACGGGGGACCTGGTCGTTAGATGGGACCTGAATGTAGCTCTGGACTTTGATGGAGACGGGGATCCTCGAAATGACTGGGGATGGAATTCACAGTCATGGGGCAGCACGGGAGAGGTGCGCATACTCATGCAGGTTTGCGATGGGGTCGGCGTTTGCTCGGAGAAGGAGTTCGTAGTTATCGTTCTCGCTGAGGAAGAGGAGTTCACCCCAAGATCCCTGTCCGACCTAACTTGGTCGGATTTGGTACCCAACAAGGAAAGCGCCGGACTTCTGGCCCTAGTTGGCATGGTCCTAGTACTTGGATGGGTAATTATGCGACAGAAGGACGAAGAGGAGATTGATGCTGAAGAGATGATGGAGACCTACGAGGTCGAGGAAGTCGAAAGCGATGGAGGTTTGCCGGGCATGGATCAGCATAAACCGCCGCCGCAACCCAAATATCTGACTGTGGATGAGCGTAGGGACGGGGAATCCGGGTATGTACGACCGATCAGGACAAGGAGGAGGTAGATTGAGAGGGAGATCTCCCGAGTCCTCAACCTACCTTGTCAGCATCTGCATGGTTTCTCCGTCCATTCTACTGATGGCAATCATTCTCTCGACTCCTTCAGTCGCTGCTGCAGGATCATGCGATGTCCCTGCGAGCAACCCTCCCGATGTTGACCTACTCATCGAAGAGCACGGCGTAGAGAATTTCTGGGAGTTCAACAGAGGGAGCGATTTGCTTTCCCTCGACATGGATGTTTTCTGGGAGTCTACAATCGATAACGACAGTGCATCGGCCCTGAAAATGGAGCTTGTTCCTGGTTACATGTACACGTTCTGCATCAAGATGGCTCCCAACTCAGACGATGTCCCACTAGAGCCAATCGGGGATGTTTACCTTATGCGAGGAGGGGACTGGGACAGATACACGATTGATTACGAGATGAGGGGCGATGAGGATTTCTTCGATGTTGATTTCTTACCTGTCGAGTGGAGAGATACCGTTGATTGGCTACCATATCGCGATGTCCATGCATATGAGAGGATTTCTGAGGGGGAGTTCTCCGTTGCCATAGACTCAGATGGGTCAATTTGGAATTCACTATCCGATGCCCTAGGAGGGAGTGATCAGGAGTACTTTCTAGTGATAGATGGGTGGGATAACAGGAGGCATGCCGACAGCGGTGCCGCAGGCGGCGCAATAGACGTCGAAGTACTGATTGACGTTGAGGAGAGGATGAATATACCCAAGTTCACAGCTACACTTCTGGTCGGATCCTTGCCCCTAGCATGTCTCATTGTCCCCTTCATTTTGCATTCTAGATACATGGAACACGGCAAGGAGGAGGAACATGATGAGGGTGCTGAAATGCCATATCTCGACAGTGAAGCGGATGGTGGACAGACCTAGTCCAAATAGCCAAGAAGCTCCCATGCCGTAGATAGGTCAGACCTGTTTATCTTGCCCTTGTATGCAAGATGCCAACCAACCTGCATCGTGGAGTAAACCATGTATTGGCGTAGCAAAGGGGCGTGTATCCTGGGCCAGTCGCCCCCAGAGCCCATGCCCATAATCGAGCTATTTATTTCCGATTCCCTGAGCTCCCAAGCCGCTTCGAACAGCCTTAGCGAACCCTCCGAGCCACCTGTGGCATAGCATACCTTAACCATGTCACCTAGGCTCGACATCTCCTCGATTTCAGTCACAATCTCTGAGGCAGGAGGGGGTTTCTCTGACGAATGCTGAGAACAAATCACCTTCGTATTACCTGATGCTAGCTCGACTAGTTCATTTCTGGCATTTTCGTCAATCTCGAATTCCAAGTCGACCCAACTGGGACCGCTCTTTATCCCCTCCCTCAAGACTTCGAGCCTCTCTCCCTCAGTCCCTGGGAAATAGCCCCCTTGTGCCTCAGACCTGCAGGTGAGGATTACTGGGAGCTCCAATCCCTGCTTGAATGAATCCAAGACGGTCGCGAGATCGACAGAGTCCAACGGCTGGGGCACATATTCCGGATCTGGCCTTTGGTTTCGGCGTGGTTTTGTATCCTCGGCATCCTCCTCAGAAGGTTCTGGAAACACCTCGTTAACCCAAAGCCTGTCCAACCGAACCTCCACTACGTCGGCCCCAGAGGCCGTGGCCATTGCAGCGTCTTTGAGCATCTCGTCCACTGTGCATCCGCTCAAGACTACGCACACGAGCGGCAGTTCCATCCAACTGCTCGACCCTAGGATTCTGTTTAATCGTGTCGAGTGATTTAGATTACTTGATATTGCAGAATCAACTTTCAGAGGCTGAAATTAGCGTTTTTTCTCGGAACCATTAGCAGGGTTGAATAACCACCCGCCCTCAGGGATATACATGACGATTGAGGGTTCCCCTTGGGAACCCTCAAAGAATTGGAAGTGAGAATGTGGCTGATGACTACGACGCAAGCAGTATCCAAGTCCTAGAAGGGCTGGAGGCCGTCAGAAAGAGGCCGGGAATGTATCTCGGGGACCCTCATGACGGCTCTGCCCTACACCACTGCATTTGGGAGGTCGTAGACAATGCAGTTGACGAGCATCTTGCTGGTCACAATCCCACAGTCGAAGTTGACTTGAATCCTGATGGTTCAGTGACTGTTACAGATCATGGCAGGGGGATTCCGGTCAGTAAGCATGAGGAGGGGGTTAGCGCTGCTGAGGTAATCATGACTAAGCTACACGCCGGAGGGAAGTTCGATAATGAAGCATACAAGGTTGCTGGCGGACTTCATGGAGTAGGTGTGAGTGCTGTAAACGCAGTTTCAGAGTCACTGACAATGACAATCCACAGGGATGGCAAGGAATGGCAACAGACCTACAAAAAAGGAGTTCCACAGGCCAAACTAAAGTCCATAGGGAATTCAGAAATTACTGGAACGATTATTTCCTTTAAACCGGATTTGGATGAAGTTTTCAGCGACATAACTGAATTCGACTTCGAGCAAATAAACACGAGGCTCAGGAGAACTGCATTCCTGAATGCTGGACTACAGATTATTGCCAGGGATCTACGAGGCGATGCGGATGTTGAGATCGAGCACAAGTATGACGGAGGACTCAGGGAATACGTAGAATCCATGAACAAAAACAAAGAAGTGGTTCATGATGATGTCCTGCATGTCCTAGGTAGCAAAGAGGGGGACAAGGGGGAAGTTCACGTAGAGGTTGCCTTGCAATGGACCGATGCTTACTCTGAGTCCATCCACTGCTTCACTAACATAATTCACAATGCTGATGGCGGTACCCACCTCTCTGGACTGAAGAGTTCACTTACGCGGACCGTGAATGGTTATGCTCAATCAAAGAATCTGTTGAAGAACGTGAAAGGACTGTCGGGCGATGACGTCAGGGAGGGGCTTTCTGCAGTAATATCAATCAAACATCCGGACCCGTCATTCAACGCGCAAACAAAGGCAAAATTGGTCACTAGTGAAGTAGCTGGCATCGTTGAGCAGATTGTAAATGATAAACTGGGAGAGTTCTTTGAGGAGAATCCTTCCGTGGCAAAACAGATCGTCGAAAAGGCTCTCCTAGCGAGCAGGGCGAGAGAGGCCGCTAGGAAGGCTCGTGATCTGACTAGAAGAAAGGGAGTACTGGAAGGCGGCGGACTGCCCGGACAGCTTGCAGACTGTCAGTCGAGGGATCCGGATGAATGCGAGATATACATAGTCGAAGGGGAAAGCGCGGGCGGATCAGCGAAGAATGCCCGGGACAGGAGGACGCAGGCAATACTCCCGCTGAGAGGTAAGATCCTGAACGTCGAGAGACAGCAGAGGAATCTTACCAAGGTATTCTCGAACGAGCAGATTCAACGTATGATTAGAGCGCTAGGCGCAGGGGTCGGCAATGAGGAAGAGGCAGAGGGGGCCTTTGATCCCGAGAAGCTGAGGTATGGAAAAATAATTATCATGACAGACGCAGATGTCGATGGGGCTCACATCAGGACGCTCATACTCACATTCATGTGGAGATTCATGAAGCGGGCGATAACCAATGGAAATGTGTACATCGCCGCACCTCCCCTTTTCTCAATAACCAGGGGTAAGCAGGTAGAGTGGGTGCATAGCGAGAAAGAAAGAGACTCTGTTGTAAAGAGGATGCTGAAGGAGTCTCCTTCTTCAAAGGTCGATGTGCAGAGGTACAAAGGTCTCGGAGAGATGAATCCCGATCAACTATGGGAGACTACGATGGACCCCGAAGCAAGGGTCATGATGAAAGTAGAGGCCAGGGATGCTGAAGAGGCCGATGAGCTCTTCACGGTCCTTATGGGGGAAGACGTGCCTGATAGGCGCTCATTCATAGAGACGAATGCTTCGAAGGTTACGGCGCTGGATGTGTGATATATGAGTGAGGACCTGCTTAGGAGGGACATCTCTGACGAGATGAAAGAGAGCTACATCAATTACGCTATGAGCGTGATTATTGGAAGGGCACTACCGGACGTCAGGGATGGGCTAAAACCTGTGCACAGAAGAATTCTCTGGGGCATGCACCAAGCGGGCCACACACATGACAAGGGGTACAGCAAATCTGCTAGATCAGTTGGAGAGGTGATGGGTAAATTTCACCCTCATGGCGATCAAGCCCTCTATGACACTATGGTGAGGATGGCTCAGGAATTTTCACTCAGGTACCCTCTCGTCGATGGGCAGGGCAACTTTGGATCAATTGACGGTGATCCGCCAGCCGCGATGAGGTACACGGAAAGTAGACTAGACCGACTATCGCTGCATATGTTGGAAGACATAAACAAGAACACGATAGACATGGAGCCAAACTTCGATGAGAGTGAAGTAGAGCCCACAGTTTTACCTTCCAGGCTGCCCAACCTTTTGCTAAACGGAAGTGACGGGATCGCAGTTGGGATGGCGACAAAAATACCTCCTCACAACCTAGGTGAGGTTGCTTCTGCGATAAAATTCCACATCGGTAAGGTGATTGAACAGAACAGGAAAATCGGCCTTGATAACCCTCCCAAAATTGACGCTCTTGAGTACATGGAGCACATCAAGGGGCCGGACTTTCCGACGGGTGCGACCCTATACGGAATCGATGGAATTGTGGACATGTACCGGACAGGGAATGGTCGGTTCCACATCAGGTCTGATGTAGAAGTAATTGATGACTCAACAGGGAAGCGGCTGATAGTTCACTCAATCCCCTATCAAGTGAAGAAGGCTCCAATGCTGCAGGGGATCGCCGAACTTGTCCAGAAGGAGTCTGTGAAGGGGATAAGGGACATCAGAGACGAGTCCAGCAAAGAAGGGATAAGGGTGGTCATCGAGATTAAGCAGAATGCGGACCCACAGGCAGTACTCAACCAACTGTACCAGTCTAGCAGATTGCAGGAGTCGTACTCTGCAAACATGATGGGCATATTGAAGGGAGAGCCAGTACAGCTCGATCTACGAACGATACTACACACCCACGTCAGGCACAGAGAATTAGTCATCGAGAGGAGAACTCAGTTTGACTTGGACAAGGCAGAGGCCAGGGCGCACATACTTGAGGGATTGATGAAGGCGCAAAAGAGAATGGATGAAATAATCGTAGTCGGACGTAACTCGGATTCTCGGGATCAATTTGAGAGGTACCTTAGAGGAGAGGAGAAATACGTCAAAATCAAGAAGTTTGATTTCTCGGAAAGGCAATCGAAAGCTATTGCGGAGAGGAGGCTGTACCAGCTAACTAAGCTCAACGTAAAGGAGGTTGCAGACGAGCTTGAGAAATTGAAAGAAGCGATAAAGAATTTCAGGGGGATCCTAGATAGTCGGGTGAAGCGCCTGAATATCATCGTTGAAGAGCTAGAAGAAGTGGTTGAAAGGCACGGGGATGGTCGTAGAACGGAAATCAATCCGACTCCCCTCTCGATGGACAGAGAAGACTTGGTTGCAGAGCAGTCTATCGTTATTTCACTTACCCAGGATAATTACATGAGGCATCTTCCAGTCGAGTCATTCAGGCTCCAAAACAGGGGCGGCAAGGGACTGAAGGGAGTCTCGACAAAGGAGGAGGATGCTCCCTCGAAGATAGTTACCTGCTTCTCCAAAGACAGGTTGCTGATATTCACTGACATGGGCAGGGTGTATGGCCTTCGGGCGTGGGAGACTCCTCCGGCTAGCAGGTATGGAAAGGGGACTCATGTTCGAAATCTTCTCGGTGGGATAAGGGAGGATGAGAAAGTGATTTCCATTCTTCCGATGAATAGGGAACTGATTGAAAATCCCGAAGGTCACTTCCTGATCTTCTCCACACTCAATGGGAGGATAAAGAGGAGTCATCTTTCCGAATATGTCAAGATTAACAGAAACGGAAAGTACGCTCTAAAATTCGCTGAGGGCGAGGATGATGCGCTTGTTTCTGTAAGGCCTGCTACCGAGAAAGACCATGTCGTGCTTGTTTCAGCTAAAGGGAATGCCTGCAGATTCAAGCCGGCTGAAGTGCGAAGCAGGATTGACCCTGCCACAGGCGAAGAACAGCACACGCACCTGGTAAGAGTCCAGGGCAGGGTCAGTCAAGGAGTATCAGGAATGAAGCTGGAAAAGGGGGATTGGGTCATAGGAATGATTGTGACAGACGATTTCGATACCAGCGTACTAACCATCTCGAAACGTGGAATGGCCAAGAGGAGCAGACTTGGATCTGGAGGAATGATTCCTGTTACTGACCCAGAAACTGGAAACAAGGTATTCGACGAAGAAGGGAATGAGATGCATGAGAGGGATGGTTACAGGAGAACCAATAGGGGCACTAAGGGCGTCAAGACAATGTCACTAGACGACGATGATGAGATAGTTGCAGTCAGGCAGATTCCGGATCTAGACGATCAGCTTTTCATGCTTACAGGAACTGGGATGATGATAAGAATGGTTTCTGGGCAAACGAAGGAAACACTTGGGAAGGTGACGAAGGGAACTAGGATCATGGAACTGAGGAACGCTGATCGTACGGGCTATGATGACGAGATAATTTTCGTCGCCAGACTGCCTGCATCCCTGGTCGATTCTTCGGTATCTGACGATGAAACAGAAGAGGAGTAAATACACCGCTCGCCTTAAGCGAACGACTAGGTTCGAGGGAACGCTGCGGCAGTCGCATAGCCTGGCCATTGCGCTGGATTGCTAATCCAGTGGTGTTTCACCTCGGGAGTTCGAATCTCCCCTGCCGCGCCATCTAATACGGGGTAGTGTTCATTCAATTCACCCTCTTGCGGATATCGTGGTTGACGTGTATGCGGCCCTCTTGACTGGTCTCATCTCAATTGTACTGATACTGATTCTTAGGAGGCATTTTGCCCTATCCCCCTCTAATGAAAGATCTTGGGTGAATGATAATCAAAGATTAGCTAAGGCCGAATTCCGGGGGGACATAGTAACGATCCGGAATGTAAGGGACTTCGATTGGAGGACCACGCGTGACTTCGATGAGAAATGGATCGATGTCGAGGTGAATCTTAACGAAGTTTCCAAAATTTGGTTTGTATTGGAGTATTTCGAGCCCGATAGGAAGGAAATGGCACACACCATCCTGAGCTACGAGTTTTCTGACGGGACTAGATTGGCTTGTTCGATTGAGGTAAGGAGGAAGCAGGGCGCATCTTTTCACCCCATCAAAGGGCTCTTCAGAACCTATGAGTTGATCTACGTGTGGGGGACCGAAAGAGATGTTATTGGAGTTAGATCCAGGTGCAGAAGGAAATCCAAGACTCACCTGTTTGAGGGCGTTGTCCTAGGTCCCGGCAATGAAAGGAGGATGTTGGAGTCATACCTTAGAAGAACTAACAAGCTGTCAGTTGATCCAGAGTGGTACAATACGATTACCAACACATGTACGACAAATATCGTTGGTCACGTCAATGAGGTATATCCAGGCAGGGTTCCCAGAACAATGGCCATTCTTATGCCGGGCCTTAGTCCCAAACTGCTACAGAAAAACAACCTAGTGGTGATTAGAGGAACTCTAGAGGATACGATGGAAGATAGCATCATCGATCAGCGGGCGATGGAGTGGGATGGCGAGTGCGACTTCGGGGAGTGGATTAGGCGTTCTCGATACGAGGATTGAACATAGCATATCGATTCCGGGGTGCATGCTCACTATCGAGGCGGTCTCGTTGGACTCTCCAGTGGAGTGGGAGTTGCCCCCTTCCAAGAGTCATCTAATCAGGTGGCTTGCAGTTATCTCACAGAGCGGCCAGGAGTCGCTTCTTTCATTCAGGGGGGAGGCGGGCGGAGATGCGTCTTCAATGTCCAGATGCATAGAGGCCATGGGGTCAAAGGTAAGTTTTCACAAAGAAGGTTGGACCGTCCAAGGTGCGTCTGAGCTCAGCAAGGGGCCGGTTTCTTTGGAATGTGGCAATTCGGGGACATCTGCAAACTTTCTGACTGCTATCTCCGCTTTCAG
>CETM01144772.1_pt1 | contig 45085 bp, 43 predicted proteins | sample 361451 | NCBI WGS metagenome assembly CETM01 (sample SAMEA2622690, study PRJEB7988) | marine metagenome | isolation source: saline water (ENVO:00002010), including
ACTTTATTAATAGATAATTACGATAGTTTTACTTACAATCTTTATCACTACCTTCTTTCATTAAAATGCAAAGTGGAAGTGGCTAGAAATGACAAAATAGACTCAAAAGAAGTTTTAAAAAAAAAATATAAAAAAATTGTTATTTCACCTGGACCGGGAACACCAAGCCAGGCAGGAAACTGTTTAAAAATTGTTAAAAATTTATCAAAAAAAATTCCAATATTAGGAGTATGTTTAGGTCACCAAATCATTGCTCAAGCATTTGGTGCAAAAATAATAGGTGCAAAAAAACTTATGCATGGAAAAACGAGCAAGATTTTACATAACAAAACTGGAATTTTTAAAGGAATAAAAAATAATTTAATAGGCACCAGATATCATAGTTTGATAATTGATAGAAAGACACTTAACAAGGACTTCATAATTACCGCAAAAACTAAAGATAATGTTATAATGGGAATTATGCATGAAAGGTACAATTTACATGGGGTTCAATTTCACCCTGAAAGTATAAACACCATAGAAGGTATGAAGTTAATTAAAAATTTCCTTAATTATAGGTAAAATGGACGAAATCATAAAAAAGCTTAAGAGTAGACAAAATCTAAATTTTGAGGAAAGTAAATCTGCTTTTGAAAACATTATGTCTGGCAAAGTAAGTGAAGGACAAATTCATGATTTTCTAACTTCCTCCTCTTCTAAAGGGGAATCTTCAGACGAAATAGCTGGTGGAGTTTATGTCTTACGAAACAAAGCAACTAAAGTAAATGTACCAGAAGGTACAGTAGATACATGTGGTACTGGTGGAGACGGAAAAAATACATTAAATATTTCTACTGCCGCTGGTCTATTGTTATCAAGCTTTGGTGTGAAAGTAGCAAAACACGGTAATAAATCTGTTTCGTCAAAATGTGGGTCTGCTGATGTTTTAGAAAAATTAAATATAAGTATTACTCTCGGTCCTAGAGAGGTAGAAACGAGTATAAATAATAATAACTTTGGATTTATGTTTGCCCCAGGTTATCACTCAGCAATGAAATATGTTGGAGCAGCAAGAAAAAAAATTGGCAAAAGAACAATATTTAATTTGATTGGTCCTTTAAGTAGTCCAGCACAAGTAAAACGACAAGTGGTCGGAGTTTTTGATAAAAAGCTACTTAAAACTTTTGCTAATGCACTTAAAAATTTAGATTTAAAAAAAGCATTAATCGTAAATAGTCAAGACGGACTTGATGAAATATCTCCATATGCTAACACAAATATTGTTGAGTTGAGCGATGGTAAAATTGAAGAATCTATTTTAAATCCAAAGGATTTAGGTATTAAGGCGAGTACTTTTGTTAATATTGTTGGAAAGGATCCTGAATATAATGCTATTAAAATGAAAGAAATATTTCAAGGCAAAGACAATGACTTTTCAATTGCAGTCTGCTTAAATGCTGCGGCTGGTTTACTCGTTTCAGAAAAATCAAACTCCCTTAAGACAGGATATGATGTATTGAGAAAACATATACTTTCTGGAAAAGTTATGAACCATATTACAAAATTAATTAAATGAATAATACTCTAGAAAAAATAATTAGTGATAAAAGTAATAATATAGAAAAATATAAAAAATCTTATAAAATTGAAGATCTTAAAAAGAAAATACTTTCCTACAAAAATTACTTGAATTTCAAAGATAAACTGAATGTAAACGAGGTATCTGTTATTGCGGAGTTAAAAAAAGCTAGTCCATCTGCTGGAATTATTGTTGAAAATTACGATCCTAAAACAATTGCAAAACAATATCTTAAATCCGGTGCGTCCTGTCTTTCTATCTTAACAGAAGAGAATTTTTTTAAAGGAAAGTTAGAGGATATTAATGAGGTTAAAAAAGAAGTTAAATTGCCTGTTTTATGTAAAGATTTTTTTATTGATCCATATCAGGTTTATCTTGCAAAAAGTTTTGGTGCTGATGCTATTTTAATTATTCTTTCAGCTATTGATGAAATAACTGCTAGAAAAATTTATAATATTGCAGAGGAATTAAATATAAACACAATAGTTGAAGTGCATACGGTCGAGGAGGCAAAAAAAGCACTTAGCTTTAAAAATGCAATAATAGGTATTAATAATAGAAACCTTAAAACTTTAAAAACAGACATCAAAATAACATATGATTTACATAAGATTTTAATTGGTCATCCTGGTCCAATTGTTTGTGAGAGTGGAATAAAAACTGAAAAAGAAGTAGAAGATGTAGTAAAGAAAACAAAGATAAATAACTTTCTTATCGGTGAATCACTTCTTAAAGATTTGGACAAAAACTCATCTTTATTAAAAAGAATCACTCAAATAAACGCTTAATTAAAGGGTAATTTAGCGTTGATATTAAGATAGAACTTTTGTAGAACATAAATGTACAGGATTTGTTCTATGCTAACAAAAAAACAAAAAAACTTATTAATTTTTATTAATAAAAAAATAAGATCGACAGGGATATCTCCTTCTTACGAGGAAATGAAAAACTCTCTCAACCTTAAGTCGAAATCAGGAATACATCGGCTTATATCGGCTTTAGAAGAAAGGGGATTTATAAAAAGATTAGCTCACAAAGCCAGAGCTCTTGAGGTGGTCAAGCTTCCCGAAAATGCAAGTGCACATGATTTATTTAACAGTTTCACACCAAGCGTAATTAAAGGGGGGTTGGACAAAAACACAGGGAAATCAAGTAAGGTTTCTGTACTTGGATCAATAGCTGCGGGAACTCCGATAGAAGCAATACAACAAGAAGTTGATAAAATTAATTTACCAGCTGATATTAATAAAAATGATGATCATTTTGGATTAAGAGTAAAAGGAGACTCTATGACAGAGGCTGGTATTAATGATGGTGACACAGTAATTATTAAAAAAAGTTCTAACGCAGACAATGGTCAAATAGCTGTAGTTTTGATTGATAACGAAGAAGCAACTTTAAAAAGAATTAGAAAAAAAGGAAATACTATAGCCCTAGAAAGTGCAAACAAAAAATACGATACTAAAATATACGCGTCAAAAAGAATTAAGATTCAAGGTAAATTGGTTTCTTTATATAGAAACTTTAACTAAAATAGTTTAATTTCATTTCATGTCTTTTATTTGTAGGTTCGCACCCTCACCCACAGGACCTTTGCACATTGGCGGAGTTAGAACAGCATTATTTAACTGGTTATTAGCTAAAAAAAACAATGGCAAATTTTATCTTAGAATTGAAGATACAGATAAAGAAAGATCAAAAGAAGAATTCAAAAAACAAATAATAGACTCGCTTGAATGGATTGGGATAAAGCACGATGACAAAGAGTATATTCAATCAAAAAATATTAATAAACATAAAGAGGTTGCCGAAGAACTTTTAAAAAAAGGTTTTGCTTACAAGTGTTATTGCACTCAAGAAGAGATTAAAGAACAAAAAGAAAAGTGTAAAAAACAAGGAATACCTTATGTTTACAATAGAAAATGGCGAGATCCAAAAAATCTTTCAATACCAAAAGATATAAAGCCAGTAATTAGATTTAAAAGCCAAATTTCTGGGAATTCTATTATAAATGATCTTGTTCAGGGTAAGGTTAATATTGCAAATTCAATCATAGAAGATTTTATTATTCTAAGACAAGACGGATCACCTACCTATCAATTGTCTGCCACAGTTGATGACCATTTAATGAAAATCTCACATGTTATTAGGGGCGATGATCATAAAATAAATACTTTTAAACAAAAACAAATTTATGAGTCAATGAAATGGGATCTTCCTAACTTTGCTCATATTCCTCTTATTCATAGCGAAAAAGGTTCCAAACTCTCAAAAAGAGATATGGCATCAACTATAGGAGATTATATTAAAAAAGGAATTTTATCTGATGCTCTTAGAAATTATCTTTTACGCCTTGGTTGGGCCCACAAAGATAAGGAGATTTTTACTTTAGAAGAAAGTATACAGTTATTCGATTTGAGTGGGGTTGGAAAATCACCATCAAAACTTGATTTAACCAGAATACTATCCTTAAATGAGTATTATATTAAACACATGGATGAAGAGAAACTATTTGAATTATTCAAAGGTTTCGCTGAAAAATTTAGAGAGAAAATAGACCCTTCCAAAGAAAATTCTCTTCTTAAATCTATGAATTTTTTAAAAAATAAAGCTAAAACGCTTGACGACATATACTGTAATTCTGAATACATTTTAAAAGACAATATTAAAATTTCTCCTGAAGACTCAAGGCTTTTAGACTCTGCTTCAAAAAATATTATAAAAGACTTTCTTATCAAGTTTGAAAAAGTATCTAAAATAACCAAAGAAAATCTTGAAAAAGCTGTTAATGAATTAATTACTAAGCACAAAACAAATTTTAAAGGAGTAGGACAGCCATTAAGAATAGCTTTGGTTGGATCTAAATTTGGTCCTGGAATCTATGACATCATCCTCTCCTTATCAAAAGATGAAGTTGTAAAAAGACTTTCTAAAATTAATTAAAATCTTTTCACTAATTAAGACTTGACGATTTTGTATCTTACACTTATAAAAGAACAAATCAAGAACATTTATGAAGCTGAAATTACCTTTTTATGTTCACAAAGTTGGAGCTGGCTTCCCCTCTCCTGCAACAGATTATATTGAGGATGACGTAGATTTAAATTCTTATTTAATAAAAAATGCGCCTGCTACTTTCATAATAAGAGTGCAAGGAAAATCTATGAATGAAGTTGGTATTTATGATGGGGACTTGCTCATAGTAGACAGAAGTATAAACCCAAAAAATTTATCAACTGTAATTGCAAATGTTAATGAGGAATTAGTTGTTAAAACTTTTTTAAAGGGAAGAGAAAAAAACTATTTAACATCGGGATCCAAAAAGATTGAATTAAATGAAAATCCAAACATAATAATATGGGGAGTGGTCACATATGTCGTTCATAAATTACAATAAAAAAAATATTGCTCTAGTTGACTGTAATTCTTTTTATGTTTCATGTGAGAGATTATTTAATCCAAAAATACAATATAAACCTGTTGTTGTTTTATCAAATAATGATGGATGTGTTATTTCAAGATCTAAAGAAGCAAAAGATTTAGGAATAAAAATGGGAGAGCCCTACTTCAAAGTTAAAGAATTAATTAAAAAAAATAAGGTTCATATATTTTCATCTAACTATGCTTTATATGGAGACTTGTCTAGAAGAGTAATGAAAGTTCTAAAAACTTTTTCACCAAACGTTGAAATTTATTCTATTGATGAGGCCTTTATAGATTTATCTTTTCTGTTAGAAGGAGAAGTAGAAAGCTATGGTAAAGAAATAAGAAAAAAAGTTTTAAAATGGACTGGTATACCAACAAGTGTAGGGATTTCTTCAACAAAAACCTTGAGTAAGGTAGCAAATCATATTGCTAAAAAAGAAAAAGCAGGTGTTGTTTATTTAAAAAAAAATATAGATGAAAAACTCAAAAAATTTCCTATTCAAGATGTTTGGGGTGTAGGAAAACAACTAACTAAATTTTACATGAAAAATGGAATAGAAAATGCCTATCAATTAAAAATGGTATGTAATAATTGGATCAAAAAAGGTACGAATGTATTAGGTTCAAGAACAGCTATGGAGCTACGTGGTGTAACTTGTATAGGATTAGAAACACATGAAGAAAAAAGAAAAAATTGTTGTGTATCTAGATCTTTTGGAAAAAAAGTAACAGATTTAGAAAAACTAGAGGAAGCGATATGCACTTATTCTCTAAATGCTGCGGAAAAAATTAGAGGAGATAACCAGGTTTGCAAAAGAATGACAGTTTTTATACGCACAAGTCCTTTCAATAAGAATAGAAAATATTATTCAAATGCTAAAACAATCGATCTTCCAATTGCGACCAGTAACAGTATAGAGTTGGTCAAAAATGCAAAAGAAGCATTAAAGAGCATATATAGAGATGGTTTTTTTTATCAGAAAGCTGGGATAATTTTATCCAGATTAAAAGATGCCGATAAAAATGAAATTAATCTACTGACTCCAATTTTAGAGAAAAAATCAAAACTATTAATGAAAGCAATAGATTATACAAACATGCGATATGGGAGACATGCAATTAGCATAGCAAATGCAAGAGTAAGCAAAGGATGGAAAATGAGAAAACAGCATTCTTCAAAGATAGATACGGCTTCATTTAAATACCTTCCTAAAGTTTCTGCGACATAATTATTAAAATTCACAATTGATAAAAGACTTAAAAATTGACTATAAAAACATGTGGAAAAGAATATTTATATAATTCATGAAAATGATGAATGGCTTAAACCATTAAGAGAAAGTTTTGAAAAAATAAAAGCTCCATTCAAAGAATGGCATATGGACAAAGAAAGTTTTGATTTTAAAAAAACACCGCCTAATGGTGTATTTTATAATAGAATGAGTGCAAGTTCACATTCAAGAGGCCACCGTTATGCGCCAGAAAATACAAAAGAGGTATTAAGTTGGTTAGAAAAAGATAAAAAAAGAGTTGTAAATAATACCAGGGCTTTGGAGTTAGAAATAAGCAAACAAAAACAATACGAAGAATTAAAAAAATTTAACATAAATTTTCCTGAAACATATTACGCTAAAAGCAAAAATGAAATTATTGAAAAATCAAAAAGTTTTAAAAGACCATTCATTACAAAACATAATAGAGGAGGTAGAGGTTTGGGTGTAAAATATTTTAAAAATACTTCTGAATTGGAAAATTATGTTAATAATAAATTTGAGGATTCAATTGATGGAATAACATTATTACAGGAGTTTATAGACTCTGATCCCAAGATAATAACTAGAGTTGAGTTTGTTAAAGGAAAACTTTTATATGCAGTACAAGTAGATACAACGGATGGTTTTGAGTTATGTCCAGCAGATGCTTGTAATATTGAGGAAAAATTTTGTCCTGCTAATCCGGACGGTAATAAATTTATGATTATAAAAAATTACAAAAATTCTGAAATTGAAAAGTACGAGAATTTATTAAAATCTAATGGTATCGAGATTGCAGGAATTGAATACATAAAAGATAAAGATGGAAAACATTATACTTATGATATTAATACAAACACAAATTATAATTCAATTGCCGAGAGAAAAAGTGATTTAAAAGGAATGGATTCAATTGCAAAATTTTTGTATGGTGAATTAAGAAAATAATTTTAGGGGTGTCTATTAAGGCTGAGATTAAACCCTAGGAACCTGACCGGTAATTCAGTGAGGGAAAAATGGAAAAAACTTTTTTTTTAAATCAAAATACTGCTTTAACATTATTAATACTATCTAGTCTTTTATTTGCAATAATTGGAATACTTTATACTAGAAATTATAGAGGGTATTCGAATTACCTTACTGCTGGAAGAAAGATTGGAAGCTTTTCTTTGACAACTAGCCTTGTTGCTTCTTCGTTGGGAGCATGGATTTTATTTGGTCCGGCCTCAGCTGCTACTTGGGGAGGCATAGGATCGGTAATTGGGTATTCACTTGGTACGGCATTTCCAATGATTGCTTTGATTTATCTTGGAAAAAAAATAAGAAAAGCTTTTCCAGCTGGTATTACTTTCACTCAATATATTTTTTTTAAAATAGGTAAAAAATTATTTAAATTTATTATTTTTTTAAGTTTATTTTATATGTTTATTTTTCTATGTGCTGAAATTACAGCTGTAGCAATGCTTGTAAATTATATTTCTAATACTCCTTTATGGTTAACATCCTCTTTAATAACAATATCAACGTTACTGTACACGTTATATGGAGGGTTAAGAGCTTCTATAATAACGGATAATTTTCAATTTTTTATAGTAATAATTTTATTACTTTTTTGTTTATTTAATATATTTAATTCAGATTTGATTACTTCTAATGATTTATCTGACAATGCTTTAAATCTATTAAGTAGCAAATATATTCCAAATTATACATCTGGAATAACTTTTTTTATAGCTGTAGCAGCTACTAATCTTTTTCATCAAGGTAACTGGCAAAGAGTATTTGCTGCTAAAAATTATGAGGTGTTGAGAAGAAGCCTTATTTTTTCTTTCTTAATTATTGTGCCAATTGTTTTTATTATGGGTATGACCGGGATATTTGCTGTTTCACTAGATAACAAAATTAATCCAGATCTGGCATTTTTTTCATTTCTATTATCCAAAAACTCAGAAATATTAGCAATAGCAGTAATTATTTTAGCAATATCGCTTACTGTTAGTACGCTTGATACATTGATAAATGGAATTTCAAGTCTAGTTATTGTGGACGGAAAAAAAATAAATAAAAAATTAAATTCTCCAAATGTAATTATGATTATACTTGCGTTGATAGGTGTATTTATTGCATCCAAAGGTTTTAGTATCTTGTATCTATTCTTGTTGGCTGATCTTTTGTGTTGTGCAGCTGTATTTCCGTTATTTTATGGATTTTTTAAAAAAAATATTAGCGAATCAAAACTAATATTATCGTTTGTTTTAGGATTAACTTTGGGTTTATTACTTTTTCCAAACACAAGTTTCACAAATAGTCTATTAGTTGGTGGATTAGTAAATGATGAATTGTTTCATCCATTAATTAAAAATTATTTGTTATTTTGGTCTTTCTTATTGGCCACAATAGCTCCAGTAATAACAATATTTGTTAAATATACTCTTGCAAAATAGAGGATGCGATTTCAGATGATTTATTCGTTTTAAAATTACTTATTATATTCTGTGTCTTGATCAATTGTTTTTCTAAAGCACGACTATCATTCAATAGTTTATCGACTTTGTTATAAATATCTGTAGCATTACATTTAGACTGTAATAATTCTGGTATAACCTCTTCGTCTGCTTCAATATTAATAATATTTGCATATTTTACATTGACCAACATTTTGACTATAAAAAAATTAATTGCGCCCATCTTATAAATAATAATTGAAGGAATTTTTGAATTACATATTTCCAGTGAGACTGTTCCAGATTTAGATACAGCAAATATTGATGATTTCAGTATGTGAGATTTAATTTTTTCATCAGCTATTGCGCCACAATTTTTCAAACCTGCCTTCAGAAGTTCATTTTGAAGCATTTGTACATGCTCACGTGTAGAATGAAAAACAAAAAATAGGTCTTTATACTTTAGGTTCATTTTTTTTACAAATTCAAATAAAATTGGAGTCAGAATTTTAACCTCAGATAGTCTGCTCCCAGGAAAAATTGAAAATATCTTTTTATTTTCTTTTATAATTTGGCTTATATCGACTTTAATTTTTTCTTTATCTTCTAATAATGGATGACCAGTGAAAGTAGATTTAATTTCTTCTTTATCGAAATATTTTTTTTCAAAAGGAAATAACAACAAAAAATGATCCATAAAAGATTTAAGTTTTTTAACTCTGTGCTCTCTCCAGACCCAAACTTGTGGGGCAACAAAATGAATGGTTTTTATTTCTGGGTCTTTTTTTTTAACCTCTTTTGCTACACGTAATGTAAAATCAGGACTATCCACTGAAAAAAGAATATCTGGTTTAAATTTAAGAATTTCTTTAACTGTTTTATTAATTTTACTTTTAATTTTAAAGATATTTAACAAAACCCTTGTAAATCCTAGATATGTAACTTCTTTTAAATCATACAGTGACTTTATACCAATGGATTTTAAGTGTTCGCCACCGACTGACAAATACTCAATATCTGATCTCGAATTTTTTAGTTGGGTAATAACTTTTGAAGCTAACTTATCTCCAGATGGTTCCCCGGTTAATACAAATATCTTTTTCATTTAAACATTCTCCAGAGTTCTCCTTTATCTGAGAACATATAAATTTCACCAGTTTCTTTATGTATCTCAATATCTCTGATTCTTCCAATTTTTCCCTTAAAAATAACTTTTTCACTAATGAATTCGTTGCCTTTAAATTTGATTAATCTTAAGGATTGATCTTTTAATGATGTAATCAAAGCATCTCCATTCCATTCATTAAATGTCTCGCCTTTGTAAATTGTCATTGCACTAACTGCTATAGATGGTACCCAATATTTAATTGCTTTTGTAAATCCCGGTTTCCATTTAGGTCCAATTTTTGAACCTGAATAATTTGTTCCGCCCCAACCTAATATTTTCCAGCCATAATTTTCACCATAATTAGCTGTACCAAACCAATCGCCGCCTCTGGCACCATGATTAGTCATATAAATTTTATTATTAAAAGGTGATAAGGCTATACCTTGTGGATTTCTGACTCCTATTTGATAAATTTCTGGAAGCCATTGTTTTTTTTTTTTAAATTTTGGATTATCTTTTGGAATAGAGCCATCAAGATTAATTCTAATAACGCTACCAGGATGCTGTGTGCCATCTTGAGCGATCATTCCCAGTCCTCTTTCACCTGCTGTAATATATAGATGAGCATCTTTAATAACCAATCTAGAACCGAAATGATATCCGGAGTCAATTGGAGGTTCTGCCCTAAAAATATTCTTAAATTTAATATTCTGTTTATCAAAATTTCCTTTGGCTACCGAGGTACTTGTTTCTCGATTTCCTCTATTTTCAGAATAAGATATGTATATTTCTCCCTCGTGATATAAGACATCAAGCAATCCTCCTTGCCCGTCTTCTAGAAGAGAAAGATTGTGTTTAATTTCAGATTTTTTTTTATTCTTTAAATTAAAGGTAAATAATTTTCCTGATTTTTCAGTAAAAATAATACTTTCTTCATTGATAAAAGATAAGCTCCAAGGTTTGTCTAAATTATCAATTATTTTTTCAAGTTTAATTTCTGAACCATTTAATATGGAAGAATTAAAAAAAAATAAAAAAATAAATATTTTTTTCATACAACCGTAATAAATAATTTATTTTTATTTGCGTAGTTAATGCATTTATTCTTTTCTAAAAATACATTCTGTTTATTTTTTAAAACAATTCCTTTTAGACCGGCAGATTTACATTGTTTTAAAGTTTTAAAACCAGCTGTTGGCAAGTCAATTCTAAGATCCTGTTTTTTCTTAGGAAATTTTACTAAAACACCTGTGCCTTTATTTTTTTTTGTTTTACATCTCTTTAACATTTGCTCAGTTCCCCCCTTGCCTTCTATGGCTATAACTTTTTTATTTCTTACTACTGTCCCTTGACTAAAGTTATATTTACCAAGCCTATTTAATGTTTTAATTGCTTTTCTAATATCCACTTTATTGTGAGTATTCGGCTTTGTTTTAGTGTGATTCCCTTTTTTTAAAGTTAATTCAGAATTAAAAGTTAATGAACTTATTGTTTTAATTTTTTCTTGATTTAATATTTTTATAATTTCTTTTAAAATTGCGGCATCTCCAAGTTTAGAGCTTTTAATTATTCTAGATATATAATAAATACCTTTTAAGTCCAAACGTAGTTTTGAAAAGTTAGGTTTGTTAACTCTTCCTGCAAACAAAACTTTCTTACACTTATTTTGTTTTAATATTTTAATGATTTTTCCAAATTGACCTATTGATACAGTATAAGAGTGCCTATCTTTTTTAAAAACTCTACCTTTAGTAAAATCAATGATTAGGTAATTAAATTTTCTTTTTTTTATTTTTTTTAAGATTTCCTTTGGAAAAGACGTTTCTCCAAAAATTAAGCCAATCATTATTCAGATAGTGGTATACAAATGGGTCTTTTTTTATCCTTCTCGATAAATTTAGTGACCTCTTTTACTAATTCATTTTCTTTAAATTCCCCATTAATTTTATTCAAATTTTCATGAAGATTGTTAGATGAAAATATTTTTTTAAAAGCTTTGTCCAGATCCATTATTTTTTTGTTATCGTATTTTTTTCTTCTCAAACCAATTAAATTAATTCCTTTTAGATAGTTTCTGTTACCAAATGATAATCCAAATGGAATTACATCTTTTAAAACTCCAGTCATACCGCCTATCATTGCCAGCCTACCGATTCTTGTAAATTGTTGAACTGCTGAATTTCCACCTATTACAACGGAATCTTCAATTGTAACATGTCCTCCTAATGGTACATTATTTGCAATCACAACATTGTTTCCAATCATACAATCATGAGCCACATGGGACGAAATCATAAATAGACAATTGTTTCCAATTTTTGTCTTGTTCCCGCCGCCTGCTGTTCCCGGGTTAATGGTTACATACTCTCTAATAATATTCTTCTCCCCAACTTCTAAACTATTTTGTTCGCCTTTGTATTTTAAATCTTGTGGGTCTGTTCCAATACTTGCAAATGGATAAATTTTTGTTCCTTTTCCTATTTGTGTATTACCTTCAATGTGAACATTTGAAATTAATTCAACATCATCATCTAATTGAACATTTGGACCTACAAAACAAAAAGGGCCCACCTTTACGTTTTTACCTATTTTAGCCTTTGAATCTATTACGCTTGTTTTGTGTATCATTTATTTCTTTCTACAATGGTTGCTGACCATTCGGCATCTGCCATTCTTTTTCCGTTAACTTTTGCAGTTCCTTTATATTTCCAAACTCTTCCGTGTGATCTTACTGCTTCTATATCAAGATGTAATTCACAATCAGGCATTACTGGATTCCTAAAACGTGCTTTTTCGACGCTCATTAAATAAACAAGTTTATTTTGATACTCTTTAGGATCTATTCCGTGGGCTGTTAATGCGGCAGCTGCTTGACCGAATGCTTCAACTATTAAAACACCAGGCATTACTGGTTGATCAGGAAAATGTCCATCAAAATAAAAATTTCCTTTTTTAACATTTATAATTGCTGTGGCAGACTTTAATGGCACAATATTAATTAACCTATCAACTAGAAGCATAGGCTCTCTGTGTGGAAGAAGTTTTTTTATTGTATCTTTGTCTATAGTATTACTCATTATTATTTCCTTTTTTTAAAAATTCTTTTAATGGAACAGCTGGATACCCCATCACTGTTGTATTATCTGGGATATTTTTAACCACACCACTGCCCCCTCCAATTTTTACATTATTACCTATTTTTAAATGTCCTGAAATTCCTGCTTGCCCACCAATTGATACATTGTTCCCGATGGTAGCGCTGCCAGCAAAACCTACTTGTCCAGCTATCATACAATTTTTTCCAATCCTAACATTGTGAGCCATATGAACTTGATTATCTAAATAAGTATTTTCCCCAATTACAGTATCCCCGATTGAACCTCTGTCTATTGTACAGTTAGCACCAATTTCTACATTATCTTTTAAAACTACTTTTCCAATGTGAGGAAATCTAAAATTTTTATCATTCATTGGAATAAATCCAAAACCTTTAATTCCAATCTTGCAACCATCTTGAATAACAACATCTTTTCCAATTACAGAGTTTCTTATAGTAATATTAGATCCAATTAAACAATTTTCACCAATCTGAACATTTTGTTCAATAACAGTATTGCTTCCTATCGATGTCTTAGACCCTATTTTAACTTTATTTCCAATAAAAATATTCTTACCAAATGTGACAGAAGGAAAAGATGATGCAATAGTGTCTGAATTAACAACTGATTTATCTGGATAATCAATGTGTGCATCAGGGTAAAATTTTTTGGATATTTGGGCTATAGAAAATAAAACATTTTTAACTGGAATTTTTACACAGTCTTTAGGAAGAAATTTTTCTAGGTTTTTTGTTGTTATGCAGGCTGCTGCTTTAGTATTTTCTGCATAAGGTTGATAATCAATTGAATTGAAGAAAGTTATATCGTTTTTAGTGGCACTATCTATAGTTTTGATATTGGATATTTTAATCTTATTTTTATCATTAGACAAATCATCAATCAATTCATTTAGATAGAATGGACCTTTGGGTACAAAAAAAATTACTTCTGACATTAAATTTATTTTAAGTTAATAGATTTTAATTCTTTGTCTAAAAGTTTTAAAATTTTATCCGTCAGATCGATTTCACTTTTAGCTACTACAATACTTTTTTTCTCGATGACAATATCGATATTGTTTTCTAACATATATTTTTCTATTATTGGTTTTAAAGCTTTATTTAATTCTTTCCTTGCCTTTTGTTTCTTTTTGAAAATTTCGTTTGCTGCTAATTGTCGATTCTTTTGGTAAGAAATATTTTTCTTCCTTAGCGCATTCAACTTCTTTTTGTATTCTTCTGAAGAGAGCAATTTTTTTTGTGATATAAGATCTTTTTCTTCTTTTTTTAAATCTTCTAATTGTTTATCAAATTTTTTTGTTTCATCTGTTAATTGTTTTTTAAGAATATCTTGTGCGCCTTTTCCGGCTTTACTTTGATTTAGTATTTTTTTTGTATCAATAAAATAAATCTCGGAAGAAAAAGAATTGCTTAAAAACAAGTTAAATAATAAAAATGATGCCAAAATGATTTTATAAATTTTCATAATTAAAAAGATGTTCCAATTTGAAAGTTAAATTCCTGAGTTTCGTCACTGTCTGCTTTAGATAAATTTTGTGCTACAACAAAACTTAATGGACCAATAGGGGTATAAAGATTTGTCGCTACTCCTATTGATGACCTTATTTTGTTAGAATCATCTACTTCGCTAGAGTAATCTACATGCCAAAGGTTTGCTACATCCATAAAAACTGAAATATCAGTTTCTGTACTCTCTGGAAGAAGATTAGGCAATGCTGCCTCTAGATTTAATGCTGTAGCATAGTTTCCTCCCACATAATCTGCACCATCTCTAGGGCCTACTTTGCCTCCTTCAAATCCTCTTAAGTGTGTTCTTCCTAAATTTAATCTTTTACTTAATCTTACATCGTCATCTCCTATAGATGTAACTGCTGCTCCATATAGTTTTAGAGCACCAATAACATTCTCACTAAACGAATGATAAGTTCGGTAACTAAATGAGTTAAGCACACTTCGAGAGTCCGCTACTACTGGTAAATTTTGTTTAAATGAAAGAATGCTTCCATCTGTTGGCATGAAACGTCTATTTCTTTTGTCACTTTTTATAACATAACCAACCGTTAGGTCGTTAAAACTACCAGCTTGTTTCTTTAAGCTACTTGATGCCGTATTATCAACTGACAAATCATCAATTGTGAAACTTACGTTTGGTACAAGAAAAATATCTTTATATTGCTCAAATTCTGTTCCTATATTAAAATTTATAAGTGTGTTTTCGTACCCAGATGAAGGCTTATCAGTTTTTTTACTATAAAAACCACCAAATACTTTATTTCCAGAATAGTTATAATTTGGATTAACTATGTTAATGCCTCCTCTTACTGACTCACCAGTAACATCGGCATTTGCAGATACTTTTAGACCTTTTCCTAAATAATTATTTTCTTTAATAGAAAAAGAAAAAGCTCCTCCTTCAGTACCGTATCCCGCTCCGGCACTTATTTCACCAGTTGCTTTTTCTTCGATCGAGATATCTATTGTTTTTAAACCTGGTAAGGTACCATCAGAAATTTTATAATCAACTTTATTAAAAATATTCATTGCTTTCAAATTTGATATAGATTTTTCAACTCTGATTTTACTATAAGGATCACCTTCATCAATCAAAAGGGCTGCTCTTAATACAGAGTCACTTGTAACGTTATTTCCTGAAATATTTACCCTTTCGATTTGAATTTTTGCACCTTCAAAGATTTTGAATTCTACATCAATTCCATCTTCACTAGGTGATTCTTTAACTGTGTGCTGAACAAACTGGAGTTGATTATTGTCTATTATTTCATCAATATTTTCTAAAATTTTTTTAATTTTAAAAGGAGAATAATATTCACCTGCGTTCTTTTTAAAAACTGTTTTTAAACCTTCGAATACAGATGAGTCAAAAACTGGATCTATATCTGTGGAAAACCTTTTAAACCTATATCTTTTGCCGGCATTAATACTAAAAGTTAACTCAATATGATTCTCTTCTGTAATTTCGGCACTACTTGATAAAACTTGTACATCGTAATATCCGCGACCTAAATAATAATTACTCAATAATCTTTTATCTAAATCAATTCTATCCGTGTTGAGGTAGATATTGTTAGTTAAAAATTTCCAAAAACGAGATTCCTCGGAAGTAATAACATCTCTTAATCTTTTGCTTTTTATTTTTTTATCACCAATAAAATATATTTTTTTGATTTCACTTCTTTCTCCTTTAGTAATATCAAAAATTAAATTCAAAGTATCTTCGCCTGCGGATGCTACTTGTTTTTCAGCTTCAACTTTCACAGAATAATATCCTAATGACTTGTAAAAGTTTTTAATTATTTCAATATCACTCTTTACATAATTCTCGATATAAGATGATTTTTCTTTCAATGAAATAATTTTAAAAATTTGTTCTTTGAATTTCTTTGCTGCCTCTCCTTTTATGTCAATTGAATAGATAATTGGATTTTCAGTAACATTAATTGTTAGTATCCCGTTTGAAAAATTGGTAGATATATTTGAAAAGAAATTTGTATTATATAATTTTTTTAATATTTCATTTATATCTTCATTTTTGTAATTTTTGTTAAGCTGAATATCTCCATATACTTGAATTGTTTGATCAGAAATTCTTTTGTTTCCTTTAATTTCAACTTTATTAAGTATTTCGGATGAAACTTGGCTGCTTATTAAAACAAAGCACATGATAAAAAAGAATTTAAAAATAAGTTTTTTCATTTTATGTTTCTTAATATATTCAATGTTTTATTCCTTGCCCAATTATCAATATTGTATATTTCTTTGATATTTGGTGACCTTTTTATAGCATATTTTTTAAAATCTTTATCCCTTAAAACTCTTTTTAGACAAGAATATATAGAGTTAAATGGTATTTTTTTTTTTAAAAATTCATTAACTAAAACCTCATTACTTGCATTTAAAATTATAGCTCCAGAATTTTCATAAATATTTTCGGATAACAGTGTAACAATTGGAAATTTTTTTTTATTAACTGTTTCAAATTTCAAATCTTGTATATTTTTCATAAAACTACTTTTGTTGGTTTTTAATATTTTTTCAATATCAACTTCGTTTTGATATATACCATTTGCAATTGGAATTCTCATGTCTGTTTCGTGATAAAGAAGTTTTGTTTGACCATTTTTGAAAAAAACAATCGCATGAATAAGTGATTGCGGATGAATAATTATTTCATACTTTTTTCTATTAAATGGAAAAAGCTTTATGGCTTCAATAACCTCTAAAACTTTGTTCATCATTGTAGATGAATCGACTGAAATTTTTTTACCCATTTGCCACTTGGGATGCTTGATAGCATCATCTACTCGTATATTTTTAAATTTTTTTAATGACCTTCTAAGAAATGGCCCCCCAGATGCAGTAATATAAATTTTAGCTATATCACTATCTTTAAAATTTTCAGTCAATTCTTTTATTGAAAAATGTTCAGAGTCTATAGGGATCAAGGATGTCTTATTTTTTTTAATGACTTTTTTTAATATATGCCAGCCACAAATTATACTTTCTTTGTTTGCCAATAAAATCTTATTACTTATTTTCGTAAATTTTATAGTTGGTTCGAGACCGGCTATACCCACTATCGCAGAAATTGTAATATCAAATTTATTTTTTTTTGAATTAAAATCAGAAAATTTATTGTAAATATTAACCTTACTTTTTCTGAATTTTTTTTTAATTTTTATAAAAACATTAAAGTCATTGATGATAAAGAACTTAGGTCTATATTTTATTATTTGTTTTTTTATTAAAAGGTAATTAGATTTTGCTGACAAAAGTATTATCTGATAATTTTTAAGATCTTTGCTAATAATATCCAAAGAAGCTTTTCCAATTGAACCGGTGGATCCTAAAATTGCAATTTTTTTTTTCATTATGGAAATAAACCTAGCTTATAGAAAACAAAAGCAAAAATAACCACAAACATTAAACTATCTATACGATCAAAAATTCCTCCATGTCCAGGTAATATTTTACCTGTATCTTTTATTTTCTCTAACCTTTTAAAATAAGATACCGTAAGATCTCCAAATTGAGCAGCAATCGAAAAAACAATAGCTAATATAAAAAAATTTGAAATAATAAAAGAGTAGCCTTCGGATCCTGTCACGATATTTAAAATTAAGTTTAATAAAAAAACAGAAAAAATAGAAAATATGAATGATCCAAAAACACCAGATAAAGTTTTATTTGGACTAATTTTGCTTAATTTTTTCCATTTAAATATTTTACCAAAAGAATATCCTCCAATATCAGAACATGCCGTTAAAATGATTATCCAAACTAATAATATAAAAGATAAAAGTGTATCCTCTCTCAAATAATAAATAGAGAAAATGGTAAAAAGTAAAATCAATTCCAGAAATATTAATGTACTTGTTCTCTTAAACGCAGAAAATAATTCGTAATTTGCTAAAGCATAAGTAAAAAATAAAAAAATTATTAAATAATTTCCTCCTTTAATAACAAAGAAAAAAGATAAAGGTAAAATAACAATTGAGGTCAAAATTCTTTTTTGTAAATTTGTCATATTTTACCGTAATTTCTTTTAACTTTCTTAAAGTTTTTAATTACATTATTGAAATCTGCTGTTGTAAAATCGGGCCATAATTTATCCAAGAAGTATAATTCTGAATATGCCAATTGCCAAAGTAAAAAATTACTTAACCTCTTTTTTCCCCCGGTTCTAATCAAAATATCTGGATCTGGTATTTTGCTTGTATAGAGGTTTGTTTCAAAATTTTTTATTGATACTTTTATCTTTCTTTTTTTCATTAATCTTATAGAGTTTATTATTTCATCCTTAGATCCATAATTTATTGCTAAATTAACTAAAATTTTACTACACTTTTTTGTACGTTTAATTGATTCTTGGAGTCTTAGTTTTATTTTTCTTGGAAGTTTTTTAATATCACCTATTATATTAATTTTGATATTATTCTCAATTAAGTTGTTTATTTCTTTTATAAAATAGTTGTCTATCAATTTAAATAAAAATTTAATTTCGCTTCTAGGTCTTTTCCAGTTTTCAGTTGAAAACGTATAGAACGTTAATACTGGTATTTTTGATTTAATTGAGAATTTTACTATTTTTTCAATTATCTTAACTCCGTTTAAATGACCATATTTTCTAGATTTTCCCCTTTTTTTCCCCCATCGACCATTACCATCCATAATAATGGCAATATGGTTAATTTTATTCATAAATTAAGAATTTCTTTTTCTTTTTCGCCTAACACTTTATCGATAACTTCTATATTTTTATCGGTGCTAGTTTGTATTTCTTTCTCAAAGTTTTTACTTTCATCTTCACTAATTTTTTTTTCTTTCAATAATCTTTTTATATTGTCATTTGACTCTCTTCTTATATTTCTTATAGAAACTTTAGCTTTTTCACCAAGTGTTTTTAATGTTTTGACAAGTTCTATTCTTCTCTCTTCGGTAAGTTGGGGTATATGAATTCTCAAAATCTGGCCATCGACTTGTGGATTTACACCTAAATTAGATTTTTTAATTGCACTATCTATTAAAATTACATTTGCTTTATCCCACACCTGAATAGTGATTGATCTAGCTTCTGGTACTGTAATGGTTGCAAGTTGGTTAATTGGCATTCTTTTTCCGTAAGCTTCAATTGTTACTAAATCAAGCATAGCAGGATTTGCTCTACCGGTTCTAATAGTATTTAGATCTTTTCTAAATGCAGCAAGTGACTTATCCATTTTTGCTGCAACCTCATTTTTATCATATCCAGAATTCATTAATTATTCGATGCCTTCACCAACTTTAAATCTCACGAAGTCTATAACTTTAATATTTCCTAAAATATCTTTAACTTTTTTTTTGGTATCCATTATCCAAATTTGATTTAGTAAAGTATTATCTGAAACGAATTTATTAAGTTTGCCCTGAGAAATTTTATTTATCATTTCTTCTTTTTTACCTGTATTTTTCAATTCTTCTTTAATAATTTCAAGCTCTTTATCTATAATTTTCTGATCTATACCGTCTTTTTCTATCGCTATAGGTGCAGAAGCAGCTATATGCATTGCAATTTTTGTCCCTATTTCATTTAAATTAGTTTCTTTGTCGCCTTCCAATTTTACAACAGAAAGAACTTTACCTACATTTTTTTCAAGGGAATTGTGAACATAACTAAAGTTATTTCCTTTGTTGTTGAAAAATTTACTTCTTCTAATCGTTATTTTTTCTCCAATTTTAGTAATTAAACCAACCAAAGATTCATCTACTGTTTTTTGATTCTTCATTAAAGATGATTTAGTTTTTTCTAAATCCCCTTCGTTTTTAAAATTAATTTGTGCTACTTCTTTACAAAAGGAAATAAAATCTTTGTTTTTTGCAACAAAATCAGTTTCACTGTTTATTTCTAATGCTGAAGTCATATTATTTTTTTCATAATTAATTACAAGACCATCGGCTGCTACTCTGCTCATTTTTTTAGTTGCTTTTGCAATACCTTTTTTTCTTAAAAATTCTACAGATTTTTCTATATCGCCATTATTTTCGTCAAGGGCCAACTTGCAATCTTTAAATCCTACTCCTGTGATTTCTCTTAATTTCTTTACACTTTCTAAATTTTTTTCTTTGGACATTTTGTAAAATTACTTATTTATTTTTTAGTTGCGGCTTTTATTTTTTTTTCTAGAGAGTTTTTTGCTGTTTTTACTTCAACTTTTTCTTTTAAAATTTTAGGTTTTTTTTCTTCAATTTTCTCTTTTGCAATATATTTTTTAGCATCAACTATTGTATCTTTAAGCAGTTCGCAATAAAGATTGATAGATCTTCTTGCGTCATCATTCCCTGGAATGGGAAAATTAATTCCTTCAGGATCAGAATTTGAATCTAAAACTGCGACTATAGGAATATTAAGTTTTGCGGCTTCTTTGATAGCGAGTGACTCTATATTTGTGTCTATTACAAAAAGCATATTGGGAACTTTTTTCATTTCAGCAATCCCCCCTAAAGATCTTTTTAGTTTATCTCTTTCTTTTCCAAGTTTAAGAACTTCTTTTTTTGTAAAACCAATATCTTCTTTTGAGAGATCTTGTTCTAATTTTTTTAATCTTTTTATAGAATTCTGAATAGTTTTCCAATTTGTTAACATTCCGCCAAGCCATCTGTAGTTAACGTAAAATTGATCTGTTTCGCTAGCAACTTTTAAAACTGTTTCTGAAGCTTGTTTTTTAGTTGATACAATTAAAATTTTTCCACCTGAAGAAATACATTTGTGGACTTCAGTCATTGCTTTTTTAATTAAAGTTAACGTTTGGGTTAAATCTATTATATGAATTGAATTCTTTTCACCAAAAATAAATGTTTTCATTTTTGGATTCCATCTCAAAGTCTTATGACCCAGATGAACTCCGGCTTCTAATAATTGTTTTATTGATACACTAGGTATATTCATATTTTTTCCGGTTTTGCCTCCACAGTTTTCCTTTCGGACCGGTGGGTTTTAACCCTTTACTGTGTGCGAAATTACCTAGTAAATACTTTTTATTTAGAAAAAAATCAAGTTATTAAAAACTTATTTTCTTAATGAAATCTTTATCTTTTATTGCGTCAAAGGTTTTAAAATTAAACTTTCTTGGATTTTTAAGCTCGAAAGTATAGCTTTTTGAAGTATCGTCAATAATAATTTTAACTTTAGTTTTTCCACTCTCTTTTAAAAGATCGTTTAATTGTTTAAAGTTTGATTTTTCTTTTAATTGAATTGTTACTTTTTCGTGAACAGTATTCATGAGTTCGTTTATATCAAGGATATTTTTAACATTAACTCTTCTAGTCGCTGAACCATTTGTAGAGGAATCTTTTTGTAGAGTTAGCACAAAAGAACTTGCGGCTTTTAATTGGTTTCTTTTTTGAACTAAAAGATCAGAAAATAAAAAAAGTTCAAATTCACCTTCTAAATCACTAAATTTAATTATAGCAAAAGGGTTTCCTTTTATACTCTTCTTTTCTTGAATTGACATAATAGTACCTGAAACAACGCCATTACTTTCCTTTGAGTCCATAAATTCTTTAAAATTAGTAATTTTTGATTCTTTTAAATATTTTTTATAAACCTTTAGAGGATGATCAGACATATAAAAACCAATTGAATGAAATTCATTCATTAAAATTTCATTATTCGTCCAATCTTTGCTTTTTTCTAAATTAAATATCTTGGTATTTTTGTCTGAATTTTCTTGAAAAAGATTAGTTTGTTTACTGTTTTTCTCTTCCCAAAAATTTTTATTAATTTGTATTAATTTTGGAATTGAATTAAACAATGAGCTTCTACTATTACATAGTTCATCAAATGCACCTGCTTTTACTAAACCTTCAAGTTGTAGTTTGTTGATATTTTTTGGATCTGTTCTTTTAATAAATTCATCTAAAGTTTTAAAAGGCCCGTTTTTTTTCCTTTCTTTAACAATATTTGATATTGCTTCATAACCAACACTTTTTATTCCAGATAAAGCATAATAGATTCTGTTTTTTTCTGTTTTGAAATCTGAATAACATATATTTATATTTGGTCTAACAATTTCGATGTTTAGTCTTTTTAATTCTTGAACAAACTCTCTAAGCTTATCGGTATTTGAAAGTTCGGTTGACATCGTTGCTGCTATAAAATCTTCTTTGTGGTAGTTTTTTAGATAAGCTGTTTGATAAGCTATTAATGCATAAGCAGCGGCATGACTTTTGTTAAAACCATATTCAGCAAATGGCTTTATTTTTTGAAAAATAAAAGATGCAATATCTTTTTTTATACCGTTGTTAATGGCGCCTTTAGTAAACTTTTCTTCTTGTTTTTCGACTTCTTTTCTTTTCTTTTTTCCAATAGCTTTTCTCAAAATATCTGCTTCCCCTGCTGTAAAACCAGCAAGAACTTGAGCGATTTGCATTACTTGTTCTTGGTAAATTATTATTCCGTAAGTTGGTTTTAAAATTTTCTCTAGACTCTCGTGAATATAATCTGGTTTTTTTAAACCGTTTTTACAATCATTATAAATTGGTATGTTGTTCATGGGTCCAGGTCTATATAATGCAACAAGTGCAATTATATCTTCAAATTTATTTGGTTTCATTTGTCTTAACGCTAATCTTACACCTGAACTTTCTAATTGAAATAATCCGGTAGTTTCACCAGTAGACAAAAGTTTATATATTTCTGGATCGTTTAAGGAAATTTTACTTATATCTAAATCAATTTTTTTATTTTTTAACATTTGTATAGTTTTATGAATTACTGTTAACGTATTTAATCCCAGGATATCAAATTTCACCAAACCTGCGTTTTCAGAAGAATGCATATCAAATTGAGTTGATGGTAAAAGTAAATCTGAACTTTTGTCTTTGTATAGAGGGACTTGTTCGGATAGTTTTTCTCCTGCAATCACAACACCAGCAGCATGTGTAGCAAGGTTTCTATTTAAACCCTCTAGTTTGAAAGATAATTCAATTAATTTCTTTACTTTAGGATTACTCTTTTCTTCCTCTTTTATTCGTGGCTCTCTTGCTATCGACTCTTTAAGAGTTAAGGGTCTTGAAGGATCAAATGGTATCATTTTACAAATTTTATCTACATGACCGTAGGGTAGTCCAATAACTCTTCCTATATCTCTCAATGCCATCCTTGCTTTGAGTTTCCCAAATGTAATTATATGTGCAACACCATTCTTGTATTTTGATTTTAAATATTTAAAAACCTGATCTCTCTTTTCTTCACAAAAATCTATATCAAAATCGGGCATAGATATTCTGTCTGGGTTTAAAAATCTTTCAAATATTAAATCAAATTCAATTGGATCTAGATCGGTGATATCTAAACAGTAGGCAACTAGGGAGCCTGCACCCGAGCCTCTTCCTGGGCCTACAGGAATATTGTTATTTTTAGCCCATTTAATATAATCAGATACAATTAAAAAATAACCAGCATATTTCATTTCATTTATAATTTTTATTTCATGCATCAACCTTTCATTGTACTTTCTTTCTATTTCTAGCTTGTCTAAAGAAAGATTTTTTTTGAATATAAAATTTTCAAGTCTATTTTTTAGACCTTTCGTAGATTGATTTAAAAGTTCTTTATCTTCATCTGAATTATTGGATATCTTTATACTTGGTAAAACAGGCTCAGATTTTTTTAATTTATATTGAAATCTGAACGGAAATAGATAATTATTTTCAAGCGCTTCTGGTAAATCACTATAAATATGAACCATTTCATCAGAGTTTTTCAAATAATGTTCATCGGTAAATTTCTTTCTATTTTTTTCATTCACGTAAGTTTTTTGGCCTATGCATAAAAGAGCGTCGTGGGCTTCGTGCATATCTTTATTTATATAGTAAATCTCTCTAGAGGCTATTATTGGAAGATTAAATTTTTTAGACAAATTTAAATAAATATCTTCTAGATTTTTTTCACCTAAATCATTATGTCTTTGAATTTCAAAGTAAAATAAATCAGAAAAATTTTTCTTAAACTCAAAAATAATATTTTCTACTTCTTTCGATCTATTCTTTTTAATCAATTTTGATAATAGGGAATCTGTACCACCACTTAATATTATAAGACCTTTTCTATTTTCAAATAAATCTGTGATTAAACAATGAGGTTCATTGTTTTCTTTGGCATCTAAATAACTTTTTGAAGAAAGTTTAATTAAATTTTTAAATCCTTCTTCTGTTTTTGCAAAAATAGGTATTTTCCCGATAGTATCCGAAAAATTGAAATTTATTTGGGAGCCAATTATTGGTTGGGTACCCACTTTGCTTATCTCTTGTGAGAATTCAAGTGCACCACATAAATTATAGGTATCGCTTAATCCTAAAGCTGGAACTTTATTAATCTTACAGTATTCTGCGAGTTCGGGAATCTGAATTGCTCCTTCGCAAATCGAATAGTGAGTATGTACTTTAAAATTTGTAAAATATTTTGCATCATTAGACATCGGCTCTTTTTATATTACCATTACTCAGCGTTAAAGTATAATCAGCTTTTCTAGCAAGTTCTCTATTATGAGTTGCAATTAAAATAGTTTTGTTTTTCTTTTTAAGTTTTAGAAAATAAGAAAATACTTCCTGAGTTGTTTTTTGATCTAAATTTCCTGTTGGTTCATCAGCCAAAATAATACTTGTATCGGAAGCTATAGATCTAGCAATTGCAACTCTTTGTTGTTCCCCTCCTGATAAATCAGATGGAAAGTGACTTAGTCTGTGGCTTAACTTAACGCTTGTTAGAATCTTTGTGGCTTTTGTAATTGAAAGTTTATAACTATTTCCTCTGATTATAAGTGGAATTGCTACATTTTCTAGTGCCGTAAAATCAGATAATAAATTATTGTTTTGAAAAATTATCGAAATATTATTTCTAATAATTATATTTTTTTTATCATCAGAGATACTTCTAGTTTTTTTTCCCATTAAAATTATTTCACCATTTGTTGGTTGATCTAACAAAGCAATAAGATGTAAAAAAGTTGACTTTCCAGAACCAGACGGTCCTGTTAACGCTATTAATTTACCGCTTTCTAAATTTAAATTTATATTGTTTAAAACTTTGATATTTGAATTATTATTTTTGAATTGCTTATATAGTTTTTTTATTTGTATTAGGTTTTTACTCATATTTTAAAGCTTTAATTGTTTCAATTTTAGTAACTGTCAATGACGGAATTAAAGAAGCAATGGTTGTAACAAATATTGAAAAAATCGATATGGATATTATAGAACTTAAACTTAACTTACTCGGCATTTTATCTAAAAAATAAACATCTTTTGGAAAAATTTCAAAGTTAGCAACTAATGATATAAACTGTCTAACTTCCTCTATATAAAATGAAAAAAACACTCCTATAAAAACGCCGAATATTGTTGCAAAAAAACCTATTAAAAAACCGGTTAAAAAGAATGATTTAACAATAGATGTTCTAGACAGTCCTAATGATTTTAGAATGGCAATTTCCTTTGTTTTATTTTTAATAAGTATTGTTAATCCTGAAACTATATTAAATGCGGCCACGACAATAATTAGAGTTAATATCAAAAACATTACATTTCTTTCCACCTTAAGAGCAGCAAAAAAAGTTTTATTAAGATCTGTCCAGGAATAAATATATAAATTTGGTTCTTGTTGTTGAATTTCATCTTTATAAATATCTGCTTTGAGTGGATTTTCTATAAAAAATTCTAAATTTATATCATCAACATTTTTTTCAAAAAACGACAATGAATCAGAGAGATTAAAAAAAGCTACACTTTTATCAAATTCGTAAAGACCACTGCTAAAAACACCGATAATAGTGTAGGTCGCCTGCTTTGGAATTGAGCCAAGAGGTGTGGAAACTAAAGAAGATGACATAATGTTTATTTTGTCTCCAACAACAACGCCTAGTTCGATAGCCAGATGCTTTCCTATTATAATCTTATTATTTCCAAAATTTTTTAAATCACCATCGATAAGATTTTCTTTAAAAAAAATAAGTTTATTAATTTCTTTTTTTTCAATACCTCTAATTAAAATTCCTTTCGCTAAATTGTTTGTAATTACAACTGCTTCTCCGTTAAAAGATTTTAAAATACTTGAATCATTATATTTTTTTTTTAAACTTAAATAGAAATCTTGACTAATTTTTGTGTTATAGGGCTTGATTAAAATGTGTGAATTAAAACCTAAAATCTTTTGTGTGAGTTCCTCTCTAAAACCATTCATTACAGACATAACAATTATTAAAATTGCTACACCTAACATAATTCCCAAAAATGAAAAGATTGATATTATTTTTAGAAAACCTTCTTTTCTTTTAGGTCTTAAGTTTCTAACAGTTATTAATTTTTCAATAGTATTAAACAAAATGTTTTTTTAATTCTTTTAATATATTATTTGTATCTAACATTCTTGAATTACCATCACTTTCTTTAAATTCAAACTCATCTTTTTTTGATTTTGATCCAATTATAATCTGGAAAGGTATACCAATTAAGTCATGCTTTTTAAATTTATTTGCTATATTTTCTTCAACATCATCCAGTAAAACATCGATGCCATTTTTTTTTAGATCATTATAAATCTTTTTTGCTTTTTTAATATTAGAGTCATCATTTTTATTAATTGAAGTAATAATAACTACATGATAAGGCGCGACAGATATAGGCCATTTCATTTTATCATCGTTGTATTTTGCCTCTATTATGGCTGCAACAAGTCTCGAAACACCAATACCATAAGAACCCATTTTAACAAAAGTTTTTTTTCCTTCCTTGGTATCAACAGAACAATTCATCGGTTTTGAATATTTGTCTCCAAAATAAAAAATATGACCAACTTCAATTCCCTTAGTTTGTATCTGATTCTCTTTTTTTACGTTTTTGTCAAAATCTTCACTTTTATATTTATCGTCTGTAACGGCATAAAATTTGGAAAAGTCATCTCTCATTTTATTCAATGATGTTTCATCATTTTTATATTCATCGAGTGGGACATCAAAAATTCTTTTGTCTGCAAAAATTTTGCTTTCCCCGGTATCTGCTAAAATTACAAACTCATGAGATAAATCACCTCCGATAGGACCAGTATCAGCCTTCATAGGTATCGATTTTAAACCAAGTCTATTAAAAGTTTTTAAATATGCATAAAACATTTTATTGTATGAAGAAACAGCTTCGTTTTCGGTTAAATCAAATGAATAAGCATCTTTCATATAAAATTCCCTACATCTCATAACACCAAATCTTGGTCTTAACTCATCTCTAAATTTCCATTGTATGTGATAGAAAATTTGCGGCAATAATTTGTATGATTTTACGCTACTTCTAAATATTTCAGTAATTTGTTCCTCATTTGTGGGCCCATATAACATTTCTCTCTTTTGACGATCTGAAATTCTTAACATTTCTTCACCATAGTCATCATATCTCCCGCTTTCTTTCCAAATATCTGCGGACTGTATAGTTGGCATTAACATTTCTTGTGCGCCGATGTTATTTTGCTCTTCTCTAACAATTTGTTCAATTTTTTTCATAATCTTAAATCCTAATGGTAACCAGGAATAAATACCCGCTGAAGACTGTCTTATCATTCCTGTTCTTAACATCAATTGGTGAGACTTTATTTTGGCCTCAGCTGGTAAATCTTTTGTTATTGGAATAAATAATTTTGATAAAAGCATTATAATCTAGCAATGTTTATGTTTGTAAAAGGTTTTTTTCCTGTTTTGTCCTTAATAATTTTTCTACAACTTTGCTTCACTGTTTCAATAAGATTTTTTTCTTGATTTTTATTTTTCATTGAAAAAGTTCTACAAGTATTAAATATTTCGTCTTCCATTTCAAAAATAATTTTTTCATCAAAATTATTTTCAGGTATGCCCCTGTAAGATATTATAGGTTTGCTTAACTTTCCGCTATTACTTAATATCAATGTTATTTCCAAATAACCATTAAGCGAAAGATTCCTTCTTTCTTTTATTGACTGGGAGTTTTCTCCAACCGCAATGTTTCCATCTAAATACATTCTTCCTGAAGGAGCTTTATCTACGATCTCAGGGTATTTTCCAGGAAAAATTCTTACAATATCACCATCTTCGATTCTTAAGGCGTGTGGTATCTGCATTTCTTTTGCAAATTTTATGTGTTCGTTCATATGTCTATGTTCCCCATGCACAGGAATGATTGATTCTGGTTTAACCCAATTATACATATCTTTTAAATCTTCCCTGTTTGGATGGCCAGAAACATGAACAAAATCTGTTTCTTCAGTAATTAATTCAACATCTTTTTTTACTATATCATTATGTAAAGCGTATAGTTTCTTTTCATTTCCCGGTATTATTTTCGACGAAAAAATTACCGCATCACCTTTTTCTATGAAAACATCTGGATGAATATCTTTAATAATCCTTTTCATTGCGCCCATGGGTTCTCCTTGACTACCTGTACATAAATAAACAACCTTTTCTCTAGGAAATTTTTTTGCATCCCTTGGATCAATAGGATCTTTCACGTTGGTTAAATAACCGCACTGTCTAGCAGCTTTAAAAATTCTATTCATGGATCTTCCAACTAGAGAGACATCTCTATTAATTTTTTCTGCACAATAAAAAACACTTTCCATTCTTGCAACGTTAGAGGCAAAAGATGTAATAACAATCCTTTTTGATTTTAATGACATTATTTTTAACAAACTTTCTCTAACATCTAGTTCGGATCCTGCTCTCCCTGGATAAAAAATATTTGTTGAATCGCATATCATTGCAAGTACTTTTCTTTGGCCAATTTCTTTTAATTTTTTTTCATTTATTTTATCTCCAATTAGAGGATTTGGATCAACTTTCCAATCTCCCGTATGTAACAAAGTGCCTGCGGGTGTATTTATACAAAGACCGTTCGGTTCAAGAATTGAATGTGTTAAGTTAACAAATTCTATATCGAATGGTCCAAGTTTAATTTTTCCATTTAATTTAACAATTTTAAGATAAGAAGTTATATCTATTTTCTTTTCTTTAAATTTTTCTTTTATTAAAACAGCCGTAAAAGGAGTAGCGTAGATATTGCATTTCAAATCAGGCCAAATATGTGAAATAGCTCCTATATGATCTTCGTGTGCATGAGTCAAAACTATACCTAATAGATCATTTTTTTTATCTATTATAAATCCTGGGTCTGGATAAATCAGATCAACTCCTGGAACTGAGTCATCAGCAAAGCTTACGCCAGTATCTATAATTATCCATTTTTGATTTTTCTCGCCTCCATAGGCGTATAAATTCATATTTCCACCTATCTCACCGGAACCACCTAGAGGACAAAAAATTAATTCTTCTTTACTCATTTCATATAATCTTTGTAGATTTTAATAATACCCTGCATAGTAATATCGTTTTCAATATTTGCTTTTTTTATTAAGCGATTTTTAAAAAGATAAGAAAAACCACCTGTTAAAATTATTTTAAAATTTATACCATTCTTTTTACAAATTTTTTTAATGATATTGTTTATTAAACCCTCGTAACCCCAAAAGAAACCAGAAGTTAGAGCATCTTTAGTGTTTTTGCCATAAAAGTTTGGATATTTTTGAAGTTTGAACATAGGTAAAAGCGCAGTTGATGCAAATAAATTCTCAATAGAGAGTTTGATACCAGGAGCAATAACGCCGCCATCGTAAGTACCTCTTTTCTTAATAACATCAAAAGTAGTCGCGGTACCAAAATCAATAATTATACAATTCGTTTTAAACTTATAAAAAGCACCAATGGAATTTGCTATTCTATCTGATCCCAATTGAGAATACTTGTTTATATCAAATTTCATAATTCGTTTAAGATTAAATTTTTTTATTTCATAAACACTTAATTTTTTGCTTTTAAAGATTTTAGAAACTTTTTTGAAAACTTTTGGAACTACACTAGAAAATAATACTTTTTTACTAGTATTTTTTTTTATAATTTGATTTAATTTATCGCTTAGATTTTTTTCTAAACGAAGGTTTTTTGTTTCAAATAAATAACTTTTTATTATTTTAAAGTTTTTATTTATTTTACAAATTTTTATATTTGTATTTCCAATATCGCCAATTAGATAATTCATAATATTTCTTTAAATTTTTTAAAATTTCATAATTATTTATTACTTTACCTGAGCATTCAAACAAAGAAATAGATTTAAAACTTTTATTATTTGGTGATTTTAGTGTATTTATACCAATGCCAATTATTAAAAAGCTTTTATTGTTAATCTGAATTAATTCTTGGAGAATACCACATACTTTTCTGCTTTTTATCAATAAATCGTTGGGCCATTTAATTTTTACATCAAATTTAGAATATTTTTTTAATATTTTTCTTATTATAAGGGGATTGATTAATGAAAACTCATTGGCCTTTGGCATATTTTGTTTTAATTCGAAAAATATTGTAGCGAAAAAATTTCCTTTTTGGGAAATCCATTTTTTACCCATTGTCCCTTTTCCTTTTGTCTGAAAACTTGAAATTATAATTCCTTGTTTATTTTTTTTTGATTTTATAATTTTAATTGCTTCTTCATTTGTGCTTTTTACTTTTTTAAATTTAATTAGGCTCAGTTTCATTAAAAAATTTTAATATTTGAAACTACATTATTTAAAATCGATGGATAAAGAAAAAATGATGATAGTAATATAGAGCTTATAATAAGCGATCCCTGTACTCCTAAATCTTTGAAATTTTCGAAAGGCTTCTTGGCATCATCAAAATACATTATTTTAATAATTCTAATATAATAATAAGCAGATACTACTGTGGTAACCAAACCAATTATTGCTAAAGTAAACATTCCGCTTTCAATAACTGACATAAAAATATAAAATTTTGCAAAAAAACCTGCTAAGGGCGGTATTCCAGCTAAAGAAAATAGTATAATTAATAAAGAAAAGCTCATTAACGGATGATTTTTGGATGATCCTGACAGTTCACTTATTTCTTCAATATACTTATCGCCCCTTTTCATAGAAAGAATAAATGCAAAAGCCCCAATATTCATCACTGCGTAAATTGTTATATAAACAATTGCATTTCTGAAACCATTTTCTGTTCCTGAGGCTATTCCTGCAATTGCATATCCAATATGACCTATGGAACTGTAAGCAATAAGTCTTTTAATATTATTTTGGCCAATAGCTGCTACCGCACCTAATATCATTGATCCAATGGATATAAAGACTAGAATATACTGCCATTGGTCTAAGATGCTATAAAACGGTATATACATAAATCTTATGAAAACAGCTATACCTGCAATTTTAGGAACTACTGAAAAAAAACTAGTAACCGAAGTAGGAGAGCCCTCATAAACATCGGGTGTCCACATATGAAAAGGAACCGCGGAAACTTTGAATGCCAAACCAACAAGAATAAATACCATAGAAAAGATGGTGCCAACATTATTAGAATCAGTGTTAAGTAAAATTGTCTCAAAATTTGTTGATCCAGTAAATCCGTAGAGTAGTGAACATCCATAGAGCAAAAGACCCGAGGATAGTGCGCTTAATACAAAATATTTTATTCCTGCCTCTGATGATTTTGAATTATCTCTATCTATGGAAGCAAGAATATAAAGAGAAAGAGACTGAAGTTCTAAACCTAGATAAAAAACAATTAAATCATTTGAACCGACCATTATGAACATTCCAAGAATAGAGAGAAGAATTATAATTGGGTACTCAAATTTATTATTTTTAATATCTATTAAGTATTTTTTTGAAATTGATAAAATGAAAAATGAGGATATGAGAATTAAAGATTTCATAAATAATGAAAAATTATCCACTACTATGCTATTATTAAAAAGCTTTTTGCTTTCAAAATTACTGCTTAAAATTATTAATAAGATAATAAAAATTACTAAATTAGAAAGATTATAAACTATGTTAAAACTTTTTTTAAAAAAAGCTCCTATCATTAAAAGAATAAAAACTGAAAATATTAAAAAAATCTCAGGTGCTAAATATTTGATTTCAATCATATTAATCTACCTTAAGGCTAAATGCTTATTAATTTCAGAATTATAATTGTTTATAAGATTATCAACAGAAACCCTGATTGTATCTAAAAATGGCTCCGGATAAAAACCAAAAAAAACTATAAGAGTTCCTAGTGTAAACAAAACTCCAATCTCCGAATTATTTAAATCTGGAATTTTTTTTAAATCATTTTTTTCTAATTTACCAAAAACTACTCTCTTATAAAGCCACAACATATATGCAGCTGATAAAACAACTCCTATACTTGCAATAATTGCCACCAGAAAATTTATTTTAAAAGCCCCAATTAAAATTAAAAATTCACCTAAAAAACCACTAGTTCCTGGTAATCCTAAAGCGCCAAGAACAAAAACCATTAGAATAAATGAATATTTTGGTAATACATTAACTAAACCCCCGTAAGAATTAATTAATCTTGAATGTATTCTGTCATAAAGAACACCTACACTCAAAAAAAGTGCGGCCGAGATCAGTCCGTGACTTATCATTTGAAGTATGCTGCCTTCGATACCTTGTTTGTTAAAAGTAAATATGCCTAACGTTACAAAGCCCATGTGTGCAACTGATGAATATGCTACTAATTTTTTCATATCATCTTGCATCAAAGCAACTAGTGAGGTGTAAATTATCGCTATTAAACTTAAAACAAAAACCAAGGGTATAAAATATTCAGATGCTATAGGAAACATTCCAACAGAAAATCTTAAAAAACCATAACCCCCCATTTTTAAAAGAATTGCTGCTAATATTACTGATCCAGCAGTTGGGGCTTCAACGTGAGCATCGGGTAACCACGTATGAACTGGCCACATAGGTAATTTAACTGCAAAAGAACTAAAAAAGGCCAACCAAAGTAAATATTGAAATTCTTTAGGAATTTTTATCAAATATATCTGAGTTACATCGGTTGTTCCGGTAATCCAGTATATAGAGATAATGGCTACCAACATTAATACCGAACCTAACAAAGTAAACAAAAAGAATTTAAAAGCAGAGTATATTCTTCTGGAGCCACCCCAAATACCAATTATTAAAAACATTGGTATTAAACCAGCTTCAAAAAAAAGATAAAAAATAACAAGATCAAGAGAGCAAAAAACTCCAATCATAAAAGTTTCCAAAATTAAAACGGCAATTAAAAATTCTTTCATTCTTACCTTGACACTATTTATGCAAGAAATTATTGCGATAGGAGTTATAAAAGCTGTAAGTAAAATAAATAAAATTGAAATTCCATCAATACCAAATTTAAATTTTATAAATCCACTTATCCAAAAGAATTCTTCAATAAACTGAAAATTTGATACAGTTTTATCAAAAGATAACCATAGAAAAATAGCAAGAAAGAAGTTAACAAAGCTTGTAAAGATTGAAACATAAATTGCGCCTTTATTGGACTCATTTTTTTCATCCTTTGTTAAAAAAACAAAAAATGCACCAATTAAGGGTATTAGAGTTATTGAGGAAAGTATTGGAAAATTCATTTATATATTATAAAAAAAGTTAACAATAAGGAAAATCCTAACAACATCACAAAAGCATAATCAAAAATATATCCACTTTGTAGTTTTACAGCCTTTTCTGATATCTTTTTTATAATTTTAGAAATACCATCTGGACCATAATGATTGATTGTCTTTTCGTCACCAGACTTCCAAAAGTACAAGCCGAGCTTCTTTAAAGGTTTAACTAATAATCTTTCATAAAATTCATCGAAGTACCATTTGTTTAATAAAAAATTATATATTTTTTCATTTTTAAACTTAATATTTTCAAAAATTCTTTTATTTCTAATATAGAAATAATAAGCTACTGGAATACTTAAGGATACCAATGCGGGAGTGGTAATTAATAACCAAAATGGTACATGAGAATGATCAATTTCATTTAAGAAAAAAATTGAGTTTTTCCAAAAATCTAAAAAATTTTTACCTATTAAAAAATCTTTAAAAAGCAAACCAGCAAGTATTGATCCTAATACTAAAATAGCTAATGGAATAATTATAACCATTTCTGATTCGTGCACTTCAGATTTTGATAATTTTTGATTATTAAATTTGCCGTGAAAAGTTTTAAATATTAATCGCCATGAGTATAAAGCTGTTAAAATTGCAGTAAATATTCCAATTGCTGCTGCTGAGTAACCAACATTTGTTCCGCTTAAATAAGCAAATTCTATTATTGCATCTTTAGAATAGTAACCAGATAAAAAAGGGAAACCAGTTAAGGCTAATGTTCCAATCAACATGGAAATCCAGGTAAAAGGCATTGCTTTCCATAATCCACCCATGTTTCTAATGTCTTGCTCATCATTGAGTGAATGTATTACAGATCCAGATCCTAAAAATAACAAAGCTTTAAAAAAAGCATGAGTAAATAAGTGAAAAATTGCTACATGATAAGCTCCTACACCTGCTGCGAAAAACATATATCCTAACTGACTGCAAGTTGAGTAAGCGATTATTCTTTTTATATCATTCTGTACTAAAGCAACACTTGCCGCAAAAATAGCGGTAAGCATACCTATAATTGCTACGAAATTGAGGGCAAATTCAGAGTATTCAAAAATTGGAGAACATCTTACAACCAAAAAAACCCCTGCTGTTACCATTGTAGCTGCATGAATTAAAGCAGAAACCGGGGTAGGTCCTTCCATGGCATCGGGTAACCATGTATGCAAGAAAAATTGTGCAGATTTACCCATAGCTCCCATAAATAGAAATAAACAAATTAAAGTAATCAAATTTATATTCATTCCTAAAAAATTAATTTGCTTTAAAGATAGATCGGGAACAGTTTGAAAAACTTCGTTATAGTTAATTGATCCAAAAAATATAAATATTAAAAAAATTCCAATCGCAAAACCAAAATCTCCTACTCTATTTACTAAAAAGGCCTTAATTGCTGCTTTATTTGCAGAATCTCTTTTATACCAAAAACCAATAAGTAAATACGATGATAGACCAACACCTTCCCAACCAAAGAAAAGTTGTAAAAAATTATCTGAAACTACGAGTATCAACATTGAGAAAGTAAAAAGTGAGAGATAAGACATAAATCTAGCTTTATTTGGATCATGTCTCATATAACCAATAGAATAAAAATGAACTAGAAATGAAATTAATGACACAACAACAAGCATTATTGAACTTAGTGGATCAATGTTGATCGACCATGTAGCAACAAAATTTCCAGAAGAAATCCATTCATAAATTAAATAATTTCCGTAGCTATCATAAGCTATTCCATTATAAAAAATTAAAATTGATAAAATGGACGAAATAAAAATGAATAAAGTTGTAATTATTAATGGAAATATATCTCCAAAATATTTAGAAAAATATCCAGTTATGCAGCCTATAAGTGGTAAAAGAACTACAGCGTATTCCATTTAACCTTTCATATTGTTAATTTCTTCAACTCTAATGGACCCTTTGTTTCTGTAATACACGACAATAATTGCCAAACCAATGGCAGCTTCTGCAGCAGCAACAGTTAGTATAAGCATTGTAAAAACTTGACCAACGATATCTTGGAGAAAAATTGAAAATGAAACTAGGTTAATATTTACAGCTAGCAGAATTAATTCTATTGACATTAATATGACTATTACATTTTTCCTATTTAAAAAAATTCCAATCATACCCAAAGAAAAAATAATCGAACCAAGAATCAGATAATGTCCTAAACCTACTTCAATCATCAATTTTTACGCCTTCTTTGAAATTAACATCCATTAATTTGACAGAGTCTTCACGCTCTCTTGAAACTTGAGTAAAATAATTCTGTCTTTTAACTCCTTCTCGTTTTCTATAAGTTAAAACAATTGCTCCTATCATCGATAATAGTAAAATAACGCCTGATATTTGAAATAGGTGTATATACTCTGTATACATTACATTGCCTAACTGGTGAGTATTGGTTAGACCTCCATCAAGATTCAATGCTTGAGTGTCAATAAAAGAGCTTTTATATTTCCATCCCCCTACTACAACTATTAATTCTAACAAAATTACAAAACTAATTACTAGACCTACGGGTATATGATTTGATTTTCTTGAACCACGTAACCAAGAAAGTTTTTGTTCGGAAACATTCATTATCATGACAATAAATAAAAATAATACTGCCACTGCTCCTACATAAACAATAAGCATCATCATTCCTAAAAATTCAGCACCCACCATTATAAAAAGACAACCAATTGAAATGAAATCAAGAATAAGAAAAAAAACCGCGTGCACCGTATTTCTCGAAACAACAACCATAATTGCTGATAAAATTGCAATTATTGAAAAAAAATAAAAAAATATAGCGTGAGCAATCATTGATTATCTGTATGGTTTATCCAGTTTTATATTTTGAGCCAAAACACTTTCCCATCTGTCTCCGTTATCTAACAGCTTTTCTTTATTATAATAAAGTTCTTCTCTAGTTTCCGTTGCAAATTCAAAATTTGGACCTTGTACTATTGCGTCAACCGGGCAGGACTCTTCACACAATCCACAATAGATACATTTGAGCATATCTATGTCGTATCTAGTAGTTTTTCTACTTCCGTCAGTTCTTTCTTCTGATTCTATGGTTATTGCCTGAGCTGGACAAACTGCTTCGCACAGTTTGCATGCTATACACCTCTCTTCACCATTAGGATACCTCCTAAGTGCGTGTTCCCCTCTAAACCTTGGACTTATCGTCCCTTTTTCAAAAGGATAGTTTATAGTTTTCTTTTTTTTGAATATTTCTTTTATACCAATAAATATTGCTTTAATAAATTCTGATAAAAAAATAATTTTAAAAAATCTGTTAAGTTTCATTATGATCCCTTGTTTGGTAATAAATCGAAATAGACTAAAAAACTTGCCGTTAAAACTACATAAATCAATGAAAATGGTAAAAAAACTTTCCAGCCGAGTCTCATAAGTTGGTCGTATCTGTACCTAGGTACTATCGCTTTTATTAAAGCAAACATAAAAAATAATATAAATATTTTTAATATCATCCAAAATATACCTGGAATTAAATTAAGCGGATAAATATCAACTGGAGATAACCAACCACCAAGAAAAAGGATCGATCCTAAAGCGCACATCAATAAAATATTGGCATATTCGCCTAACCAAAACATTGCATACATCATTCCAGAATATTCGGTTTGATAACCAGCAACTAGTTCAGCTTCTGCTTCAGGTAAATCGAAAGGTGGTCTGTTTGTTTCTGCTAAAGCAGATATAAAAAAAATTACAAACATCGGAAATAAAGGAACAACGAACCATAATTTTTCTTGTGCCATAACTATATCTTTTAAATTTAAGGAGCCTACGCAAAGTAAAACATTTATTATTATTATTCCAATTGACACTTCGTATGAAACCATTTGAGCTGCAGATCTTATTGCTCCTAAAAACGGGTACTTAGAATTAGAGGCCCAACCTCCCATAATTATTCCATAAACACCAAGTGATGAGATTGCAAAAATATATAGTATTCCTACATTGATGTCAGAGATAAAAAGTTTATCGCTCAAAGGTATAACAGCCCATGCTGATAAAGCTAAGGTCATAGTTACAATTGGAGCAAGAACAAATACAACTTTATTTGCACTTGCGGGTATTATAATTTCTTTAAAAATATATTTTAAAGCATCAGCCAAAGTTTGAAATAAACCAAAAGGACCTACAACATTTGGGCCTTTTCTTTTTTGAACAAAACCCCAAACTCGTCTATCAAACCAAACTACCATTGCAACAGAAACTAAAATAGGTATTAGTAATAATAAAATTTTAAAAACTTCTGTAAAAAAAATATTTAAATATTCCATAATAATTTTTAACTTGTAGAATTGTTTTTTCGTGCAGACTTACAATCGCTCATGGTTTTTGATGAACGGGCTATAGCATTACTGAAATAATAATCGCTTTTTTTTATTTCAATATTTTCCACAAAAAATTCAGATTCTTCTGGTGTAAGAGAATTATGATTAGTCTTAGGTAACAAATCATAATCTGAGTGATTCTTAATTTTGTTAAGAGTGTTTTCTCTCAACTCTTGAAAATTTTTAAATAAAATATCGTTTTTTAATTTTTTATTTATTAAATTAAAAATTTTCCAGTCTTCCTTTGATGAGCCTGGAGGATAGCTAGCTTTTAAACATTTCTGCAATCTACCTTCTAGATTAATGTATAATCCATTTTGTTCTGTATATGCGGGGCTAGGAAGTATTAGATCTGCAATTTGTGCTGATTTATCTCCGTGACTTCCTTGGTAAACAACAAACTCATTTTTTTTAATGAAATCTAAATTGTCTGATCCCACAAGATATAATAGTTTAAACTCATTATTTTTAAGTTTTTCAAAAAAAGTGTCGTTCTTCATATGAAAATTTAAATCTATTGCCCCAACTGTTGAAGCATTCTTTGTAAGAATATTTAATGCATTCCACTTTTCAGTAATGAAATTATTTTCTTTAAGAAATTTTTTGAAATTTTCTAAAATAAATTTACCTGATTTTAGTTGAAGAGCTGTCTCTCCGATAATTATTAATGGTTTCTTTGATTTGGTTAATAAATTTCCAACTTTATTATCCTTATTTAAAACTTTTTTAACATCCTCTGTGCTGTTACCAATGTTTGTATATTCGTATGTGAGGTCATCGGTGGAGCCAATAGAAAAAATAGGTAGTTTCTTAGACAAAAAAGTTTTTCTTATTCTGGCATTAAGAATTGTAGCTTCTGTTCTGGGGTTTGTTCCTATTAAAAGAATTAAATCACTTTCTTCTATTCCAGATATAGAGGTATTAAAAATATAATTAATTTTATTTTTTTCATTTATGTAAAAAAATCTTTCTCTAAATTCGTGATTTTTACATCCAACTGAATTTAAAAGTACCTTAAAAGAGTTTATTGTCTCTAAATTTGACATATCACCAATATGTCCCGCCATTAATTTTGGATCTGTAACTTTTATTTTTTTAACCAATAAATCTATTGCTTCATCCCAGCTAGTCTCTTCGAGTTTTCCGTTTTCTCTTTTGTAAGGTTTGTCTAATCTTTGTTTTAATAAACCATCACATGCAAATCTTGTTTTATCTGATATCCACTCCTCATTAATCTCATTATTTAATCTTGGTAATACTCTTTTAACCTCCCATCCATATGAATCTATTCTTACATTAGATCCCACGGCATCCATCACATCTATGCTTTCAGTTTTTTTTAATTCCCAGGGTCTAGCCTCAAAAGCATATGGTTTAGATGTTAATGCGCCAACGGGACAAAGATCGATTACATTGCCAGAGAGTTCTGACTCCATTGATTTTTCTAGATAGGTTGCAATCTGCATATCTTCGCCTCTTCCGATGGCTCCTAATTCGGAAACACCAGCTATTTCAGTAGCAAATCTAATACACCTTGTGCAATGTATACACCTAGTCATTTGTGTTTTAATTAAAGGGCCCATATATTTATCTTCAACTTCTCTTTTGTTCTCTTTAAATCTTGATTTATCAAATCCATAATATAAGGATTGATCTTGTAAATCACATTCACCACCTTGATCACATACAGGACAATCCAAAGGATGATTTGCTAAAAGAAATTCCATAACACCTTTTCTGGCTTTTTCTACCATCTTTGTATTTGTTTTTATGTTCATCCCATCTGCAGCTGGCATGGCACATGAGGCTATAGGTTTTGCAGATTTATCCAACTCAACCAGACACATTCTACAATTACCCGCTATAGAAAGACGTTCGTGATAACAAAATCTTGGAATCTCAGCACCAGCTATTTCACATGCTTGTAAAACTGTCATGCCGCTTTCAAATTCAATTTCTTTATTATTTATTTTTAGTTTAGGCATCCTTACTTTCTAGTAAATGTTGATCAACAAGGTATGGTATTTTTCTTTTCTTTTTAATAACCGGCTCCGAAAAACATCTTTTATCAATTTCTTTTCTAAAATGCCTTAAAAGTCCTTGGACAGGCCAAGCCGAACCTTCTCCAAATGCACATATTGTATGGCCTTCAATTTGTTTTGTAACTTCAGATAGTAAATTAATATCTTCTTTAGTAGCGTCTCCTTTTGCTGCTCTTTCCAAGATTCTCCACATCCAACCCGAACCCTCTCTACATGGGGTGCATTGACCACAACTTTCATGTTTATAGAATTTTGCTATTCTGGCCATGCACTTCAGAATGTCTTGGTCATTATTTATCACTACAATTCCAGCTGTACCAAGGCCACTTTTTGCAGCAACTAATGAATCAAAATCCATTTTAATTGTTTCACAAACATCTTTGGGAATAAGTGGCATTGATGAACCTCCAGGTATTACAGCTTTTAAGTTTTTCCAACCACCAATCACACCACCAGCATATTTTTCTATAAGAAATTTTAATGGAACACCCATTTCTTCTTCAACATTACATGGATTGTTAACATTTCCTGAAATACAGAATATTTTTGTTCCAGTATTTTTAGGACGTCCAATAGATGCAAACCATTTTCCACCTTTTCTTAAAATTGTTGGAACTACCGCAATTGTCTCAACGTTGTTTACTATTGTCGGACAACCATACAATCCTACTAAAGCAGGGAATGGTGGTTTTAATCTCGGTTGACCTTTGTTTCCTTCCAAACTTTCTAGCAATGCAGTTTCTTCACCACAAATATAAGCTCCAGCACCATAATGAATATAAATATCAAAATCCCATCCGGTATTAAGGGCATTTTTTCCTATAAATTTTTTTTCATAAGCTTCGTCTATGGCTTTTTGAAGTTGTTGACCCTCATGAAAGTATTCTCCTCTAATATAAATATAACAAATATGTGCGTTAACTGCGAAAGCAGAAATTAGACAACCCTCGATTAATTTTTGTGGTTCAAATCTGAGTATATCTCTATCTTTACAAGTACCTGGTTCTGACTCGTCAGCATTAATAACTAAATAATGAGGACGTGATCCTACTTTTTTAGGGGCGAATGACCATTTCACTCCGGTAGGAAAACCTGCGCCACCTCTCCCTCTTAGCTCGGACAATTTAATTTCATTTATAATCCATTCTCTTCCTTTGGAAATTATTTCTTTTGTATTAGACCAATCATTTCGCTTTAAAGAGTCATTCAAGCTCCAACCATGATTATTGTAAAGATTTTTAAAAATTTTATCCTCTTCTTTAAGCATTAGTTGTTCCGTTGGTTTTGTTGTTTTCTGGTGCGCTGCTTTTTCTATTTCGAGAAGATCCGGGCTTTAGCGGTTTGTCGTCCATAAATGAATCTAATATTTTTTCTGTACTATTAACGTCTAAATCCTCATAGTAATCATTGTTTACTTGCATCATTGGTGCGTTTACACAGGCCCCCAAACATTCTACTTCGGTCCATGAGCACATTCCATTAGATGTAATTTCATTTGGATTTTTTGATAATTTTTTTTTACAAGTTTTAACAATTTCTCCTGCTCCTCTTAATAAGCAAGGACTTGTTGTACAAACCTGTACAAAGTATTTTCCAACTGGAGCGAGATTGTACATTGTATAAAAAGTTGCGATTTCATAAACATTTATGTAGGGCATAGATAAAAAGTTACCAATGTATTTTAAAGCAGCTAAAGGTATCCAATTATTGTTTTGTTTTTGAGCTAGATATAACAATGGCATTACAGCACTTTTTCTATTTTTTTCAGGGTATTTTTTTAATATATTTTTTATAATTTCTAAATTTTCATTTGAAAATTCAAAACTCTCAGGCTGTTGGTCGTGTACTTTTTTAATACTCATCTATCTACCTCGCCAAAAACTATATCCATTGAACCAAGAAGAGCGGGAACGTCGGCTAGCATGTGACCTCTGATTAAATAGTCCATAGCTTGTAAATGTGAAAATCCTGGTGCTCTAATTTTACATCTGTAAGGCCTGTTGCTTCCATCTGATATTAAATAGACACCAAATTCACCTTTTGGTGCTTCGACTGCAGAATAAACTTCTCCTTCTGGAACTCTAAATCCTTCTGTAAATAATTTAAAATGATGAATTAAAGCTTCCATTGATTGTTTCAGTTCATCTTTTTTTGGTGGAGAAATCTTATTATCAATATTTTTTATTGGACCTACTGGAATTTTCTTTAAGCATTGTTTAATTATTTTTACACTTTCCCTCATTTCCTCAATTCTACAAAGGTATCTATCGTAACAATCACCATTTTTACCTACTGGAATTTTAAAATCTAATTCTTCATAGCATTCGTATGGTTGAGACTTTCTTAAATCCCAAGCTATACCTGAACCTCTTAACATGACTCCGGAAAAACTATGCGCTAGCGCCTCATCTTTGCTTACAATGCCGATCTCTACATTCCTTTGTTTAAATATTCTATTGTCTGTGAGAAGATTTTCTAAATCATTAATTATTTTAGGAAATTTTTCACAAAATTTACCTATATCATCTAAAAGATTTTGTGGAACATCTTGATGAACACCTCCGGTTCTAAAATAGTTTGCGTGTAGTCTTGAACCTGAAGCTCTTTCATAAAAAGTCATAAGAGTTTCTCTTTCTTCAAACCCCCATAATGATGGTGTGAGAGCACCAACATCTAAAGCCTGTGTTGTCACATTTAATAGGTGGCTTAATATTCTACCAATCTCACAAAAAATTACTCTTAGATATTTGGCTCGAATAGGGATTTCTATTTTTAACAATTTTTCAGTGGCTAATGCAAAAGCATGTTCTTGATTCATTGGCGCGACATAATCAAGTCTATCAAAATATGGTAATGCTTGTGTGTATGTTTTGTGTTCTATAAGTTTCTCTGTACCTCTGTGTAGCAATCCAATGTGTGGGTCGGCTTTTTCTACTAACTCTCCATCAAGCTCTAGAATTAACCTAAGAACTCCATGAGCCGCTGGATGTTGTGGGCCAAAATTTAAATTTAATGTTTTTTTCTCTTTAGTCATTTTTCATTTTTTTCTTAGTATCTTCAAGATATCTTGTTCCTTCCCAAGGACTTTCAAAATCAAAATTTCTATATTCTTGTTCCAATTTTACTTTTTCATAAACAACTTTTTTGTCTTTTTCACTGTACCTAACTTCATTAAAGCCTGTGAGTGGAAAATCTTTTCTAAGAGGGAATCCAACAAAGCCATAATCTGTAAGGATTCGTCTCATATCAGGATGATTTTTAAACTTAATTCCATACATATCGAAAACTTCTCTTTCCATCCAATTAGCGGAAGGATAAAGCTTTGTTATTGATGGGATTTTTTCTTCTGTCTTAAAATTAATTACAATTTTTATTCTTATATTCTTTTCATGACTTAACAATAGGTAATATATTTTAAATCTATTTTCAGAATTTGGATAATCTGCACAAACAATATCTATTAGTTGTTTAAATTTACAACTTTCATGTGTCTTTAAAAATAAAAGTGTGGAGTACAAGTTTTCAACATTAACATTTATTAAAACTTCATCGTTTTGAATATCAGATTTTAAAATTTTGCTTGTAAGTTCTGAGTTTATCAGTTTGTTTAAATCTACTAAATTCATTATTAAAATTATCTTTTTTGAGTACCTTCTCTTCTTATTTTTTTTTGAAGTTGAAGAATTCCATAAAGCAGAGACTCTGCAGAAGGTGGGCAGCCTGGAACATATATGTCTACAGGAACAATTCTATCACAACCTCTCACTACAGAATAAGAATAATGATAATAACCTCCGCCATTAGCACAGCTCCCCATTGAGATTACGTATCTAGGCTCTGGCATTTGATCATAAACTTTTCTCAAGGGTGCTGCCATTTTATTTGTTAAAGTACCAGCAACAATCATTACATCTGATTGTCTTGGTGAAGCTCTTGGGGCTGCGCCAAATCTTTCTAAATCATATCTTGGCATTGATGTTTGCATCATTTCAACTGCACAGCATGCTAAACCAAAAGTCATCCAATGGAGCGATCCTGTTCTTGCCCAATTTATAAGACTTTCAGAAGATGTTGTTACAAAACCTTTTTCGCTGAAATCTTTAGCTATCTGTTTAAATTCCTCAGGTATTTCTTTTTCTTTAGCTTTAAAATTCGAAAAGTTTAATCCCATTCTAAAGCTCCTTTTTTCCATTCATAAATAAAACCTATTGTTAATGTAAATAAAAAAATCATCATTGAATAGAAACCTAACAAGCCTATACTTCCTAAAGATATTGCCCAAGGAAAAAGGAAAGCTATCTCTAAATCAAATATTATAAATAAAATAGCTACAAGATAAAACCTGACATCAAACTGTATTCTTGAGTCGCTAAAAGCTTCAAAACCACATTCGTATGTAGATAATTTTTCTGGATCAGGATTCTTAGGTGCGGCTAAAAAATTTATGAAAACAAAACCTATACTTAGTAATAGTGAAATTATTACAAATATAATTATTGATAAGTATTCTGATAAAAAATCAAAAATCATTGTTTACAAATATCTACTCCAATACTTATAGTTTGGAGATTCTTATATTAAGTTAACTTAACACATTTATATCAACTTAGATAAAAATATACAGGTGACAGATATTCACATTTTCCCATTTTTAAATGAAAATGATTATCAATACAATAATGGCGGGAGTGACGGGACTCGAACCCGCGGCCTCCTGCGTG